>Ga0105241_10000591_pt1 | contig 27316 bp, 26 predicted proteins | sample KBSC64metaG_FD_80422 | JGI IMG/M metagenome (GOLD analysis project Ga0105241, IMG submission 80422) | Corn rhizosphere microbial communities from Kellogg Biological Station, Michigan, USA - KBS C6-4 metaG | ecosystem: Host-associated > Plants > Roots > Rhizosphere > Soil | place: Michigan, USA... | reverse complement strand
GTACGAACCCTGAACAATCAGCATTTTTCAAAACCAATTAAACAAGATCGTATGATTGATCCGGCAATGATTACCACCAGCATATCGCTGGATGGATACCAGGTTACCAAAAACCTGGGGGTAGTTCGCGGTATAACCGTCCGTTCCCGCAGCCTGCTGGGGAATGTGGCAGGCGGCCTGCAAACATTATTCGGCGGAAGAATTTCCATCTACGTGGATTTATGCGAGCAGACGCGGGAAGAAGCTTTTCAGCATATGATGCAGCATGCTTTTGAGCGGGGAGCTAATGCCGTTATCAATATGCGCTATGATGCCAATGAGGTGATGAACGGAGTAACGGAAGTGCTGGCTTATGGAACAGCTGTGATCGTGGAAAGGAAATAGTGGCTCAGGCTCCTGCCCTGTCTTTGTGTTCAGGCTTCCTGTTCCTGAATGGCGGAATTGAATTGGGGAACGGCTTCCTGAATCCAGGGCGGCAGATTTTTCTCCTGAACAGTCCAGATATCCTGTTCGGGCAACATGGTCATATAGTAGCGGTTGCCGCGATCATCGCCCACATCCACATGATAAACCGACCCGCCGATCCCGTTACTTTTTCTGAAATTAAATTCACGCAAACGGCCTTCGGCCTTTATCAATTTCGAAAACTGCACATTTTTCAGGACTGCCATAAGGCAAATGTAAAATTTTCCGGATTAATTTTAAGGTAAAATTAAGCGAACCGGGGAAGAGATTATCCCCAAAACCGGCTCCTGCGACCTTCCCCGCAGGCAGGACCTGATATTTATGGGTCAGGATACGATTTTTCTTCAAAATATGCACAGTAAAAAAACCCTTTTCGGTCTGTGAAAATCACCCGTTTTTACAGACAAAATCGGGAAATAAAAAGTTTCGAACACTTGTTAACAATTGCTTTGTAAGGATATTTACATCAGGATTTTGTGGGATATGATATTTTACGATCTTTGGGAAAACCGTATTGTATGTCATTAAAACTATCTGATATCAGCCGGGAAGACCTTGAAAAAATCATAGCCGAACATGACCTGAAACCGGCTTTACAAAACCAGAATCCCTATATCGCCAACGGGCCACATAGTGAAATGCTGGCCGGCCGGAAACCCAACGGCAGGTATGATATACAGTTGCTGGATAAAAAACAGGTAGAAGAATCCGTTGAAAAAACGATTCAGATTTTCCGGGAATTTGCGAAAGCTGCAAAATCTGAATAAAGCCGGAGGACTCCGCTGCGGATTTACTTTTTATTTGGAATTTCCCGCGTAAGTTTCATGGTAAAGAATAAGAGGAGTCCCAATATACCAAACATTGTGGGCCATAACCAGTTCCCCGAAAAAAGGCTCTTTTTTTCGTGCACGGCAGCAACAGGTTTGATTGCTGAAATATTCACGACCGGAAGATCAGGAGAGAGACTGTCGCTATAATTTTGCAGATCGTACCGGGCCTGCTTTGCCAGGTCGCTTGTCATTTTCATTTGATAGTTTGCTCCGGAATCCAGGTAAAGAAAGATTTCTTTTGGTTCCTGCCAGGTCCTGACCGCCGCTATTTTCAATGGGGGATTATCTCCGTTAAATATCCGGATCTGCCAATCCTTCGTTTGAAATACGGGCAGCTGAAACCGGAAAAGCTTGTCTGAGCTGAAGGTAAAACTTCCGTATAGTTCGTTTCTTACCAGAATATCTGCCGGCCTTTTAAAAAACCCGGAACGACTGACCCGCAATTCAATATAATTGATATGGAAGGGCGCTGGATTCATGATCCGGAGGTAAGATGACCGGTCTGAACTGTCGGTCTGAATAAATCTGCTTTCCGGGTTTTCCACAACCGGTACGGTCGGAACTTTCGTACCGGAAAGATATCTGCCGGCAGAAATAATATTCAATGGGTCGTTTTTCCCATTTTCGATTATCAGCCGGAAGTAATGATAGGAACTCAATGGAAATGAAACGTCTTCCAGGTAGGCATCCTGATTTGTAACCCATCTTTTCTCAAAAGAGATATTTTCGGCAACAGAATACCAGTGCAGCCTGTCATCACTTCCGCTGATCCGGGCCGACCTGCTGATGGCGGCATTTTTTATCAGAAGGGTGAATCCATTTATTTTTTGCAGACTTTCGTTATTCAGGATTAATACGCTTCTGCCGCTGTCTTTCAACTCATTTGAAAGTATTTTCATTGGGACACGCTGGTCCGGTAATAAAACCGGCAAACCGCTTTTCACAATGTAGGGAACCGCTTTGCCATTTGCGTCCTCAATGAACAGATCGCGGAAGTCCGGTTTCAGGTAACTGCTGAGAGCAGGGGTTACCCGAATTCTATAATACCCGGATTTTGATACGCTTTCTATTGCAGCGTGATTTCTGAATGCCTGTCCCATGCTTACCCCAAAATAAAGAAGGAAGACTGAAACCAGACTAAACCGGATGCCGTTCGTCATCGATAATTATTTTTTTGAGCCGCTGATACATGAAGGAAATCACCAATAATAACACACCGAGCAGTATGAAAGCTGCGATCTTTCCTCCCGGCGGAATATTGCGGATGTCATAAATGAATAGTTTAATCAGGGTAATACCGAAAATGATCAGCGCCAGAACGCGCAGGGATTTAAACCTGAATTTCATTCCGAGCCAGATGATGACAAATGATGACAATCCCCAGATAATACTAAGGCCTGCCCGGCCATATATATTTTCTGTATTGCGGATGGAATCAGCTCCCGAAAAATTCATCCATACGGATAAATTCCGCAATTCCACGCTGAAGATAATTATCAGGGCAAGTGCGATAATTACCGAAAAGGCGGTTAGTGCATTTCCTGACAGGCTGTTGTTTTTCCTGACACGGCTGTTGCAGTTCACGCACAGTAACATGATCAGGATAATACCAAGCCAGTTTCCCCAAAAATATATTTTGTATTGCCCGCTGGTCAGCAGTTGTAATTCTGAATGATAGACATGCCGGATATTTAAAAGATAGAATGTAAAAATCAGTAAAGGCAATCCCTGCAACATAATTTTTCCTGCCGGAATGTTCCGCTTTTTCAGAAAAGCCAGCAATCCTATTACAAAGGAAACATTGTAAAGCTCTGCATATACGTACTGTAATCCGGTTCCGGGAAAATGGGTCACAAACTGCTGATTGATTTCCAGACTTCCGGCAATATAGAAAAGGCCCAGTGCGATGACAAAATAAAAGTACTGAATCAACCGGTTTGAAATTCCGGGCAGGTAAAAACCGGTAATTTCTTTCCGCCAAAGTCTATAAGCTGTAAAAGCAGCAAGGGCACAACAAAAACCCGTCACAAACCCTTTATTAAAAATGACCGGCTGGCGGTTATTCCGGAAAAGGTATACTGTTGACCAATCCATTATCAGACTGATGATCATAAGGAAGCAGATCAGCAGGGAAGCGATCCTTATTAACCTGATACCGGATTTCTGATAAAGCCAAATAAGTACAACCATTTCGGTTGCCCAGAATAAGGTAATATAGTGGCCGTTGAGTTGAACCGGTGCCGCAAGCGAAATAAAACTCAGGGTTATTCCAATCAGCAGGTAAACAAAATTCTGATCGATCCGGGTTTGCCTGAAAAATAAATAGGCCAATGCAAGATTGATAATGCCTAATGAAGCCGTAAACAGGCCAAGCCAGCCGGAATACCCCCAGCCTTGTAACAGGTAAACTCCTGATCCGTAAAAAAAGAGGTTTACCGACAGCAGAATAATAAAATCAAAAGCCATAAGCCGGCTTCTCCGGCTTACATGGTGAATAACATTCATGCCAATAAATAATAGGTAAAACAATGCGCCAAACAGGAATGTGCCGCAATAGGAAAATCCTGGTAATCCGGCTCTGTTGAAAATCCAGGCAAGAAACAGGATTTGTGTAAAAACAAACGCCAGAAAATTCAGTACGCGCCACCCCTTATTATAAGCAAGAACAATAAGTCCGGCATTCAGTATCGCCAGGTAAGTGAACAATGCGATATAATTTCCATCTCCGTTGCTCACCAGAAAAGGCGTGATGAATCCGCCAACCGTCGCCAGTATTCCCAATTCGACCCGACTGTATAAAATGGAAAGCAATACGGCAAAAACAGTGACTACGACCATGATAACGAAGGCTACCGGCTGACTGAACAGATGATATTGATGAAACGCGAACGCGATCGTAAAGTAAAAAACGGTTAGTCCGCCCCCGACCAGTACCGAGCTAAAAGAGTGATAGTTTTTTCTTAACCGGTGGGCAAATGCCAGCAAAAGTCCTCCGCAGATGAGGCCGATACAAACGCGACCCACCCGGTTGATCCATTCCTGATCAATGGCATACTTTACAAAAAAAGCAATGCCAAGCACAAGCACAGCGATTCCCACTTTATTGATGAGGTTTTCCCCGATGAATTTTTCTATGTCCGGATTTTCGTGCAGCCATTTACTGAACCAGGATGGTCCCGGTTCCTGAACAAGGGGCTGCTCTTTGCGGTTTGACATACTCAGCATGGAATCCTCCATCACCGGGAGTGGTTTTGGAGGGGCTGTTTTCGCGATGGGGTTTGCAGGAAAGAAAACCTCCTGTGCAACCGGGGAAGCAGGCCGGAGTATTTCCACCGGTGGTTTTTTAAACTCCGGGACCGGTTCAATGGGGGGGGTGTGCTGACTTCTTTTCAGTTCATCAAGCTGCTGCCGGATTTCAGAGAGCGTCTCACTGTCTTTTTGATGGGATCTGAATAATAGGATTACAAGTACCAGTACAAGGATCAACAGGGCTATTTCCATGGAAATCGGGGGTTTTAAGGCTTACCCAAGATAGTAATTCCTTCGGTCAAATGGAAGCGCTGTCCTCCGTTGCCGTTTCAAGCGGTAGCGGAGCAATATTTTTACGCATCGGTTTCTCTTCCTCTCCCAATAACAGTCCCCAGGGTTTAAGACTCTGCACGCGGTCAAAAACGATCTTCATCACCGCAATGACCGGGATAGACAGGAACATGCCGGAGATGCCCCAGATCATTTCTCCGATCACAACGCCGAGTACGGTGATCAGGGGATTGATTTTTACTTTGGACCCGACGATAACGGGAAGCAGGATATTGCTGTCGATCAGGTGGGTGATGACCAGGGTGACAATAACCAGCACTACTTTTCCGGCCACGGCTGCCGTGGCAAACGTGATCAGGGTGCTCAGTAAAAGCGCGGTAAAAATACCCAGGTAGGGAATGATATTAAACAAACCCGTTATCAGGCCGAGCAGTATGGCGTACTTCACATCCAAAGCCCAGAAAACGATACAGACAACCGTGGAAACAATAACCATCTCAATAAATAATCCGAAAATATATTTCCGCAGGATATTTTGCACGTTTTCCACGATATCATGCACCACGAGGGAATTTTCTTCCAGAAATACCGCAACCAGAAAAGTCATGATCAGCCTGCGGTAGGTAAGAAAAAAGAAAGTGTAGATAAATGTAAACAGCAGGAACAGAAGCATGGAGGAAATGGACATGATTGTGGCACCCACCACCGTGGTTCCGGAGGCCAGTACCTGGGACGTGGCTGACTGAACATAGTTCAACTGTTTGCGGGCGTTGACATGGTATTTGCGTGAGATCCAGTGTTGCAGATCGGCAAGCGAACCCATCAATTGCTGTTTAAACCGCGGCCAGTCGTCGGACAGCGTGCTGATCTGGGAACCGATCACATAAACAAGGAGCGAAATGGCGGCGAGCAAAAGCAAAACGGCCAGCATGGAGGCGGCACCCCGGGGAAGGCGGAATCTGTTTTCCAGGAAGCCGGCAAGCGGAAGCAGCAGGATGGAAAACAGGCAGGAAAAAATTACGGGACTTAGCAAATCCTTGGAAAGGATAACCAGGTATCCGAGGGCGATCAGACTCACCAGCACGGAAGCCAGTTTGTGGTAGAAAGGCAGGCTGTTAAATGAAGGGCGCATAAAAACTCTTTCTTCCAATGGTTATAATAAAGTAAAAATAACAGGAGGAAGACGGGATAAAAGTAGTTTAATTTACCTTTGCATAAATATTCCGTTATGGGTATCAGCGATAAATTATTTCAGGTGAAAAATGAGAGGGCTGCTGTAAATTTAAAAGCGGGGGAGGATTTTTTGGAAATCAACAGGCAGCGCCCCGGCGTGACGGCCTTGGCCAGCGGATTGCAGTATGAAGTGATCCGGGAGGGAAACGGCGTGAAACCCGGAGCGGCCAGCAAGGTCACCTGTCATTATCACGGAACCCTTATCGATGGCACTGTATTTGACAGTTCGGTTAAACGGGGCCAGCCGGCGAATTTCCCGCTGAACATGGTGATTAAGGGGTGGACCGAAGGATTACAGTTGATGCCGGTGGGCAGCAAATGGCGGTTTTTTATACCCCCTGACCTGGGATACGGCAACCGCCAGGTGAGTGCGGAAATTGGTCCGAACAGCACACTGATTTTTGAAGTGGAGCTGATCGGGGTTGACTGAGAAAAAATTATATTCAGAACAATAACTTTTTTCCGGAATGAAAAGCAGAAAATTGCTGGTCAGCATTGGTATAACAGCTGCTACAGCCCTTACCGCAGCCCTGGTAATTCAATATATCAGATCAAGAAAAAAAAGAGAAAAGAAGCGGATCCATATTTCGAACGAGGGGTATGAACTGGCGGAGGATATTTTGTATCCGAAGCGGAAAAGCCTGAAGTTGAGTTGACGGTTAACCGTTGACGGTTGACGGCTCCCATGTGAAACATTCTTTATTCTGATAAGCGATGAAATTCGTAAACGTATTCCACCTGAAGTCGGTCAACTGTTAACTGTCAACCGTCAACCTCCTTATCTCCCACCAAACACTACCTTCCACACACTGCTCTTCCCGCTTGTCAGGTTCTTTACTTTCATCAGATAAATGCCGGGTGTAACGGAAGCGTTCCGGTAATATACCAGGGTGCCATTTTGTACCTCAGCCGGTGCACCCGTGTAAAGGATCTGGCCGGCAGCATTACACAATTGCAGCTGATAGCGCTGGGTTTCACTTCCCTGAATATTGATATTGAGCAAACGAGTAGCCGGATTTGGATAAATGGAAACCTGATGCCGGGAATTGTCACTGATCAGGATTGTATTGCTATAAGTGGATTTATTATTTCCGGTCAGCATATTAAGCCGGTAGAAATTATTGCCGTTTCCGGGATTCCGGTCTGTAAACTGGTGGGAAACAGAGGACTGGTTTGCGTCGACCGTGCCGATCGTTACAAAGTAAGCATCCTTTTCATTTTTCCGCTCTATCCGGTAAGTGATACCGTTTTCTTCATCCCTACCGTTCCAGGTTAACAGGTTAACGGATTCGCCAAGTGCATGGCCACTTAATTTTACGGCCGGCGGCAATACCCATAAACCACCGCACATACCATCCAGGTGGAAAGCGGAAAGTTTGGTGAGACACCCGCTGTTGATGGACATGCGGTTAACATAAAAGCCGGTATCTGACGGCGCTAGAAAGGGAATATTGTACGTTGGACCGGAGCCAACCAGTACACTGTCGGTCGATTCCGCTTTATCTTTTTTATACCAGCCGTACGTTGCATTGGGCACCACGTCGGTGGAAAGAGTGATATTCTGATAAATACAATTGGAGGTTGCCGAAACAATGCTGTTCGCCAATGGCAGAATGCTCACATCGTTCAGGCCGGCATTTCCGCAGGCATCAATGGCTCTTAGCCTGATCAGCGAATACTGCACACCGTTAGAAATGGTAAATACCGGGTTCGCCTGCGGAGAAGAGACAATGCTGGGGGCCGAAGGCAGACTGCCTATGACCTGGTATGTGAAGGGTGATATGCCACCGCTCACGGACGCCCCTACGCTGAAACTGTTATTGTCGCACTGATAAGCCGCAGACCGGGCCAGATTGGGAAATGCATAGTTGGGCAGGCTAACGGTATCGTTAATTGTGGTTGCACAACCCGTAAAGGAATAGGCGATCACATAAACGGCATTGTCCAGGTTACTAAACGTAAAGTTATTTCCGGACCTGATGGAATAACCAATGGAAACAGGCGTAAAATCCTTTTGTGTGATTGAAAGATTGACGCCGGAAAGATTGGTGCCGGCTGCCACCAGCAGATCAGACGAACCATTCGGGTTTATGCTGGACGGGCATTTTGCTGTAATGGTATAATTATGCGTCAGCCTGCTTTCGTTTGCCAGCACATATTGTGTTGCCGGGGTACCGCAGGCGCCCGTTGCCAGCACTTTATATTTCTGGCCGGGGATCAGGGCCGGGATCTGGGAAATGACAATATGATTACTTGCCGACGATACCGATTTGATGAGATTATCCAGGGTATCGTAAACATTCACCACATAGGGTGAAAAGCCTGAACTAACAGTAACATTCAGATCGCTCGTATTATAGGTGCAGGAAGGAGTTGCGGTTACCGTCATTATGGTGGCGCTGGCTGCAAGGGTAAAACATCTTTCGATGGTTGTATCCATACAACTGTTCTGAACATCGATACAATAAGATCCATATAACAGGTTGTTAAAAACCCCGGTGCCATTGGTGCTGAGGATGCTTCCGGAATTATTTTTCAGGAAATACGTCGCGCCGTTTAGATTCAGCTGACCATTAATGGATGCCGAAAATGTTGTACAATTCTGGTTGGTAAAATTAACGGTGGGCCCAACAAAAGCGATGGGCTTGCTTACTGAAAAACTGCTGGTGAACACAGCTCCGGCACAACCATCCGTGGTTTTAATATAATAATCGCCAAAACCGGTCAGGTTGAATATACCGGTACCATTGCAGGATCCGATGGGATTGTTCAGTTTATCATAAAGACAAAACCGGGGATTCGTCAGATTTTGTTGTCCGGTTAACGTTGCAGTAAACCCCGAACAGCTCTGATTGCTGATGGTAACCGGGCCTACCGCGGGAACAGGTGCAGCTGCCGCAAAACAATTGTAAATAATTGTTCCGGAACATCCGTCGGTCGTTTGAATGCAATAGGAACCGTAGGGAACATTTGTGAATTTTCCAATGGAATTGCAGGGAATACCGGCAACAGGATTGTGTGCGGCATCCAGGAGACAGTACAAGCCATTGTAGATATTTGCCTCGCCGCTAACATTCACAGTAAATCCGGTGCAGGTCTTATTGGAGACGACCGGGGGTCCGTTTGACGGCGGAGGCGGGATGGCAGTAAAACAACGCTGGATGCTGGTATCGGCACAGGCATCTGTGATATTCACACAGTAAGATCCATAAGCAATGCCCGGAAAAATCCCCGTGCTGTTACAGGTTATGGGATTACCCGATGCGTCTGCCAGGCAATACTGCGGTGAAATCAGATTGGATGAACCGGTGACCGTAGCAGTAAAGCTGGTACAGGTAAATCCGCTTTTAGCAATCGTTGCAGCAACCGAACGCGTGCGTTTGGCGGCGTTGAAATTTACCGTGAACAAGGTTCCTGTACATCCGTCTGTTACTTTTACTGAATAAGCGCCGTATGGAACATTGCTGAAAATGCCGCTTGCGTTGCAGGGGCCCACGGCATTTCCGGAATTATCATAGAGACAATATTGTGGATTGGTCAGGTTTTGCTGCCCGGTCACGGTTGCCGTAACCGTTGTGCAGGTATAATTGCTGATGCTTACTGCTCCGGTGATGGCCGGGACGGCCCTTGCCTGTGTGAAACAGCGGCTGATCACGGTATCGTAACAGGTATTCGTTACCCTGATGCAATAGGAACCAAAAGGAAGATCAGAAAATGATCCGGTACTGTTGCAGGGCTGTCCGCTCACCGGATTCCCGGAATTATCAAGAAGACAAAAATTCGGACTGGTCAGATTTTGCTTGCCGGTAATGGCTGCATTAAAACCGGTACAGGTTGGAGAACTGATGGCCACATTAGCTGCAACGGAAGGGATGCTGCTGTTCGTCCAGTTCTTATACTGAATATTTCCGCACCGGTCTTTCGCCAGGAGGGTAACCGTTCTTTTCTGCCCCGGGTCAAAAACAAACGAATGAGTGCTGAACCAGCTGGTATCTCCCGGATTGTTCAGCACCCCGTACTGATAACCGGTAAAAGCGCTGCCGGAAGCATTGGTATTTCCCCTGCTGTCGGACAGATTAATGGTTGCCTGAAAAGAAGTACAGCTGATCAGGGAAACCGGCGCCGAAGTAATCGACCAGGTATAATTCTGAATACTGATATTCCGTGTTTGAATACCGCCGCAGGAATCCGTCATCTCCATCGCATAAGAACCCGGCGTGAGACCGGTAAAGGTTCCGGTGGAATTGCTTGTGCCGACGCCCATGGGGGAAGGCGCGACCAGCGTGAAAGTAAATGGACTGCGTCCGTTCAGCAGCGCAGCAACCGAAATAGTTCCATCGCTTCCGTTCGTACAGGTTACATCTGTCTCCGTAATTCCAAAACGCGGATCGGTATAGGAACCGCCGATGATAACATGATCGATTTCGTAGGTACAACCAGATACAATATCTTTTACCGTAACACTATAGGTTCCCGGAGGCAATCCGCTAATGGAACTGGAGGAAGTAAAATCTGATGAAGTAGTGCCGCTGACCTGGTAATTGTAGGTTCCCGACCCGCCAGAAGCATTTACCTGCAGGGTTCCTGTAGCGGTACACCTGGATTCAGTGGAGGTATAGGTGGCAGTTAATCCGCTGCAATCCTGGGCGGAGATTTGATTTACAATACAGAGTTGCAAAAAAAACGCCAGGATCAGGGCGGTTTTGGGATAGGATTTGAATTTCATGGATCTCGGATCTCCTCAGTTCTTCGCAACTAAAAAAACAGAATTTAGCGGGTAAGGATTTGGCCAAAGATGGAAAACCATCAATAAAGGAGATAATTTTTTCGATCAATGAACGGAAATGACCGATTATTGGACAATAACCATCGATTAATGGTTGTCCGGAACAGGATTTTTGGAAATGCCTGGCTTTAGACGGATCTGCTTCTACCGGGAAGGGATTGCAGACTAAACCCATCAAAGCTGCAACATAAGAATCAAAAAACAGCATGATTTCGACGAGTGCCTTTATTTCCGGGTTGAATGAACCTTACAGACGGAAGAACATTTCCTAACTTCAAAAAATCGTTAATCACTACATGCAAGAAGAAAAAAAGTTGCTGCCGCAGGAAATCCTGCAACTGATGCTGAATCAGGATAAGTTTACCGAATGGCTCGGGCTGGAGATAGACGAAATCGGGCCGGGCTCCTGCAAACTGCATTTTACTGTCCGGAAGGAAATGCTGAACGGATTTTCAAATATTCATGGAGGCGTCATCTTTTCCGCATCGGATTCGGCATTTGCCTTTGCCTGTAATTCGCACGGACGAATGGCCGTTGCCATGGAGGTGAACATCAGTTTCACCAGGCCGGTTCTGCCGGGCGAACTGTTGATCGTGGAAGCCAAAGAACTGTACCTGGGTAATAAAACCGGTATTTACGATATCCGCACTACCAATGAGAGAAATGAACTCGTTGCCTTCTTTAAGGGAACCGCCTACCGGACATCAAAGATTATCGGCAGACCGGAATAGTTCAGGTTCCGGAGCTTCCCTGCTTTCGTTTGCTAATTCGGGAAATATTTTTAAATGCACGAAGAAAACCTTAATAAAAGTAAATAAATACTTTTATTAGCGATAGTTTTGTGTGATCAACAAAAGCCAGATCAATTTATGGAAACAGTCACAGAGAATATACTGAACGTTACCCTGCTCCCACCCCGCCAGAAACATCCTACGATTTTTGCCCGTTTTGATTTGCTGCAGGAAGGAGAAAGCCTGACCCTGCACAACGACCACGATCCCAAGCCCCTGTATTATCAGTTATTGGGAGAGCGCGGCGACGTTTTTACCTGGGAATACCTCGAACAGGGACCGGAGTGGTGGAAAGTGCTGATCAGTAAAAGAATTTCAGGAGAAAAAGGTGAAACCCTGGGGCAGATTGCCGCTAAAGACCTCCGCAAGGCGGAAGTGTTTAAAAAATACGATCTCGATTTTTGTTGCGGGGGTAAAAAAACAGTGCGGGAGGCCTGCGAGGAAAAAGGAATTGATGCAACCAAAGTGGAACAGGAACTGCAGCATCCGGAAAAACTGGAATCAACCGACCGGAATGCGTACAACGACTGGAACCTCGGTTTCCTGGTGGATTTTATTGTCAACAATCACCACGGCTATGTCCGCAAAAATCTTCCGGAGCTTCGGGCTTATGCAAAAAAAGTAGCGCAGGTTCATGGTGCACATCATCCGGAACTACTGACCATTAAGCAGCAGGTGGAAGAAATCAATGACGCATTGCTGGATCATCTTGAAGAGGAGGAAAGGGTTTTGTTTCCCTATGTGAAATCATTGGCGTCGGGTCAGTCGCAACAGACTCCCAATAAAAATCAGGACGTCAAAAAATTAAAAGACCTGACCGGTGACCTGGAAAAAGAACATGCCTTTATTGGGGAAGCTTTCGCAAGGATCAGAACCCTGAGTAAAAATTATCAGGTTCCGGATGACGGTTGCAGCAGTTATCAGTTGTTGTATAAGATGCTGCCCGATTTTGAGGACGACCTGCACCAGCACATTCACCTGGAAAACAACATCCTGTTTCCCCGGGCAATCAAAATCGAATCGGAGGAATAATGCTGATTAATAAACAAACGAAAATTGCGGCACTGCTCAAACATCATCCGGATGCGCTGGAGGCGATTGTAAAACTGAGCCCGGACTTTAAGAAGCTGCAGAATCCTGTTTTACGCAGGCTGATGGCCGGTCGTACCAGCATTGCCATGGCGGCGAAGATAGGAGGCTGCCGGCCGGAGGATTTTTTTGAGAAACTGAAGCCACTTGGCTTTGAACCAGACCTCCAAACCCCGGACGCGGAAGAAACAACAGGGGGATCCAGGCTCGTTCCTGTTTTTTTAAGGGAGCTTAAAGAAACGGAACTGGTTCCCCTGGATGTCCGCCCCCTGCTGGCATCGGGTACAGATCCCTTAAAACAAATTCAACAGCAGGTGAAGCAGTTGAAGACCGGACAGGTTTTGAAAATCATCAACAGTTTTGAACCGACTCCGCTTTTGAAATTGCTGGAGAAACAGGGCTTCGATACTTACGTAGATTATATAGATGAGAACCGGGTAGAGACCTATTTTTATAAACCGGAAAATGCTTCAGCACCAGACCTGGAAGCCGCGGTCAGTACCTCGTCCGATTGGGACCCCGTGCTGGAAAGGTTCGAGGGAAAACTGGTCCTCATCGATGTCCGCCAGCTGGAAATGCCGCAGCCCATGATGACCATCCTGGAAGCGCTGGAAAAATTGCCCCGGGAACATGCCCTGTATGTTCACCATAAAAGGATCCCGGGTTTCCTGTTAACTGAATTGAAAGAAAGAAACTTTGAGTATCGCATCCGGGAAAACGCTCCCGGGGAAGTGCACCTGATAATTTTTCACAACTGAATGATCACCGCGCCATCAAATACAGGCCTGCAACAGACGACCTCCTATAAGGTGGTCCTGCCCTTCTATATCTATGCAGCCATATCTTTTGTAATCGCCTGTATATTATTACTGCTGAATACACGAGCCCTGCACCTGCATTATTTTCATCCACAGACCCTGGCCATCACCCATATCATGGCCCTGGGCTGGGGAACCATGATCATTCTGGGTGCGAGTCATCAGTTATTGCCGGCGTTGATCGACGGGAAATTAAGCAGTGATCTGCTGGCCTGGCTTTCCTTTGGATTTGCAGCCGCCGGAATTCCTTTCCTGGCAACCGGATTTTACTTGTTCCAGACCGGATGGCCGATGCAAACGGGGGCTATTCTGGTGAACGCTGCAATTATCTTTTACCTGGTGAATGTGGTCTCCAGTATTTATGAGAGTAAAAAATGCGGTGTACAGGCGGTGTTTGTTGCTACAGCAGCAGTATGGTTATTTGCGACCGTATTCTTCGGGTTGTTGCTGGTATTTAATTTCACCCGGGCCTGGCTGCCGGAAAATTCTGTTGAATATTTATCACTGCATGCTCACATGGGCATTGCGGGATGGTTTCTGTTGCTGGTGCTGGGAGTGGCTTCGCGACTGATTCCCATGTTCCTGATCTCGAAATATAACGATCCGAAAAAGCTCTGGTGGATTTACTCGCTGGTTAACCTGGCTTTGTGCGGATTTATTTTATTGAAAATTTATGCGACACCGGCCATCGCGTATTTCCTTCCGGCGATCCTGATCGGAATTGCGCTGATCATATTTGCGGATTATTGTCGCCGGGCATACCGCACACGCCTTAGAAAACAGGTAGATGAACAAATGAAATTATCGCTGTTATCCGTTGCATTCCTGCTGTTGCCTGCTCTTTGTCTGTTTGTAGTGATTGCCTTCATGGGTAAAAATCAGGAATCGGGTACGATTCTGCTGTATGGATATTGTATTTTCTTCGGATGGATAACAGCCATCATCCTGGCAATGACATTTAAAACACTACCCTTTATTGTTTGGAATAAGGTCTACCACGACAAGGCGGCAAAAGGGAAAACACCGGCGCCCAAAGAATTATTCAGTGAAAAACTATTTAAGTGGATGAAGACTTTTTATTTGTCAGGATTCGGCCTGTTCATTTTGGGCATTATCCTTTTGAATAATATTGTACTGACCGCAGGCGCTGCAGCATTGCTGCTGGCAGCTTTGTCTTACGCAGGCAATGTGGCCCGGATCATTCTCCATAAACCCAAATCCCTATGAATGTCATTAGTAATGATCCGGTAAGTTGTGAAAAAGCGCTGGCCCCTCTTTATCAGGTATACGATCCGGAAATAGGGTTGAATGTGGTTGATCTGGGGTTAATTTATCAGATTGATTTTTTGGATGAAGGAAAGGGAATTGCAGCAACAATGACCCTGACCACACAATTTTGCCCGATGGGCGAATCAATTTCAAATAATGTTATCCGGGCACTACAGGATAGCTTTGCAGATTTTAGTGTACATGTGAACCTGGTTTTCGACCCGCCCTGGAATGCGGGACGCATTTCCGAAAGGGGCCGTCAATTTTTGAACGGGAGATAATATGCTGAGTTCCACCTGTAAAACAGCCATCAAAGCGGTCATTTACCTGGCCGGCGCCTGCGAAAACGGAAAAAGAGCTGGTGTCCGGGAAATTGCCGCGCAGATCCGGGCCAGTGAGCATACCGTGGGAAAGATCCTGCAGATCCTGGCCCGGGAAGGATTGATCAATAGCGCGAAAGGACCTTCCGGCGGGTTTTTTATCAGCAGCACCCAGCTGAACCAACCCCTTATCCATATTGTAGAAGCCATTGAAGGGAAACAGGTATTTAAGGAATGCGGACTGGGCCTGAGTAGATGCTCCGCCACCCACCCCTGCCCCATACACGATGAATATAAAATTGCCCGGGAAAGGATCGAAAAACTGTTCAGGCAAAATACCCTGAAAGGGCTGTGTGGACCGGTTTCCAGCGGTTTTGCCTACCTGATCGGATAACCGGAAAGAAATTTTTTGTTTATACTTTTTTGTATAAATAGATTCGTAAATTTGCATTATGAAGACCGAAACATATCCAGTTAAGGCTAACGGGGCTGAAAATGAGCTGACTACGATAGAAAGAACCGTTTTCAGTGATTATAAATACGGCTTTGTTACCGATATCGAAGCGGATGAAGCCCCCATGGGTCTGAATGAGGATGTTGTCCGTTTTATCTCTGCAAAAAAAGGGGAACCGGAATGGATGCTGGAATGGCGCTTAAAAGCTTACCGGCATTGGCTTACGATGAAGGAACCCAACTGGGCCAATGTGAAATTTCCACCGATTAATTATCAGGATATTATCTATTATTCTGCGCCGAAGCAAAAGATCAATCCAAAGAGCCTGGACGAAATAGATCCGGAACTGAGAAAGACTTTTGAAAAGCTGGGCATTTCGCTGGACGAACAAAAAAGGCTTAGCGGCGTAGCCGTGGATGCAGTAATCGACAGCGTTTCGATCGGCACCTCCTTTAAGAGCCAGCTGGCTGAACTCGGCATTATTTTTTGCTCCATGAGTGAAGCCATCCGGGAGCACCCGGGGCTGGTAAAGGAATATTTAAGTTCCGTAGTGCCTGTTACCGATAACTATTATGCCGCGCTGAATTCAGCTGTATTCAGCGATGGTTCATTTTGTTATATTCCAAAGGGCGTTCGCTGTCCGATGGAACTCTCCACCTATTTCCGGATCAATGCCGAAAATACCGGTCAGTTTGAAAGAACCCTGATCATTGCCGAAGCTGGCAGTTATGTGAGCTATCTGGAAGGCTGCACAGCTCCTATGCGGGATGAAAATCAATTACATGCAGCAGTTGTTGAACTTATTGCTTTAGATAATGCCGAAATCAAATATTCAACTGTTCAGAACTGGTATCCCGGCGATAAGGAAGGCCGGGGTGGCGTATATAATTTTGTTACCAAGCGCGGCATTTGCCGTGGCGCCCATTCCAAGATCTCCTGGACCCAGGTGGAAACCGGGTCGGCCATCACCTGGAAATATCCGAGCGTGATCCTGAAAGGCGATCATTCAACCGGCGAATTTTATTCCGTAGCCGTGACCAATAATTACCAGCAGGCGGATACCGGTACCAAAATGATGCATCTCGGAAAACATACCAAGAGCCGGATCGTGTCCAAAGGCATTTCGGCAGGCTTCAGCAATAACAGCTACCGGGGGCTGGTACATGTAAGTAAGAATGCAAAAAATGCGAGGAATTTTTCGCAGTGCGATTCGCTCCTGCTGGGTGATAAATGCGGAGCCCACACTTTTCCTTATATCGAAGTCAGGAATAATTCGGCCGTTGTTGAACACGAAGCCACCACCTCCAAAATCGGGGAAGACCAGATCTTTTATTGCAACCAGCGTGGTATTGCCACGGAAACAGCCGTTGCCTTAATCATTAACGGTTTTGCAAAGGAAGTGATGAATCACCTGCCGATGGAATTTGCGATTGAAGCGCAGAAACTGCTCGCGATCAGTCTGGAGGGAAGCGTGGGGTAGTTCGCGATTGTGTAAGAGAATAAATAATGTGTAAATGTGTAAATATGTAAATGTGTAAATTAAATACAACTGGCTGCGATTTACATTTTCACATTTTCCACATTTCCACATTTGCACATTGATTTCACATTGATAAACAATAATTCAAGATAAAACACACACTAAAGCACCACACTATTATGTTGTCGATTCAGAATTTGCATGCAGGCATTGAAGGAAAGAAAATATTAAACGGGATTAACCTGGATATCAAGCCTGGTGAAGTACATGCGATCATGGGGCCGAATGGTTCCGGGAAAAGCACGCTGGCCAATGTACTGGCAGGCCGCGCAGATTATGAAGTGCTGCACGGTACGGTTGAATTTCTGGGAAAGGACCTGCTGGAACTTTCTCCGGAAAAAAGAGCCGGCGAAGGATTGTTTCTTGCCTTTCAGTATCCGGTTGAAATTCCGGGACTGAGCACGGTCAATTTTATTAAGACAGCGGTGAATGAAGTCAGGAAATACCGCGGTCTCGGTTCGCTGGATTCCGTTGCCTTTCTCAAGCTGATGAAGGAAAAAATGGCGCTGATGAATATCGAGCAGTCTTTGTTAAGCCGCTCCCTGAATGAAGGATTTTCAGGCGGTGAAAAAAAGAGAAATGAGGTTTTTCAGATGGCAATGCTGGAACCGAGGCTGGCTATCCTGGATGAAACGGATTCCGGGCTGGATATAGATGCGATCCGCATCGTTTCCAACGGCGTGAATAAATTACGCAACAAAGATAATGCGGTGCTGGTGGTTACCCACTATCAGCGCCTGCTGGATTATATCGTTCCAGATTTTGTGCACGTTTTATATAACGGTCGTATCGTAAGGTCCGGCGGCAAGGAGCTGGCCCTGGAACTGGAAGAGAGAGGGTACGACTTTATTAAGAATGAAAGCCAGGAGGTCGAAACTGTTTAGTATGTTTTGCGGAAACCCGTACGCGGCGGTCCGGGTACGGTCATTCGCAAAAACCGATAAAAATAATGCATGAACACGATAGAATATTTTAAGGAAAGATTTGATCAGTGGCAACCGGTGAGCGGAGGAAACGGATTTGGGACCATCCGCCAGGAAGCTTTCGATGCGTTCAGCAGACTGGGTATTCCGGGCTCCAAAAACGAAGAATGGAAATATACCCGGGTGGCCGGCCTGTTTAATAAAGAATATCAGTTTCCGCCTGATTCCTTCACCACATCTGTGACGGCAAAAGACCTGGACGGCTTCAGACTCCCGGGTGCTGCAGCGGCCAATGAGCTGGTTTTCGTAAATGGCTTTTTTTCTTTTCCATTATCCGTTATCCGATCTTCCGATCTTACCATCCTTCCGCTGGAAGACGCGGCAAAAAATGATTTTAAAGAACTCGTTGCAAAGGAATTTGGCGACAGCAGCAAATATATAAAAGATGGTATTCATGCCCTGAATACGGCATTTGTGCATGGGGCCGTTTTTATCCATATTAAAAAAGGCCAGGTTGTTGAGCATCCTGTATATATCTATAATATTACCGACGCCCGTTCTGCCAATATCCTTGCGCAGCCACGCAGCCTGATTCACGTAAATGAAAATGCACATGTCCAACTGGTGGAAACCTATATTACGCTGGGCACAAACCAGAGTTTCACCAACCAGGTGATGGAAGTAACGGTTGAAAAAGATGCGCGCCTGGAATACTATAAAATTCAAAACGACGGCGATCATACCAACCAGGTAAGCACCACGCATATCCGGCAGACGGGGAAAAGTTATGTGCATACCGTAACGATTTCATTGAACGGAGGATTGGTGAGAAATAACCTGACCCTTGCGCTGGACGCAAGATACTGCGAGGCGCATTTATATGGATTGTATTTTCAGACGGGCCAAAGTCATATTGACAATCACACGGTGGTTGACAATATCAAACCCAATTGCCTGAGCAATGAATTGTACAAAGGGATCATGAATGACCGGTCAACCGGGGTATTCAATGGTAAGATATTTGTGCAGCCCCAGGCGCAGAAAACAAATGCTTACCAGTCGAACAAGAATGTGCTGCTCTCCGACAATGCCAGTGTTAACACCAAGCCCCAGCTGGAGATATTTGCCGACGATGTGAAATGCACGCATGGCTGTACGGTAGGCAGACTGAATGAAGAGGGATTATTTTATTTGCAGTCGCGGGGAATTTCAGAAAAAACCGCCCGTAATTTATTATTGCGCGCATACGCCTCCGATATTCTCGAACATATTCAGCCCGCGCCCATCCGCTCCTATGTGGAACATTTGATTGTTGAACGCTTAGAAACTGATATATCATGATGCCATCTGCCGCCATACAAAAGAACCTGGATATCGCCGCCATCCGTGAACAGTTCCCGGTGTTAAACCGGGAAGTGAAGGGTCGGCCCCTGGTTTATTTTGACAATGCGGCCACGTCTCAGAAACCGCAGGAAGTAATCGATGCCCTGGTAAATTATTATTCTAACTACAATGCAAACATTCACCGCGGCATCCATACCCTGGCCGAAGAAGCAACGGCGGCTTTTGAGGAGACCCGGGATGCCGTACAACAGTTTATTCATTCCCCCTCCCGCGAGCAGATTATTTTCACGCGGGGCACAACGGAAGGTATCAACCTCGTGGCCTATACCTGGGGCAGACAAAATATAAAATCCGGTGACGAGATCATCATTTCCGCCATGGAACATCATTCTAATATCGTTCCCTGGCAGATCCTCTGTGAAGAGAAAGGAGCGATCCTGAAAATCATTCCCATTAACGATGCCGGTGAGTTATTGATGGATGCCTATCGAAAACTGCTGGGCCCAAGAACAAAACTGGTTTCCGTTGTACACGCCTCCAATGTGCTCGGAACGATAAACCCGGTAAAGCAGATCATTGAGCTGGCCCATGCCGCCGGGGCGGTGGTTTTGGTGGACGGTGCACAGTCTGCCGTGCACATGGATATAGATGTGCAGGAAATGGATTGCGACTTCTTTGCATTTTCTGCCCATAAAATATACGGGCCTACGGGCGTCGGTATTTTGTATGGTAAGAAAAAGATACTGGAATCCATGCCGGTATTTATGGGTGGCGGGGAGATGATCAAAGAAGTGACTTTTGCCAAAACCACATATAACGACCTGCCGTATAAATTCGAAGCCGGTACGCCCAATATTGCCGACACGATTGCTTTTAAAACAGCCCTGCAGTTTCTGAAGAATACCGGCAAAGAAAAGATCCGGAAGCACGAACATGAATTGTTACTCTATGCAACCAACCGGCTGGAACAGATTCCGGGGTTGCGGATCATTGGCCGGGCTAGGGAAAAAGTAAGTGTGATTTCATTTGTGATAGAGAACGCTCATCCGCAGGATATCGGTATCCTGCTGGATAACCGGGGCATTGCGGTCAGAACCGGACACCACTGCGCAGAACCATTGATGCAGCGCTTTAATATTCCCGGAACCATCCGCGCCTCTTTTGCCGTCTACAATACCAAAGAAGAAGTGGATGAACTGGTAAGCGGTTTGCAGAAAGCGATTAAAATGCTGTCCTGATGATCAGTGAGGAAAGAACCATAGCGGAAACTGCGAAGGAAATTGTGGAGGAGTTTGCCTTATTTGATTCCTGGGACGATAAGTATGAATATATCATTGACCTGGGAAAAAAACTTCCTCCCCTGGAGGATAAGTTTAAACTGGATGAGAATAAAGTGAAGGGTTGTCAGTCCACCGTCTGGCTGGCCTCTGATTTTAAAGATGGAAAAGTTTTTTTTAAGGCAGACAGCGATGCCATGATCGTAAAGGGACTGATCAGTATGCTGATCCGGGTTTTATCCGGACACAGTCCCGACGAAATTCTGAATGATAAGCTGGGCTTTATTCAGGAGATCGGGATGACAACCCATCTGGCGCAAACCCGCTCCAACGGATTATTGTCCATGGTAAAACAAATGAAGCATTTTGCCCTGGCCTATAAAATAAAAAACGGTTCATTACCTGAAAGATTATGAAAACGGAAGAAGAACTGAAAGAAGAAGTCATTGCATGCCTGAAAACCATTTATGATCCGGAAATTCCGGTGAATATTTATGAAATGGGGCTGGTGTATGAGGTCAGTATCCTGCCGATCGGCAACGTGCAGATCGTAATGACTTTAACGGCGCCCAGTTGCCCGGCAGCACAGTCCTTACCCGTGGAAGTGGATCAGAAGCTCCGGGAAATAGAAGGCGTCAACGATGTGCATGTTTCGGTTACCTGGACGCCGGCCTGGGACAGAAGCATGATGTCCGAAACAGCACAGCTTGAACTCGGTATGTTATAAAATGAGTTAACAGTAAAAGTTCACATGAAGATCACGTCACAGGAAGAATTTGGTTTGCGCATACTGATCCGCATCGCGGGCTGTCAGACGGCCGAGGGTATGAGCATTCCGCAACTGAGCAAGGCGGAAGGCCTGACCAGCCATTATGTGGCCAAACTGACGCGCTCTCTGCGCATGGCGGGGTTCATCAACAGTACGCCGGGATATAAAGGAGGTTATGTGCTGGCCAAGCCGGCAAAGCAAATCCGTATCCGCGAAGTATTAAAAGTGCTTGGCGGTGTATTGTTCGATCAGGATTTCTGCGGCATGCATTCCGGAGAATTAAATCTCTGCACCAATTCGGTGGATTGTTCTGCACGGTCCCTCTGGAAGATGATCCAGTTTACCGTTGATCAGCTGCTCGATAAGATCACACTCCATGATATGGCGAACACCGAAAAAGAATCCACGAGATTCCTGAGAGAGCTGCTGGACCAGAAGAATGCGATTCCCGAGAAAGTTTAACACGAATCCCCCGCCCCCTCCCTTCGTTTTTCAAAAGAGATTATTGGTACGATTTACTGATTAACTTAGCTTATCAGCCGGAACTTGCTATGCGGTTCATGGAATCCTGACTCACCAACAGATATGAAAAGACTTTTATTTTTCGGAATATCGGCATTATTCCTCTTCACGAACGCAACAGCCCAGCAAAAGCATTCCTTTACGTTTGACAAAACCCGGTTCGTGCTGGATGGGAAACCCTTCCGCATTATCAGCGGGGAAATTCATCCGGCCAGGGTTCCGTCCGAATACTGGAGACACCGGATCCAAATGGCAAAAGCCATGGGATGCAATACCATCGCAGCCTATATCTTCTGGAATTACCAGGAGCCGGAGCCGGGTAAGTTTGATTTTCAGACTGGCAATAAAAACATCGCCCGTTTTTTACAGATCTGTAAGGAAGAGAAAATGTGGGTGATCATGCGGCCCGGGCCCTATGTCTGCGCCGAGTGGGACCTGGGGGGCATCCCCTACTGGTTATTAAAGATACCGGACATTAAATTCCGTTGCCTGGATCCGCGGTACATGGACGCGGTAAAAAAATATTTTCAACGTTTCGCCCGGGTAATCAAACCCTTTATGGCAGGCAACGGAGGTAATATTTTAATGGTACAGATCGAAAACGAATACGGCAGCTACGGTAATGACCGGCAATACCTGGAGACGCTGAGAAAAATATGGATTGAAAATGGAATCCATGGTCCCTTCTACACTTCCGACGGGCCGACGGAATATATGCTGGATGCGGGAAGCCTGGATAGCGCTGCTATCGGACTGGACAGCGGTGGTTCGCCGGAGGATTTTGAAACCGCTGCAAAACACAATCCGAATGTCCCTGTATTCAGCAGTGAAACCTATCCCGGCTGGCTTACCCATTGGGGAGAAGCATGGCAAAGACCCGATACGAATCAGTTAAAAAAAGAGGTTGAATTCCTGTTGAAGAATAACAAGTCGTTTAATTTCTATGTGATCCATGGTGGTACGAATTTCGGATTTACAGCGGGCGCCAATGCTTTTTCGCCAACCCAGTATCAGCCGGATATCACAAGCTATGATTATGATGCACCTGTTAATGAACAGGGACGTCCCACGCCGAAATACTTTATGCTGCGCAGACTTATTCAGCAATATGTTTCAGATCCTTTGCCCGAACCGCCGGCTCCTGTCAGGACAATTGAAATACCTGCCTTTGAAATGAAGCGGGAACTTAATTTATGGAACTATATAAAATATTCCCTGCAGACGCCGCAGCCAAAGCCCATGGAGGCGTTCGGACAAAACCAGGGCATCATCGTTTACAGCACACGGCTCATCGGCCATAAAAGCGGCACATTAAAAATCTGGGAACCGCATGATTATGCGCTGGTATTTTTAAATGGAAAATTTATCGACACCGTTTACCGGGACGGCGGAAAATGGGAAGTAAAACTTCCGGTAACCCGGGAAAAAAATCCACTGCTGGAAATTGTGGTGGAAGGAATGGGCCATATCAACTTTGCACAATTTATGATTGACAGAAAGGGCATAACGGACCGGGTTACCTTAAACGGCATGACCTTAATGAACTGGCGCACCGCCCTCCTGCCAATGGACGAAAACTTTATCCGCAGCGCAAAACCTGATTTTTCCATACATTCCCCTTCAGAGAAGCCCTGTAATTTTTTTAAGGCTGAATTTAATCTTACGGAAACCGGCGATACCTATTTTGATATGAGCCATTTTTCAAAAGGCATCATATACGTGAATGGTCATAATCTCGGGAGGTACTGGAACAAAGGTCCCCAGCAAAGACTGTACTGTCCTGCATCCTGGCTGAAACAGGGAGTGAACCAAATGCTGTTATTCGATTTCCGGCAGTTGGCGAATGCAACGGTTTCCGGTATGCGAACCTTGTGGTGACGACCATTGTTCCGGCATAAAGGATTATTTTTAAGTATGAAGCGGATGAAAAATTGTATTGCTGTCCTGTGCTTTTTCTTTTTCTTGCAGACTTCAAAGATATATGCACAGCAACAGAAGCCCAATGTCATTTTTATTCTCGCAGATGACCTGGGCTACGGGGACCTGGGGTGTTACGGACAAAAATTAATCAACACGCCCAATATAGATCTGCTGGCTGCAAAGGGAATCCGCTTCACGCAGTTTTACGCCGGAACCTCCGTCTGCGCTCCTTCCCGTTCATCCTTACTCACAGGTCAGCATACCGGTCATACGCCGATCCGGGGAAATCTTGAGATACAGCCTGAAGGGCAAAGTCCCCTCCCCGACTCCGCATTTACGATGGCAGAAATGTTTCAGCAGGCCGGTTACGCAACGGGCTGTTTTGGGAAATGGGGACTCGGCTTTATCGGTTCTTCCGGAGATCCGGTGCGGCAGGGATTTGATGCATTTTATGGTTATAACTGTCAGCGACAGGCGCATAATTATTTTCCGGATCATATCTGGGATAATGATAAGCGGGTAAACCTGGACAATACGCAAACAAATCAGCAGGTATATGCGCCGGACCTGATCCAGCAGCAGATCATCCGTTTTATCGATAACAATCAGGCCAGACCGTTTTTTCTTTTTCTCAGCTATACCCTGCCGCATGCGGCATTGCAGTTGCCGGCGGGCGATACCATATTTGAATCATACAAACGACAGTTTAAGGAGAAGCCGAAGGCCGTTCCATCCGGCTGGGATGGAAACGGATACCAGCCCCAGGCATATCCGCATGCTGCTTACGCGGCCATGGTGACAAAGCTGGATAAATATGTGGGGGATGTAAAAAATGAACTGGTAAAACTGGGAATCGACGAAAACACGCTGATCATCTTTGCCAGCGACAACGGCCCGCACAGGGAAGGCGGAAATGACCCCGCTTTTTTTAACAGCAATAGTGGTTTCCGCGGAATAAAGAGGGATCTCTATGAAGGCGGAATCAAAGAGCCGGTGATTGCTTACTGGCCTGCCGTGATTAAAAATAAAAGTACAAGCGGGCTGGTAGCGGCGTTCTGGGATTTCTTTCCAACATTTGCTGATATAACGGGGCAACCCCTTCCTTTGCACCTGGATGGAATTTCCGTTCTGCCCACACTAAAATCAAAAGGAATTCAAAAACAGCACGCGTACCTGTACTGGGAGTTTCATGAAAACGGCGGCAGGCAGGCAGTAAGGGCAGGCAATTGGAAAGCGGTGCGGTTGAACGTGATGAAAAATCCGAATGCTCCTGCTCAATTGTTCAACCTTGCCAGTGATCCGGACGAAAAAGTGGATCTGTCTGCGCAGAACCCCGGGGTTGTGCAAAAATTAAAAGCAATAATGAAAGCAGCGCATGTTGAAAACACAAATTTTTCATTTATAAAAGAATAGACGGTACATGAAAAAACTGAAACTGATTCTTATTGCCGGCTTTGCTGTTTTTTTAGCATTGCCGGGCATCACCCAAATTGTCAGTGGATATAAATCCTGGAATCCTGCTTCTTCCGGTTTTCCGGTATTGGAGGGACAGGCCTGGCCGCAGCAGGTAAAGGATTTTTACGATCGTTTGCCTGCAAAGGCTGAATCCACTGTCCGGAAGGCGGTGTGGGATCTTTCGAAAAATTCCGCTGGCCTGAAACTCCGGTTTATTTCCGATGCGAAAGAGATCATTATTAAATACAGGGTGACCAGCGGACTACAAATGCCGCACATGCCGGCAACCGGAGTAAGCGGTGTGGACATGTATGTAAAAACGATTGACGGGAAATGGCTGTGGTGCGCCGGTAAGTACAGCTTTGGCGATACCATTGTGTACGACTTTAAAAATCTGATCCCGAACGACCAGCATGTCGGCAACCGCGAATATATTGTTTACCTGCCGCTGTACAATTCGGTCAGCTGGATGGAAATAACTTATCCGGAAGAAAGCCTGTTTAAGCCCCTGCCCGTTCGCAGGGATAAACCGGTGTTGGTGTACGGAACTTCCATTGCCCAGGGCGGCGTTGCCAGTCGCCCGGGATTAGCCTGGACGGCTCTCCTGGAAAGAAAGCTCGACAGGCCCATGATCAACCTGGCTTTTTCAGGAAATGGCCGGCTGGAACCCGAAGTGTTGGACCTGGTCGCGGAGGTGGATGCGAAAATATATGTGCTGGATTGCCTGCCCAATATGGTGGAGCCGGCATTTACCACCGCAGAATTGAAAAAAAGACTGGTATATGCAGTGTTGTTCCTGCAAAAGAAACACCCCGGCATTCCCATTTTATTGACCGACCATGACGGTTATACCAACGAAGGCACCAATGCCGAACGCGGGAAAAAATATCAGGACGCCAATGCCGCATTGCAGGAGGTATTTGACTCGTTGGTAAATAAAGGCATTAAAGGCATCTACCGGCTCACCAAAGAAGAGATCGGCCAGGATATTGAAACAATGGTTGATGGCGTACATCCGAACGACATGGGCATGATGCGCTATGCAGACGCTTATGAGAAAAAGATCAGGGTCATTCTGAATGAACCGGAAGGAAATATTTCAACAACCATTCCCATATCCCAGCGGCGGGATGCCAAATATTATGATTGGGAAACCCGGCATGCTGAAATACTGACCTATAACCAGGATCATTCGCCCGGCCTCGTTTTCATTGGGAATTCGATTACGCATTACTGGGGAGGAGTTCCGGCTTCCACGCGCGCCGGAGGTCCGGATTCCTGGAAAAAGTATTTTGACCCGCTCGCGGCAGAGAACCTGGGATATGGATGGGACCGGATTGAAAATGTATTGTGGCGGATATATCACGGGGAACTGGACCATATCCATCCCAAACAAATCGTGATGATGATCGGGACCAATAATTTACAGTTGAACAATGACAAGGAGATTGTCGAGGGGTTGAAGTTTTTAATGAAAGCGATTCAGGAAAAACAGCCGGACGCCCGTATCCTGTTATTGGGCCTTCTTCCAAGAAGAGATATGGAAAAAAGAATATCGGTGCTGAATGCGCAGATCGCAGCATTGAAATTTGATGCAAAAGTTCATTACGCCGATGCCGGGAAACTCTTTCTGAAAACAGATAAAAAAATTGACGAATCGCTGTTTTCAGACGGCTTACACCCGAACGCTGCAGGTTACGAACGATTTGGAAAATTCATCATTTCCGCGATAAAGCGGTGAACCACCTCCTGATCTCAGAACGGATACAGTGGGTCGGATATGCGTATACATCGTGCATTCGGCATACTTGCATCTTACCATGGTGATGGACTCAATCAATATCTGAAACCGGGCATATCAGATGTATATCGGCCTCCTGAAGCTCGTATTCCTGCTCAAATCAAATGAGCGGGGAGTGGGATATTGCCGCTGGATGAATCGGGTACCGGAGGCATCCTTTTATTTTCCAG
>Ga0105241_10000590_pt1 | contig 27344 bp, 23 predicted proteins | sample KBSC64metaG_FD_80422 | JGI IMG/M metagenome (GOLD analysis project Ga0105241, IMG submission 80422) | Corn rhizosphere microbial communities from Kellogg Biological Station, Michigan, USA - KBS C6-4 metaG | ecosystem: Host-associated > Plants > Roots > Rhizosphere > Soil | place: Michigan, USA... | reverse complement strand
GCTATGACAGGCGTTTTTTTTGAACTTTCTGATAAAGGAATTACCTGCGTTGCAACTGATGCGCATCGTTTGGTTCGCTTTACAAGGTTGGATGTTTCCTGCCCCAAAACAGATACCTTCATTGTTCCGAAGAAGCCGCTAAACCTATTAAAAGGTGCGCTTCCATCAAATGATGATGCATTGGAAATTTCCTACAATAAAAATCATTTATTCGTAAAACACGGAGGAACCGAACTTGTGTGTCGCCTTATAGATGCAAGGTTCCCGGATTATAAAGTGGTGATCCCAACAGATAATCCTTATAAGCTTACGGTTAATAAAAATGATTTTCAAAATGCACTAAGAAGAGTGAGTGTATTTAGTAATAAAAGTACTAACCAGGTAGCGCTTACCATTACCGGGAGCGAGTTGCAACTTGCCGCACAAGACGTCGACTTTAGTTTTGAAGGCAACGAACGCATGACCTGCCAATACGATGGCGATGATCTCCAAATAGCCTTCAATGCAAAATTTTTAATTGAAATGCTGAATGCGACCGACTCGGAAGAAATTATTATTGAACTAAGCACTCCCACAAAAGCAGGTATTATTAAACCTTCAGAAAAAACAGAAGACGAAGTTCTTTTAATGCTCGTAATGCCGCTTATGCTTAACAGTTAGTTTACACAATCTTTTATGGAGCTGGTAACCGTTCGAACTTTTAGCAATTATATTTCCGCCAACTTATTGCTGTCCAAATTGAGAAATGGCGGCGTTGAATGTTATTTAAAAGATGAGAATACCGTAACAATGGATCCAATATTGACCTATGCTGTTGGAGGTATTAAATTAGTAGTGAAAAAAGAAGACACAGAGGAGGTTCTTAAAATATTACGGCAGTTCGATGAAGATTATATGCAAAAGGCGGTTTGCCCAAAATGCGGTTCTCATAAAATAGAACTCGTTCCAAAAAGAAACACCTCCAATATGGTTACGGCCATTTTAAGTTGGATTTTTTCGAGTTATGCCGTTTCTGCAGAAAACGTTTATAAATGCGGCAATTGTGGATATGAGAGCAGCACGTTACCTGAGCCTTTAATTTCAGATTCCGGTACATTTGAATCAGAAAATCTAAATTAATTTTTTTAAAATCTCAATTTGCTTCGTGTTGATGTGTAACTATTTTTTATGAAATCAATTGCGCTTATTCCTGCACGTTATGAAGCTACCCGTTTTCCCGGCAAGCTAATGCAAATGCTCGGTGATAAAACTATTATACGACATACTTATGAAAATACCGTTGCTACGTTATTGTTTGATGAAGTGATAGTAGTAACTGACAGCCCCATTATTTTTAATGAAATTGTTGAAAATGGAGGATATGCATTAATGAGTCGGGGCCAGCATGAAAGCGGGAGCGAACGCATTGCGGAAGCGGCTGCCGATATTGATGCAGACGTGATTGTAAATGTTCAGGGCGATGAACCTTTTGTAAAAAAGCAACCACTCCAAGATCTCCTGGCCGTTTTCGGAAGCGATTACCAGCATCATGTACAAGTAGCTTCTTTGATGCATGAAATACATGACGAGGATTTAATTATTAATCCTAATACTGTTAAGGTTGCTATTGATAACTATTCAAACGCATTAATGTTTAGCCGAAGCGTTATTCCGTTTAGAAGAGATAAGACCGCAAAGGTTACCTATTATAAGCACATAGGCATTTATGCTTATCGCAAAAATGCACTGATGAATTTCACACAATGGAAACCATCTCCTCTTGAAGCAAGCGAAAAACTAGAGCAACTTCGTTATCTCGAAAATGGCGTTAAAATTAAAATGGTACTCACCAACGAATCTCCTGTTTCAATAGATACTCCTGAAGATTTGCGGAGGGCTAAAAAGCTAATAGGTTCTATTTAGAAAAAATTTGTGATTCAGCCTTTAATTGCGCAGCATTCTCAATCTTAGGCAAAATTATTGTAGTTTTCAAACCTTAAACATCTATTGATGCCTATGATAGCTAATTTAAAATTCATTTTTTCAACAGCGATAATTGCACTATTATTTTCTTGTAATGAGAACGATAAGATAAACATTGAAAAATCTGCTTCGGCTTTTGATATAAAGCAGGCGGAAGCGTCCATTACGCAAAGTAATCAGAATTTTATGAAATCGTTTAAAGCGGGCGATTCCCTCGGTGTCGCAGCGTGCTTTACAAATGATGCTAAAACTATGGCAGCCCATATGCCTTCAGTAGAAGGCAGAAATAATATTATTCATTTTATTAGCGAATCGATGAAGGGTGGATTAAAAAAAATTAATCTTATAACAAATCTGATTTCCGGGGATAGCAGTATCGTGGCTGAAGAAGGAACTTACGCATTATCTGATAGTAGTGGAAAAAGTATCGACAAAGGAAAATATATTGTTCTTTGGAAACAGGAGGCCGGCAACTGGAAAATGTTTCGTGATATCTGGACCACCGATTTGCCCGATTCTGCTTCTTTAAAAAAATCTGCCGTTACTAACCAGGCTAACGGATATCATTAAACGAAATTTTTTTTTACAGATATGATAAAAAAGCCAATAAAAAATTTATTAAAGCCTGGTAATTACTTATCCTTAATAAAATATCCCCTGGACCTGATGCGCACGAAAAAAGTGCTGCAGGTAAATCCCACTGTTGAAACATTTAGAAAAGACGCTGAAACTACCAAGGTTTGTGTATATGACTTCAATAAGGATTTTTTAAGTGAGAAATATTTTAAAATTCCATCCGAAACCTATCAGTACCTGGAAACAAAAAATGTAAGCTGGATAAATATAGATGGGCTTAGAAAAAAAGATGTGGATGATATGTGTGCTCATTTTAATATTCACCCGCTTATTGCAGAAGACATTTTAAGTATCGGGCAGCGGCCAAAAGTTGATGAAATAAATGGAATGGTTTACTGCTTGTTAAGTATGTTATATTTTAATAAAGAAGAAAAATATGTTGAGCCTGAACAAATAAGTATTCTCCTTGGCAAAAATTTTGTTTTAAGTTTCCAGGAAGACGCTTCAAAAGATGTTTTTAATCCTTTGCGTGATAAACTTAGGATTGTGGGAAGTAAGATCAGGCAAAATGGTGCAGACTTTCTATTTTATAGTCTTATCGACATGATCGTTGATAATTATTTTATTGTAATGGAAAAACTCGGGGAGGAAATTGAGGCGCTTGAAGAAGATATTATCCGCCGGGCCGACACCCGCTCTCTTGCGCAAATAAATACCATTCGAAAAGAAATGATCGTTTTAAAAAGAAACGTAGCGCCGGTGAGAGATCTCGTAAATGGAATTTTGCGCAGCGAAAGTGAACTTATAGAAACAAGAACAGAAAGTTATTTTAAAGATGTTTATGACCATATAGTGCAGGCAAATGATCTTGCAGAGAACTATCGCGATATGATGATCAACCTGCAGGACCTTTACTTGAGCAAAGTAAATTTAAAAATGAATGAGGTAATGAAAGTAATGGCTGTTGTGACCTGTTTACTGGCCCCCGCTACTGTAATCGGTGGAATTTTCGGGATGAATTTTAATAAAATTCCATGGATTCACAACGACTATGGATTCTTTATTGCAGTAGGTTTTATGCTCCTGATTCCTGTGTGGATGATAATAATATTTAGTAAAAGGGGATGGTTTTAATTTCTTTTCTTATAAACAGGTACGGTGCTGCAAGGTTCGCCGTACATTATACTTTGTGCAACCGGCATTAATAATTTCGTAATCTCCGCATAAACAGAAGGGGGTATTTCTTTTTCGCCACAACCTTTTATTACTACTCTCTTTCCTTCAAAATCTTTTACGTCAATCTTTTTAAGATTCTTTAAAAAAAGAACCTCTTGCATGAAAGATTCATTGCCCACTATTACATCTTTCGCCACCGGTTGTAAATAGCTCACGGCAAGCATATAGGCCCACAGCGGAATTATCGCTTCGGCTGAACACGTTATGCAAACGTTTTTATTTTCATAAACGGACCAATCGTTTTTTTTCAAACTTTCCCTGTAATCTTTTTCTTTTAGGATGAGTTCCATAAATAAGTATTCTTTCAAATCAAAAACAATGCTTTCACCTTCAGGAAAAAACCTTTCAAGGTCTATCGTTTCCAACGAGCTTTGGGCTACTTTATTTACAATTGCTTCTTCCATAATTTTCCTATTAGTGTAAAGTTACGAACATCATTATTTATGAAGAAGGGCTTAACAATTCATCGCAATATTCAGTAATTAAGGAAACTTCTTTTTTTGAGGGTCTATAAAAACGAAAAGCCACCTTGCAGATGGCTTTCGTTTTAATTGAAATTTATTTTAAAAGAATTTATTTCTATAATCTTTTATGGTCGCCATTTTCTTTAATGCGGCGAAAGATTGGCCAAGTGCTGATTGTGATGCACGGTTTATTTCAGCGGTTTTTTGTTGATCAAGCATTTCTGGTGTGGCCGGTGCTTTGGCCGCAATGCTGTTCACTTTTATAACAAACACACCCGTATTACCGGCTATTGGAGGCGAAACTTTTGCCTGGTATTCTTTATCAAAGGCAGCCCCAGCCACTTTTGGTTCATTTCCTACTCCATTAATAATCTGCGCATCAAACGTAAGCGTTGAGTCTGCGCCAGTGGTTAATACTTGTTGGCTATAAACTTTAGCCGCTGCTTCTAACGTCGTTGGGTTATTCAATTTACTTTTTATCTCTTCTGCTTTTTTAATATTTCTTATAGTTGATTCAACCATTGGCCTGGCAGTTTTTACATCGGGTGTTCCTTCTTTTACCTTCCTGTCAATAATTGCCACTATAAAATCGTCTTTAATTGAAAACGGTTCGGAAACATCGCCCTCTTTAGCACCAAATGCCCATCTTACAATTTGCCTTGCATCCTGCAAACCACCCAACTGAAAATCATTCTCCTTTACTATTGTTGGTACCGTAATCTCTTTTAATCCGTTTTTAGCAACATAATTATCAAACGCCTGTTTGTCTCTTGCCTGACCGTAAAACTTGTTCGCGGCAGCATTCGCATCGTTAATAGTCTCATCGCTTGGTACTATTTCTTTTGCCATATAGGCAATTTTATAGGCTGGTTCCGGATTCTTCTTGTCGAGTATTTCAATATAGTGCCAGCCAAATTGTGTTTTTACCACCTTCTTTGTTTCTCCTTTTTCATTCAGTAAAAAATCGCCAAATTCTTTTGCAAACCCTTCGCTTTGAATTGTAGTGAGATCAAATGTCATTACGCCTTTATCTTTATGAGCAGCCTGGTCGGTAGTGTATTTTGCTTCAAGCGAATCGAAATTAGCACCATTCTTAATTGCAGTTGCAATGCTGTCTGCCAACTTGTGGGCAGTACTATCAGGAGTTGTCGGTTGTCCGCTTTGCTGGTCAACCGTCCCAATTAATATGTGACGGCATTTAATACTATCGGGTAATATTTTTGTTGAAACTTTTTTTGCAAGAACATAGTCTTTCGAATCAAGATATGGACCAAAAACACCTCCATCCTGCAAAGCAATAATTGAATCTTTATATGGCATTTGCAGCTTTGATTTTGGCGTATACCCGTCAAAGTAAGTCATGCCGAAGAATTTCTAGCCAGAAAGGCACTGGCATTTGAATCTGATTTAAATTGGGGTTTTAACTCTTCAAGTGAGCGTTTTATAGCGTCGCTGTCTTTGCTATTTGCCGAAGCACTGAAAGAAACATATGATATTATTAATCCTCCATCCTGTTTAAATTTTAATTTGTTTTTGCTAACATAGCTTTCAATATCATCGTCCGTTACTTTAACCGTACTATCGCTAATTAAACTGTAAGGAATTGCAACGTAAGAAATATTGGCAAAATTGCTTTTTTGTGCCTCCAGGGTCTTTGAAAGCCAGGTAGGAATATAAATACTGGCAGCGATCATGGAAGTATACTTTGTATATAAGTTATTTAACCGCATTGGTTCGATTACTTGTGAATTGATCGCTTTTCTTTGTTCTTCATTTTTTGATTTCCTTGTTTGTGCCCACCACTGCTGAGCCTGGGCAATATCATATTGGCCGGTTTCCTTGTTGGTAAAAGCCTGTTTTAGTTGCTGCGGCGCATCGTCGCTGAACATAATAGAACTCATTTCTTTGGGAGTGAAAGTGATACCCAAATCATTAAATTGCCCCGTAACTATTTTTTCAGCCACCATTTGATCCCACGTGGATTGCCGTATTTGGTCGGTTGGTGCAGGTGATCCACTATTTTGATACTGCTGTTCCATTTCTTTAACCTTGTCGTCAAACTCCGACATTTCAATCTTGTCGCCATTAACAATACCAATAGTAGTTGTATTTCCACCTCCAAATAACTTACCGGTGCCGCTTCTTGAATCCATTAATATAAACCCAATAAGGCTAAGCGCAATTATTGCTATTACGATTACAGCCCCTCTCTCACGAATTGTCTGAATTATTGACATAGATTTTGTTCTCTTAAATTTAAATGGACGGCAAAAATAGTGTAAAATAACTTAGGAACAAACTGTGGAAAACTCGTATAAAACAGGATACGCAAGACATTTGGCGGAAAGAAAATATTTAAAATACATTCAGTAAACTATCAAAATTATATTATTAACAAGCGCCTGTGCGAAAATTTCATTTACTGTTGATAAGCACACCTTTTTAGAAAAATCGATCTTTATAAAAAAAGAAAAGAAAATGGTTTCTTAATAAAATGTACTGTTAAAAATAAAAACAAACATTTTCCCACGGACCCGTTCACAAAAATATTGTGTGATATGATACATTTTTTTATCCTCATCACTTTTTATCTACTTATGTTTATAAAGTTGCTAAAGGCAGCACCAGGTGTTATAAACTCGTGTTAAGTTTCTGTGTACTAACGTGGATAAACCAGATGATTTAATTTTGCATCAACAGATAAATAATCACTATCCACAAATTCACATACATAATAGTAATAAGCTATTAAATAAATAATCTATTAATATTAAATACTATGGCAGATATACACATACAGGCCGCAACAAATAATTTAGAGAAAAAAGGTTTTCTTGATATTGATATTGATGTTAACTTGGACTTGTTTGCAGAAATTGAAAGACTAAAAAAAGAAAAAAATGCTATTGTACTTGCTCACTACTACCAGGAACCGGATATACAGGATGTTGCAGACTTTATTGGCGATAGCCTTGGCCTTGCACAAAAGGCACAATCCACAGATGCTGATATAATTGTTTTCGCTGGTGTGCATTTTATGGCCGAAACAGCTAAAATTTTAAACCCCACCAAAAAGGTTTTATTACCTGATTTGAAAGCCGGTTGTTCTCTTGCCGATTCTGCGCCAGCTGAACTTTTTAAAAAATTCAAAGACCAATATCCGGACCACGTTGTTATCAGTTACATCAATTGTACTGCAGGTATGAAAGCGCTCAGTGATATTATCTGCACTTCATCCAACGCACAAACTATAATTGAAAGTCTCCCAAAAGATCAAAAGATAATTTTTGCGCCCGATAAAAACCTGGGAGCCTATTTGAAAAAGAAAACCGGACGAGATATGGTTTTATGGAATGGAGCATGCATTGTTCATGAAATATTTAGTCTCGAAAAAATTACAAAACTTAAGATCAGGCATCCTAAGGCAAAAGTAATAGCGCATCCTGAATGCGAGGAACCAGTATTAAGAATTGCAGATTTTATTGGAAGCACAACTGCACTTTTAAAATATACTATTGAAAATGATGCACAGGAATTTATAGTTGTAACGGAAACGGGTATCCTGCACCAAATGCAATTAAAGTCGCCTGGGAAAACTTTTATACCAGCTCCTCCTGATAATATGTGCGCATGCAATGATTGTCCGTACATGAAATTAAATACGCTTGAGAAGTTATACTTGTGTATGGAATACGAAGAACCACAGATAATAATGGATGAAGAATTATTAATTGCTTCTAAAAAGCCAATAGAGCGAATGCTTGAGATAAGCAAAAAGTATAAATTATAGAGATCTGTTGCTAATTGAAATTTATTAGTCGTTGAACAGCTTCACTTAAAGTACTTTCTTTTTTTGCAAAGCAAAATCGTAAGACTTTATCATCGTTGGAATTTTTATAAAAAGATGATAGGGGTATTGTGGCAACTCCGGCTTGCTCAGTAAGTCTTATTGCAAAGTCATTTTCTTTTTCGTTACTAATTGCCGAATAATTATATAGTTGAAAGTAACTTCCATGCGACGGGAGGGATTTAAACTTTGTGCTCTTCATTAAGTTATGAAAAAAATCTCTTTTCTTCTGTAGAGAACTTGCTAACCCGAGGTAAACATTTTTTTCTTTTAAAAATTCAGCGAGAGCAAATTGAACTGGAGAATGGCAGCTAAAACAATTAAACTGGTGTACTTTTCTAAATTCTTTCATTAAATAATCTGGGGCAATACAGTAACCGATTTTCCATCCTGTGCAGTTATATACTTTCCCAAAAGAAAATGAAATAAAACTGCGTTCATGTAGATCCGGATATCTTAAAATACTTTCATGCCGGAGGTCGTCGAAAACGATATGCTCATACACCTCATCACTCATAATTAATATTTTCGTTCCGGACACAACGTTCTGTAGTTGCAACATATCATTCGCGCTAAGAATGTTACCGGTAGGATTGTTAGGAGAATTAATAATGATCAGTCTTGTCAGGTTGGTAATATTTTCTTTAACCAGATTCCAATCAATTCTATAGAGAGGATATGAGAGAGGAATACTTATAGCTTTTGCACCGTTGATCTCGATATTGGGAATATAGCTATCGTATGCCGGCTCAAATACAATTACCTCATCTCCTGGCTGCAATACAGATGTAACCGCGGTGTAAATCGCATAAGTACCTCCCGGTGTTATGGTAATGTCCGTTTCAGGGTTTAAGTTTTTTTTATATAGAAAATTAATTTTTTCGGCTATGCTTTCCCGTAATGATAACAGACCGTTCATGTGGACATATTGATTATGGTTATCTTTCATTGCTTTGTAAACCAAATCAATTAATTGTTCATTCATTGGAAAACCAGGGAAGCCCTGCCCAAGATTAATAGCATTATGCTTTACGGCAAGGGAACTCATTACCGAAAAAATAGTTTGCCCGGTATTGGGGAGTTTACTTGTAACAGAAAGATTATTCAAGAGTAAATGATCGATTAAGATTAATCAAAAATATACAATACTTATTTGCGATAATCAGGATTTATTTTATAACGATACGCAAAAAAGCATAAAGGAAAAATCCAAATAAGTTTTGATAGGTATTTAGTGAACTCCTGAAAAATATATGCATGTGGAGCCGGATCGGCATTTGTTTTCCCGAAAATAACAGGTACAGAATTACCGAACGTCCAATTGAGATATTGATGATCGCCGTTGTAGAATTTTTTAAGAGAATCCGCAGAACCTTTCCAATACTTTTCTTTTCTTTCTTTTTCCTTTATTTTAGGCTCCATGTTTGAGTCGAAAAAATACCAGTTATTTTTAAAGCAAAGCTCTGTCGCATAATGGTGAGGAAAGCCTACACTTCTAAAAGGCACTTTCTTTTCCTTCATTACAGTCATCATCACAATCGCTTGTTGTGAGCATCCTGCATAAGGATATTTAAGAATTTCATTTGGGTCTACTGGTGCGGCGAGGCCCCGCCCTAAAAAAAGCTGCCCAATTACGGCAAGCCAGTTTTGTTGTAATGTATAACTAGAGAAACCGTGATAAAAACGTTTTCTTAAAATTGATCCAACCAAGACGGCATACCCTAAAGAGGCCGGTTTTATTTGATTTACGTTAGCTATGCTATCAGAATAAGAAATCAGTTTTTGAACAGAATTTATGTTTGATAAAGACGGGTCAAACATTTCTTTTTTATTATAAACAGGGTTCTTCTCAAGGGAAATATTGAATAGAAGCGGCAAAAACAGCAGCAGCGCCAATAAAAAGGTTAAAAGCTTCATGCGGATCTGTAGTTAACAAAATCTCAGGACAAAAGAAGAACGCGAAACCTATGAAATTATTATTTCGAGGTTGCATTAACTTATTTTGTGGCCGTAATTCAAAGGGTATTCAGAAATTCTTACAGATATTTATCTCCTTTGTTTCTTTTTATTTCTGCAACATATTCTTTTATGTGTTGCTCTTTTTCCTTTTTGCAAACCAATAAAACATCATCTGTATCAACCACAATAAAATCTTCAAGTCCTTGCAGCAGCAGAAGTTTGTTGCTGGGGGCATGTACCATATTCTTTGTTGAATCGAAAAATATCACATTATCGCCAGAAAAGGCGTTATCGAGGGAATCCTTTTTAAGATTTTCATATGCACTTCCCCAGGTCCCGAGATCGCTCCAACCAAAATCTGAGGGAATAACATAAACGTTGTCTGCTTTTTCCAAAATACCATAGTCAATTGAGATGTTAACGCATTGCGGATAAATCAAATCAATAACAGTCTGTTCCCCGGAAGTTACGAGTTCCTTTTTTGCGCTATCAAAAATTTCATGTATTTCTGGAAGGTATTTTTCAAACGCTTTTATGATGCTTTCGGTGCGCCAGGCAAAAATTCCAGCATTCCATAAAAAATCACCGCTAATCAGAAATTTTTTAGCAAGCTCACTGTCTGGTTTCTCAGTAAAGGTTTTTACTTTATAAACATTATCATTAACGGCATATTGCTCATGTTGTATATATCCATAGCCGGTGTTTGGCGAAAGTGGTTTTATGCCAAGGGTAATAAGTGCATTATTTTTTTCAGTAAACTCTAGTGCTTCTAGGCTAACCTTTCTAAATGAGGTGTCGTCAAGAACAAGATGGTCGGCCGGAGCGCATATTAAATTACTTTTTGGATTTAATTGATGGAGTTTATAAGAAATGTAGGCAATGCACGGAGCAGTGTTCTTCCTTGATGGTTCGCATAAAATATTTTCCAGTTTCAATTGTGGTAATTGTTTTTCAACAATTTCTTTGTATTGTGACGAGGTTACTACATAAATATTTTCATTTGGAATGTATTTAGCAAACCTATCGTAAGTGGATTGTATCAAGGTTTTTCCAACGTTTAACAAATCAAGAAATTGCTTGGGTTTGTCGAGGCGGCTTACCGGCCAGAAGCGGCTGCCAATACCACCTGCCATTATTGCAACATAATTATTTTCATTCATTTTTTTGAGTTTAAATTATTCCTTCCCTTATAAGATCGTGCAAATGTACAATACCTGCATAATGGTTGTTTTCAATTACTATTAGTTGGGTAATATTTTTTTTACGCATCATATCAAGTGCATCAACTGCAAGCTGGGTACTTTCAATAGTTTGTGGATTTCTGGTCATTATATCTTTTGCTATAACGTGGGCCGTAACAAGATTTTTTTCTAGCATTCTCCTCAAATCACCGTCAGTTATGATACCCGAAACCAAATCACGATCGTCGAGGATCACGGTTGCCCCTAAACGATTTTTTGTAATTTCTATTATAACATCTTTAAGCGGGCTGTTTTCCTTTACAACGGGCTTTTCATTGTTGGTGATAAGATCAGTTACCCGCAAATATAGTTTCTTGCCTAGTGTTCCCCCAGGGTGAAATTTGGCAAAATCTTCGGTGCTAAATCCTTTTAATTCCATAAGGCAAATAGCAATAACATCTCCCATTACCATTTGTGCTGTCGTACTCGTTGTAGGTGCAAGATTATTAGGGCAAGCCTCCTCAGCAACGGTGGTATTTAAAATAATGTCGGCACACTTCACAAGGTAGCTTTGCATATTGCCACACATGCCAATAATAATGTTTTTAAAGTTTTTTATAATTGGTACTAAAACTTTAATCTCCGGACTTTCCCCACTTTTACTGATAATCATTACAATATCATTTTGCTGTACCATGCCAATGTCACCATGAATAGCATCTGCTGCGTGCAGAAAAACGGAAGGAGTGCCTGTACTATTGAGGGTTGCGACAATTTTTTGAGCAATTATTGCACTCTTACCAATTCCGCTTATAACAAGCCTGCCATCGCATTTATGAATAGCTGTTATAGCTTTTTCAAAATCGCTATCCAATAATCCGGAAAGATCGCTTATTGATTGGGCTTCGATATCAATTGTTTTTTTTGCGGTTGTGATTAAATTCTTTTTCATTCTAAATACTTATGAAAAATTTCATTTAAACTGATAGAAAATATTTGAGACATTTTTATATGTGTAAACCTACCTTAATTGGATGGTTGGGCAAAGTAAAATGATTTAGACTTGCTAATATTTTTCTTCGTAACTTAACTATAATATATTTTTTATAAAGAAAGGTTATAAAAGCGAAATCTTCCTTTTATTAATTCTTTTAAAAACCAATTAGATTAACTTTGGAATCCTTTAAAAAACCTACTTTGAGAAAAGAATACCATGCCTACAAGTAAGATTAAGCTGCAAAAAGCACCTACAAATAAAACGTCCAGGAAAAAAGCAAAAAGCCGGGAAACTGAAAACCTCTCTGATCATCTTCAACAAAATTTTGGGTTCGATACATTTAAGGAACCTCAGGAAGAAATAATCAATAGCCTTTTAGCGGGTAAAGATACTTTTGTAATAATGCCAACCGGCGGAGGAAAGAGTCTTTGCTATCAGTTACCAGCAATAATTAGTAAAGGTTGTGCTATAATTGTTTCTCCGCTAATTGCCCTTATGAAGAACCAGGTTGACCTGGTAAGGGGTTACAGTAGCGCAGATCATATTGCTCACTTTTTAAACAGCACCTTAAATAAGGGTCAACAAAAAGTTGTTAAAGACGATCTTACGTCGGGGAAAACAAAAATGTTGTACGTGGCACCGGAGACGCTGACAAAGGAAGAGAATGTTGAGTTTTTTAAAGATCTGGAAATTTCTTTTTTTGCCGTAGATGAGGCGCATTGCATCAGCGAATGGGGACATGATTTCCGGCCTGAATACAGAAGGCTCAGGGAAATTATGGACGAAATAGACAAAAAGGTTCCGGTTATTGCACTTACAGCCACAGCCACACCCAAAGTGCAGAGTGATATTGTAAAAAACCTTGGATTACGCGATCCAAATATTTTTATCTCGTCTTTTAATAGATCGAATCTATACTATGAAGTGCAACCAAAATTAAAAAAGGACCAGGTAATTAAAAGTATCGTAAAGTTTATTTCGCAAAATAAAGGAAAGAGCGGAATTATTTATACATTGAATAGGAAGACTACTGAGGAGCTGGCTCAAACTCTTATGGCTAATGGAATAAAAGCAGTCGCCTACCACGCAGGACTCGATTCTAAACTGAGGTCGGCAAGGCAAGACCAGTTCTTGGGGGAAGATGTGCAGGTAATTGTGGCTACTATAGCATTTGGTATGGGCATAGACAAACCCGACATTCGATTCGTAATCCACTATAATATTCCAAAATCGATCGAGAATTATTACCAGGAAACCGGTCGTGCGGGAAGAGATGGTTTGGAAGGAAAATGCATTCTTTATTATTCTCATAAGGATGTGTCAAAATTGGAGCATCTGATGCGGGATAAATCCTTATCTGAACGAGAAGTGGGAGGGCAGTTAATCAATGAGACCGTAGCTTATTCCGAAAGTGCCGTATGCCGAAGAAAAATATTGCTAAGCTATTTTGGCGAGGAGTATGGCAGCGACAACTGTGGGGGTAAGTGCGATAATTGTAAAAACCCGAAAGAGTTTCACGAAGCTAAATCAGAAACTCTAACTGCACTAAAAGCTGTGAAAGCGCTTGATGAGCGGTTTCCTATTACATATGTTATTCCAATAATTCTGGGAAAAGCGAACCCTCAGATAAAGATGTATCGGCACGATGAATTGCCTGTATTTGGAACCGGAAAAGAAAAAGACGAACATTATTGGAATTCCTTGATAAGGCAAATGCTTTTGGAGAATTTTATAAAGAAAGATATTGAAGATTATGGTGTTTTGAAATTAACTCCAAAGGGTGAAGCCTTTTTGAAGAAGCCAGTATCTTTTAAAATTGCATTAAATCACATTTTTGTAGATGTTGGAGAAGATGACGAAGAAGAAGGTACCACGGAGGTAGTAGCAACGGACGATAGACTTTTTGAGTTGTTAAAAACCCTTCGTCAGCAAGAGGCAAAGAAAAGAAATCTTCCGCCTTTTGTAATTTTCCTTGAAAATAGCCTGTTAGATATGGCAACTCTTTATCCAACCACATTAAAGGAATTGGAAAAATGCCAGGGAGTAAGTGTGGGAAAAGCTTTGAAATTTGGGAGACCGTTTGTAAATCTTATTGAAAAATATGTGAAAGAAAACGATATCGAAAAGCCTGATGACTTTGTGATGAAAAGTGTTGTTAATAAGAATAGTAATAAAGTTTTTATTATACAGAATGTTGACAAAAAAATGCCACTTGAAACCATTGCAAAAAATAAGACCTTAAAACTTGAGGAATTATTGGAGGAAATGGAGACTATCGTAGCTAGCGGTACAAGACTTAACCTTGATTACGCAATTGAAGAGTTAGTGGAAGAATATGAACAGGAGGAAATTATTGATTATTTCAAAGGATGCCAAACGTCCAATCTGGATATAGCAAAAGAAGAACTATCCGAAGGAAATTATACGCTTGAGCAGTTAAAAATTATGCGCATAAAATTTTTGTGTGAATATGGGAATTAAATCTCTGCTTCTCTTTCTCATTTAATGAGATATTAAAAATGAATTTTTATTTCAGGTGAATATTTATATTTTTGCCGCCCGTTGGTGCGGTAGCTCAGTCGGTAGAGCAAAGGACTGAAAATCCTTGTGTCGGCGGTTCGATCCCGCCCCACACCACTTTCAGGGGGAAGTATATTATGAAATATTCTTCCTCTTTTCTTTTTCCAATGAAACGCTGAAACTAACGTATACGGGTAAACGCAATTATCTCCCGAAATCATCTTGCAAACGAACGATATCTTCCTCATCACTTGGGTGATCCGGATCGGTATGCTGCCATATCTCTGCAATTATTCCCCAGGACTCGAGGCCTATGAGGCGGTGACGTTCGCCTTGCTTCAGTGAAATAAGATCATTGACTTTTTTTGCTTCAAGCTGGCCTTCATCATCACTATCACTTCTTTTTACGCCGGCTACTCCACCAATTATTTTCCATATTTCCGACCTGCGGTGATGATATTGCCAACTAAGCCTTTTGTGGCTTTCAACGATCAATATTTTCGGGCTTAATTTACCGCTATCAGTGCCATTATCTTCAGCAACGCCTTTAAAGAATTCGTTTTTGAATTGCGACGCTTGCAGTTCATCTATTACAAAAAATCCACCCCAGGGGCGATCCATATCACTGCTAATTATAGTAAAGCCTTTTTCCGTCAAGAAATTTTTTACCGAGGAAAAAACGCTTTCTTTTGAAGTTTGTGGTGTGAAAAGTAAATCCATTTTTACTGATTATAAAGTTTGTATTCAGTTGTCATCTTCCCATGTAAACCACTAGTATTTGTACATCACTCGGATTTACGCCACTTATTCGGCTGGCTTGCCCCAAAGTTTGTGGCCTTACCTTATTAAATTTTTGCCTTGATTCATTTGACAGCGATATAATCTTATCATAGTTGAAATTATCCGGTATTATCTGGTTTTCAAGTGTACTCATTTTTTTAATCATTTCTTCCTCTTTTTCCAGATACACACGATACTTAATTTCAATTTCTGCCTGTTGCAATGCTCCAGGCGAAAACGATTGAGTGAGTTCCTTAGCTAATGTAGAATGTTTGATGAGCCCTTCTAAATTTACATTTGGTCTTACAATTAACTGTGCTACTTTTTGTTTATGACATATCGGAGAAGAATTAACTTGCAAAAGATAATCATTAATATCATTCGGCTCCAATTTTAGATCGTCTAGAAGCTTTAAGATTTGGGCAATTGCTGATTTTTTTGTTGTCACCGCAATCATTCTTTCTTCTGAGGCGAGACCAAGTCTGAAGCTTTTTTCGGTTAGCCTTAAATCTGCATTGTCTTGTCTCAATAATGTCCTGTATTCAGCTCTGCTGGTGAACATTCTATAGGGTTCATCAGTGCCCTTATTGATGAGGTCATCAATCAATACTCCAATATATGCTTCATTTCGCTTGAGGACAAGCGGCTCACTGCCTTTAACTATTTGGTATGCATTGATTCCTGCAATTAGCCCCTGGCAAGCAGCTTCTTCATAACCTGTGGTACCATTAATTTGGCCGGCAAAAAATAAGTTCTCAATTAATTTTGTTTCAAGGTTGTTTTTCAGTTGCGTAGGAGGAAAATAATCGTATTCGATAGCGTAGCCTGGTCTGAACATCTTACAGTTTTCAAAACCGGGGACTTTTTTCAGAGCTTTGTATTGCACCTCTTCTGACAGAGAGGAAGAAAATCCATTAATATAGACCTCGATTGTCTCCCATCCTTCAGGTTCTACAAAAAGTTGATGCCTTTCTCTTTCCGCAAATCTGTTTATCTTATCTTCTATACTTGGGCAGTACCGTGGTCCCTGGCCCTGTATTCTTCCCTGAAACAAGGGACTTTCATGAAAACCCGATTGTAAGATTCGATGCACTTCCGGGTTTGTGTAGGTAATCCAACAACTTAATTGCTTGTGTGGTTTTCGCGTGTTCAAAAATGAAAATCCTTCTGTTTCCTCATCTCCTTTTTGTTCTTCCATTTTTGAATAATCAAGAGAACGTCCATCAATTCTTGGTGGAGTACCAGTTTTAAGACGATTGCTTTCGAATCCCCAATCGATTAGTTGTTCAGTAATTCCGAAAGAAGATTTTTCAGCCATTCTTCCTCCTTTTAGCTGTTTTTCTCCTATATGAATTATCCCATTCAGAAAAGTTCCGTTAGTAAGCACCACTGATTTGGCCTGGATTTCATGGCCTAATGCAGTGGTCACTCCTGTGACACGATTATCTTTTTTGCGAAGACCAACCACTGAGTCTTGGTAAAAATCCAGGTTCGGCAAACTTTCTAACATGAGCCTCCATTTAAATGAGAATTGCTGGCGATCGCTTTGTGCTCTGGGGCTCCACATTGCAGGCCCCTTGCTTTTATTCAACATCCTGAATTGAATCATTGTTTCATCTGTCACAATACCTGAAAAGCCGCCAAGAGCATCTATTTCTCGTATAATTTGTCCTTTGGCAATGCCTCCCATTGCGGGGTTACAGCTCATTTGCGCCATGTTTTGCATATTCATGGTGACAAGAAGCACCTTTCCACCTAAATTGGCAGCAGCCGATGCGGCTTCGCATCCTGCATGTCCGGCTCCAACTACTAGTACGTCATATTCTGGAAACATCTGGCAAATTTACCCAATTTGAAATAAGGAAAAATTTGTTTCACGTGGAACGTTTCACGTGAAACGGTATTTTGAAAGGTAAAAATTCTCTCTTTGTCGCATAAGTTTTTTTTCTTTAACAGAATGATCTGCATATCCACAAAGATGCAAAATGCCGTGAATAATAACGCGGAGAAGCTCTTCTTGGTAATCGACTTTTAATGAAATTGAGTTTTCCAGAACTCTTTCGACACTAATATATATTTCCGCGATGATTGGAGTTGCTTCACCAGACAAAGTGAACGTAATAATATCTGTGAAGAAATCGTGGTTAAGATATTTTTGATTGAGAGCCAGCAAAAAAGAATCATCGCAAAAAATATAAGAGACGCTTTCAAAATCGACATTCTCGCTTGTAAATATCGAAAAAAGAAAGAGCTTTAATTCCTTTTTACCTTTAATCCCCGGAGAAATTCCGTTATTACTTAACTTAATTGTTTTCAATATGTAGTATTTCTAAAATCGAAAAAAAGTACAAAGTATGAATGATATATTTACAACAAGATTATTAACATGAACTTAGCGCAAGTAAAAGCGGGCACAAAAGTAAAAATTAAGTCATTTGAAAATGATGAAATTATTCTTAAATTAATGGAAATGGGCTGTCTTCCCGAAGAAGAAATCACTGTTTGGAAAAAAGCCCCCTTTGGAGACCCAATATATATTATGGTTTCCGGCTACTCCTTAAGTCTTCGACTTGATGAAGCAGAAAAAATTAACGTAGAAGTTCTATAATTATATAAAAATAATACCTATTGAATATCGGCTTGTATTTTGGTTCATTTAATCCTATACATGTTGGTCACTTAATTATTGCCAGCCATATAGTGAATAATTGTTACGTGGACCAAATTTGGTTTGTAATTTCTCCTCAAAATCCGCTCAAAAAAGAAGGGTCATTGTTAAATGAACACCACCGCAAACACCTTATAGACTTGAGTATCGAGGGTGAGAAAAACTTGCGAACATCTAACGTAGAGTTTAAACTCCCAAAACCCTCCTATACCGTTGATACAATGACGTATCTCACCGAAAAATATCCAGAAAATTCGTTTTCATTAATTATGGGCAGTGATAGTTTTACCAATATTAAACGGTGGAAAAATTATGAAGTGCTATTGCGAAGCCATGAAATCTACATTTACGAACGGCCCGGATTTAAAATAAAAGAAAAGCTTGGAGCAAAAATCACAATACTTCAGGCGCCGCTACTCGAAATTTCGAGTACTCATATACGTGAGTTAATTCATTTGAAGAAATCAATAAAGTTTCTCGTACCAGATGTAGTAAAAGAAGAAATTGAAAAGCACCAGTATTATGGTTAATATCTAAATGATCAACCCAAGAAGCAGGCAACCCATCACGATGTAAGGTGACCTTATTTTTGTAAAGCTCAGCAACACGAAAGTCCCTGTAATCACAAATACGTTAACAAAACTTACCGTATTTAATGCTGTGATCGAAATATCCTTTAGGAGATAAAGAAAAGCGGCGCCCATTATTCCAACCACTACTGCATTGATACCTTCAAGGGCTCTAAAAACTATAACGTACTTTTTTAGATTATGCCAGACCGGGTAGAAAAATAAAACGAGTAAAGCGCTTGGCAGAAAAATTCCTACACATCCAATTACGCAACCCAACAGTTGCATATATTTTCCGCTATCTTTCAAAACCATGCCCCCAGTGTAAGACGCTACGGAAAATACAGGGCCAGGTATAGCTCTTACCAAACCCCACCCAGTCAGGTATTGTTCTTTTGTTAAATACTGGGTTTTTTTTCTTACAACATATTGCTCATACATCATTGGCATAAGAACATCGCCTCCGCCAAAAACGAGGCTTCCAAATCGATAGACATTCTCTGTAAGATTAAATGCTCTCTTATCCTGCCAATCGTGCCTGCGCGCCGTTTCACTTAGAAAACCAACAATCAGAAATAGGAGAACAAACAACCAGATATTGGTCCATTTTATTTGTTTTGGCCGTATATTTTCTTTTTCCGGAATTCTCTTATCACTAAAATTTGTGACGACACCACCTAATATTATAAGGATCGGAAATACCCAAGGAGTTTTAAATAATAAGTAAGTTGCGAATAGCCCCACCAGCATTATTATAAAGGTAATAGGGTTTTTGATTGATATCCGGTACATCCTTAGTGCGGCAAAGGCTATAAAACCAACGGCCATGGGTTGCACATAAGAAAATATGTTTAGAGTTACATGATAAGTATTTACATATTGAACCAGAAATGAAAAGCACCCCATAATAATACTGGCCGGCAATATCCAAATTATTAGCGTTAAGACTGCCAACGGCACTCCGCCACGTTTATAGCCGATTAATGTAATGGTTTGGGTTGATGTAGCTCCTGGTAATAATTGGCAAAAAGCCAGATATTCCATCAATTCTTCTTTGGTAATATCTCGTCTTCTCTCAACAAACGTCTTCATCATCATTCCGAAATGTCCTTGTGGGCCGCCAAAGGCAGAAATTGTGTAAAAAAAAACAGCCTTTAGATAGGGAACATGCCTGAACAATACCATATGTAAATTCTATGAACTTTGAATTATTTGCATTTAATCTAATTGAATAGAAATATTTTTTATTTCTTTAGCCCAATTTCTCTTAACCGTTCGTCAAGGTATTCACCTGCCGTAATATCCGAATATGCTTTTGAGTGATAATGGTCAATACAGCTTTCAAGGGCGGCAAGGCTCATTGCAGATTTTGGGTGTAGAAAAAATGGAATTGAAAACCGGGAAGTATGCCAAAGTTCCCGGGGAGGATTTACAACCCGATGTGTCGTACTTTTCAATTTGTTGTTTGTTAGTCTTTGAAGCATGTCTCCAACATTTACAACAATTTGATCGGGTAGAGATGTAACATTTACCCACTCATTCTGTTTAGTGAGAATTTGTAAGCCATCGGCCGAAGCTCCAACAAGTAGGGTTATGAGATTGATATCCTCATGTTGTTCGGCCCGAATAGCACTTTTCGGCTCTGCAGTAATTGGCGGGTAATGTATCGCACGAACTATTGAATTTCCTTCTTCTACAAAATCGTCAAAATAATGTTCACTAAGATTTAAGTATAACGCAATAGCCTGCAAGAGCGACTTTCCTGATTTTTCAAAAGCCCGGTAAGCCTTTAAAAAAGTTTCATTAAATCCCGGGATATCATCAACATTTACATTATCGGGATATTGTGGTTTTAGATTATGATTATCAGGCACAATTTGACCATACTGGAAAAATTCTTTTAGGTCTGGAGCGTCGCTTCCTTTCGCATGTTCCTTTCCAAATGAAGTATAACCTCGTTGACCGGCAAGTTCAGGATTCTCAAATTTCTTTTTTATTTCAGAGGGAAGAGAAAAAAATTGTTGTACGTATTTGTAAAGATCGGCAATAAGGTTTGCGGGTATGCCATGATTTTTTACAGCCACAAACCCAACTTCTTCATAAGCCTTACCAAGCTCTTGAACAAAGGCTGATTTTACTTCAGGAGTGCCCTTGACAAAATCATTTAAATCAACAACAGGAATTGTCATAAGCTTATTATTTACATTTAAACTTGTGAATGTAGCTTTGAGCATGACAAATTACAAAAGAAAATTTTTAATCACATTTTTACAGGTCTCTATTTTATTTATATCACTATTTTATTTGTCTTCTTGCTCAACGCAAAAGTATATAAGTTCTGTTAGTTATAATTTTAAAAGCGATAGCGGAAAACCCGATTACAGCAATTTAAACTATTGGGCCGCACATCCATATAAATATGATCCATCAGATAATGATCCTTCATGTTTAAAGAAAGAAATTAAAGACACCCTGGCAGATGTTTTCTTCATTTATCCAACTTCCTATACTGATAAAGAAATGCCAATGGGGTGGAATGCAGATATTGATAATAGGAAAATTAATATGAAAACGGATGATAAATCAATCCTTTATCAGGCCAGCGTATTCAATAAATATTGTAGGGTATTTGCTCCACGATACAGACAAGCTAACCTTGAGGCGTTTTACACAAAAGATAAACAAAAGGGAGAGGCTGCGCTTGATACCGCTTATTCAGATGTAAGAGAGGCATTTATTTATTATTTGAAAAATTATAACCATGGCAGGCCAATTATTGTCGGCTCCCATAGCCAGGGAACCTTGCTTGCCGGTAGACTATTAAAAGAATTTTTTGAAGGAAAGATGTTACAAAATCAATTGGTTTGTGCCTACATTATTGGTCTACCGGTTTTTACTAATTATTTTACTCAACTGAAACCTTGTATTGATTCCGTAGCTACCGGTTGCTTTGTTAGCTGGAGAACATTCAAGCAAGGTTATGTTGCACCATATATTAGCCGGGAAACAGTGAAAGCATATGTTACCAGTCCTCTCTTCTGGACAATGGATACAGTTCTTGCTCCTGATAAATTAAATAAAGGTGGAATGCTTAGAAACTTTAATAAATTGATTCCGGGTTTAGCTCATGCCCAAATTCACGGCAATATATTGTGGGTAAATAAACCTAAATTTTTAGGAAATATATTTCTTAGAATCAAAAATTATCACATTGCAGATTATAACCTCTTTTATGAAAATATAAGAGAAAATGTGGGAACCCGAATTCATTCATTTTTGCAAAAACAATAATTCATTTCGATTAGAAATCCGCATTTTTTGGAAACCTTGGAAATGGAATAACGTCGCGTATATTAGTCATGCCGGTTACGAACTGAACGAGGCGTTCAAAGCCTAAACCGAAGCCGGCATGAGGGCAAGAACCGAATTTCCGGGTATCAAGGTACCAGTATAATTCTTCTGCAGGGATATTCATTTCCTTCATACGTTCTTGCAACTTGTCCAGCCTTTCTTCTCTTTGAGAACCGCCAACAATTTCACCGATGCCAGGCGCCAGGATATCCATCGCAGCAACTGTTTTGCCATCATCATTTTGCCGCATGTAAAACGCTTTAATTTCTTTTGGGTAATTGATTAATATTACCGGCTTTTTAAAATGCTTTTCCACTAAGTATCTTTCATGTTCACTTTGCAGGTCCACGCCCCATTTGTCGATTATGTACTGGAACTTTTTCTTCTTGTTATGATTCGATTCTCTTAATATATCGATTGCTTCGGAGTAAGTAATTCTTTCGAATTTATTATTAGTTACAAACTCAAGTTTTTCAATAAGACCCATTTCGCTGCGATCATTTTGAGGCTTTTGCTTTTCTTCTTCGGAGAGACGTGTCGCAAGAAAATCGAGGTCTTCACGATTGTTTTCTAAAGCATATTTAATAATATATTTAATAAATTCTTCCGCAAGATTCATGTCATCTTCCAGATCACTAAAAGCCATTTCGGGTTCTATCATCCAAAACTCGGCAAGATGGCGGGCTGTATTCGAATTCTCGGCGCGGAAAGTCGGGCCAAATGTATACACGTCAGATAATGCTAATGCTCCAAGTTCTGCTTCAAGTTGTCCGCTTACAGTGAGATTTGTTGCACGTCCAAAAAAATCATCTTTATAATTTATCGAACCATCTTCTTTTTTTGAAGGACTTAAAAGATCAAAATTTGTGACATGAAAAGTTTCGCCAGCACCTTCAGCGTCAGATGCAGTTATAATTGGCGTATGCAGATATACAAAATCTTTGTCGTTAAAAAATTTGTGAATAGCAAAAGCTAGTGAATGTCTAATCCGAAAAACAGAACCAAAAGTATTTGTACGAAAACGCAGATGAGCGATTTCTCTCAAGAATTCAAGGCTGTGTCTTTTCGGCTGTAAAGGAAATTTGTCTGCATCACTATCTCCTAAAATTTCAATACTGTTTGCCCGTAATTCAAATTTTTGTCCTTTTCCGGGAGAAGCTAAAATTTCTCCTGTTACCTTTAATGCAGCCCCCGTAGTAATTCTCCTCAATAGACTATCCTCAAATTTGCCTAACTCTGCTACTACTTGCAAATTATTATTTGTACTACCATCATTTAACGCGATAAACTGGTTGTTCCTGAAAGTCCGAACCCAGCCCATAGCAGTTACAGTATGACGTAACAAATCACCATTTAAAATTTTCTTTATTCTTATCCTGTCGTTAAACATTTCTTATTTTGAATTGTTGCAAATATAAAATATCACCAAATAGATTCAACAGAGAAAATTCCAGTACTTATTGCAATTGTCTTTATTTGATTAATATATTGGTGTAAAGGCATTGGCATAGAATTCATAATTTATTAATATTTTTCTTTTTTTTTAGAAATTTGCTGTATTATTGCAGAAGAAAGCTGACTGGTACTTCTTTGCTACGGTCTCCTCGATAATACTGTTAATAGAATCCATTCCATAATAAATCATCAAAATTTAGATTTGCAATTTTCAGGCTCGTTTGATTATTAATCTACACGTCTCTTTATGTATGACATTTTACAACTGAACGATATGCTCGTTCCGGAGTTGCTCGATATAGCTGAACAACAAAATATTTCCGACGCAAAAACATTAGAAAAGCAAGAATTAATTTATAAAATTCTTGATAAACAATCAGCAATGAATAACATTGAAAAAACCTCTGCGGGGCCCGAAAAGCCTAAGAGAAAAAGGATAGTTAAAACAGCTCCTGATAAATTGGCAAAAGAGGAATCTCCTCTAGAAGATATTGTTGAAGATTCAGCCAAAGAGGCGAAGCATAAGAAAGCTGACGAAAAGAAAAAGACGGTAAAAAGACACAAAGATGAAGAATCTGTTACGGCTGATGAACCAAGACCTAATAAAAAAGTAATAGAAGAACTTTCGGATCCAAAATCTATTGCGCCAAGCCTTGTAGAGCTATTGAACGATGAAAATGAAGAAGAGATAATGGAACCGCCATTAAATAACGGGTTTCAAAATCAACAAAAAGGCTTTCCACATAAGAAAGAACCGGCGTTTAATATCGAATTTGATGGAGTTATTTTGGCCGAAGGTGTTTTGGAAATGATGCCGGATGGTTACGGTTTTTTAAGAAGTAGTGATTACAACTACCTTTCTTCGCCAGATGATATATATGTTTCACCATCTCAAATAAAATTATTTGGGTTAAAAACAGGGGATACGGTGTATGGCTCTGTTCGTCCACCAAAAGAAGGCGAGAAATATTTTGCTTTATTAAAAGTTGAAACCATAAATGGCAAAGGGCCAGATGAAGTTCGTGACAGGGTGCCTTTCGATTATTTGACCCCTCTTTTTCCCTTTGAAAAATTGAATTTATTTTTAACACCAACTAATCTCTCGACCAGGATAATTGATTTGTTTACACCCATTGGAAAGGGACAAAGAGGACTTATTGTTGCCCAGCCAAAAACTGGTAAAACAATGTTGTTGAAAGAAATTGCCAATGCGATCGCAGCAAACCATCCAGAGTGTTATTTAATGATCGTGTTAGTAGATGAAAGACCAGAGGAAGTTACCGATATGGAGCGTAGTGTAAGAGCAGAAGTGATTGCCTCAACTTTTGATGAACCAGCCGAGAAGCACGTGAAAGTAAGCACAATGGCTTTGCAAAAAGCTAAGCGCCTGGTGGAATGTGGCCACGACGTTGTTATTTTACTGGATAGTATTACAAGACTTGCCCGTGCTCATAATACCGTTTCTCCGGCTAGCGGCAAGGTTCTGTCAGGTGGTGTTGAAGCAAACGCCATGCAAAAGCCTAAGCAATTCTTTGGCGCGGCAAGAAAGATTGAGTTCGGTGGATCACTCACAATAATTGCAACAGCCCTAGTAGATACAGGTAGCAAAATGGATGAAGTTATTTTTGAAGAATTTAAGGGAACGGGTAACATGGAATTGCAGTTAGATCGCAGGTTATCAAACCGCAGAATTTTTCCCGCCATCGATATTGTTGCATCATCCACACGACGCGATGATCTATTACTCGATAAGGAAGTATTACAACGCATGTGGGTTCTCCGAAATCACATGGCAGATATGAATCCTGAAGAGGCACTTAATATTCTGATGAAAAATATGAAAGGAACCAAGGATAATATGGAGTTTCTTACTTCAATGAATGGGTAATCAAACCTAAATATAAGTTTATGAAACCACTGTCAGCAGTGGTTTTTTATTTAAGCATACATTAATTTTATAGCAGTGGCCATTGAGCAGATTGATATAGAAATGTTTTTGGAGCTTTCAAAGGAATACCCGGTATTTGATGTTAGGAGTCCGGCGGAATATTCGCATGCTCATATTCCCGGCGCTTTTACTTTGCCCTTATTTACAGATGATCAAAGAAGTGTTATTGGAACGGCATACAAGCATCAAAGCCGGCAGAACGCTGTAAAGATTGGGCTTGATCATTTTTCAGAAAGAATGAAATTAATTCTTCCGGAAGTGGAAGAGTATTACAAATTATTCCTCGAATCAAAAAATATAGAAGATTTGCAAAGCAATAAAAACACTGTACTCATACATTGCTGGCGTGGAGGTATGAGGAGCGGAGCGGTTGCGTGGTTATTAAATTTATTTGGGTTTAAAGTATTCACTCTTAAAGGCGGATATAAGTCGTTTCGCAAATGGGTGCATGTACAATTTGAAAAAGAATATGAAATAAATATTCTAGGTGGCTTCACCGGGTCCGGTAAAACAGTTTCACTTGAGGAAATGAAAAACAGAGGCCACAAAGTTATAAATCTTGAGAAGTTGTCTAATCACAAAGGTTCAGCTTTTGGAAGCTTGGGTGAAGCGGCCCAGCCAGGACAGGAAATGTTTGAAAATCTTTTGGCGATTGAATTGTTTAAAATTGCAAAAAAGGGTGATAATAAACCTACTAACGGTGAACATTACCCGCAAAATACAAATAGCAAAGTATGGCTTGAAGATGAAAGCAGGCATATTGGAACAATCGGTATTCCTAACGCATTTTGGCATCAAATGAGGGGAAGCCCGGTATTTTTTTTCGACATACCTTTTGAAGAAAGGTTGAAGTTTATTGTTGCTAACTATGGATTATTTAAAAAGGAAGAATTAGTAAAAGCCATTGAAAAAATACAAAAAAGACTGGGAGGTCTTGAAACTAAAAATGCGATAAAATTTTTGACAGAAAATAATTTGGCAGAGAGTTTTCGAATTTTGCTTCATTATTACGATAAATGGTACTTAAAAAGTCTCTATAACCGTGAAAATATTGAGTTGTTATTAAATAAAATACCCTGTCCAACCGTTGATATCAGTAATGTTGAGAGGTTAACTCTAAAAATGTCTGACTTATTTACATAAATCCATTGCAGCTATGAAATTTCTGCTCATAATCTTTCTTTTGCCCTTAAAGCTTTTAGCACAGAATGTTACAGGCGTTTGGACAGGTACTCTTTATAACGATACAACAAAGCAATATTTAAAGTATGAGTTGGCAATCAGTGAGAATAACCGGAAACTAAACGGTTATTCTTACACAATTTTTTTAATTGACAGTGTTGAAAATATTGGAGTAAAATCTATAAAAATAAAAAAGTCAGATAACCATTATTTTATTGAGGACGATAAACTTATTGATAATAATTATATTGAGCCTCCGGCGAAAGGAGTAAAAACGTATAGTGATTTAGTATTAACCGAAACAGATAGTTCGTTAATATTGAGTGGCCCGTGGAAAACTAACAGGACCAAAGTTTATGAAAGCATTACGGGCCGTATTTTACTTCATAGGAAAAAGGAAATACAGGAAACTTTAATCATTCCAAAACTGGAAAAATTAGGACTTGCAAACTCTCTGTCCTTTATGTCATACGATAATTATTCAAAGAATGTAACAACTGTAAATAAACCTGTTGTAAATTCTGACTCGAATAATAAAATTCAACAACGAAATACGAAAAAGGAAAATCTGTTAGCTAAAAACAACTTAAATAATTCTGCTAAAAAAGAAGAAAATCAAAGTAAAGAAAAACAGTTATCCACGGCAGCT
>Ga0105241_10000580_pt1 | contig 27577 bp, 24 predicted proteins | sample KBSC64metaG_FD_80422 | JGI IMG/M metagenome (GOLD analysis project Ga0105241, IMG submission 80422) | Corn rhizosphere microbial communities from Kellogg Biological Station, Michigan, USA - KBS C6-4 metaG | ecosystem: Host-associated > Plants > Roots > Rhizosphere > Soil | place: Michigan, USA... | reverse complement strand
TGACCGACGTCGTGAACGATCGCGTGAGTGAAGCCCGGGACGCCGTGGCCGACCGGTTCGACCGCGTCCGGGCGACGGTGCAGCGGCAGCGGGAAGAGATTGTCGGCGCGTTTGACGCCGGACGGAGCGCGGCGCATGAAGCGCGGCTCGAGCTGGAGCGGAAGCTCGCGGAGCGGAAGAGTGCCGAACAGTCTCGATCCGTCCTGGACGATCAGGGCTGATCTGCAGCCGTCGCCGGCAAGCCGTCCTGTCGAGACGCCGCTTGCCGCGGCGCCGACACGCCGCCGTTCCTTTGGACAGCGCGCGTGGCTGGCGCTGCGCGACTATGTCGTCCGCGTGTGGGACAACAGCGGCGAAGACAACATCTTCTTTTTGGCGAGCGGGATCTCGTTCAACCTCCTGCTTGCCATCGTGCCGTTTTTCCTCCTCTTCGCGACGGCGCTGACGTATCTCCTCAATCAATCGACGACGACCGCGACCGCGGAAGTCGTCGAGCTGATGAATCGCTTTTTGCCCGCGCGTCCCGACGGTGCGCCGGCCCCCGCGACGAGTCTCGTCGCCGACATCATCAAAGCACGTGGCGCCGTCGGGATCTATTCGCTCATCGGCTTCGTCTGGTTCTCGACGCGACTGTTCGGATCGTTGCGGTCGGTGCTCGCGGCGATCTTCGACATCGAGAACGATCGCGGCATCATCGACGGGAAGATTTTCGACATCAAAGTGACGCTCGTGTCGTCCTTTCTGCTCGTGATGTACACGACGATTTCCGCGTATTTGGCGGCGGGGACGTCGCGCGGTGCCACGGTGCTCGTCACGTTGGGGCTACGGCGCGACGTGATGGGGAGTGTCGAATACAGCATCGGCCGCGGCATCGCGTTCATCTTCATCGTGGCGCTCTTTTACGGGCTCTACAAATTTCTTCCGAACAAAAAAATTCGATGGCGCACGGCGCTCATCGCCGCGGTCTTCACGGGTGTTGCGTTCGAAGTAGCGCGCTCGATCTTCGCGATGTACGTCAAATCCTTTCATCCCGGATCGCTGTACACGGGAACCTTGGCGGCGCTGATCATCACCGTCCTTTGGGTCTACTATGCCGCCGTCGTCTTCATCCTGGGCGGCGAGGTGGGGCAGGTGTTCGAGCTGCGGCGGATGCGGCGACTGCAGCGCGAGGCGTTCGAGGAATAACCTCACCCGCGACTGTCGCATGTAACCACTCGGCGTCTCTCCGTATATCGAAGCCTTTTCGGGGGGTGCGTGCACTGGATTTATGCTCGGTTCGCGCTCCCGGTTTGAGCGACTGGCGCTTTTTTTGCCTTGGTGGAGGGCGTTTTCCACAGTTACACTAGAGTCACACCACCGCAGAGGGGGTCAGATGAAGAAGCTGCTATGCGCCGGGGCCATGCTGGCCGTTTCGATGAGCGCCTGCAAGAAAACGGGCGAAGGCGAATATGAAGTGCAGAAACCGGTCGTCGGGACGCAGACCGACACCGTTCATACCCCGGTCATCGAGGGGCATATGGACTCGACGACGGTCGCCGTGCCGAAAGTCGAGGTGAAAAAAGATTCGGCGACCATCAAAGTGCCGAAGATCGAAGTCAAAAAGCCGCAGTAAGTCGTTATATTATTGGGCTCCAGGGAATTCCGGGGGGCGTAAGCCCGCTAACCCCGTCAGGACCCCGAAGGTAGCAGCGGCATGTGGTGTCTTACGTTGCCCCGATCCCCTGGTTCCTAATCCGATGGCTCTCGCGCTCGCTCGTAAATACCGGCCGAAATCGTTCGCCGAAGTGGCGGTTCAGCGCCACGTTTCCAATACGCTCAAGGGTGCGATCGCCCGGAACCGCGTCGCACACGGATATCTCTTTTGTGGCCCCCGTGGAACGGGGAAGACGACGCTCGCGCGCGTGTTGGCGATGGCGCTCAACTGTGAGCACAAAACGCCCGACGGCGAACCGGACGGCACCTGCCAAAGCTGTCAACGCATCTGGAGTGGATCGTCAAGCCTCGACGTCGTCGAGATCGACGCCGCGTCCAATCGCGGTGTCGACGACGCACGTGACTTGCGCGAACGTGCCATGTACGCGCCGTCGGCGGAAGATCGATACAAAGTCTACATCGTCGACGAAGCGCACATGCTCACACGCGAAGCGTGGAATGCGCTTCTCAAAGTCCTCGAAGAGCCGCCACCGCGCGTCGTGTTCGTCTTTGCGACGACAGAGCCACAAAAAATTGCGCAGACCGCCGCACCTGTCCTCAGCCGTCTCCAACGCTTCGATCTCAAGCGGATTGGGCCGAGTGACATCGTTGCGCGCCTGACCGACATTCTGGCGAAAGAAGAGATCGCGTCGGACCCCGATGCGTTGTCGACAATTGCGCGCGCGGCTGACGGCTCGATGCGCGACGCGTTGTCGTTGACCGATCAGGTCATTTCGTTGGGCGACGGACGTATCACCGCCGAAGCGGTGCGTGAGGCGCTCGGGCTCGTGCCGGAAGATGAATTTTTGTCGCTTCTCGATCTCATCGCGGAGCGACGCGCGGCCGACGTCTTTGGCGCGGTGCGCCGGTTGGCCGACGCGGGGATCGACTTCGGAACGTTCCTCGCCGGATTGGCCGACATCCTTCGTGCGCAACTCGCGGCCGTGCTCGGTGGTGTCGTCCCTGATGTCTCCGCGCCGACCGCCGAACGACTTGCGGCGAATGCGTCCAAGTTCGCGACTGGCGATTTGCTCCGGATGCTCAGCGCGGTCAGTGAGCTCGAGCCGAAGTTTCGGAAGAGTGGCCAACAACAATTGCTCGTCGAGCTGTTGTTGGTCCGCTTCGCGTTGTTCGACCGGACCGTTGTGCTCGAAGAGTTGCTGCGGAGTGTCGGAAGCGGGGGAGAGAGCGGCAGTGGGTCAGGTGGTTCAGTCGGCGGTTCAGGCGGTTCTGGTGGTGGCGATTGGCGGAGTGCGCTCGCCGGCGCCGGAGGGCCGACAGCGCCTCCGGAAAGCGGCCGTGGGCGCCCCGTCCCGCGGAGCGAGGCTGCTCCCCAGGCGAGCGCCGCCCCCTCGCTTCCCAAGCGATTTGCCGTCCCCGCCGAAGCGCCAGAGCCGGCCGCGCCAGGGCCTCGCCAGACTGCCCCAAGCGCCGGAAGCGCGTCGCTCAACGTCATGCGTCAGGCGATGGAACAGGCGGCCCAGCAGGGGCTCGCCGGCCGGTTGACGGATGAACAGATCAAAGCCGAGCGAGTCGATGCGATGCGGAAAAAGGATCCGATGCTCGGGGCGGCCATCGACGCGCTCGATCTCGAATTGATGGAGTAACCTGGTAGATTTCGCCATGGCCGACTTTCTGAAGTTGATGCAACAAGCGCAGCAGATGCAGGGGAAGCTGCAACAGATCCAGGACGACCTCGAAAAGCAGACTGTGACCGCCACAGCCGGTGGCGGAATGGTCACCGTGACCACGGACGGGAAGGGGAACGTCTCGCGGATCAAGATCGATCCGAGCGTCGTGAACGCGGCAGACGTCGAAATGTTGGAGGATCTCGTCCTCGTCGCCGTGCGTGACGCCCAGAAAAAAGCGGCCGATCTGGCGAAGGACGAGATGGGGAAGTTGACGGGCGGCCTGAACTTGCCGTTCAAACTGCCGTTCTGAGTGTCGGCGATCGACGATTTGGCGACCGAGCTGTCCAAACTACCGGGGATCGGGCGGAAAACGGCGCTCCGGCTCACATATCACCTGCTCAAGCAGGCCCCTGAGCAGAGTCGCCGTCTGGCCGACGCGTTAGTCACGCTGGCAGAGCGTGTGCACCCATGTGAACGGTGCTTCAACCTGACTGAGGGTGAGCTGTGCTCCATTTGCGCCGATACCCGGCGGGACGCGGCGATCATCTGCGCGGTCGAGGAGGCGTCGGATATCAGTGCGATCGAGCGGGCGGGGGAATTCCGCGGAACCTATCATGTGCTCGGGGGGAGACTCTCTCCCTTGGACGGGATCGGTCCGGACGACCTCACGATCGCTCAGTTGGAAACGCGTGTTTCTTCGGGGAGTATACGAGAAGTGATTCTGGCAACGAATCCCAGTATCGAGGGAGAGGCGACGGCGCTCTACGTGCAGCGTCGGTTGGTGCCGTACGCATTGACCGTGTCTCGCATCGCGCGGGGGCTCCCGGTGGGCGGTGATTTGGAATACGCCGACGGGGTGACCATCGCGCAGGCGTTGGCGGCGCGGAGGGCGATGTCGTGAAGCGCAATCATGAGTGGGTACTCATAGGATTGGCCATCGGCGCGGCGGTCGGGGCGTTGGCGTGGAGTGGGGCACAGCATGCGTACCGCCGGGACCTGTTCAGTCGTCATCCGTTGCGCCGATTGGCGGCGCTCGGACACTTGGCTGGGCGGCGATCGGTGGAGACCGTACAACTCTTGCGCGAGTACATTGCGTGGGAGCGGCAACCGGCGCTTCGGCGGCGGGCGGTTCGGATGTTACGAGACGCGGAGCGCGCGGTCGCGTAGGGGGATCGCCCCCTGCGGAGCGCGGCTCCCCATGGGGGAAGCACATGCCGGCAGGCGCAGGAACTTGGTCGTTTACGGAAGACGATTTTACCGCGATCACGCAGTCATTGCAGCGGTTTTTGGCGGATACGAACGCGCGGTCGGCGCTCTTGGTCGATCGCGCGGGGCAATTGGTCGCGACCGTCGGCGAGCAGCCCACGTTCGACCCGACCGCGTTCGCCACGTTGACGGCGGCGGATTTTAGCGCCAACGATCAACTGGCGAAGTTGGTTGGTGAGACCGATTTCAGTACATTGTTCCACCAAGGCGAACGGGAATCGATCTACCTGGCGGACGTGGCGCGCCGGTTGATCCTCGTCGTCCTGTTCGACAATCGGACGACGCTCGGCCTCGTCCGGTTGCGCATGAAGCAGGCGGTGCAGGAGTTGACTACGCTCTTCGACGTGGTGTTTTCACGTGGCCGTGAAGGGCATCCACCTCGTCCCAACGTGCTGAGTGGCGCGGACGACGAGATCGACAAGCTCTTCAATTGGTAAGTCCGTCATGTCGATGATCAACTACGCCTCCCGCGAGATCAACTGCAAGATCGTGTATTACGGTCCGGGGTTGGGCGGAAAAACGACGAACCTCGAGTTCATCTACGGCAAGGTCAAGCCGGACACGCGCGGCAAGCTCATCTCGTTGGCGACAGAAACCGAGCGAACCCTTTTCTTCGACTTTCTCCCGGTCGATCTGGGGACGATCCGCGGCTTCAAGACGCGCTTTCATCTCTACACCGTCCCCGGACAGGTGTATTACAACGCGAGCCGGAAGCTGATTCTGAAAAACGTCGACGGGGTCGTCTTCGTCGCCGATTCGCAGCTCGACCGGATGGAAGCCAACATGGAGTCGATGCAGAACCTGTACGACAACATGGCGGAGTACGGATACGATTTGACGAAGATGCCGTTCGTGATTCAGTACAACAAACGGGACCTTCCGAACGCGGCGCCGCTCCAGCAGCTGCAAGAGTCGTTGAATCCAGGGTGGGAAGTCGACGACGCGACGAAGCAGCGCGTGGCCCCCGATCCGTATCACGCCGGTGAAAATCTGGTCGACCAGATCAGCAGCGGCGAATGGATCGAGCGCGCTCCGTACTTCGAGGCGGTCGCGGTGCAGGGGGAAGGGGTATTCGATACGTTGAAGGCAGTCAGTAAATTGGTCCTCAAGTCGTTGGCGTAGTCTGTTATGGGAGTCACGGTCGCAAGTCGCATGAACCTGCCAAACGCCATTACCACCGCGCGGATCGCGGCGGCTCCGTTCATCGGGGCGCTGCCGTTCTATCCGTCGGCGGTGTTGCGCGCGACGGCGTTCGTGTTGTTCGTGGTGGCTGCCGTGACCGATTACTACGACGGGAAGCTCGCCCGTAGCCGGAACATCGTGACCGACTTGGGGCGGTTGCTCGACCCGCTCGCCGACAAGGCGTTGTTGTTCGCGACGCTCGTCCCGATGGCGATCTTGATGGCACCCCGCGCGAATTGGTTGGCGCCGCTGGTCGATCGGACGGGAGAGGCGTCGCACTTTGCGTTCATCACGCCACTCGGACGTGTGCCGTTGCCGTGGTGGGTGGTGTTGATCGTCGTCAGCCGCGAAATCTTCATGACGATCTTCCGTCAGACGGCGGCGCGCCGGGGACATGTCATCGCCGCGATCGGACCGGCCAAGTGGAAGACGGCGTTTCAGTCGCTGTGGGTCGGTGCCGCCTTCTTCTGGTTCATGGCGGCGACCGCGGCGACGGAACATGATTGGACCGGTGCCGCGGCGTGGCATGCGTTCGCGTTGTTCAACGGTACCGTTGGAACGCTCGCCATGGTCGGTGCGGTGGCGCTGACGTTGTATTCCTTGTGGCTCTATCTACGGCAATATCGACGCGTCTTCGCCGACTGAACGACGCTCGGCCGTTCGCTCGCATACTCTCGTGAACGTCGCAGTCATTACTATCGGGGACGAGCTTCTCCTCGGCTTCACCATCGATACGAACGCGGCATTTTTGTCGCGACATCTTTCAACACTCGGGATTGCCGTCACACGTCGTGTGACGTGCGGTGATTCGCCCGATGACATCGTTGCGGCGGTGCGCGAAGCGCTCGATCGCACTGGCGCGGTCATCACGACCGGCGGGCTCGGCCCGACGTCCGACGATCGAACGAAAGCGACGATCGCCGAGTTGTTCGGGCGGCGCATGATCGTCGACACGAATGTCGAAGCGCAGATCACCGAGCTGTGGCGCACACGCGGCCGCGGAACACCGCCGGAAGCGGTGTATCAACAGGCACTCGTTCCCGAAGGAGCGACGGTGTTGCAAAACCATCATGGGACCGCGCCAGGGTTGTGGCTCGAAGACGATCGCGGCCGTTGGGTCGCGATGCTTCCCGGTGTGCCGCGCGAAATGCGCGGCTTGTATCGCGATGCGCTCGAGCCGCTGTTGCGTGACCGTGTCGGCGACAACCACAATGTCGTTCGATCGAAGACGATCCGCACGGTTGGTGTCGCGGAGTCGATTCTCGCCGAGCAACTCGGTGAGCATGCGAGCGGGATCGGTGATTTATCGCTCGCGTATCTTCCGAATCCGGACGGTGTCGATTTGCGTCTCACCGCGCGGGGGATGACACCCGAGGCCGCAGATCGCGCCTTGCATGACGCCGCAGCCATCGTACGGAGTCACATTGGTGACGTCACGTATGGTGAGGACGATACGGATCTCGCCGCGGTGGTACTCGATCTATGCCGGCGGGAGCATCTGCGCCTCGCGGTCGCCGAGAGTTGCACCGGCGGGCTGCTCGGCGCGCGGATCACGGCGATCCCCGGGGCGAGCGACGTCTTCCATGGCGGCCTCATCGCCTACGACAACCGGGTCAAGCGCCAGCTCCTCGGCGTCCTCGACAGCGACTTAGCGGAGCAAGGGGCGGTGAGCGAGCCCGTCGCCCTGCAGATGGCGAAAGGGATTCGGATCCGCCTCGGGACGGAGATTGGCGTCGCGATCACCGGCATCGCGGGCCCCGACGGTGGGACGCCCGAGAAGCCGGTGGGAACCGTCTGGATCGCCTTGGACGTCGCCGAGGGGCGTCCGCCCATTCCGCGCCCGGAGGGGCGCCCGCCCATTCCCCCGTTCCAACGGGCACGACTCTTCCGACTCATTGGAGATCGCGGCGAAATCCGGCACCGGGCCGCGCAGGCCGCGCTCGAGTTCGTGCGGCAGGCGGTCTTCTACCTGCAGACGCAGTTGCAGACGCAGTAAGTTTCTTCTATATGATGACCGAAATGACTTCGAATCAAGGTGATTCTCCCGATATGGGCGCCTCGGACGGGGCGCCAGTGAACGACGCCAATGTGGATACCGTCCCGACGCCCGACGACATGACGGCGTTGGAGGCGCAGAAGGAGCGGTATCTGCGCTTGGCCGCGGAGTTCGACAACTATCGCAAGCGGACGTCGAAAGAGGCACAACAGGCGGCGGTGCGCGGGCAAGCGGATCTCGTGCGCGTCCTGCTCAACTCGTTGGACGATTTAAATCGCTTCGCCACGCTCGATCCCGCCGGCGCCGACGTGTCGACTGTGCTACAAGGGGTCACGATGGTGGAGAAGAACATCTTCAAAGCGTTGACCGACATCGGGCTCGAAATCATCGATCCCGTGGAGCTGCCATTCGATCCGAATTTGCACGAAGCTGTGTCGACGCAGGCCGCGGATTCGCCGGACGAAGATCACATGGTCGCGCAGGTGTATCAACGCGGATATCTGCTCAAGGGGCAGCTGCTCCGTCCCGCGCGCGTGGTCGTCAAGCAGTACCAATAACGAGCCGTGGCACAGACGAAAGATTTCTACTCGGTCCTGGGGGTGTCGTCGACGGCGAGCCAGGACGACATCAAGAAAGCGTACCGGAAGCTGGCCAAGCAGTATCATCCGGACGCCAACGCGAACGACGCGAAAGCCGCCGAGAAATTCAAGGAAATTTCCGAGGCGTACACCGTCATCGGTGATGCCGAGAAGCGCAAACAGTACGACGAGATGCGTCGGCTGGGGGCGTTCGACGGATTCGCCGGCGCGCGCGGCCGATCTCCTGGCGGTGCGGGCGGCTACGGCGGATTTGGTGGTGCGCAGTCGCCCGATTTCAGCAACATCGACATCGGCGGCCTCGGCGGATTGGGCGATCTCTTCAGCTCGATCTTCAACCAAAGTGGGCGTCCCGGTCAGCGCGGGCGCGCCGCCGAGCAAGGGCAGAGCGTCGAGACGCAGCTGGAGATTCCGTTCCGGACCGCGGTGACCGGTGGCAAAGTCCCGATCACGCTCGAAGTGAATGAAGAGTGCGGGACGTGTCACGGGAGTGGTGCGGCGCCCGGCGCGTCGATGAAGGTGTGCCCCGAGTGCAGTGGACGTGGGACGATGTCGTTCGGGCAGGGTGGGTTTGCGGTCAATCGGCCGTGTCCGGTCTGCTTGGGACGGGGACAGGTGCCTTCACAGCCGTGCCCGACGTGTCAAGGGAGCGGCGAAGTCCGCACGCGAAAAAAAGTGATGATCACCGTGCCGCCTGGAACCGACACCGGGTCGAAAGTCCGGCTCAAGGGGCAGGGAGGGCGTGGCGCCAATGGTGGGCCGCCGGGCGATCTCATCGTCTCATTCTCGGTGACGCCGGATCGGTTTTTCCGGCGTGACGGGCTCGATCTCATCGCCTCTGTTCCGCTCAACATCGCCCAGGCGACGTTGGGGTCGAAGATCAGCGTTCGGACGATCGACGATAAGAAAGTCGCGTTACGCATCCCGCCGGGGACGCCGAGTGGGAAGCGGTTCCGCGTGCGCGGGCAGGGGATCAAGAAAGGGGAGCAGCAGGGCGATTTGATCGTCGAAGTGCAGATCAACGTCCCCGAAACGCTGACGGAAGAGCAGGAAAAAATGATGAAGGACTTCGCCGAGGCGGGCGGGCTGAAGTACTGACAAACGCTATCGTGCAGCAGAGCTCAATACACGCTCCACGTTGACGCGGTCGATGTTGGCGATCTCCACAATTTTCTGACGAGACGATGTGCCTGCGACAATGCGGACGTTCGCGCGCGAGCAATCCAGTATGTCCGCCAGAAACCTGACGAGCGCGTCGTTTGCTGCTCCATCCACTGGTGGTGCAGCGAGCCGAATTTTTATCGCCGACCCATGGCAACCGACGATCTCAGCGCGAGAAGCGCGTGGCTGGACGAAAACAGTGAATCGCACGGATGTCCCGTGCTGGCGAATGTCGGGAAGTAGAGAATGAGGTGTCATGTGACAACAGATATATCTGTTGTCATAATCTATGACGTTTCCCATTCTTTCCGCCATTTTTAAGACTCGCTCATAACTTTTGCGGTAACACTTCTGCCGCAACACGCTTTCGCCGTAACACTTGCCAACTCCCGTGTCACGACCAATGTTTGTGGCATGGGAGCTCCTGCCTTCGGAGTCTGGCTCGCCGCGGCGGCGGATGCGACCGCGTTCACTGGTCACCAGAATAACCGCGAACACGAGCCCGATCGCCCGCACTTTGCTTTTCAGAGCTCCGCTGAGCCGGCAGAAACTGCATCAGCGACCGAGGTAGAACCCGGAGCCGAAGCCGCCCTCCTTACTCGCCTCCGCGCCAACGACGAAGCCGCACTTCGTGAGGTGATGGCTCTGCACACCGTGAGTGTGCTCCGCGTCGCCTATCACTATCTTCGTCACGAGGAGCTCGCCTACGAAGTCGCCCAGGATGTCTTCGTCGCCATCTGGAATCGCCGGCACGTGCTGGACGAACGCACTCCGATCGTTCATTATCTGCGTCGAGCGGCGCGAAATCGCGCACTCAATGTCCTCAAGCACAACACCGCCCAAGCTCGGCTCGCCGAAAAAGTCGCGTTGGAAGGGGACGCTGCCGCGACGCAGAATCAAGGACCGTTAGCGCTCCGTGCCGCAGAAGTCGACACGATCGTCCGGCGCATCGTCTCGACCCTCACGCCGCGTGTGCGTGAGGTGCTCCTCTTGTACTATGAGCGGGGGCTCGAGCCGGGAGAGATCGCGGAAACCCTCGGGATCGCCCCCCGCACGGTTTACGGACAGCTCCGCACCGCGCTCCGCAAGCTGGCCGAGGCACTTGCCGCCCACGATGATCTCGGGCCCGAATAAAATCCGATAATCACTTCGCCCGTTCGGGTTGTGTAGGAGGTGTGACCAGCGACGACACAATCGACCCGCTTCTTCTCGAAGCGTACGTTCGAGGGACTGGTTCGCCCACAGAGCGAATCCAAGTGGACAAATGGCTTGCCCACAATCCCGCCAGGCGGACGATTGTCCGTGGGTACCGCCGGCTCGAAGCTGCCCGTATTGCGGCGCAGACGCACGAACCGCATTGGGAGACTGATCGGGTCGCGCAAGGTGTTTTGCGAGGGATCACGCATGTCGGGAAGCCGGAAACCTCGGCTCGCCTCACCCTTGGACGGGCCGACGCGTGGCCGCTCGCATCACACACGAAACAATGGCGTACGGGTCAGGCGTGGCGCATGCTCGGCGCGCTTGGTCTCAGCGTCGCATTCCTGGTGGCAGGCGTATCGCTATGGCGCGCCACATCGTCAAAGCGCGCAACGTCCCACGACGCGCGTGTCTATCACACCGGTGCCGAACATCGCGCGACGATCGAGTTGAAGGACGGTAGCCATATCACGCTCGCCCCGAATTCGGACCTGGCGGTTGCGACACGTGACGATGGCACTCGCTCCGTGACACTGATTGGACAAGCGTATTTCGACATTACCAGCAGCACGGTGACGCCATTGGTTGTCCATGCTGGACCGGCCGACGTGCAGGTGTTGGGAACGTCGTTCAGCGTGCGGCACTACGCGGGAGATGCCAGCGTTGTCGTTGCCGTGACATCAGGGAAAGTCGTTGCGCGTGCCGTTCACACGAGAGACCATCGCAGGGCCGTGGTGACGCTTTCTCAGGGGATGGTTGCCTCTATCGTCGATTCGTCGGTCACGCCCAGCCGTGTTCCCGACATCGACAGTTATGTCCAATGGGCGCGCGGGGAGTTGACCCTCCGCCAAGTGCCAATCCGCGAAGCGCTCAAGACGATCGGCCATTGGTACGGTCTCCACTTCGAGATCGCCGACTCCACACTCTCGGCGGATAGTCTCACGTTGACGCTCAATCAGAAGAGCCGAGCGGAGGCGCTCGACATTCTCACCCAGGTGTTGAACGTCCGCATGACGTTCGACCAGACGAATTCCAAGGAACCCATTGTAACTCTGCACCGCCGCGGCGCCGCGGTCGTGCCCAAGGTACGCCAGCAACACATTCAACGCCAACCTGCGGAGGTAGGAAAATGAATGATCGACGTTATCGATTTGGACAGCACGTTCCGAAGTCCATGCTGCGGAATACGTGGTGTCGTGTGCTCGCGATGGCAATTACTCTAGGCTCCGGAGGCATGGCGACCGGTCAGTCCGTGGCAAGTGTCTCCGCGGGGACTGACCGCTCACAAGCGGATTTGCTCACCCGTCGTGTGACCATCCACCTGGAGGGAGTCTCCGTCCGACGTGCGGTCGATGCCATCGCCGTGCAGGCGGGAATTCATGCGGCGTATCGCGCGAGCATCTTTGCCGCTGTCAAGAAGACCGTGACGATCTCCGTCACCAACGCATCTCTCAGGGACGTTCTCCGCGACGTCCTGTCTGGTACCGAGCTCAACGCCAAGCCGGTTGCCGATGACATCGTGCGAATCGATGTCGGGACCGACGCAATGGGCGGGATCATTGTTGGCCGTGTCACGGATGCGGCGACGCAACTACCGTTACGCGACGTCACTATCGTTCTGGACAACGCCTCGAAGGGAATTCCGACTGCGAGCGACGGCACGTTTCGCCTCACTGGAATCAAAGCAGGGCAGCATCGCGTTCTCGCCCGCATGTTGGGACACGTCAAACAGGTACGGACGATCACGATCGCTGACGGCGATTCTGTGGCCGTGAACTTCGCACTGTCACAGAGCACGACGGCGTTGGATCAGATCGTCGTGACAGGTACGGTGATTCCAACAGCGATCAAAGCTATTCCCAACGCTATCACGGTCATCACCGCTAAGGAACTCGAGGATCGCAACATTACGCGAATCGATCAATTGTTTCATGGTGATGTGCCTGGAGTGTTCGTTCCGCGGGTCGACGAGGCGGCATCGAGCGACCCCGGGTATTCGCGGAGTGTGTCCGCTCGTGGATCGACATCCTTTTATACTGGCAACGAGAGTATCAAGACCTATATCGATGGGATCGAAGTCGTCGATCCCCATTACTTGGGATTGATCGATCCGCACAGTATCGAGCGGATCGAAATTCTGACTGGTCCCCAGGCATCGACGATTTATGGCAGCAACGCCATGAATGGGGTGATTCAGATTTTCACCAAGCGTGGCAAAACATCTCGGCCACAACTCGTGGCGTCGCTGCAGAGTTCATTTACACAAAATAACTTCAGCTCGTCGCTCGCTCCATCACATCTTGGCGATCTCTCTCTGTCTGCTGTCGACGGACGGGTGAGCTATAACGTTGGTGCTACGGGACAGTACGCAGGATCGTGGACGCCGTCAGTGCGAGGGACAAATGCCAGTGGGTATGGAGGGATTACGCTCAACCAAGGGCCATTTGTCGCGGACTTCAGCTATCGGTTGATTCAGGGCCAGAACAAGTCAAACGGGCGAGGTCGCCAAGCGCGCATCGAGTATACTGCGTCGGGATTAGGAAATGAAATTGGCGGAGCTTTTCCGGACCGGCAAATTACGACGAATACCGGCCGTTCGAGTAGTATCTCGCTGTCGTACAAGCCACTAACATGGTGGTCGCATGGGGTAACGATTGGGTACGACGACCTCACTGGAATGAACGAAGTGAATATACGACGATTCCAAGGACCGTACGATTCGGCATACTTTATTAATGACAATGCGCGCCATGGTGTGACGGTGACTTACAACACCTCGCTTCAGGTCCCGATGTCATCCGTGGCATTGGCTGTTGTCACGGTCGGTGTGGATGGGTCGACGCATCGCAATGAGGCGACCGCGGGAAACTATTTGATTCCTGACTTTCGCCCTGGACATGCACATCGTCCTCAGTCGACCGATCCGGGTGGATTCTATTTCAACCAGGAAGTCATACGTGAGCATGGCGGATATTTGAATAGCCAGCTCGGCCTGTTCGATCAATTTTTCATCACGTACGGTGTGCGCGCCGTGTACAACCCGAATGTTGGCGCTGATCAGAATCCGAATTTGGAGCCACGGTACGGCCTCGCGTATACGATGAGTCTTGGGATCGTGACCGCAAAGGCGCGAGTCAGCTATGGCACGGCAACCAGGCCGCCGGGGGCAGGGAAGAAAGCCGAACAAGGAGGGCCCTTCGATGACTCATATGACGCATTCAGAAGAAGTATATATGGCACGTCAATCACACAAATCGCCAACCCGGACTTGTTACCCGAAAAACAAAACGGAGGGGAAGGAGGACTCGATCTATACCTTGGAACTATAGGATCATTGACAATTACGAGACACAACCAAGTCGTCAACGATCTCATCGTTGCTCCGACGGTCGACAGTGTCGATTTGCTACCTGCATTCCGAGCACAGTACAATATCAGGCCCTGGCAGTACCCGCTTCGGCAAATACAGAATGTAAACATCGGTAGTGTCCGGAATCAGGGATGGGAGATGACCGGCAACATCACGATGGGGCACTTCGAGACCCACGGGACGTACTCGTGGGATGAAAGCCGGATCATTGGTGTCACTGAACGGTATCGGCGGCAATTCCCGCAATATGTGAAGGGTGCATCCTTCATGACCATTCCAGAGCATACGTGGAGTCTGGGTGTCAACTACACGACGACGAATACGCGTGTAGGGTTCGACATCCAGGGACACGGGATCCTTCAAACCGTTGGATGGGATCTGCCGCTCGGTTTCGCCCTCGCCTATGATCGACTTGACATCAACAAGCCACGGATGGACTCGCCCGCGGTCGCCTGGGGCGTATTGCCCGGGTATCCGATGGTCGAGCTCAATGTGACACAGCGGTTGTCCTCGCACATCGACGGCATACTCTCCATGACCAATGTGGCAAACACGTATCAGAGTGATGCATTGCAGCAAGATCAAGCACAGCCCGGACGGGCAACAAACCTCGGAATTCGCGTTCGGTTTTAATGATGAAATATTTTGCACAAAGTCGCATGCGAAGCATTGCGATCCTCTTTGGGGTTGTCTGTGCCACTGGTGCGTTGGCGCAACAACAACCTGCCCAGATTGCGACGCAGCGGCCGGCTGGAGCTCTCGATTCGACAGTCTGGGATACCGCGAGTCATAGTCGTTCGATCACGACCGAACAGATGTCGGCTGCCGGATACGTTGTGGGAGCCGCCAGCTATCTCGCCAGTATCTCCCCAATGTATCCCTACATTGGGGGACACCTCACTGTTCGGCGTGATTCGCTCCTGCTCGTCGTCGACAGCATGGTTCGGGCGTGGGTCATGGCGTTACATAGCCAACCCATTCCCCAACGGCAACTGCTCAATATGGCAGCGCTTCACCTGCGAATCCATCAGGACGACGAGGCACAGAAGCGAATCGCCGAGTGGTTGTCGTTGCGGGGGGCGACGATTCGTGATACCCTCAATGCGTACGGTCTTGCAGTCGAGCTATTGACACAGCATGAGCCGCAAGTCCCCGTGTCGAGCGACCGTTTTGCGCTCGCGCAACACTATGTCAGGCGACTGGAGGCCCTCCCTGTTGGTGTCGCAGCCGAGACGATCTTTCGCGCACGGATGACGCTGATGCGTGAATACTCCGATGCCGGAATTGTGGATTCGGTGGTCGCGATTGGACTTCGGGCTTACACCGGTATTCCGAAGATGCCCTCGTATCAAGCGCGTGCGGCAGCGGCCAGTAACGATGGCATCAAGACGTTGGCGCTCGTGCTCTCCGGACAGTCCCACGGAAGACAGCGTATCGATTCGCTCTTCGCGCTCCTCAAGACGTACATACCTGTTCCCGCTGATTCATTGGCGCGAGACACGGCGCTGGCCCGGTTTTCCAGTGGCGCAGGACAGGGCCTCGCCGCCAACGAGCAATGGGCGAGCCTTTTCGGCCGGCCCATGCCGCCGTTTGTGGCAACGCACTGGATCAATCAGCCGACGCCGGCACAGGATGCGTCGAACATCGTTCCTGGTGCCCGCATCCTTGCGTTGGATGATGGGATCATCCGCATCATCGGATTTGGCTGGTTCAGCTGCGGTTTCTGCCAGGGGGCGCTTGCCAAGTTACAAAAGGAGCAACCCTCGCTTCCCCCCGGTGTCAAAACCATGTATTACGAGTGGACGGAAGGGAATTGGGGAAGAGATTTCGTCGAGCCGGATACCGAAGTCGTACGGCTCCGGCACTTCATGCTGGATCTCAAGCATTACACGTTCCCCGTCGCGATCTGGGCCGGCCCCAAGGATTCAACCGGTGATGGGGGGCTGCTCCCAAGAGTGTCGCCCCTGAAGACCGCATTATTGGTCAGGGCAGGGCCGACATTTTTCCTTGTCGATGGCCACGGTCTGATCCGGTACCGGCAAGAAGGATATCAATCGTACGATCATGATTTCAGACAGCTGGTGCAGCTCCTCATCCGGGAGCGAGAGCATCATCCCGCAACGACCGCGTCGACGCCGCCGCAACACCAAGAATCGACCCTGTGACGAAATCAACCGCTCCATCCCGGCTCGTGAGCCGGAGAGATTTTCTCGGACACTCATCCGTTGTATGGGCGGGAACGGTATTAGCACCCCTCGCCAGCCGAGGCGTCTTCGCGCTTCCCAGACGATCCTCACTTCCCCCGACGGCCTTCGTTCGTCCCGTTCGCGACCCGGCGACGCTACGGACCCTTGCCACCACGGCGATCGAAGCCGCCATTTCCGCGGGAGCTTCACGCGCGGACATTCGCGTCACCGATTTACGTCGCCTGCGAAACTTCGGGCAGGGGTTCGAGCTCGATATGAACTGCGGCTTCGGAATCCGTGTACACGTTGGAGGAGCCGACGCGTTCGTCGGCGGCGGCGACCTGACATCCAATAGTCTGGTCGCTGCGGCACGCTCCGCAACCGCCGCCGCCCGCGGACTAGCCAAAATCACGACACGCGAGATGGTATGGGCACCGGTCCCCGTCGTGCGTGGTGAATGGATTGCTCCCATCGAAATCGATCCGTTTGCCGTGTCGATCGATGAGCACATATTCGCGGCGCATGGCGGGAGTGGAATGCACGACGGACTCTTGATGCGGAGCCCGCCCGAAATTCGCCCAGCGGGTTATCCAACGGATTGGTTTGCTGAAACTCGGGTGTTCGCATCATCAGAGGGATCCCTCGTAACGCAGTCGCTCGTCAGTTGTGAGGGATCGAGAAGATCTTCGAATTGGAACTGGCGGAACGCGCTGAGCCAGGATGGGCCAATCGAGGCCTCGGTCGAAGGGGATTATCCACGGACGATCGGCTTCGAGGCGCTCCTCCGCTCGGATCGCTTCGAACGTCTGCAGGCGGCAATGGAAGAAGTTGCCCGATTTGCGAGTCTTCCGTGCCATGTCGCCGAGATTGGCCGCCATGACGTGTTATTTTCGGGCGCGATGCACGGGTCACTGCTCAGTGAAGTGCTGGTGTCCCAACTCTCACTCGACCGTGTATTGGGGAATGTGATGGACGTTGCTGGTGGAAGTTGGCTTGCGCCGCCATCGTCCGTGTTGGGCCAGCAAGTCCTTCCACCTCTCTTGTCTTGCCGAGTTATGCCTGAAGCGCCGGCGTTTGGCGCCTCCGCATGGGACGATGAAGGCGTCGCGACAACACCTTTGCCATTGGTCGGGCGCGGCGTCGTAAAAAACTATTTGAGTTCACGCACGACACTCCCGATGCTCGCGGATCAAGTTCCCTCGGCGCTCATTCCGAAGAGTGTTCCCGGCGTGACCCACGTCGCACGCATCGATGCCCCGCCCGCCGAGGTACCACGCGCAGTTGCAGTATCGCCCGCCGCAGAATCGGCCTCTTTGAATGATTTGGCCAAGCATTTGGGAGACGGAATTCTCGTCAAGAGTGGTTTCATTTCCGTGGATTCGAATGGCTTGGGTGGAGTCATTGCCCCCCGACTTGCCTGTGAAGTCAAAAAGGGGGCGATCGTGAGTCGCATTGTTGCAATAGACCACATGGGATTTTCGACGAAACGGCTTTTGACGACGTTGTCCGCAATTGGAGATGCGAGCACCGTCGAGACATCGGGGACGCACTTGTGGTCGCCTGGAATACCCTGGCACTTCGTTCTCCAAACGGTGTCCGCACCCGCCGCCGTTTACCACAAAGTCGACGTCGTTCCCAGAACGCTTCCGACGGTTTGAGCAGAGACATCATATTCATGGAAACGAAATATCGCTCGTTGTTTTCCTTCCTCGCAGCGCGCGCGGAGGCGATGCCTGAAAATGCGTCGCGGCGTGTACTCTCGCGGGATCAAGCGCTGGCGCTCGCGGCATTTGTCAAAGAGGTTGTCGGCGTCCATCACGAGTATGGTTTGATTCGCCATAAAGTGACCGTGACTGCGACTCAGCGGATGGGATATTCTCCGTTGACCGCCGACGTCGATCAGTTGACGCTGATGTTTCCGACGCATCTGGGGAGTAACGTCCAAGTCATGATCTCCACAAATGTCCGCGACGCGGCAACATTGCGTCGTGTGATTGACCATGCCTTCGCGAATCGGACGCCCTTGCCACCGTACGACACGACTGAATCAGATCAGTTGGTGAACGATCAAATGATGCATTCGCGTCCCATCACGTACGCGCCAGTATCCTTGTGGCATGAAAGTACTGTTGAAGCGATGCAGTCGAAATACGGCGAAGCGTTAGCGCAGCTCAGCCTTCCATTCCGTGGGACCGATTGGCGAGGACTCGCAACCGTCGCGAACTCCGCCGAGATTTTTCTGAACCAGAAAGCAGATGATTCGCTCACGACCTGGGGGGAAGCAACGGATAGCGAAGTCTCCGTCACCGCTCGATCCATCGATGGCTCCGCGGTAGGATGGAGTGGTCAGGCGAGCCGAGATTGGGCGCAACTTCGGTTGGATGCGGTTGCGTCGGAAGCGCTCGCGACCGCGGAGCGAATGCAAAAGCCGTCGCGTGCAGAACCCGGACGCTATACCGCCATTTTGTCGCCGACCGCGGTCGGACAGCTCCTCCGAGAAATGGCACCATTTTACAACGTCGAGAGGGCGGGCCCATTCGATCCGCCGACGCGCACCGCCGTGGGACAACGGGACCGGCATGGAGAACGGGTGTTCGATCGTCGCGTAACCCTCTCCAGCGACCCAAGCGATCCCGATGGCGGAGCGTTCCCATTTTTCGATGATGGCACGCCAAACGATAAGGTCACGTGGATCGACCAAGGCATTCTTCGATATCGTTCTGTCGATTCGATGGTCGCGACGCTCTACGGAATGATCGCACGGAAAGATCCCTGGACAGTCCGCATGAGTGGCGGGCCGACGACAGTCGCCGAGATGATCGCGAACTGTGAGCGCGGCCTCTATGTCCATCGATTCTCCAGTCTGCAAGTGGTGAACGGAACAGCCGGGATGCTCACCGGATTCACCCGCGATGGGTGTTCGCTCATCCTCAACGGAAAAATGGCGCGGCCGGTGAAAGACTTTCGGATTTACGAGTCACCATTCCTGATGCTCAATCGCGTCGTTGCCCTCGGTCAGCCACAGCGCGTCGCGTTCGGATTCACGCCGCCCCATGCATATGCCGAGGTCCCCGAATGGCCCCTGCCACCCATCATCGCTCCGCCGATCATGGTGACCGACTTCAACTTCGAAGCCCTCGCCGACATGGTGTAGCCCTCACCCCGAGTGGCAGTGATGCAAGCCAAACCCTGACAGGAGTTACACGTTCAACACGCCGAAGCAGTCGACCGCTTCGGCGTCGTTTTTTCATTCGAGCCGCAACGTGCCGATCCGAACGATTGCACGGGTGCCAGGTGCGCGTTCTTGCCGTCCCCTGACGTGTTGCTCATAAATATTCTGTCCGTGAAGGGTCATGCGTGCAGTCGCCATATGAGTCTATCATTATCGTGCTTTGCAGGTGGGGATGACGATGTCCCTGTGACTGTAGATTGTTGTCTGGCGGGCGCGGTCATTTCGGTAACATTAGGAGAGCCAAAGACTCACGCCCGAGCGCATTTCCTCCCCACGACTATTCGTCGATTTTCGCTACAGGAGGTATGCCTATCGCGCCGATACTCGTCCTAATTAAGTATCGTATTGCCCGGCGAGCCCAATAGCTTCCTGGCAACCGATAGTTTTTGCGCATCGGCCCACCGCCAGCTTCATCGACATGACCGCTTTGATTTGGGGGTCTTCCGTGGCTACCGGATTCCTTCCACACGGGTATTGCTACCTCTGGAATAAACCGCTGCTCTGGACGCACCTTTTGTCGGACATCCTGATCGGCGTCTCGTACGTCATCATTTCGTGTTCGCTGATCGTGCTGATGCGGCGCGTGCGCGATGCCGTCCCATTCAGTTGGCTGTTCATTGCCTTCGGGACGTTCATTGTCGCGTGCGGGATGACCCACTTCATGGAAGTGGTGACACTCTGGAAGCCGTATTACTGGATGGCTGGCGGAGTGAAGATCGTGACCGCGACGGCGTCCGTGTTGACCGCGATCGTGATGCCGTTTCTCGTCCCGCGGTTCCAGACGACCATTTACGAAGCGCAGCAATCGAAAGCGCGCGAGCAGGCCGCCGAACGTGCGGCGGAGTTGGAAGAACAAGTGCAGCGCCGGACCGCGGAGCTCCGCATCGCCCTCTCCGCGGCGGAAGAGGCGAGCCGCGCCAAGAGCGAATTCCTCGCGCGCATGTCACACGAGCTCCGGACGCCGCTCAACTCCATCATTGGATTTTCCAACGTCTTGCAGAAGAACAAAGGCGAATTCCTCCCGCCCAAGGAGTTGGAATACGTCGGTCGCATCGGGGTCAACGGGCGGCATCTTCTATCGCTCATCAACAGCATTCTCGATCTCGCGAAGATCGAGGCCGGACGCATGGAAGCGGAGCTCGGCGACGTTGCACTCGATCAGCTGGTCAGCGACGTCGTGGGACAACTCGACGGCGTCGTGCGCGATCGCCCCGTGACGTTGCGTGCGGAGGTTCCGGCCGGCGTCTCGTCGGTCATGACCGATGACACCAAGATGCGGCAGATCCTGCTCAACCTGATCGGGAACGCGCTCAAGTTTACGGAGAAGGGAAGCGTGACCGTGCGTCTCGTCGCCGATCCGGTCACCCACGTACCCGAACGCATCGACGTCATCGACACGGGCATCGGCATTCCGCCGGAACGTTTGGATGCGGTGTTCCATCCGTTCGAGCAGGCCGACACGAGTACGACGCGAAAATATGGCGGGACCGGGCTGGGACTCGCGATCACCAAGTCGATGTGCGAACTTTTGGGGACGCACCTGACCGTGTCGAGCGTCGTTGGAGAAGGATCGGTCTTCTCCATCCAATTCGTCTCGTCCATCGGCGCCGCGACCGCCGCGGCGACGGTTCGGGAACAGTTGCGTGAGCCGACCCGCGAACATGCCATCGTGCGTACGGATGCAACAGCATCACTCACGAGCGGTATGTTCGCGACCAGCCCGCCGATGGCGAACGCGTCGGCGGGCGGCGGCACGGATACGCCAACCCTCTTCCGCGGTCTGCGCGGACGCCGCGTGCTCGTCATCGACGACGATCCAGACGCGCGCACCTTGTTGGCGCAATACGTCGAAGGGACCGGCTGTCGCGTGGTCACCGCGAGCTCCGGCGAAGAAGGGCTACGGCTCGCCGCCGAATATCACCCAGACATCATCACGCTGGATCTGATGATGCCGGTCATGAACGGCTGGGAAGTGCTGCGTCGCTTGAAGAGCGATCCGGTGCTGGAGCGCATTCCCGTGGTCGTCGTCAGCATCGTGGCGGGCGACAGCCAAGGGAGCGTCGTCGGCGCCGTGGATCTCGTCGACAAGCCATGCTCGCGCGAGGAGCTGCTGCACGCGCTCCGTCGCAATCTGCAGCCGACGCCCACACGCGTGTTGTTGGTCGAAGACGACATCGACACGCGCGATGTCATGCTCCACTACCTGGATCAACATGGCGATATCGAGACCATGACCGCCAGTAACGGCATCACGGCGCTCCAATCGCTCGCCACGTTCGTTCCGCATCTCATCCTGCTCGATCTCATGATGCCGACGATGGACGGCATCTCGTTCATCAAGCACCTGCGCGACGATCCCCGCTATGCGCACATCCCGGTGGTCGTCGTCACGGCGAAGGATTTGACGCTGGAAGAACAGAGCCGCCTCGCCGCACAGACGTTACGGATTCTTCAGAAAGGAGAACATCTCGAAGCGGCGCTCCATCGCACGCTCGAGCTCGTGGTTGGGCATGCGGCCTCGACGGCCGAGCGAGGCACCGCGATCCCGGTCGTTACGCTGCCATGACCGGGAGGGCGCGCCGGGACGCTTCGATGAACCCGCCGCCTAAAACGGCGTCGCCGCCGTAGAAGACAATGGACTGGCCGGGGGCGATCGACGCCACCGGCTCGTCCAATGCAATCTCGATCTCGTCGCCATCCAACCGCACGATCTCCCCACGCGCCAACTCCGCGCGATGCCGGACACGGACGGAGAGCTGCGTTCCAACCGCGGGAACGTCGGCCAGCCAATTCACCTCGCGGGCAATCACGCCGCGCCCGAGTAGTTCATCGCGAGGCCCGATCACCACAGCGCGCTCGTCGGGGCGGAGCGCGACGACGTACATCGGATGCGGGAATCCACCGGGGAGCCCCTTGCGCTGGCCAATCGTGAAGCGCGCGTACCCATCGTGCTCGCCGATTTTCGTCCCATCGGACAACACGATCGGCCCCGGTGACAACGACGGCGTGTCAGAGCCCAACTTCTGCGCGATGATCCGCGCATAATTACCGTCTGGCACGAAACAGATTTCCTGACTCTCCGCTTTATCGGCGACGATGGTCAACCCGAGCTGGCGCGCCAATTCACGCGTCTCCGCTTTGGTCATCATCCCGACCGGGAGCATCATCCGCGACAAGACGGCGCGATCGATTCCCCAGAGAAAGTACGTCTGGTCCTTGTGCTGATCTTCGCCGCGATAGAGTGTCCCATCGTTCACGCGCGCGTAATGTCCCGTTGCGATCCACTGTGCGTCGATCGCGTCCGCTTTCCGAAGCAAGTCACGAAACTTCGTGAACGTATTGCACCGCACGCACGGGATCGGCGTCCGTCCACGCGCATATTCGGCGACGAAATTGTCGACGACGTCGTGCCCGAACGCGCTCTCCATGTTGAGGACGTAGTGCGGGATCCCCAACTGCTCGCACACGCGCCGAGCGTCGTTGACCGAATCGAGCGAGCAGCACGGACGGTCGGGGACATCCTCCCCGTGGCAGAAGAGCTTCATCGTCGCGCCGACGACGTCGTATCCCTGGCGCACGAGCATGGCCGCGGCGACGGAGGAATCGACGCCGCCCGACATGGCGACTAGGACGCGGTTGGACAACATGGTCGAAATTTACCGACGGGGAGGGCCGAAATGGACCGTCCCAGAGGAGGGAATGCCGCTCGGTGAGGACCGAGAGGTGTCGACGGGGACTTACGCCGCCGCGAGCGACCGCGCCTTGGCGACCAGCTTCGGGAAGAGCTCGCCGACCCGGGTCACGTCTTCGGAGGTGTTCATGCTCCCGAAGCTCATCCGGATCGCCGACGCGGCTAGCGGCGCCTCGACGCCCATGGCGGTCAAGACGTGGCTTGGGAGAACGCTTCCGCTTTGGCAGGCGCTCCCGCCGGAGCAGGCGATTCCCCGAAGGTCGAGCGCCATCAGCATCGACTCGCTGTCCGTCCCCGGGATCGACACGTTGAGCACGTGCGGCGCTCGGCGCGCCCCACGACTATGAATGACCGCGTCTGGAATCTGTTCGAGGATCATCGCTTCGAGCGCGTTCCGCATCCGCTCGTGGGCTTCCCAATGGGCTTCGCGCTCGCGGACCGCCAATTCGGCGGCGGTCGCCAAGCCGACGACGTACGCCACGTTTTCGGTTCCGGGACGCCGCCCACGATCCTGCGATCCTCCATGGAGCAACGGATCGACCGGTGTCCCTCGGCGGATGTACAACGCACCAATGCCTTTGGGGGCGCCGATCTTGTGGCCCGAGATCGCGAGGAAATCGAATGGTTGCGTCGCGGCGTTGATCGGGAGCTTGCCGAAGGCTTGGACGCCGTCCGTGTGGAACAACACGCCACGCTCTTTCGCACGGGTGGCGAGCGCGGGGATGTCCTGAATGACGCCCGTCTCGTTGTTCACCCACATGATGCTACAGACCGCTACGTCGTTACGCACGAGCGCGTCGAACGAGTCGTCGGTGACGACCCCATTGCGATCGACGGTCAGGAGACGTTCTTCGCCCCCTTCTTTGGCGACCTGATGCGCGGCAGCCAGCACCGCTTTGTGCTCGATGGGCGTCGTGACGACCGCTTTACGACCATTCGCCTGGACCGCGCGCCACGTTCCCATGACGGCCATGTTATCCCCTTCGGTCCCGCAGGAATTGAAGGAGATTTCGTCCGGCTGCGCGCCGAGGCAGGCGGCGACGCGCTCACGCGCCTCGTCGAGGGCCGCGCGCGCCTCACGTCCCCAACGATGGACGGAGGATGGATTGCCGAATTTGGGGCCGTAAAAGGGGAGCATCGCTTCCAACACTTCGGGACGAACCGGTGTGGTCGCGGCGTGATCGAGATAGATGGGGGTCGTCGCCATACTAGTGCACAAACTAACGGGATGTCTCAGAATGAGCCACAGCGGGCGCAGCCCCGCTTAGAGCGTAGCCCCGCTTAGGGGGTAGCCCGGGGCGGAGCAGAGCGAAAGCGCATTCTGAGACATCTTTCAATAGAATTTCGCCCGGACCGTCCATAACGACGAGAAAAAACGGTTCGTCAGCGTTTCCCGAAGCGCCTTCCCGCCGAGTGACCCGCCGGTCCCGTGCGTGTCCGGACCGAGGATCCGTTCGACCAGCTGAACATGGAGGAATCGCCACATGCCGAACGACTGTTCATATCCCAAAAACCCTTCAGCCAGGAGCCGGAGATCGATATGCTCGTCGCCGCCGTAAATCTGTTCAGGACTGACGTTGCGGGCCGAGAGGAGGGCGTCGAAGAGCTCGGGGAGGCTGGGGCGGGAGAGGACCCGTTCCAACGCTTCGGGAAGGGGGCCTTGGGATTTGAGGTACTCCAGGTAGTCCGGAGCCCGGAGCCCCGAGATCAGCTCGATGGCGCGGAACTGGAGGCTCTGCGAGCCGCTCGACGTCCCGAGATATCCGCGGAATTGCGCGAAACACTGCGGCGAGAGTGTATCGAGCGCGTGCAGCTGCGCGGTGACGATCCCGATCAATCCGTTGACGCGGTTGAGCTGCTCCAACGATGCCAATGCGTCGCGTTCTTCGAGCCGGGTGACCAATCGTTCCAGCTCGTGCAGGATCAATTTGAACCAGAGCTCGCTCGCTTGATGCACGACGATGAACAACAATTCGTCGGGATGCGGCGGTTTGCTATGCAGATGCTGCAGTTGCAGTAGCGGTTCGAGATTGAGGTAGGTCCCGTACGTCAGCGGTTGCGACGTCGTGGCTGATGGCGTGGCTGGTGTCTGGCTCAAAACGACGATACCTCCAACGCGGCGATATCGTCGACGCGCATCGTCTCGGTGGTGTAGAACGGCTCGCCATAGCGAGTCCGAATGAGCGAGCCGTAGTGCGCTCCTTGATGGCGGATCAGGTCGTACAACGGCTCGCCCGTGGGATACAATTCCCCGGCTTGGAGCGCGCCGTCGAACTGCGACCCATAGCAACGAATGGCTTCCATCTTCGTCTCGAACGCATCACTGATGTCGACGACGAAGGTCGGTTTGATGTAGTCTTCGCGATACGCGATGGCATGCATCACTTTCTTCGGACGATGGGGCGCAATGTCCGGCGCGACTTTGGCAAGCCCCGCGATGAAGCACGCGTCGCGAATCAATTGCGCCGACGTATGATGATCGGGATGCCGTCCCTGCAACGGTGGCGCGATGACGATCGTCGGACGAAAACGCCGAATCGCGCGTGCGACGATGATGCGGGTGTCGGGTGTGTTGACGAGTCCCGCGTCCGGAAGACCGAGATTTTCACGCGCGGCGACGCCCAGAATCTTGGCGGCCGCGTCGGCTTCCTGGCCGCGCAGCGACGCGGAGCCGCGCGTCCCTGTTTCGCCCGCGGTCAAGTCGACGATGGCGACCGTCCGTCCCAGTTTGGTGGCTTTGACGAGCGTCCCGCCACACGTGAGCTCGACGTCGTCACGGTGTGCGGCGATGGCGAGGATGTCGACTTGCGTCATGCGAAAAATTTACGAAGGACGGGTGAGGGAGGTCATTCGGGATTTCTTCGTTCTCCCGCTCACCATCACTCGTACCGCAGCGCGTCGATCGGATCGAGCCGCGCCGCTCGGCGAGCAGGGAGAAGTCCGAAGACGATCCCGATGCCAATGGAGATGAGCACCGCGGTCGCGGTCATCTCGATCGGCGTCGAGGCTTGAATGTGCAACGCCATCGAAATGAGACGGCCGATCGCGATGCCGATGGCGATCCCGATCGCGCCGCCAATGCCCGTGAGCGTCGCCGCTTCGACGAGGAATTGGAACAAGATCTCGCGATTCGTCGCGCCGATCGCCTTGCGAATCCCGATCTCTTTCGTGCGGTCGGTCACCGACACCATCATGATCGCCATGACGCCGATTCCGCCGACCATCAGCGCGACGCTCGACAAGACGATCATGATGAGGAAGAAGACGCTCGTGAATTTGTTGAAGGTGTCGAGAATCTCGTCCTGCGTGACCAGGTCGAAGGTGTTGTCTTCGCCCGGATGCAACTGTCGCATTTCGCGCAAGAGCACGGTGACCGCGTTTTGGGCGTCGGCGGAGGAGATGCGCGACTTCGGTTTGACCGCGATGAACAGTCCGTTGATCTTGTCGATGTGAAATTGGCGCTCCGTCATTCTATACGGAACGATGGCGCCGGTCGTCTGTCCGGGCGGTGAAAAGATGTTGCCGGGCGGTTGGTAGATTCCAATGACCGTCGCCGGGCGTCCCCCCAGGTGAACGAGTTTGCCGAGTGGAGCTTCGCGGCCGAAAATGCGATCCGCCGCGGTTTCGTCGAGAACGACGACAGGATCACCACTCGTCAATTCCGCGCGAGTGAACCATCGTCCGAGGATGAGATCGCCACCTTGGATCGTGGTGAAATGATCGTCGGCGCCCATGATCGCCATGCTTTGCGTGCGGACACCACGATACTCGAGCCGTCCCGCGGTTTGCGCCCAGATCCCGGCGTATGAGACGTCGGGCAGTTGCGCGATGCGTGCCGCTTCCTGCGGCGTCAAGTCAGGACGATTCCGAACCGAGCTCGGCAGCCGATCGGGATTCACCGCCGACTGCGAAAAATATTTCATGACGTAGAACGTCGTCGGTCCGGCGACTTCGATCGCGTTGATGATTTGGACGCGCACTCCCTGCACGATCGCTGACATCGCCATCACCGTCGACACGCCGATCACGACGCCAAGAATCGTGAGCGCCGACCGCAATTTGTTGACGCGCAACGTGTCGATCGCGATCGCGATGTTGTCGCGCACCCGCTCGCGGATCACTTATTCGGCCCTCATCGCGGCGATCGGATCGAGCCGCGCGGCGCGGGAGGCGGGATACACGCCGAACAATACACCGACGCCCGCGCCCAGGCCGAGCGCCAATCCCACCGACCATCCGCTGATGTGCGCGGGCAGGGGAGAGACCGCGCTCACGATCGAGGCGAGCGTCCATCCGGTCAACACCCCCAACGTCCCCCCAATGATCGACAACATGATCGATTCTGCGAGGAACTGCCGCGAGATGTCTTTGGCCGTC
>Ga0105241_10000579_pt1 | contig 27585 bp, 29 predicted proteins | sample KBSC64metaG_FD_80422 | JGI IMG/M metagenome (GOLD analysis project Ga0105241, IMG submission 80422) | Corn rhizosphere microbial communities from Kellogg Biological Station, Michigan, USA - KBS C6-4 metaG | ecosystem: Host-associated > Plants > Roots > Rhizosphere > Soil | place: Michigan, USA... | reverse complement strand
TATGTATATCTGCTGCCCTATACAGTAGAGCATAGACTGGTGTCGATAGTCAACCATCGGAAAGTTGGGCTTATCACCAGCAGTCATAAAAGCTCTGTAAGCCACCCCGTTTTCCAGGTATTTTGCAATGTAAAACGGAAAATTCTGCTCGTGCTGACTAAAATTTATCATTGTTATTTTATTTTACCCAGGTGTTCAGCACCTGGATTAATTCAAAAAAGTGCAAGTACCGGTTATTAATTAAATTGGCATCGAGCAGGAAGGCCCGGAGCTTTGTAAGCTCCTGTATCCAGCGGTCATGATTAATCCAGCCTCTATTAAAGGAGCTATAGATTGTCAGGAATTTGCTGTATACTTTTTTAGCGCGATCATCCAGTTCATTTGAGCTGGCTTTATAGGCATCCTCATCGGCTGATAGTACTTCACCGGCACCTGCGGTAGTACGGTGTTTAAGATACCTATGCCTGGTACACTGATCCAGATAAGCTTGCTGAGCAGCATCAATTTGAAACAAACTGTAATTGTTAATGCGATTGTAAACGATAGTAGACGGGCTATGCCGCATGCATTTTGCTTTTAGCGGGAGAGTATCGTTTAATACGCTCACCTGCAGCAATAATGTCACTCAATCTGTACCAGTCTTTCCCGTCCAAGTTTATTGGTTTTAGCAGCCCCGCCTTTCCATAATTATAAAAGGTTCCTCTACTTATTTCAGGTTCAAAACGTTTACGGGCAGCGGTTGCGGATAGTAATTTTTCAGAGTATTCTTTCTTAAAAGCGCTTTCAAATTCCTGCCTTAGCATTATGCGTATCTGATCCAACATACTCTCGCTTATGGTCGCTTCAATCTGTAGTTGCTGTGCCATTATGCAGAAGTTTTAGTTGGCAACACATCCTTTATGTACCGGACATTTTTTCTGCTCCTTTTGATGGGAGACACAATTTTACCTGCCTTAACTCGTCTATCCAATGTACTAAGGGAAATTCCTAAGGCGCTGGCAGTTGCCTCTCTGCTGAGTAATGATCGTCTATTATCTTCCATGGTGGAAATAATTTATAGTGTTCAAGTATGACGATCTTACTTTACGGTCTGCAATAAATAACATTGAGAGTGTTATTAACTATTGCAGAACAAAGGTATTAAATATAATAATGAACTCCAAGTATATATTTTGCCGAAAGCCTTTACAGTACTGGATCATATCGAATAAGATACTAAATAAAATGTTAATCAGCTTGCCACTCTCATTATAAGCTGGCCCCAGTTCTTTTTTATATGCCTGCTTAAGTTCTTCGCTGCTGACAGCTTGGTTACTTTGATGTATTTCATGAAAGATCGCTCAGTGGTGTGACCGGTAATCTTCATTAAGTCAATGGTTGGAAAGCCTTCAAGGTAATAGTTGGTTGCAAATGATCTACGGCAAGTATGTGAGCTAATCGATTCCCACAATTGTAGATCCATGCTTTTAGACAGCCTGCCTGTCTCAACTAAGCCAGCCGTCATACACGCATCTTTAATATAGTCATTAAATTTTTGAATAGATATTGATTTGGGTAACCGGTTTGGGTTATGCTTATACTTTTCAAATATTTCCAGGATCACAGGATTGGTCGGTATTATGACCAGTTCATCCGTTTTTTTTGTTTTCATTTTTATAAAATACTCACCATCCTCACTTATTATATTCTCAGGCTTTACATTACTATAATCAGAAAATCTCAAGCCGGTGAAGCATCCAAATACAAACAGATCCCTGACGTTCTCCAACTTTTTGTTAGCGGTAAAATCAAATTTATATAGCTTCATTATTTCCTTAACTGTTAGAAAAACTGCATCCGTGTCTTTTCGTATTACAAAAAACTTTTTGTGTTTAAACTGTAGGTTGGTAGTATAATCCTGGTCTACAGCCTCACCCATTACCACCTTTAATATTTGAATATCCTTGCCAATAGAGTTGGCATCAAGGCCCTTTACAGCTTTATTTTTTAATTCCGGCCTTAATTTCCTGATCTCCTTTTCATATTTGCCACGGTTCTTAAGAAAGTCCACATACTTATAATAGAAGTCTAATACTATGGTATCAAAATCAACCTTCATCTTTTTTACCCCTTCGAATTCCAGTAAGTGCCCTTTTAATGTCTTGTAGGTTTTAAGGGTGCTAGAACTCTTATCCTCACCTTTACTTTTAATTTCACCGCTGATAAAACGGTCAAGCAACTTGTGTAGTGTTACATGGTTATCACCAACTTCATTCTGATTGATAAAGTCAGTAAGGTATTGCTTCAGGATTTTGATTTCAGGTATGCCGTTGGCCACTTCATCATTATAGGCCCTTTTAAGTTCTGTCTCCAGGTTGTCCAACAAATCATTCAACTTATGCTCACCATCAGCCGTAGTGACCGTATTGCCTTTTACACGCTGCTTACCTTCATTCCAATTACCAGGCTTAATAGTCTCACCCGTAGAAAACACCAGGCGCCTCTTCTTATATTTCATTTGCAAAATAATAAGTGACTTCCCTGTGCTCTCCTCAGCTTTCTTTAGATAAAAATTTACATTTGGCATCTCAGTTGTCCCGGTTGGCCCTTTAGTTGTCCTTTTTTATATACACCGATCAAAAAACATGTTTATTGATGTGCCGAAGAGCCTTTACAGCAGCAGGTTTTAAACATGAATGTAAAGATAGTGTAAAATGGTGTACAAAAGGTTATAGTGCGCCCCACACCACGGAAAAAGACCCTGAAATACTTTATAGGAAGGTATTTCGGGGTTTTTTATGGTTAGCCCGTTTCGCTAAAGGTTCCACCGGCAACTAAACTAAGAATTTATAGAAAACGGTACCAAGCTTTCACAAAAGATCAGATTATGGTCAACCGCCCGAATACAAGTGGTTTTATTGCCCTTGGTGGTGGGGGGCTATTGAATGGATCACTTGAATATGTATATCAGGGATTGAATATTGAGACAGATTTTTGGCCGAGCACCAATGTGTTTAATTCCTGCATTTCTCACTTCACCGGTGCATACAGCCCTTTATCAATCCATGTATCCCATGCTTTTAAAAATGCAGAATAACTCAGCGGCGGTGCAGGACGACCCTCGCCCATATTCCAACCCGCCTTCACAAGCGTGTCGCGGGCATGTTCCAATAACTGTTGTTTATTTTTATGACCGTTCTGGTTGTAATCGCGGATTTGTAACGCCAGTTGACGGGCCGTCTTCCCCTGAAAAACCATTTTCATATCTGAAGGCGGCAAAGCCCATTTCGGATTACCTGGTGGTGTGTGCATTCCGGGCGTATTCGTGGGCTGGTGGCAATTGGTACATTTCATCGCATATAATCCATGTCCATCTTTACCCCGTTTTGGCGACATAGTATGCAAATGGCTGTCGTCTCCCTGCAACGGTATATCACCTGCCGGATGACAATTCATACAACGCGGACTCATCAAAACTTTGTACACCTGCAGAAAAGCTTTAGCTGAAGCGGCACTGTCGGACTTAACCGTGTTATCAGGATGTGTTTTTTTTGATTCATCATTTATTGATGCTTCATTAATTGTGAAACCGCTTGTAATAAAACCTGTAACAGTAATCAGTGCCGTGATAACGATAAGAAATTTTGCATGCATTGGTGTGAGTTTTTATGATGCAGGTAAATTGTACTTTTATTACTATGCTTATTAGTTCGTTATTATTATTGTCCTTTCCGTTGCATTTCCGCTGCCAGGTGAATAGCTTTTTGTATGCGCAGGTAAGTTCCGCAACGGCAGATATTTCCTTCCATAGCATTGTCTATGTCTTCATCAGTCGGGTTGGGGTTCTCCCTTAATAACACAGCTGCAGACATAATCTGCCCCGCCTGGCAGTAACCACATTGCGGCACATCCAGTTCCATCCATGCTTTTTGCAGGGGATGATCATTGCTGGCTGACAAACCCTCAATGGTAACAACCTGTTGACCTGCGGCGCGGCTTACTTTGGTAACACAAGACCGCACCGCATCGCCATTTAAATGCACAACACAGGCTCCGCATTGCGCAACACCACAACCGTACTTTGTTCCTACCAGGTTAATATGATCCCTCAACACCCATAATAGTGGTGTATTAGGATCCACATCTACTTCATAGTTCTTTGTATTGATGTTTAATGTAATCATAACTGGAAGTTTAAAATGCTTTTTTCTTATTTGCCTTGTCGGTTTTTTTATCCACGGCTCTTTCCGTTGAATTATCGGGTTCATTGTTTTGCTGCAGCAATGCATCCATGAACGGTTGATTATAATGCCGTTTGCCCGTGCTTCTGTAAAGCGCATTTGCAACGGCGCCAAATACCGGCGGGAAAGGCGGCTCACCCAAACCCGTTGGATCAATATCATTTTGCACAAAATGCACTTCAATAGATGCCGGTGCTTCACTGTGGCGTATCATCCTGTAGTTATGAAAATTTTGTTGCTCTGCTGCGCCATTCTTATGACTCAATTTTCCATAAAAAGAATTTCCGATGCCGTCGATAACAGCTCCCTCTACCATATTAGCAGCAGCATCCGGGTTTACAACAATACCACAATCAATAGCACTGAAAACACGTTCCACATATGGTTTGCCATCTTTCATTAAAATATCCACTACATGGGCAGCATAAGAATTATGACAGAAATACGCGGCTACGCCCCGGCTGTATTTTCTATTTTCTGGCTTACCCCATCCGGACTTTTCACGCACCAGTTTCAATACACCAGCATATCTGTCTGCATCATACTCATTGTTTTTACCCACCGGATTTTCTTTTCCGCGCTTTAGTAGTTCGAGCCTGAATTCTATTGGATCCTTACCCATTTGCTCAGCCAGTTCATCGAGAAATGATTGTTCTGCTGCTGCCGCAAAATTTGATCTCGGTGCCCTGAATGCGCCAATAGTTATATTGGACGGTAATTGCCAGCCTTCTGCCAGGTAGTTATCAACGGTGCCTGCGGGGAAGCGGTTTGCATGCACAGCATTTTCTGGTATGCCACCTCCTTTAACATGGATGGCGGTAAGGTTTTTATTTGCATCGAGCGCAGCCCTGTAAGTAGCTGTGTACATGGGACGGTAGATGCCATATGTCATGTCATCCTCTCTTGTATAGATCAGTTTAACGGGCGCTTTTATTTTTTTAGAGATGAGCGCAACTTCACACAAGTAATGACCATATGCCCGCAGGCCGAATCCGCCACCCATACGCGTCATTTGGATTTCAATTTTTTCTGGCGGCAGATGTAAAATTTTTGCGAGTGTTGGTTCGGTCCAGCCCGGCGCTTGTAAAGGACCAACCAGCAAAGCCTTTTCATCGGTAACATGCGCAAAAAAATTCATTGGTTCCATGCAGTTGTGAGCAAGGAACGGCGCATTATATGTTCGCTCCAGTATTTGCGCTGCGTTACTAAAGGCAGTTTCCGGGTCTCCGTCCTTGCGCAGTAATGCTGCGGGCTCTTTTGCTTTCGCCTGCATTTGTTTATGTTGTTCTTCCGAGCTTGGCAGGCCGGCAGGAATAACGACTTCTTGTTTTCGCCCAAAATTATTTATCGTTTCTTTTGTTTCAACAACTAGTTCCCATTCAACTTTTAATTTCTTTCTTGCGTTCATCACCTCCCAGGTGGTATTTCCAACCACCACCAGCAAATCGTTAAAAGTTCTGGTATCAAAACCTGCGAGTTCAAATCCGTCTTCATATAGTTTCAGGCTGAATACATTTTTGATGCCTGGCATTTGCAGTGTTTGGGTTGCATCAAAGTTTTTAAGTTTCATTCCAAAAGACGGTGGGTGTTCTATCATAGCAATGAGCATGCCTTCGTGCTTGTAATCCAGTCCGAACAATGGTTTGCCGCTGACAATTTTAGCCGCTTCCACATTTTTTTTAGAATGCCTGACCACCGTAAATTCCTTTGGATCTTTTTGCTTGATGCCTTTGGGTATGACAAGCGTTGCGGCTTTAGCAGCAAAATCTCCATACTTTCCTGACTTGCCCGATTTTCCATGCATAACCATACCAGCCTTTGTAGTCAACTCCTCTATAGGAACATTCCAGGTTTGCGACGCGGCATCAAGTAACATATGACGGGCTGCGGCACCTGCTTCGCGCAGGGGTTTCCAGTACATCCTGGTTGAATTACTGCCACCGGTAAATTGCGGTCCCAGTTTTACGCTGTCGTGCGGCCCCATTTCTACGACAACTTGCTGCCAGTCTGCATCCAGTTCTTCGGCAATGATCATCGGAAGCGTGGTCATAACATTCTGGCCAAACTCAGGATTGGGATTATAGATTTTAACAACATTGTCCGGCGTAATTTTTATATACCCGGTTAATTCATGCCATTGCTCCGGCAGATCGGGCAGGTCACTGTCACCCGATAGACCCGGACCTTTAAATGATGACAGCCAGCTAAAACTTATCATTAGTCCACCACTGGCAAGTGCTGATGATTTCAAAAATGACCTCCTGCTGATTGGATTTGCTTGTTTTGTCATCATAGCCTGTTTTTGTGTAAACAATAATAAATAAGAACAACATTATGTTCGACCCTTCTCTAAAGTTACGGATTTGTAACGGGGCCTATTTTTACTCTTTTAGTTTTTTCTTTCGAACTATACTCTTTCGCTGCTGCGACCGTGGTTAACATTGAACCGCCTGCAATTGCCAAGCCGGCTTTGAAAAGATTTCTTCTGTTCATAGTAGTAATATGTTTAGTGTTCGTTCAACTTGTTATTTATTGTTATTCATTTTGACGGGCCTTAACAACGTTGAAAATGTGAGAGAACCCATTTTCCATTTGCCGCCTTCTTTCAAGTAGACCTCAGTGACCATAAAAGCGTGTGTAACTTCATTGCCTCCCACAACGGCCAGCAGGTCGATATCATTCAACAGGATGGCTGTATTACTGAAAATGTTTACCGATGCACTATATAATTCCGCTTTTTTGTACCATATGTTGCCAGTTTTGATGGTACTCAGTTCCTGTGTTTTCCCCCAGCTTCCCCCCATATGAACAAAGACACACTTCTCCTCAAACAGCGTATTTAAAGAATCTGTGTTTTTGTCCGCCATCCATGTCCATTTTGTTTTAGAAAGATTAAGTAGTTCCTGTTCTTCCCTGGTTGTATTTGTTGCCGGGGCATTTGGTAGTTTTGCCTGTGCCTGTGATAGCAGCGCAAAGGCGGAACACAAATACACTCCAAGAATAACTTTTTTCATATTTTAAAAATTTCAAGCTTATAATAGAAATTATTTTTTTGCGTTGTTGTATTCTTCATCGGTTACTCTTTTTAACCAAATGGTTTTTCCTTTTGCAGTGGGAGTAACACCAACGTAAGAAAAAGTACTGTTTGGTGCCGCACCGTGCCAGTGTTCCACGCCGGGCAAACATTTAATCACATCCCCTTTGTGCACGACTTGAATGGACTTCCCTTTTTCCTGGTAATAGCCTGTTCCTCCGGTGATCAGCAGGTATTGCCCACCCGGATGAACGTGCCAATCTAATTTTGAACCTTTCGCATAGACGGCTTGTGCGAGACTGAAAGTAAAGTTGCTGTCCGGATGATTTAATTCACTAAGCCAGATTGTACCGGTATAATTGTTTGTGTTCGCGCCTACCGCCCCTCTTGGAAAAAGAGTAGAGTCCTGAGCATCTGTCTGCCCGGGCAACATTGCTGCCGCAAGCAGCATAACATAAATGGCATTTTTCATTTTGATGACTTTTTGGGAATAATCTTATAAAGGCAATCCATTTAACGATTGATCATTTTTTGACCTTGTTCACTATACCGTGCACCGCTCACTTCTATACCTGCAACAGCATCATTTATTTCTTTAAGGTCGTGAGCACCCAGGATCACTGATGCTGCGCCAATATTTTCTTCCAACCGGTGAACTTTTGTTGTGCCAGGGATGGGAACAATCCAGGGTTTTTGTGCGAGCAGCCATGCCAATGCTATTTGCGCGTTTGTTGCATTTTTTTCTTTTGCAATCCCCGCGAGTAAATCAACCAACGCCTGATTTGCCATCCGGCTTTCTTCTGAAAAACGAGGCACTGTATTTCGAAAATCGTTCTTATCAAATGTTGTCTTTTCATCAATTTTACCGGTTAAAAACCCTTTACCTAACGGACTAAACGGCACAAAGCCAATACCCAACTCTTCCAGCGTCGGAATGATTTCTTCTTCCGGTTCACGCCACCATAACGAATATTCACTTTGCAATGCAGCAACAGGATGAACGGCATGGGCTTTGCGAATAGAATGTACGCCCGCTTCTGACATCCCAAAAAATTTCACCTTACCTTCCTCTATCAAATCTTTTACCGTTCCTGCCACTTCTTCAATAGGAACACTGGGATCCATACGATGCTGATAGAACAAATCAATAACATCAGTTTTTAAACGTTTCAGCGAAGCTTCTGCAACAGCCCTTATGTTTTCAGGCCTGCTGTCTAAGCCTGTCGTTGGCTTGCCATCTTTAAACCCAAATTTTGTAGCTATCACAATTTCATTACGAAAAGGAGCTAATGCCTCGCCCAGCAGTACTTCATTATCATATGGTCCATATGCTTCTGCAGTGTCAAAAAAAATAACTCCCAGTTCATATGCGTTTCTGATTAACCTGATAGCATCTTCTTTATTTGTTGCCGGGCCATAGCCAAAACTCAATCCCATACAACCCAAACCCAGTGCTGACACTTCCAGCCCGCTTTTTCCTAAAACTCTTTTTTGCATCGTTCCGATTTTTTAAACGCGTTAATTATTATTCAATTTTCTTTCGCCCAGCCATTTTACCATTTTAGGATCGCGGTGATCAAAAAACAGGCTGGCACTGGTGTCCAATGTTTTGATGGCATCCATATCTTCATTGCTTAATGTAAAATCAAGGCTGTTCAAATTTTCTTCCATCCTTTCTTTGCGTACCGATTTTGGTATAGCTACGATGCCTCTTTGTGTCAGCCAGCGGATGACTACCTGCGCAATACTTTTGTTATATTTCTTACCAATTGAGGCGAGTAATTCATTATGAAAAAGATTATTCTTGCCTTCCGCAAACGGTCCCCAGGATTCTATCTGTACATTATTTTCTTTTAAGAATGCCTGCGTTTCAATTTGCTGGTGAAAAGGATGCGTTTCAATTTGATTAACCGCCGGAAGGATTTCATTATGAATGATCAAATCAATCAACCTGTCTGGTTGAAAATTACTTACTCCAATCGCCCTGGCTTTTCCTTCTTTATATATTTCCTCCATGGCTCTCCACTCACCATATACATCACCAAAGGGCTGATGAATCAGATAGAGATCAACGTAACCCAGTTGTAGTTTTTTTAATGAATTTTCAAAAGCTTTTTTTGTTCCTGTAAAGCCATCTGACTGAATCCAGAGTTTAGTGGTAATAAACAATTCCTCCCTTGGCACACCAGATTTTTTGATGGCATTGCCCACCGCTTTTTCGTTTTCATAGGATTGCGCCGTATCAATCAGACGGTAGCCAACATCTATTGCATCTACGACGCTTCTTTCACATTCTGCCAAATCTTTAACCTGGAAAACGCCGAATCCCAGGATAGGCATTTCTACGCCATTATTCAATTTAACTGTTTCCATTGTTTTTGTTTTATCAAACAAAGGTCTTTTCATTTTTCAATTCTTCCTGTATACATATTGCGGTAATCTCTACCAATATTGCTGACAGGAAAAATCATCACCTGACTATTTTGTATAGCCCTCATTAATGAAGATTTCCTGAATTGACAGCTTTTTCAATTACATCAAGCCTTGACTTCCTGGGATCAACTTCACCAGCTGCAGAGCCATCTGGTTTGAATTCCAGTATTTCATTTTTTTTCGGCTCATATAAAGGCCATTGGGCAAGTCCGCTCCCATTGGGATTACCAGTTTTGGCAAAATTTGCCCAATAGGTGTTCATCATTTTTGCTACAGCCGAGTCGCCGGATGTTACCGCGGAACCGCTCCAGCTCCTCAAATTATTAAATACGTAAGCAATTTCTGAAGCGTGTCCAGCACCGTAACGCATCATCGGCTTCATAGCAGGTGAGACATAAGAAAAGAGATAAATGTAGGCGTGCTGGCCTTTTGCAGTAATAGCCCGCGCGGTAAAGCGGGCTGGTTCTGCCCATACCTTATCTGTGTTCACCAGTGTAAGAGTTTTGGCAAATTCGGTTGTGCTATCGGGTTCATAAACCGCCCTGGCCTCGTTGCTCATCCTTCCAAACAAACTGAATAAATCATCCTTTGAACGTGCATTTACAAAACCGGCCGGCACTTCTGCACTATTGGACCCGATGATGAGTGAAATGTTTGCCTGCCTGCCGGCCTGATATGCACTTTGTGCGGTTTCCACTACCAATTTACCATCTACAATAGGCCCTGCATATATGGGTGCGCCTCCGCGGCCATCAGTTTCCTGGCCGCCATCTACAATCTGTGCCGCACTTAAAGAACGGAGGCTGGCCAGGGCAGTGGCATCAGAATTATTTATACCATGCTTCTTTGCAAAGTTTCTTCCTATTGTTTCAGCTGAAACGGGATAATATGAATCAGCATCTTCTTTACTTATAGGCCTGCCCGTCAAAACCCCGTCACGGCCACCACCTGATTCTATAATAGCTTTTTGGAAAAGGCCCTTAGCAGCAGGAATTGTGATGAGTGACTGTACCGATACACCGCCTGCTGATTCACCAAATATGGTCACGTTGTTCGGATCGCCTCCAAACGCAGTAATATTTTTTTGCACCCATTTTAGCGCGGCGATTTGATCCATATAAGCATAATTTCCTTTTGGTTCCCCGGGGTGCTCACTACTAAGCGCAGGAAAAGCAAAAAAACCGAGCCGGCCCAACCGGTAATTGAAGGTGATTAGAATGACGCCCTGTTTTGCAAATTGCTTCCCTGAAAAATCAGGTTGGGAACCGCTTCCAAATACAAATGCTCCGCCGTGAATCCAAACCATTACCGGAAGCTTTAATCCTGGTTTAGTCGCCGCAGGAGTCCATATGTTTAAAAACAGGCAATCTTCCGACGATGTCTTTGAAATGGAGTCAGCACCACGGGGAAAACCAACCTGTGGGCAATCAGCTCCAAACTTAGTGGCATCGCGTTCGCCAGTCCATGAAGGAAAGGGTTGCGGCGGCCGCCAGCGATAGTCCCCTACCGGCGCTGCTGCATAGGGGATGCCTTTAAAAATAGCTATGCCTTCTTCTTCCACACCGCGCAATAATCCCGAAGCTGTATGAACAACGGGGTTGGACTGAGCGTATATATTGGACACAATCAGGACATTAATAAGATTTAGTAGTACTTTTTTCATCTTGGATTTTTGTATTTGCTGAGGGGGCTTTGGACTGTTTGGAGTAGGCATAAAGGTCCCTTCATTATACAAACAAACTTGTATACAGATCCCGGTTTCTCCTACCAATTTCGCGGATCTGGTTTGTCAATGCAATAAGAGGAAGATTAAAATGGTAATTTTATCCGGCACAAATAACATGTATATGGACACCATGCGGCGCTTTGAAACAGTTAATGATTATAACGTTTTTAACAACAACGAAACCCTGCACCCCCTGGTCAGTGTTGTAGATTTATCCAGGGCCGACCCGCGCCAAGGCTCGAAAATGTATTTCGGTTTTTATACCATTTTTTTGAAGGAAGTAAAATGCGGAGATCTGGTTTATGGCCGGCATACTTATGACTACCAGGAAGGAACGTTGGTTTTTATTGCTCCCGGACAGGTTGCAGGCATGAACAGCAATGGGGAGACCTATCAGCCAAAAGGTTTTGCACTTATCTTTCACGCAGATTTATTACATGGTACTACGCTTGGCCGTCATATGCCGGAATATAGTTTCTTTGGCTATCAATCCAATGAAGCGCTCCATCTTTCAGAACGGGAAAGAAAGATTGTTTTCGAATGTTTCTCGAAGATTAAATACGAACTGGAACACCCCATTGACAAACAGAGTAAAAAATTAGTTATATCTAATATAGAATTATTTTTAAACTATTGCACGCGGTTCTACGAGCGTCAATTCATTACACGTGAAAATGTACACAAGGGGCTTTTAGAAAGATTTGAGATATTGTTAAATGACTATTTTCAGACAGACAAACCTCAGACGGTCGGGTTGCCATCTGTGACCTATTGCGCAGCTGAATTAAATCTATCCGCGGGTTATTTTGGTGACCTGATAAAAAAGGAAACAGGAAAAACGGCACAAGATTATATCCAGTCTAAATTGATTGACGTGGCAAAAGAAAAAATATTTGACCAAAGCAAATCTGTTAGTCAGATTGCTTACGAACTGGGTTTTAAATATCCGCAGCATTTTACAAGACTCTTCAAACAAAAAGTTGGACAATCACCGAATGATTACAGGTTGTTGAATTGACGGTAAACAGCTTCTGCAATAGACATAATTGAAGCAATCTTTTGTTACTTTATAATGACCGGGAAATGGAAAATTCCGATCATCTTTTCAATATGTTTGATAAATGATGAAAGGAGATTTCACAGTGGCGACAATCTTTTTTATCAAACTTGAGTTTTCTTAATTTTTGCAGGTCTCTGCCTCTCCATTTCGTTGCGGGCAGATGGCGTAAGATGTTTCTGCAACCCTTATCATCATACTTGCGCCAATAAAGCGCCTTTGACCTGAAATAAACTTAACAAACAGCTATAGTATAAGAGCACTGTAATTATCCGCGCGTAAATTATTTAGACATGGTAAACACCCCGTAATACAAGCCATCGCTTGTCATGTACGTGCCCGAAATTGTTTTCCTGTCGCTTGAAATCTTTCCTTTTAGCAGGTAATAACTGTTATTCGAAACATAGTAAACAGACATAATTACACTATCGCAGGTATTCCTGAAGCCACTCCACGAGGTAGCCGGTCCGTTTAGCGTTTCCTGGCCGATCGCAAAATGGTTATCATAAAAAGTGTAAATAGAATTCGAGTGTGCACCATTTGATTGCGTGTTGGTGCCCACATAAAGACCTCTCAGCGGACATATATTGTCGTAATCGACCGTATCGACTTTATACAGGGTATCACGCTTGTATAAAGTATCGTGTTTTACAACGTTGATGGAGTCATGAACCGTTATGGTTTGAACGTCTTTCTTACAACCAGACAAGGAAAAAATAGCTGAATATGCAACGGTTAAAGTAAGAATGACAAGAACGGCCCGGGCGGTATTGTTTTTCATGTGTATACAGGTAAGGTTTACGAACGACAAAATAGCAATAATTATTGGCCATTCAAATCATTTTTCGAAAGCAGAGAAAGGATCTGCACTAAAAAAATTTCCGCCGGTTGTTTTCGCTTTTTCTGCCGCGGCCACTGCCTGCCAGGTATATTTTAATGTGAACAGGTTAAACAAAAAAACCCGTCGTTACTAAAGGGACTTTGAAGTGTGTTGCAGGGCGGTGTGGTGTGATTCGCCACACAATTGCGCGAAGCCTGGACCGACAATTTTCAAAAAGCTGCTATATTTATTTAATGATATAGCATAGTGATTAATCTATCAGTACATAACCTGTACTTCTTCCTCCACCTGGCTCTTTCGTCAATATATTTTTGTTTATCAGGTCTTGTATATCTCTCAGCGCCGTATCCTGAGATGTTTTAGCAATTTTAGCCCATTTGGAAGTGTTCAGTTTTCCTTCAAAATTATCCAGTAATTTGTTTAGTATCAATTGTTGTCTTTCGTTCAAAATAGTTGCAGCATGTTTCTCCCAAAAACGGGCTTTTTTCAATACCAGGGCAAGTGTTTCGTCTGTAGCTTCCAAAGCACGCCCCAGGCATTGCAAAAACCAAGTGAGCCAGACCGTGATATCCATCGAACCTTTTTGAGTAGCTTCTAAAATATTGTAATAGGTTGACCTTTCTTTACGGATTTGTGTGCTCATACTATAAAAACGTTGCGCCGATGCATCCGCACGGGAAAGCTGCATATCTGCAATGGCACGGGCTATACGTCCGTTGCCATCATCAAAAGGGTGTATCGTTACAAACCAAAGGTGAGCAATTCCTGCTTTTAATACCCCGTCCATGGTTGTGTCTTCATTAAACCAATTGATAAAGTGTGTCATCTCTTCTTCCAACCGGCCGGCATCCGGTGCCTGGAAATGGATTTTTTCTTTTCCCATTCCCCCTGAAATCACCTGCATCGGATCATCCTCTTTATTATCACGCCAGGCGGCAACCGTAATTTTATACATGCCGCTTCTACCTGTTGGAAAGAGTGCAGCGTGCCAGCCAAAAAGGCGATCTGCAGATAAGGCTTGCCTGTATTGTTGGGTGGCATCCAGCATCATTTCAACCACCCCTTCCACATGCCGATCTACAGGTATTAACCCAGCTATGTCCATTCCCAGCCGGCGGGCAATGGAAGATCGAACCTGTCCGGCATCCAATAACTCCCCTTCAATTTCGCTTGATTTTAAGACATCAAGAGTAAGTGTTTGGAGGTTTGCCTCGGCCTGCAAACGGAAACCCATGCCTTCCATACGCCCCAATAACCTGCCTTGCCGGTGGCGGACTTCTGCCAACACGGGTGTTACCTGTTCTTGTTTCCATGTAAACCTGGGCCAATGAGGTAATTGATGGATGTAAATTGACATTTTCCGTAAAATATACGGTGAATATATGAGCTATTTACCGCAAAACCATATTTATCCGCAAAAAATGCGGAGAATAGGCTGGTTATTCTCCGCAAAAAATCCGAAGAACATCGGAGAAAAGTCAACTATTATTGAAATGAACAAAACCGGCAAACACGCTTGTACCCCGAATGGATATCCTAAAAATGCCTATACTTGTAACATGCAGCTAAAGCTTTCTTTTCTCATTGTATTTTTTCTGCCCCTGCTTTTGCCGGCGCAGGGCAAAAAAAGAGCCCGCGATTACGGTATAAAAACCGGCGTTATGCAGCCTGGCAAACTAAACAGCATTACCGATGTGGCCGGGGTTTTGGTTGGACATACAACGCTTATCGCGGGCGATTCCATCCGGACCGGCGTTACAGCCATACTACCTTATGAGGGCAATATTTTTCAGCAAAAAGTTCCGGCGGCAGTGTATGTAGAAAACGGTTTTGGCAAACTTGCCGGCAGCACCCAGGTAAATGAACTGGGTAATCTTGAAACCCCCATTGTTTTAACCAATACCCTGAATGTACCCGTTGCCATGGATGCAGTAATTGACTATACCCTGCAGCAAAAAGGAAATGAAAATATCGGCTCTGTGAACGCGGTGGTAGGCGAAACCAATGACGGTTTTTTAAATGATATCCGGGGCAGGCATGTAAAAAAAGAAGATGTTTTGGCTGCATTGAAAAACGCCCGCACCGGCCCGGTAGAAGAGGGTGCGGTGGGGGCTGGTACCGGAACGGTTTGTTTTGGTTTCAAAGGCGGTATCGGCAGCTCTTCGCGCAAATTGCCGGCCACCCTGGGAGGCTATACTGTTGGCGTGCTGGTGCAAACAAATTTTGGGGGCGTACTGCAAATAAATGGGGTTCCGGTTGGAAAAGCACTGGGTAAATTTGATTTTCACGACCAGCTTTTAAACAATGTAGATGGCTCCTGCATGATCATTGTGGCCACCGATGCGCCCCTGGATCACAGGAACCTGTTACGCCTGGCCAAACGTGCCCTGCTGGGCCTGGGAAAAACAGGCGGCATTGCTTCCAATGGCAGCGGCGATTATGCCATTGCTTTTTCTACAGCAGAAGCGTTAAGAGTGCCCTTTATACCAAACAATCCAGTTATCAATAGCCCGGTATTGCAGAACGACGCCACTTCTCCATTGTTCATGGCTGCTATTGAAGCCACTGAAGAAGCCATTCTTAATTCTTTGTTTGCAGCTACCACCACAACCGGAAGAAACGGGCATACCGCAGCAGCATTGCCAATGGAAAAAGTTCTACCTATTATAAAACAATATAACGGCATTCAAAAATAATTTCACACCATGTATGCAATCATAAACGGGGCGCTGGTGCCAAATGAAAACGCAAAAATCTTAATTTCAGATCTGGCTATCCAGCGCGGCTATGGCATCTTCGACTATTTCAGAACAGCCAGTCATCAGCCCCTTTTTTTAGATGACCACCTGGACAGGTTTTATCGCTCAGCCACAGAAATGCGCCTGGCAAACGGTCTGGATCGGGCGCAGCTGGAAACAATGATCAGGCAGTTAATTGAAAAAAACAATATTCCCGATTCCGGTATCCGAATTACCCTTACCGGTGGTTATTCAGAAGACGGTTATCTGCCTGCTACGCCCAATTTATTAATTACCCAGTCTGCTTTTCATTTTAATGCCGCCAATTTTAACACCGGCACCACGCTGGTCACCTACCGCCACCAACGCCAATTGCCGCAGGTAAAAACAATTGATTACCTGCAGGCCATCTATCTGCAACCTTTTATAAAAGAGAACAATGCCAATGATGTTTTATACTACCAAAACGCAGAAATTACGGAATGCCCGAGATCCAATTTCTTCCTGGTAACGGAAAAAAACGAGGTCGTTACTCCTTCAAGAAACATTTTACAGGGAATAACAAGAAAAAGAATTCTTTCATTGAAAGGTTTCAACATCAAAGAGGCCATTGTTACACCCGACCATCTTATAAATGCTAAAGAAGCATTTATTACAAGTACCACTAAAAAAGTGCTGCCGGTTTTGAAAATAAATGGCAAAACAATTGGGAATGGACAACCCGGAGAAATCTCGCGTGCTATTTTTAATGAGCTGGCGGATTAATTGCCTGCCCGGGCTACGCAACTGCATGGATGGATTTTTGGCTTTATCCCTTCCCCACACCCTTGTTTAATTCAGCCTGTATCTTGTTTGCCCGGAGGGTTTTAATATCTTTAATACAGGGTAAAGCCTGTTTACCGGGTTTATATTTTCCCCCGAAGGAACAGTATCAATGATTGCCAACATAAAAAATCTCCACAACATATGACCAGGGTTAGTTTCAACGAAATGAAAGCTACCATCAAAAAGTCTTTCACCAATGCAGGAATGCCCGAGGACAAAGCAGATATCTGCGCAGAAACACATACAGCGTCCAGTAGGGATGGTGTGTATTCTCACGGGTTGAACCGTGTTGAACGTTTCGTGGATTATATTGGAAAAGGATGGGTAGATGTACATGCTTCACCAACGCTCGATCTGAGCCTGGGCACCATGGAAATTTACAACGGCAACATGGGGCCGGGTATTTTGAACGCACAGTTTGCCATGAACCGCGCCACTGAACTTGCCGAAAAAAACGGTCTTGGCCTGGTTAGCCTGAACAATACCACCCATTGGATGCGCGGTGGCGCTTATGGCTGGATGGCCGCCGAAAAAGGGTTTATTGGCATTTGCTGGACAAATACCGAAACATGCATGCCGGCCTGGGGCGCCAAATCGGGCGCTATTGGCAATAACCCATTTATCATGGCTGTGCCACGCAAAGAAGGTCATATTGTACTGGATATGGCCATGTCTCAGTATTCTTACGGCAAACTGCAGGTAACGCGTCTTAAAAATCAAAAACTGCCCTATGCGGGCGGATTCGACAAGGACGGCGCGCTTACCGATGATCCGGGTGCTATTGAAGAAACCAAAAGAATTTTGCCCATAGGTTTTTGGAAAGGCTCGGGATTTGCCGTGTTGCTGGATATTATTTCGGCCCTGCTTTCAGGCGGACTTACCACGGCAGGCATAGACAAATATGGTAAAGGCAGTTGCGGAAGCTGTTGCCAGGTTTTTATTGCCATCAATCCTGTAGCGATTAATACGCAGGAATTTATTGACAATGCATTAAGCGAAACCATTGCCCAGCTTAAATCTTCTGTTCCTGTAAAAGAGAACGGCGAAATTTTTTATCCCGGCGAACAATCATTAAAAACCCGCCACGAAAATATGCAGCTGGGCATTCCGGTAGATGACGGTGTCTGGGCCAAAGTAAAAGCGCTGGCCGGTATGTAAAGACAGGCCGTAAAACGGGATGCAATACATTTTAATAAAACAATCACTGTATGAAAGCACTTTGCGTACAAACGCCCCATCACATAGTAATTGAAGAACGCCCCATGCCGGTAATAGCATTGCCAACAGAGGTCTTAATAAAGGTAAAAGCCGGCGGTATCTGCGGTTCGGATGTTCATATCTATCATGGCAGTTCTTCTGTAGCCACTTATCCAAGGGTAATCGGCCATGAAATTGCCGGCGAAATTGTGGAAATGGGAAAAGAGGTGAACAATTTTTCAGTGGGCGATCATGTTATCATGGACCCGGTAATTAGTTGCGGCCAATGCTACCAGTGCCGTATTGGCCGCCGAAACGTGTGCAGTAAATTACAGGTAAGATCGGTGCATGTAGACGGTGGCTACCAGGAATACATTGTGATGCCCCGGGAAAACATCTACCATATACCTGAAAACCTCTCCTGGGAAGAAGCCATCATGATTGAGCCCTTTACCATTGCAGCGCAGGTTTGCTCGCGCGCGGAAATTACAAAACACGATACCGTTTTTATAATGGGCGCCGGCCCGGTAGGCTTAAGCATTTTAAAAATGGTAAAGCTGTATGACGCTACCTGTTTCATTTCAGACGTAATGCCTTATAAACTGGGATATGCAAAACAATACGGCGCCGATGAAATCATCAATGCAAAAGAAGTGGATGTGCGGGAAAAAATACTGGCACTGACCGAAAATAATGGAGCAACCGTAGTAATTGATGCCGCCTGTACCAGCAAATCTTTTGAACAGGCACTCAGTTATGTATGTGCTGCAGGAAGGGTTATCACACTTGGGTTTGGCAAAGAACCATCCGCTATCAGCCAGCTTAGCATTACCGCCCGCGAAATTGATGTGCGGGGCTCCAGGTTGCACAATAATAAATTCCCCACCGTGATCGAATATTTTACATCGGGCAAATTGGAAGTAAAGGACATGATCTCGCATCGGTTTCCTTTTACCCAAATTGACGAAGCCCTGCGTTTAATTGAAAACCCTTCGAATGAAAATGGAAAAGTGGTGCTGATGTTTTAAGTGGAATTTATTAGATTCAAAAAGTAAGGCTATAACCTTACTTTTTATTTTGTTTTGTCAGGTTATGACCTTACTTTTACATAATATTATCAGGCTATAACCTTACTTTTATGGCTAAAGGAAAATTATACATCGATCAACTGGATGTCAGAATGCATACATTTTTGGCACTTAAAAATGTGCCGGTTCCGGCAACCGGCTGGATTAAAGCAATAAGGACAGCCATTGGTATGTCTTTGCAACAGTTGGGCAGCCGTCTTCATATTACCAAACAAAGCATGTTGGAAATTGAACAAAGAGAAAAAGACGGAACGATTACGTTGAATTCCTTACGCGAAACAGCAACTGCACTGGATATGCAATTGGTATATGGATTTGTTCCCAAAGATGATTCGCTTAATGCCCTGATCGATAAGAAGGCAACAGCTATTGCAACTAAAATAGTGATGCGTACATCAAACAGTATGAAACTGGAAGACCAGGAAAACTCAAAGGAACGTATTGAACAAGCCATTCGCGACAGGGCTTTTGAAATTAAAAATGAGCTACCAAAAATTCTATGGGATTAGATCCTGAATATGTTTATGGTCAAACACCGCTGGATGAAGATGAGAAAGACGGTCTGTTGATAAAAAACATCAGTACCCGCAGCGAACTGGACGAATTTGAGCAGCAGAATATCGAAAAAGCTGTATTGTGGACATTGAAAAGAAAATTTAAATCCACTGATATTTTCAGTGAGCTTTTTATTAAACAGCTGCACAGGAAAATGTATGGGGATGTGTGGAAGTGGGCGGGAACATTCAGGAATACCAATAAAAATATCGGTGTCGACAAATTGCAGATACCTGTACAACTAAGAAACTTACTGGATGATTGCTCTTATTGGATAGAAACTAAATCATTTAATGAAGACGAAATTGCATTAAGATGTAAACACCGCATTGTGAGCATACATTGTTTTCCCAATGGAAATGGACGGCATAGCAGGTTATTGGCAGATATCATTATTGAACATGTTTTCAAAAAAAACGTCTTTAGCTGGGGAGCTGCTAACCTTGTAAAACATAATAATGCAAGAGAGGAATATTTGAAAGCAGTTAAAGCAGCAGATAAAGGAGACTACGCACCATTGATAAATTTTGCAAGATCCTAGAACCTGTTTAAAAACAATTTAAAAGATTTGGTATAAAGACGACTCAATCTTTACCAAAGCTGAAACAAACAGTAAGAACCGAAATTCATAGACCAGCTTCGGCAAAGTTTCCCGGTTTACCAAAAAACTCAAACAAACCATTGCAGCACCAGCACACCCAGTAAACCGGTTACCGATACCAGCGTATCCATTACCGACCAGGTTTTGACGGTATCTTTTAATGACAACTGAAAATATTCCCTGAACAACCAGAAACCACTGTCGTTTACATGAGAGAACATCATGCTGCCTGCCCCGATACTCAGCACCATAAGATTGGGATTAATGGAACCGGTTAACATCATGGGTGCAATAAACCCGGCCGTAGTAATGCCGGCGACTGTTGAAGAACCAACGCATACGCGGATAATGGCTGCAATACTCCAGCCCAACACATAGGCATTTAAATGCGCATGCTGCAAATGCCCTGCAAGGATTTGCGATACCCCGCCATCCGTAAGCACCTGTTTCAATGCACCCGCTCCTCCAAAAATTAAAATTACACCAGCAACATCCTTCACTGCATTTATAAAATGCTGGTTTACCTGCTGCTTATCGTTGTATTTAAAAAAGTTTAGCGCAAACAAGGCAAATAAAACGGCTATTAACAGGCTGATAGTGGCATCGCCAATAAATAAAAAGCCATCCTTTATAAAACTATTATCGGGTAAAAAAGGGCTCACCACCGAACTGATGGCAATTAAAAAGATAGGCAGCAACACCACAAGAAAACTAATAAAAACAGAAGGCAACTTTTCCGCAGGCACTTCGGCGGCAACAAATGAGAGATTTGGTTGGGCAATATATTTCTTTACCGTTGAGCCATACAACGCACCTGAAATTAAAATAGCGGGAATGGAAATAATGATTCCATACAGCAGCGTAAGTGCCATATTTGCGTTCAGCTGTTTTACGAGAAACAGGGGCGCCGGATGCGGAGGCAGATAACCCTGGGTGACTGACAGCGAAGCCAGCAATGGTAAACCAACGTAAACCGCCGGCAAACCATTTCTAACCGCTACCGTAATGGCAATAGGTACCAACAGCATAAACCCAACTGAATAAAACAAAGGCAGGCCAACAATAAAACCCGTTACCATAAACGCCCAGCGAATATGTTTTATACCAAACCATGCTGTCATTTTTGCTGCAATTTGTGTTGCCGCTCCACTCAGTCCGATCAATTTACCCAGCATAGCGCCCAGCGCAATAATAGCTGCAATGGAACCCAGTGTTCCGCCAATACCATCCTGTAAAGATTTTATTAATGCCACAGGCTTCAGGCCCAATGCCAATCCAATACCTGCCGACACCATTAAAAACGCCAGGAATGCATACATCCTGAAATAAGAGATCAGCAATACCAGTACAAATATGCCGGCTATTGTAATAAAGATGGGCATGCAATTGTTTTTGAGACACTGAATATACGCCGCAGGATGATTTGTTGCATGTATTTCCGGGGCTGTTTGTTTGGGATAAAACAGGCAGCCATGGCTATCCGTTTCTTAGATAACCAGCTCAAAAAAAGAAACAGGGACACGCGTAGGTGATCGTAATAAAACCAGGGTCCCGTTATATTTATTTTTTGTTGTAGTAATTGCTTTTGCCTTTTAATGGCGTTAGCAGGTAGGTAAGGCCATTTATCTTTATTTCATAAATAGTACCAAGTAATACACCCAGTTTACGCCTGGGAAAGCCTTTGCGCTGAAACCATTCCAGGTAAGAGACAGGCAGGTCGCAAAGAAAATAATCTTTGTATTTACCAAAGGGCATTTTCATACCATCTGGCGGAATCAATTGCTGCAATAAAGCCGCATTGGGCTGCGGCGCATCTTCTTGTGCGGGCATATTGAAGAACAGGTATTTTAAATAGCAAACCGGGAAACTGTTATTCCCCGGTTTGCTATCGTATTCGAACAGTAATACGTTTAAAAAGGCAAATCATCATCTGAAGGCATAGCGCCACCAATGGGTGCAGCAGGTGCAGGAGCGGCCTTGTTGCCGCCTTCTTTTTGTTTGGCAGCGGCTACTTTCCATGCTTTTATATCAGTATACCAGCGGCCATTGTATTCCCGGCTTTCCACATCAAATGATACATCTACAGTATCGCCCATTTTAAAACCCTTTATGTCAATTTTATCGCCCCATACGGCAATGCATACTTTTTTTGGATAAGTATCGCCTGTTTCTAAAATAAACTCCTGTTTTTTCCATGTGCCATTTTTGCCCTGGCCTTCCTGGGCTGGCAATAACTGTATGATCTTTCCGCTGATATCCATAAAAAACGATTTGTACAAAAATATCAAATCCTGAAACGTTTCTGCAATTGTTTTTTTCACCATTTTCCGGGCCTTTTCATCAGTAGCAGGGCTGAAAAAAACATAGTGCTATTGCTATTCTTACAGTATAGAGTATTTAGTATTTAGTATTAAGACTTCGCGGCATAGCTTTTTAGTCATTTTATTACAACATAAGATTGCCGCAGCAGCGCAAGAACATAATTCCGGTTCTTCAAATAGCATCATGCAAACTCACCCTGGTGCTCATGGCAATTACAGCATTTATACCTGAATGCTATCTCCACGATATCGTTTTTTCCCGCGATCATGAGAAACAATCTTAGCCGGCTTTCTAAAATATTCTAAAATCCGGCGTCCTCATCCATCAACCCTAAATTCATCAGCTTTATGCGCACACCCTGTACGCCACGGCTCAACTGCGCCGCCAGTTCTTTCAAATTGCTGCCTGCAAGATGTGACTGTTTAAGAAACTCCTCATCTTCTTTTGACCATTTTTTTCCATAGTTACCGGATCTTGCATAGCTGCTTTTCTCTTTACCAGGCAATGCCCCGTCATGCCAATCCCAGTCGGTTTTATACATATTCCGCTGGTAGTTCTTTGGTGCCGTAACTATAGCGGGTGGCTGCTGCGTTAGTTCAATACTGCGCAGGGGATTTATTTCAGGGGGGATTTTTAATTTATTTTTTGCGCGCGTTATTGCCACATACAAAATATTTATTTCCTCGGCCAGCCTGTTTTTGTCCTGGACTGTAATGTCATCTCCCCCATAAAGGGCTACCTGTTTTTTTAATTTTTCCTGGTTGATAAAATCGTTCAGCAATATTACATCGTCATATTCCATGCCTTTGCAGCGGTGCACGGTACTAAAAATCATATCGGCTTCTTCTTTGGAACTGCTGTGATTATTTTTTAGTTCGTTGATAAGGCCAGGTAGTTTGTTGCCAAATTCTTTTACCACCTCAACAATCATTTTAAGGCTGTTGTCTTCTGTTTTATCAATATAATCTTCCAGCTCCTTCATGGTTTTCATGCCGGCAATCAGCCTGTCTTTTATTTTATCTGTTTTTCCATTGTGCAAATTCAATACATCATACAAAGAAGCACCCTCGTCAGCAAACGTATAGCTGCTGATATTGCCTTCAAAATATACTTTTTTTATATCGCCATGCTGCCATTGCGCAATGGCATTTAACAGTAAACCCAAATTGGTGCGGCCCAGCGTAGCCTTTGTATTGCTGATGGCCGTGGGCCCGCCGGCACCGATGATTTTCATCCTGGGTATTTGCCCTAATTCCTTTTTCCAGGCCAGCACTTTATTGGCTATCAGCGCCACTTCTTCATCAAAACGAAAACTGTTGGTAAGGTGGTAAACCGGGAAATCTACCTGCTGCAGGCTATTAATGGCATAACGCCACCCATAAATTTGCTGGTGTGTATCGCCGACAATTATTTTAATGGCGGGCTGGTTCAAAAATACATCCAGCATGGCAGCACTGGCATCTTGTCCTTCATCAAATAAAATATAATCGTAGGGCAACAGTGGGTTACTGAGCTGAAATTTTTTTAAGTAGAAATCATGGGTCACCGCCACCTCGCCTTTGTCCATTTTGGCAAGCGCCGCCCGTGTAAACTGTTCAATTTGTTTATAGAAATTATTAACGAATGTTTTCGCCTTTGTATCCGTCACTGTATCGGCATAGTTCATGTCCTGCACTTTGCCTGCCCTGCTGTTGCAGAAATAACTGATAAACCGGTTAACGTGGTTAGCTATAATAAAATCAGTATGGCGGTCGCCGGTTTGAATAGCCAGCAAATCGCAAAGTTCATAGCTTTTATACCCCTGGCTTACGTGGTAATTGCTGAATTTGACGATATGCTCGTAGGCGAGTGAATGGGCGGTCTCTACTTTTACATTTGGTATACCGGCACTGGCAAATTTCTGTACGGCCTCTGTCTTGACTGTCTTATTAAAGGCCAGGTACAATATTTTGCTGCCGGCAGGCCTGGTTCTTGCATATTCTATAAGCGTGGTGGTTTTGCCGCTGCCCGCCACGGCATTAATGACCAGGTTACAATTGGTATTAATAACAGCATCCTGTTCGGGGGTAAAATTCATAGCACAAAGTTTACAAACATAAATTGCTAATAAATTTAGTGAAATTGATGCAAACAGAACATATATATATTGTTTGAATATCAGGTGCTCTTTCATAAGTACAGCCAGTAGTTTGACGGTACTGCTTAACCGCAATAAAAAAAGCCTGCTTCAATGTAAAGCAGGCTTTTCGTAGGTACATCAATATCTTTTTAATGCATCGCTTCGCTTAAATCAGCTTTTTTTGCCTGCCCGCCTTTGACCAGCATTACAAACGGTATACAAACAAGAAACATAATACCCAGGTATAAAAAAACATCCATGTAGGATAATATAGCGGCCTGTTTGGCAACGGAATAATCGAGCGACTGATAACTGCTTTGCAATGCAATATTGGTGGCCATGCCTTTTGCCTCGAAACCATGCGCTATACCGTTTACATGGTTCATTACTGAAGGGTTATTTACATCCAGTTTAGTTACCAAATCACTCCGGTGTACCATATTTTGCCGGGCCATAAATGTTGTCACCAATGCTATTCCAAAAGACCCACCCAATTGGCGCATCATGCCGGTAAAAGCGGCGCCCTGGCCTATCTGCTGGCCTTTTAATGTAGACAATGAAAGCGTGGTAATCGGTATAAACAACATCCCCAGACCAATGCCGCGCGCAATCAGCATCCAGAAAAAATTTTCTTTGGCCGTATCTGGCGTTAAAATTTTATACCCCCAAAAAGAGTATACAAAAAACAAGAACATGCCCAATGCAATCAGGTATTGTTTTGGAGCTCCTTTTTGCAGCATTTGACCAATCAGCGGCATCATAATAGCCGTGGTAATAGCGGCCGGTATCATTAGCATACCTGCCTGCTGCGCCGTCCAGCCAAGTGTTGACTGCGTATATAGTGGAATAATAAAAGTAGAACTGTAAAGGCCAAAGCCCATAATAAAAGACAGAATAGTACCCACCCGCAGGTTACCATTTTTTAACACCCTTAATTCAACAATCGGGTTGCGGAAAGTCAACTCACGCCAGACAAAAAAGAAAAATCCCAGGAATGCGGTAACCGACAAAGTGGCAATAATGGGATCACTGAACCAGTCGTCGTCCTGTCCTTTTTCCAGCACATACTGCAGTGAACCCACAAACAGTGCCAGCAGTCCCATGCCCAGCCAGTCTATATTTTTCCCTTCGCTTTTCTCGCCATATTTCGGACTGCGTACAAACTGCAGCGTTAGTAAAGTAGCAATAATGCCAATGGGAATATTGATATAAAAAATATTGGGCCATGAACTATGGTCAACAATATAACCGCCCAAAGGAGGACCCAATGTGGGGCCGATGATTACGCCCAGCCCGTAGATAGCCTGTGCCATACCACGTTTTTCGGGCGGATAACTTTCTGTAATAATAGTTTGTGAGGTAACCAGCAGGGCACCGCCGCCTGCGCCCTGTATAAAACGAAAAATAACCAGTTCCCAAATGCCATTTGCATTACCACACAAAAAAGAACAGACGGTAAATAACACGATAGAGGCTGCAAAATAATTACGGCGGCCAAACTGCTGCGATAGCCAGCTTGTCATGGGTATGATGATAACGTTGCCAATAGCATAGGCGGTCACCACCCATCCTACCTCCGATGTGCTGGCGCCCAGGTTACCCTTCATATTATTCAATGCCACATTAACGATAGTGGTATCAACTATTTCAAGCAGGGCACACATAATAGCGGTAAGGGTTATAATTACCCTGGCCGCACCATATGTTACCAATGATTCCTGTTGTTGCATACAATTAATCTTTTAAACGTACTGCCATCCGCCCATCAGCGCTTCCGCCAAATGCGGAAAGAAGGCGGATGATCTGCTGATCTAATCCAAATGAACATCTACCGTAACATTCATGCCCGCAACCAATTGTTTTATCATTGTGTCTGCAGGTTGTTTGAATTCTATTTTTACCGGAAGACGCTGCACCACTTTTACAAAGTTGCCGCTTGAATTATCGGGTGGTAACAAAGCAAAACGGGCGCCGGTTGCTGCACCAAAAGAAGCAACGGTTGCTTCAAAGTCTTTACCGGGAAACGCGTCGGCATGCACAATTACGCGCTGGCCAACCTTCATTTTATCAAATTGGGTTTCTTTAAAATTGGCCACCACCCAAATGTCCTGGTTCAGTACTACGCTGAATAATGCCTGACCTGTTGTAACATACTGCCCCTCCTGTACATTTACTTTAGACACCAGGCCATCTTCAGGGGCGGTAATGACCGTATAGGAAAGCGTAAGTTTTGCATCGTCTACATCTACCTGGCGCTGTTTAATAGTTGCATTGGCAATGGCAATCTGCGAAGAAGTAGCCTGACTTTGAGATGCCACTGCGCTGGTTTGTGTAGAAGCCTGGTTTTTTTGCTGAATCAACACCTGCAACTGTTTCTCTGCCGTCTCCTTTGCTGCCTGCTGCTGTTCAAACTGCTGCTGCGTAATGGCATGATCCTTTATTAAATTGGCATAGCGATCATAGTCCTGCGTGGTGCGCTTTACATTTATTTTAGCGGTTTCAATTTGTGCATCCACAGTAGAAATACCGGCACGTGAAGTGGCAATATTGGCATTGGCGGCGTTTGATGATGCTTTTGCCGCTCCCAGGTTGCTTTCAGCGGTAGCCAGGGCTGCTGTTGCCTGTGCCAGTTTAATTTTAAGATCGCGGTCATCCAGCACCAGCAGGGTATCTCCTTTTTTTACTTTCTGGTTGTCTTTAACACGTACCTGTGTAACGTAGCCGGATATGCGCGGAATTACCGGGCTTATATTGGCTTCTACCTGGGCATCGTCTGTTTCTTCGTGGTGCTGCCCGTGTATGTATTTGCTGATGCCAAACCATCCGCCC
>Ga0105241_10000573_pt1 | contig 27692 bp, 25 predicted proteins | sample KBSC64metaG_FD_80422 | JGI IMG/M metagenome (GOLD analysis project Ga0105241, IMG submission 80422) | Corn rhizosphere microbial communities from Kellogg Biological Station, Michigan, USA - KBS C6-4 metaG | ecosystem: Host-associated > Plants > Roots > Rhizosphere > Soil | place: Michigan, USA... | reverse complement strand
CGTTGCCCAGTGGGTCGTACTGATCGTCGGGGCGGTTTCGGTCGTGCCGTAGCCCGACATGACAGGAATTGACCGGCCCGTGATCGACGATGTCAGTCGGTAGAGTTTTTTAAGCGTCCCTTGCGAAATTGCGGCTCCGGCGTAGCTCAAACGATCCATCCGCCTGAACACGCGGGCGCCGAGATCGGGGTCTTTATCGATCGCGTCGCACAAGAGATTGTAGCCCGCCGGGACATTGAACATCGCGGTCGGCGAAATCTCCCTGAGATTGGCGACGGTCTTGTGAAAGAGCTGCGGCAGCGGCCGGCCGTCGTCGATATAGAGCGTTCCGCCATTCTTCAGAATGCCGTGAAGGATGACGTTGCTGCCCATCGTATGGTGCCAGGGCAGCCATTCGACTTGCACCGGTGCGGTCGGAGGCGACACGAGCAGGCTCCCCATCTGCAGGGAGCTCGCCATCATCCGGTGGGTGTTGAGCACCCCTTTGGGAAAGCCGGTCGAGCCGGACGTGAACAGGATCTTCGCCACGACATCGCAAGACACCTCACGCGATGCGCGCGCGAATCCGTCGCTGTCGGTCCGATCGGTCAGGACCTTGAAAGGCACCGTGTCCGGTGCGCCATCGACGCTGATCCAGGTCGCGGCTGCCAGTTCGGGAATGGCGCGGGCAGCGGAAAAGTCACGGCCGCTCTGGACGAACACGAAGCTCGGGCGCAGCACTTCAGCGACGTCCTTGAGCCGTGCAAGGCCCCCGGGCATCAGGGTGTAGTTTGGCGAAATTGGTGCCAGAACAACTCCGATCGACATTGTCGCAAACGATATCACTGCGTTCTCGATGGAGTTTCCGGACAGGACCGCAAGCTTGTCGGCCGGCTTTGCGCCCATTTCGATCAGGCTTTGGCCGACCGCCTGAACCTGCGCCCACGCATCACCATAAGTGATCTCGTCCCATCCGCCCTCTGCGTTGCGCTGCGCCAGGAAAATCCGGTCCGGGACGGCTTCGGCCCAGCGTGGCAGGAAATCCGTGATGCGCCAATCGCACGGCTCCCATGCGAGGGGCGAGCTCAAAATGAGCGTGCCATCTGGTCGACGCTCGATGGAAACCTCTCGTGGTGCAAACGTCAGTGCCGTCGTCGACATCGAAAATGATCTCCCGAATTGCTGAAAGGCCGCACGCGGTGCATACCTGTGGCGCCTACCGGCGGCCGACCGACGTAGAGCAGGCTCGGACGCAGCTCGCGCCGCGTCCGCTCCTCTGGTTGTTGCGAACTCACTCGGACCTGGCGTCCAACACCTCGCCGAAGGCCTCCCAGGTCGAGCCGGACCACCGCTGCAGGCGCATCTGCGTCCAGATCATGTTCTCGGCTTCGCTGGTGTTGACCTTGATGCCCGGCAGCGCGGTCGGGACGACGAAATTCCTGAGGTTCTTGGCCTGCGCCAGAATGTTCTTGCGAGACAGATCATCTCCGCATTGCTTCAGGATCTGTTCGAGAAGGATGCCCTGCTGATAACCGGTCAGATAGCTTCCATTGGTGATATCGACGCCCGGCAGATACTTGTCGAGAAATGCCCGGTAGGCCTGCATGCCTGGATCGTCTTTCCAGCTCGGATCCACGATGTCCTTGCCGATGGTCCCGACGATCACGCCGACTGACTTGTCGAGCCCCGCCGGCGCCAACGTGCCACCGACCGAACTCGAGGGAAAGTTGACGATCACCGTCGCCTTCCAGCCGATCACGGCGGCCTGCCGGATCGCCTGCGCTGCGAATTTCGGCGTGCCCGCAATCATCAGGGCGTCAGCGCCGGAGCTCTTCAGCGTTGTGATCTGCGAATCGACGGTCGGCTCGGTGACCTCATACGATGCGCTGACCACCTTTCGCTCGTAGTCCTTGCCGAGAAAGGCCTTGAAGGCATTGACGTAATCTTTGCCGAGATCGTCGTTCTGATAGAGAATCGCGTATTTGGCGTTCGGCAGCGTCCTGGTCAGGTACTTGGCGTAGATCTTTCCCTCGGTGTCGTAGCTGACGAGGCCTGTCGTCGTCAGCGGGTAACTGGCCACGTCAGTGAACTTGGACGAGCCGCTGACGATGGCGATGCTGGGTACGTCCTTCGCCCTCAGATATTTTGCCGTCGCGGAAAGGCCCGGCGTGCCGAGCTGGCCGAACATGACGGCCACTTCGTCGCTCTCGACGAGCTTGCGGACGTGCTCCACCGCTTTCGGTGGACTGTAGGCATCGTCATAGGCGATGTAGTTGATCTTGCGACCGTTGATACCGCCGCGGTCGTTGACCGATTGAATGTAGGCGACAAGGCCCTTGCCTACGAGACCGAGCGATGATGCCGGTCCGCTGAACGGAAACACCCCGCCAATCTTGATCTCGGTCGCGGTAACTCCCGGCTCGTCGGCCGCCAATGCCGGCCCGCTCACAAGCAAAGCCAGAGTCGCAAGACTTTTCCATCTCGCCAACATGACCCGTCCTCCCTGATGCGCACCCATTCGGGCACGTCATTGTGTGTGCAGCGCCACCCGGCTGCTCGCCCGGCATCGTGCCGAGCGGGTTGCGCGCCTCGCTGCCCAAGCGTGATTAGCCAGCGATGAGCCCTGCGGCCGTTGAGCTCGCCCGTCTCGTTTGCAAAACCTACAGTTCTTTTTCAGAACTAGTCAAGCCATTAGATGATCATTCGTTGACCGCGGCGGCGTGCCGGTCGCGTTCGTTGAGAAGTGCCATCTTGACTGAATTCCGGTGGTCTTTTGCATGAAACGCACTCTAAGTCGGTAACGGCGCGTGAGGACGACCCGTCGCGGCGCCTGCCTATCAATTAATTCGATTATTGAACTTATATACCGATCTGCCGCCGCCCATCGTCGCGCACCGGCGCAGACGTCGCCAGCACGATCAGCCCCGGCGACCACTCGGTGCGCTTCACTGCTCGGATTCCTGAGTCCCCGCCGTATACATCGCGGCATGTCGCGAACTGGACGTTGCCGAGGAACGGATGCGCGCGACAATAAGCAGCAACTGGTGACATCATTTTGTTCGCGCCTCAATTCATGAGTCCGCCGGCACCCAAAAAAAGGCCGCTGCGGATTTTCTCCAACAGCGGCTTAAGTCTAGGGAGGAAGCAGACGAACCGGTCTGCCAGCGGATCGGGTATGCATCTCCCAATGGGCGGTTGCGCCGCGCGCCGTCTTTTCTATCTATGACTTCAATTATTGTTCGACCTTGCGCCAGGATTTTCTAATACGATCGACCCGATCGGGTCAGTATCGACCGCCCTTCACATGAAGTACTTCTCCCGTGATGTAGCCAGCCCTCTCCGAAGCCAGGATGCGACGGCGTCCGCGATGTCGTAGACGTTACCCAGGCGCGAAATCGGCGTGGCTTTCTCGGCGGCTCCCCTGATCTTGTCGAAATGAGCCCGAGCTCTGACAGCCTCTGTGTCCACGATGCCCGGTGCAACCGCGTTGACCGTCACGCCGAAGCGGCCGAGTTCAAGCGCCAAGGCGCGCGTCAGGCCGAGCAGCCCGGCCTTCGCCGCGGAGTAGTTCGCTTGTCCTGGATTTCCAAGATGGGCTCGCGAGGAGATATTGACGATCCGGCCCCAGCCACACTCGGTCGTAAGGCCCGAGACCGCCTTGGTGCACAGAAAAGAACCCTTCAGTATGACATCGACGATGGCATCCCAGTCCGGCTCCGTCATCCGGCCGATGCGCATATCGCGTGTAAAGCCTGCGTTGTTCACAGGGATGTCAACGCCGCCAAAGGACTCGGAAGCGTGGGACACCATCGCATCGATCGATGACTGCTCCAACACGTCCGCGACAAGCGCCAAAGCCCGGCCGCCACTTCGCCGCAGTCGCTTGGCCTGTTCCTCGGCGTTATTGACATCAACCAAGACGACCGAAGCTCCTTCGGCGACGAAACGTTCAGCAATCGCCGCGCCGATGCCACGCGCCGCGCCAGTGACGATGGCGGTCTTACGGCGATTTCGAGATTCATGCGAAGCGTCTCCATCTGAAAGATTGCTGCAGCCCGCCCGGAATCGGACCGAGGCGGTTCAAGCCGAACGGTAAAATTGTTTGATCCGGTCCGCAGGCAACCAGCCGCCGAGGGCTTCCGCCGCATTGGCATAGGGATCGGTCTGGGGTGGAGAAGGTGTCTGCGGTACCGTCAGCGAAAATGCCGGAACCGGCCCCGGCTGCACGATCCCATCGATTTCCCGAAAGAATGCGCGTGCGGCGTACTGCTGATGCTCGGCAGCCTCAGTGACGCTCAACACGGGCGCGAAGCATGAGTCGCTGCCTTCGAGGATCAGGCACCACTCGTCGCGGGAGTTTTCGAGAAATTTGCACGCAAAGGCCTGCCGCATCTCGTCGTGTCGGGACGCGTCACGCTGAGGGGGAAAGGTTTTCGGATCGAAGCCGATCCTTGTCAGCAGCTCATTGAAGAACCTGCCTTCGATCGCTCCAATCGAGACGTACTTCCCGTCCTTGCAAAGGTAGCTTTCGTAATAGGGGACGCCGCCGTCGAGCAGGTTGGTCCCACGCTCGCCCGAGGAAACGCCGGCGGCCGCCATGCCGAATGCATGGGTCATCAGGTGCGCGGCCGCCTCGGCAATGCTGGCGTCGACGACCTGGCCCTGGCCTGTCTCACGGCTGCTCAAGATGGCAGAAACCATACCGAAGGCGAGATAGATCGCCGCAGAGTAGTCTCCCACGAGGTTGAGCGGCGGCGTGGGTGCTGCGCCTCGGCGGGCAATCGCATCGAGCGCACCCGAAATTGCGATGTAGTTGATGTCGTGAGCTGCCGATTGCGCCAGCGGGCCGGTCTGTCCCCAGCCCGTCATGCGTCCATAAACTAATCGTGGATTGTGGGCGAAGCAAATGTCGGGGCCTAGTCCAAGGCGCTCCATGACGAATCCCTCGATCACTGCATCGGCGCGCTCGATCAGCTCAAGCGCCAAAGCTGTGCCCTCTCGCGTCTTAAGATCGAGAGCCACCCGCTTGCGCCCGCGCAACAGGATGTCGAACCGCGGTGGCTTTCCGATGCCCAGCCCGCTCGGTTCCACTCGGTCGAGCCGTAGGACGGTCGCGCCGAGATCTGCCAAAGCCATCGCGGCCATCGGACCGGGGCCGATGCCCGCGAACTCCGCGATCTTCAGCGATTTCAGTGGACCCATAGCCTCAGACCTATTCTGCGAGCTCGAATGGTGGCCGCGGTGGCACGAGCGCCATCTCATTGTCACCGAACGGTATCTCCAGCGACTGGATCAGAACGCTCATCGACTTGCCGGTCTGATCAAAACGCAGCGTGCGGGTTGCCCCACCGTCGAGCGCCCGGGACATCACGATCTGCAGGGCATGGATGTTGTCCATCGGATGAATGACGATGTCACCGCGCACCATGTTCTTGAAGTATTGTTTCACGCGGGCAGGCGTCAGGCGCTCCTTAAGCAGGACATAAAGATCGGCGGAGAAAGCGACCACACCAATATTTGCGATATCCCCTTTATCGCCGGAGCGGGTCATGGCGATGCGATGCAGCGGGACAAAATATTTGGTCATGCTGATGCCTTTCTGACATCGACGGAAATATCAACGGCATCCCGTGGGATTAGGGTGGGCCAGAGCGAGATGACGGGGCGCACCGCGGGAGGGGCTCCCCAGCCCACGCCAACCGGTCCGTATAGCGTTACGCGCAAGAAATGAGCGCGAGCGATAGTGGCCTCTTCCAGCGTCCGGGTACGCAGCGCAATGCGGAAGCCACATTCCCGAACGTCCGATTCCGGCGGATCGTCGAACATGCCGCCTGAGATCGCGTCCACTCCGATTCGATCGAACCGCAGATCGAGCGGTACAATCCCGGAACGAGCCAGCAATTCCCGATAGATTTCCTCAGCCCTTGCCGCCTTCTCGAGCACATTCGGACGACCGATCAGATAGATCACTTCGGCAGCGAAACCGTCTCTATATCCGATCTGGACCTTGAGCGTGTCCGGACGCGGCAAACCGCGTCCGCCGGAGATGTGCACACGATTCCCGCCAAGATCCTCAATTCGTAGCGCTGTCAAATCAGCGATGCCGTCGGGCATGACATAGCGCGATGGATCATGCACCTCGTAAACGAGGTGTTCTTTGACCGTCCATTCGTTGAGGATTCCGCCCGTGCCAGGCAGTTTTGTAACAATCGCCGAGCCGTCGGGGGAGACCTCCGCAATGGGGAAACCAATTTTCCAAGGCTCCCGCGATACCCTCCACAGATTGCTCATGCCGCCGCAGACGAGTTCGGCGCATTCCACGATGTGACCGAGCGCGATGGCCGCGCCGATCCTATCCACATAGGCCGGCTCGAAATTCCAGCCAAACTCATGCATGAGCGGTCCGACGTACAGCGCATTATCGGAGACGCGCCCGGCAATGACGACATCCGCGTCTTGCCTCAGCGCCTCGACGATTCCGTCCGCGCCGATATAGGCGTGAGCCGAGACGATTGAATCGCGAATTTCAGAGAGATCGTCCTCGCCGGTGTCCAGGTTGGTGAACTTCCAGCCCTCTCGCATCAGTTCGTCGAGCTTTGCAGTGACGTTGTCGCCCGACACCGCACCGACGACGAGATCGCCGTAGCCCTGCCGAGCCGCAACCGCGAGGGTCTTGTCCATAGCGGCGGCGCAGTTGGTCCCTCCCCCGTTGGTAATGATCTTGACCCCCGTCTCGCGCATCACCGGCAGCAACTGCTCGATCTGCGAGACGATGTCCGGGATATAGCCGTGTTCCGGATTCTTGAGACGCTGCCGCTCGAGCAGAGACATCGTCAGCTCGGCCAACTGATCGAAGCAGAGGTATTCGATGGCGCCCTCGTTCGCCAGCTTGATGGCTGCACCGAGCTCCGCACCCCAATAGCCGGCGCCAGCGCCGAGCCGCACTCTTTGGCGTGTCTTGGATTGGATCTTGTCGCGTTCTGCTCTGTTCATGTCAGAAATCCTTGGTTGTTGCGACGCGTCTTTCGGCAAAAGCCGCCATTGCCTCGGGAAAGTCATGCCCCTGCAGCAGCAAGGCTTGCGCCCGCCGCTCGATATTGAGAGCATCGACGAAGCCGCTTTCGGCTGTCTCCCGAACAACCTCTTTTGCGCTCATAAGTGCGAAGAGTGAACGCGCCCCGATCTCCTGGGCCAGCTCAAGAGCCGTTTGCTCGACAACTTCATCGGGCACTGCCTCGTCCGATAGCCCCATTGCCGCGGCGGTCATCCCGTCGAGCTCGCGCCCGGTCAGAATCAGCTTGCGTGCCTGTGCTGCTCCGACGCGTCGCTGAAGCAGCCAGCTCGACCCAGTGTCGGGGCAGCCGCCGATGCGGATGAAGGCTTGACAGAAGCGCGCCGTCTGCGCGGCGATCATCAGATCGGCTGACATTGCCAGGCTCATTCCAGCGCCAAATGCGACGCCGCGCACGGCAGCAATCATGGGCTTCGGAAATGTATAAGCAGCGAGAACAGCCCGGTTGACCGCCTCCATCAGGTCGAGACTGGCGCGAGCGCCATTGGCAACTATCGATCGGAACTCCTTGAGGTCGCCGCCACAGCAAAAGTGCTCCCCTCCGGTCAAGACCAGGACACGGAGGTCATCGCGCTCTGCCGCGGTGGACAATGTTGCGGTGAGTTCCGCCGCGAAGCCGAGACTGAAGGGGTTTCTCTTCTCCGGAACGATGAAGCGCAACCAGCCAATGCCATTGGCGCCCACCTCTAGATTCATTGCTTTCGGCATATTCAACGACCCTCCCAGCGGGGTGCGCGACGCTCGGCGAAAGCTCGCGGCCCCTCGCTCGCGTCCCGGCTCCGATATACTTCCTCGTGCAGGCGAACCGCCTCTTCGAAGCCAGCCTGGCAACCCAGGTTCTGCCATGCTGCCATGCTCGCCTTAGCGGCTTTTAACGACAGGGGCGCGCCAAGCAGGATGCGGGAGGCCATGTCATATGCTCGCGCCCGCACGTGATCCGGGGTGGGCTCTACGTAATTGACAAAGCCAAGGTCCCGCAGCCGCTCGATCGGCACTGGCTCACCAGTCAGGAGCATCTCGCTGAGTGTTGGCTGCGGAAGCATCCACAGCAGCGGAGCCGCCCAGGGTGACCCCCGCCCAATACGTACCTCGGTGATCCCAGCGGAAGTGCCGGCGAGCCCGATCCGGATGTCGCAATTGAGCGAGAGCAACATGCCTCCAGCCATGGCCGAGCCAGTCATGGCCGCGATGATCGGTTTGGTCACACTGCGCATCACAGTGTGAAACGGGTCTTCCATCCTCGTCAGGATGTCGACCCCCTCACTCTCGGCGAGTTCTTTGGCTTCCTTGAGATCCAGGCCAGCGGAAAAAACGCCGCAATCGGCCGAGGTCAGTACAATGACTCCTACTCGGTCGTTGCTCTCCAGTTCGCGCCAAGTGCTGGTAAGACCATTCGCCGCGGCGATCGATAACGCATTCTTCCTCGCGGGACGGTCAATTGTCACGGTCGCGATGCGATCCTCAACCTCCGTCCGGATCGGCTGCCCTTCGTAATCTGGAGCCAAGGCGCATTCTCCAATCTATCTAACGTTTGTTCTGTTACCTTGCGTCTCTTGAGAAGGGTCCCCGCAAAAAGATCGTGGCTTGGCAGATGGGGCCCTACCTTGAGGAAAGCCCCTCAACGTGCTCGCGGCGATAGCTTCTCATTGCCTGCGGACACCGCTGAGAATGAGCTGGGTGCACCGCTCGACGAGTTCGTTGACGGAATGCCGCTCCGGGTCGAACCATTCGACGGTCCAGTTCAACGCGCCCAGAACGAATTGGCGCAGGGGCTTGACCTTCATATCGCTGCGAAACGCTCCAGTTTGGACTGCCTGCCTGAACAGATCATCCCAGAACAGCCCGTACCGTCGACGTTTTGGCCGGTGGCGCTCCCGGACCGGCTCCGGTAGTTGCCCGTACACACGAATATTCACCGAGGTGAACTCGCTCCGCGACAGGAGCGTCCGCAGATGGGCACCCATGGCCGCGAGAATCCGCTCTTCGGCCCCTGCCTCGGAGCCACACTCCGCGACGGCCTGCCTGACCGCGTCGAAAATGCGTGCGAGCCCAACATCCAGTACTTCATCCAAGATCTCGTCCTTGGACGTGAAGTGATAGTAGATGCTTCCCGCCTGCATGTTGGCCGCGGCAGCAATCTGCCGAAGTGTCGTCGCCGCGAAACCTTGGTCGCGAAAAAGCTTAGCCGCCGCCGACAGAATGTGATCCCGCGGCAATTCGGCTTTACCGACCTTCGAAGCCTTGCGATTTTGTTGTACGGCCATCGACACCTCATCCCCACGCCGTCTCGTCGCGCGGTCAGCGGAATCCGCTCAGCTGCCGGATGACGAGATGGAGTCGCCACGCGCGCGCTCCTTGAACATGATGTAGTCGATCATGTCACGTGCGTCATGCGCCAAATGCAGCGTCTCTCCGCCGTCGATGTACCAGTCTTCGCCGGTGATGAAGCTTCCCAGCCGGGAGGCCAGGAAAATGATAGCCCCGGCGACATCCGCCGGCTCACCGACCCGCCCCAGGATCGAGCGGTTGAAGCGGTGCCAGTCTTCGGGCGGAATGGGATAGCGCCCCAGCGCATCGGTTTTGATCGTACCTGGAGCGACGCAATTCAGGCGGATACCATACTTCGCCCATTCAAAGGCAAGCGTCTTCATTAGCGCGGTTACGCCTCCGCGCGCAGCGGCGGTATGGGCGAAGCCGCCGAGCCCGGATCGGGTCACGGCAGTCACAAAGATCACGGCGCCGCCGCGCTCGAACATAAAATGCTCCGCGGCTGCTTTCGTCATCTGCCACGAGCCGATCAGATTGTTACGGATGACCGCCTCGAAGCCCTTGTTGGTGATCTCGCGCGCGGGTGCCACGAACTGCCCGCCGGCATTGTTCACCAGCGCGTCCAGCCGACCAAAGCGCTCTTTAATGGCGACCATGGCGGCGTCGACCTGCTCGGCGTCGCGGATGTCGCCGGCAACGGCGAAAGCTTCACCGCCCTCGGCCCGAATCAAGGCAGCACAATCTTCAATCGGCTCGATTCGTCGGGCGAACAAAGCGATTTTCGCGCCCGAGCGCGACATCTCGAGGGCAGTGGCGCGGCCCATCCCGGTTCCGCCGCCGGTCACGAGAGCGACTGCGCCCTTCATCAGGTCGGGGGCGAAGCGCCTCTCAATGTTGGTAGCTTCAGCCATTTTTTCTTCCCACCACGGCTCTTGCGTCCTTCGCGTCACCCGACCTATTCTAACAAACGTTAGATCGAATTGGAAGCCCCGAATTGCGGTTCGAAGGCTCGCGCCGGAGAGGTTGGTGAGATGAATACCCGTGCTGCCCCATTTGAAAAGGTCCTGGTCGCCAACCGGGGCGAGATCGCCAGCCGGATTATCCGGACGCTGCGTGAAATGGGCATCCGTTCCGTCGCCGTGCATCACGGCATCGAGCGCAAATCCCGACATGTTGCCGCAGCGGACGAGGCTGTCGAAATCTTCGGTGAGACGCCGGTGTCCGCCCATCTCGACGGTCCGCAGATCATCGCGGCGGCGCTGGCCCAGGGAGCGCAAGCCATCCACCCCGGTTATGGCTTCCTGTCCGAGAATGCGGCATTTGCCCGCGCGGTCCGCGAAGCTGGGCTAACGTTTATCGGTCCCGATGCAGAGACGATAGCCCTGATGGGCGATAAGATCTCAGCTCGGACCTTTGCAGAAGCGCAAGGTGTGCCGGTTGCCCCTTCCGTCATAGCGACTGGCAATCTCAAGGCTTTCATCAGCGCCGCGGAGACGATCGGATTTCCCCTACTGGTCAAGGCTGCCGCAGGCGGGGGCGGCAAGGGCATGAGCATCGTCCGCTCGGCAGACGGACTGGCGGAAGCAACGCGCATTGCGGCGAGCGAAGCGGAGCGCTACTTCGGCGACGGACGGGTCTATGCCGAACGTTATATCGAACGCCCACGGCATATCGAGGTCCAGGTTCTGGGCGACGGGCTAGGGAACGCGATCCATCTCTTTGAACGAGAGTGTTCGATCCAACGCCGGTTTCAGAAGATCATCGAGGAAGCGCCGGCAGTCGGTTTGCGTGGACCGCTACGGGAAGAGATCTGCGCGGCAGCAACGCGGCTGGCGGCGGCGGCGCGCTACAAGAACGCCGGAACAGTGGAGTTTATGCTCGGAGCAGACGGCCGCTTTTATTTCCTGGAAATGAACACGCGGCTTCAGGTCGAGCATCCCGTAACGGAGATGATCACCGGCCTCGACCTCGTACGGATGCAAATCGAGATCGCGGCCGGCATGGGGCTGACACTCGGGCAGAGCGACGTCAGGCCCCATGGCCATGCCATCGAATGCCGCATCTGCGCGGAGGATCCTGCGCACGATTTCCTGCCCGAGACCGGCACAATCGATTACCTGAACGTGCCGAGCGAGCCCTATCTGCGTTTCGAGAACGCGCTGCGGCAGGGTCAGAAGATCACGGCCGATTTCGATCCGATGCTGGCCAAGCTTGTCGTACACGGTGCCGACCGCGGCCAGGCCGTGGAGCGCGCGATCGGGGCACTGCGTGACCTCGCTATTCTCGGTGTTCGCACGAACATCGATTATCTTGCCGGAATCCTGGATCACGAGGCTTTCAGGGCCGGCGATCTCCATACCAGCTTCCTGGCGGAGCACGCGTCCACATTGCTCCCGGCGCTTTCCGATCGTCATGTACTCGAGGCTGCCATCATTGCGGGCGCGCTCGGCATTCGTGCATTCCGAGACGTGGCTTTCGGCGTGCCGCAACCGTACGCGTCGATGGATGGCTGGAGAAACTGACGATGTCGTTCACACTTAACCTGGACGGCGAACAGGTCCGGATCGAGATACGCAAGCGCCATCCGAAACTCGTGCTGTGGATCGACGGGCAGGAACACGTCGTCGGTCCCGATGCGGGAAGTGTGTCCGGCACCCAGCTTCTGGATATCGACGGACGGGCCGTCCGCTTCACGCGCGCAGGGACCGACGATCGCTGTATGATCCGGCTCGCAGGGCGGACATTCGAGCTGACCTTGCCGGACGCGAGCGCGCTCGGACGCGGTGCCGACGACCACGGCAGCGAGGTGCGCGCGCCGATGCCGGGGACCGTCGTCAGCATACACAAGTCGGCAGGTAACATCATCAGCCGCGGCGATGCCCTGCTAACCATTGAAAGCATGAAGCTGCAGATGGCATTAAGCGCGCCGCGCGACGGCGTCGTAGCAGAAATCCTCCGCCAGGAGGGGGAACGCTTCGACAAGGACGACATCGTCGCGCGCCTCGTCGACAAGAACCGGAACGGTTGACATGCGCAAGATCCAATCATCCCTCAGCACAAGCAGCACCGAGTTTCGGCGGCGCGAGGCCTATCATCGCGATCTCGTCACGCAGTTCAGAGAAAAGCAGGATGCGGCTCGCCACAGGCGGCAGCAGCGCGACCTCGAGCGGCTTCGGCGCCAGGGAAAAATGCTTCCTCGCGAGCGGATCGAGAAGCTGCTTGACCCCTGCACGCCTTTCCTCGAACTGTCGTCGCTCGCGGCGAACATGGCGTATGACGGCGATGCTCCGTCCGCAAGTTGCATCACGGGCATTGGCATCGTCTCGGGCAAGGAAGTGCTGATCCATGCCAACGATTCCACCATCAAGGGCGGCGCCTGGTATCCCCTGACCGTGAAGAAGATTGTCCGGGCGATGGACATCGCGATCGAGAATCGCCTTCCCGTCATCCATCTCTGCGACTCAGCCGGCGGCTTTTTGCAGCTCCAGTCCGAGCTGTTTCCGGACCGTCATATGGCGGGGAGGATCTTTCGGAATCAAACCCTGCTGTCCAAGATGGGTGTCAAGCAACTCGCCCTGGTCTTCGGGCACTGCACCGCCGGCGGCGCGTACGTCCCGGCGCTTTCAGATTACAACGTTATCGTTCGCGACACTGGCGCAGTATTCTTGGGAGGGCCGCCCCTGGTGAAAGCCGCCACGGGCGAAGATGTCACGGTCGCCGAACTCGGTGGCGCCGAGATGCATACGACCGTTTCGGGTACCTGCGATTACCCGGCTGAGGACGAAGACGACGCCATCCGCATCGGCCGCGAAATCGTGGCGCAATGGCAGGTCGCCAAGAAATGGGACTGTCAGCGCGACACGCCGGAAGCTCCAGCCTATGATCCCGAAGAACTCTATGGCATCCTGCCGGACGATATAAAAATACAGTTCGACATGAGGGAGGTCGTGGCTCGCATCGTCGACGGCAGCCGCTTCCATGAATATCAGCCGGCCTACGGGCGCACCCTGATCTGTGGCTTTGCCAATATCTGGGGCTTCAAAGTCGGCATACTGGCGAACAACGGAGTGTTGTTCAACGACTCCTCCTTGAAGGGCGCGCATTTCATCGAACTTTGCAACCAGAACAATACCCCCCTCGTTTTCCTCCAGAACATTACCGGCTACATGATCGGAAGGGAGTACGAGCGCCGTGGCATCACGAAGGATGGTGCCAAGATGATTATGGCGCAGAGCTGCTCGCGGGTGCCCAAGTTTACCGTCATGTGCAATGGTTCGTTCGGAGCCGGAAACTACGGCATGTGCGGCCGTGCCTTTGACGCGCGCTTTATCTTCGGCTGGCCAAACCATCAGATCGGCGTCATGGGCGGCGACCAAGCCGCGAATACCCTTGTGGAGGTCAAGCTGAACCAAATGAAAAGTCGGGGCGAAACGATCAACCAGGAAGAGATCGAGCGCGTGCGCGCCGAGACGCTCAGGGCCTATCAGCAGCAGCTGTCGGGATACTACGCCACTTCCGAACTCTGGGACGACGGAATGATCGATCCTGTCGATACTCGAAACGCGCTCGGCATAGCCATCTCCGCCTCGCTCAACGCGCCGTTGGGAGACGCCGGCTACGGGGTCTTCCGCTTCTAACCCCGGCGTTGTTCATTCAACCTAAAGCCATTCCGCTTTAGATTAGCAGGATATTGAGCGCGATCTCCTTCTCGGTGGGGCCTGGGTTGGCTTTGGCGGCTCGGATGCCTGCGATAAGGACAAAAGCCGCAAGCGTAGGAATCTTGAAAGTTGTCGTGGCGATAGACGCCGGCGCCATAGCAGAAGCGAAGCGCCGGCGGCGGAGCTATTCAACTATGCCGTTTTCTGTACAGTCAGTTGCAGCTCCTCAATCATCCGTTGTCTCATAACGAACTTCTGTATTTTTCCTGTCACAGTCGCCGGGAATTCATCAACGAAGCGGATGTGACGCGGAACTTTGAAATGGGCAATGCGGTCCTTGCAGAAGTGCCTGACATCTAGGTCGGTCATGGCCTCTCCTTGCTTGAGCCTGATCCAGGCGCATAATTCTTCGCCGAAGCGTTCGTCGGGCACGCCAAACACCTGGACATCCATAACGGATGGATGTTCGTAGAGAACGTTCTCGATCTCGACCGGATAAATGTTCTCCCCACCTCGTATGACCATATCCTTGCTGCGGCCTACGACATTGCCATAGCCTTCAGGGTCAATGGTACCGAGATCGCCGGTGTGCATCCACCCATCGGCATCGATCGCCTCACTCGTCCTACCCGGGTCTCCCCAGTAGCCAAGCATCACAGAGTAGCCACGGGTACAAAACTCCCCGGGTGTCCCGACAGGAACAGTCCTACCTTCCATATCGATGACTTTGACCTCCAAGTGAGGGTGAACCCGACCAACACTGCTGACTTTGCGTTCAATCGGGTCGTCAAGCGCCGTTTGAAGGCACACCGGACTGGTTTCGGTCATTCCAAACAGGATGGTCAGGTCCTTCAACTGCATGTCCGAGCGGCAGCGCTTCATCATCTCGATCGGACAGGGTGCGCCACCCACCCATCCCACCCGCAGCGAGCTCAGATCAAAGAGCGAGAACTCCGGATGGTTCAACATTCCGAGAAACATCGTAGGTACGCCGCCGATGCCTGTGCATCGTTCGGCTTGGACCGCTTCAATCGATCGAAGCGGGTCGAACCACTCGGACGGAAAGACCATTGTCACACCGTGGCTGAGGCACATGAGGGTCCCCACAACCATGCCTCCACAATGGTACAAAGGCGTTTGGATGCAGAACCTGTCGCTTTGCTTAAGGCCAATCCCTCGGCCGACGAAGAACGCATTGTTCAGGATGTTGCGGTGGCTCAGGGTTGCTCCCTTTGGAGAACCCGTCGTGCCGCTGGTAAACTGAATGTTGACTGCATCAGTATTGCTAATCTTTGCAGAAATGTGGACCAGCTCGCGGTGATGATCTTCAGTCGCAAGCTGAGGTACCTCGTCGAAGCGGATGAATCCCTGCGCACTTTCGCCAATACAGATCAGCACTTTTAGAGATGGGAGCTTGACGGACTTCAGTCTACCTGGAGCCGCACTTGCGATTTCGGGAGCGAGCGTAGTGAGCATTTCAACGTAGTTGCTTGTCTTGAAGGAGGCGGCGGTAATGAGCGCCACGCAACCGACTTTGTTCAGTGCATATTCCAGTTCGTTCAGCCGGTAAGCCGGATTGATGTTTACTAGGATCAAGCCTGCCTTGGCGGTGGCGAATTGAGTAAGCACCCACTCCGCATTATTCGGTGACCATATCCCGAGTCTATCTCCCGGCCTCAGCCCCAAGGCCAAGAAGCCCGCCGCCAGTCCATCAACCCGACGGCGAAGTTCGGCAAAACTCCAACGGATCTGCTGATGTCTGACTACCAGAGCGTCGAGCTGCGCCAAGCGATCCGTCGTTTGATCAAAGAAGGCACCGATCGTGCTTTCGATCAGCGGCAGGTCGGTTGCACCCCGCACGTGGCTTTCGGTGATGGACAAGGCCGGCTCTCCTCTACTTGGTCAGCTTTGCTAATACGAATGGACGAGTTTCAGGTATCTCCGCTGCTTTTTATTTCGGACGAGCATGGTTGTTAGCTGAGCAATAAACTCTCCGGCGCCAGGTCGAGAGGTGGCCAATCCAACATCTTCCGACCAGCAGAAGCGTCGTGCCACCATCGTTTCTTCAGTACGAGCGAGGCAGTCCCATCACCTTGTCGCCAATGAAGCTCAGGCATAGTTCGCGGTTGACCGGAGCGGTCCGGAGCAGCCGCATCATCGGGTACAGTTCGTAGATGCCGGTGTCCTCGGTAAAACCGGCGCCGCCATGCGCCTGGAGCGACGCGTCGACGGCCTCGATTCCGGCCTCGGCGGCGGCGTACTTTGCCATGTTGGCGGAGGCGCCGGCAGGCAGACCTTTGTCAAACTCCCAGGCGGCCTTGCGGGTCATCAGACTCGCCAGTTCGATTTGTGTGCGCGCCTTCGCAAGCGGATGCTGGACGCCCTGATAGGCGCCAACCGGCCGGTCGAACACGACCCGCTCGGAGGCGTATTTCACGGCCTTTTCCAGCGCAAAGCGGCCGACGCCGCAGCACAGTGCCCCCAGGACGATTCGCTCCGGGTTGAGAGTGTCGAACAGAATCGAGAAGCCCTGATCGACCGTCCCGACTAGATCTTCGGGCCCAAGATCGACCTCGTCGAAAAACAGCGTCCATTGTTCCTCGGGCAAGGGTATCGATACCTTGACCCGCTGCCGGGAAACGCCTTTGGCCTTGAGGTTCACGACGAAAAGTGAGAACCCGTCGGTGCGGCGCCTCACTTGATCGGCCTGGGTGGTGCGTGCGACGACGAGGCAGTAATCCGCGACGTCGGCGCCGGTGATAAAAGTCTTCTCTCCGGTCAGCGAAAACCGGTTGCCTCGACGACGCGCCGCCGTCTTGATGTTGAGCGTGTTGGAGCCGGCACCAGCTTCCGTTATCGCGAAGCAGAACTGAATCTCGCCGCGGCAGGCGGCTGGCAGCAGTTCGTTTTTGTGCTTTTCGGTACCGTGCGCAGCCAGGTGGGACAGGGTCATACAGGGACCGACGACCATCATCAGGAGAGGGATGCCATTGTTGGCTGTCCCTTCCATGAACAAGGCCATCTCTGTCATTCCAAGACCGGCGCCGCCATAAGCTTCCGGAACCATCAGGCCCAGATAGCCGTCCGCCGCGATTTGATTGAATAATTCATGCGGGAAAGCGCGTCGCCTGACGTGATCGAGCCAGTAGGCGTTGTCATAGGCCTTTGCGAGCTGGTCGCCGTATTCGTAGATCTGGCGCTGCTCGGCGGTAATGCTGAAATCCATGGGACATCCCCTTAAAGCCGGTTTGATTCAGCCGTGGACGCCGCGCCGCCTATCGGCCGCCATGGTGACAGCGCGATTGGAGCGGGCTCGTCGCGGAGTGCGGCGCAACAGAGTGCGCCCTGCCTGAAGAGCGGATCACAACCTTGCCCCTCCCTGACTTCTTGTTGAATCTAGTCTAACGTTTGTTAGAAAATATGCAAGCGCGCTTTACGCTGCGCCTGCGGTGGCGAAGAACCGTCCTGGTCTACTGCCTACCTATCTCATCGAAGGAGAATTGCGAAGCAAGGATCTGGTGCCCGTCCTCGACTTGCCGATGTCGACGGAAAACGCCTACTACGTGGTGCGCCCGGAAACGAAGCGGATGCATCAGGGCGCGGATCTCTTCGAGGCTTGGTTGCTCTCTCAGGTAAGGTAGAGTCACTCACCCGGTTGAGCTCCTGTGCGATGCCAACTCCGATGGCGGCCGTTGAATCCTACGTCAAGGAACGCGACGCTCGAGAAAGAGGCCAAACAGGTCGCGACGTCCGATCCGACGCTGCTACCAAGCTGCGGCGTTCCTTTGTATGTTGTTCACTCGCCCCCGGTGGCCTGATTTGCTGAGGCGAGCGCATTCCTGATCAGCGTCACGACTGCCCCGTCGTCGGCGAAGCCGAGCGCGCGTTCCTCGGCAACGTCCAGTTCGGGAAAGCGGCCGAATGTCGCCTCGACGCGAACGTCCGGACGGTATTGAATCAGCGAAGCGCGTTCCGCTCCGTACACGTCTGCGATCCCTTCAACGATGTCTTCGACGGCGAGGCAAAGCGCCGGAACCTGAACTGCACCGCAATGGTCAATTGCGCTGGCATGGATGAGATTGTTCACCGCCTGCCTGACCGAGAGCCACCACGCGGTGGCGCCCGGCGACACCGGACAGCAATAGGTCCTCCCAGCTGACAGCGCATGCAGGAGTTCGCTCATGAAAGCAGAGCCGAATCCGGTCGCCGGTCCCGGGCGGGCCACAATGCCGGGCAGCCGCACCGAGATGCCTGACATCTCGCCTCGCCTCACGTGGTCGGCCAGCGCGATCTCGATCATACGCTTGTGCGCGCCGTAGGTGATCGCCGGACGCGGTGGCGTTCGCGAACTGACGGGACCGGAGCTCGGGCCGTAGACCGCGATGCTGCTGGCATAGACCACGCGAGGGCAGCGCGACGTGACCGCCAGGCGTTGGAGGAGATCGAGCGAAGCGTCGAGGTTGACCCGACGTCCCAGCCGCGGATCGGTCTCCGCCAGTGCTCCGGGGACACTCGCGAGATGGAACACAAGATCGAATTCGCCGCGAAAGATTGCGTCCATGACTGCGTCATCGTCGACCCCGCCGCAAATCCAGCGTACGCGGCCTGCGGCAGCCCATGCCGGCCGCTCGGCGAGGTCGACGGCGACAATCTCTGGCCCAGCGGGGTCGCCGATCAGCGACTTCAACAACGCGCTGCCGATGAATCCCGCGGCTCCGGTGACAAGAATCCGCATTGGCTACATGCCGCCGCGATCGGGCGAACAACGATGCGGGGGAGCAGTCTCGTCATGCTCGTCCGCCCGGACGACCTTCTGATCGATGAGACCAAACGGTCCATCCCGCCCGTCGCCGAAGCGCGCCTGCATGGATACGCGATCGCCGAATTTCAGGAATGGCGTCGTGGCCGCACGGTGATCGAGCATTTCGATGGCTCGTACCTCCGCAAGGCAGCTCGAGCCCACCGAGCGATCGGCGTTCGACACGGTTCCCGATCCGATGATCGTCGCCGCCGTGAGGCGGCGCGTTTTCGCGGCATAGGCGATCAGATCTGCAAAGCTGAACGCCATCTCGCGGCCGGAGGCCGTACCGATCGGTTCCCCGTTGCGCCAAATGCCAAGCTTCATGTCGACGCGTTCGTCACACCAGGCTTCACCGAGTTCGTCCGGTGTCACGGCAATCGGCGCGAAGCTTGTTGAAGGTTTCGCCTGAAGAAAGCCAAATCCGGTTCGCACCTCCCTCGCGCCGATGGTGCGCAGGCTCCAATCGTTGATCTGCACCACTAGCCGGATGTGCCTGCCGCACAGCGCGGCCGGCGTCGCCATCGCTACCTCGTCGACGATCACCCCGAACTCGCCCTCGAAATCGATGCCGTCCGCCTCGGTCACAAACGGCACGTCGGCCTGCGGGCCGAGAAAATCGTCACTCGCTCCCTGGTACATCACCGGGATCGTGTCGAAATCCGGAATCGGCGACTTGCCGAAGGCAAGATCCATCAGCCGCCCGTGATTGAGGAATGCCGATCCGTCGCACCATTGCGGTGCGCGCGGCAAAGGCGCAAGGCAGCGTGCGGGATCGAACGGCACGGCATCCTCCCTGTGGCCGTCGTCGAGCCGGTGGTTGAGGGCTCGCAGGGGCGTCTCCACCGAATGCCAGCGGCGGAGAGCTGTCAGGAGGTTCGGCGCGATCGGGCGCGCGTCGACTACCCGCTGGAGATCCTTGGAGACCACGACAAGTTGACCGTCGATCGTCCCGTCATCATAGGTCGCAAGTCTCATGAGCCGACCTTTGATGGATTGATCTCTTCGCTGAATTGTCCATCGACAAGCATAAACAGCATCCGGCACGGCTTGCCGCTTCGGTTGGCCCAGGCATGGTTCGTGCCACGCTGGATCACCACGTCACCAGCTTTCAGGTTCGCTTCGCCCTTGTCGAGCACCAGCGTGATCTCCCCGGAGATGACGAAACCGTAGTCGACGGTTTCGGTGCGATGCATCAACGGATGCGGCGAGTCCGGTTGAACGGTCGAAGCGTGGACATCGCCGACCTGGCCGAACGCATCCTTCATTCGCGCCGCGCCGTGCTTGAGAAAGTCCTCGGTGTCGGGTGGAATATCGACGAAGCGGATGCGGGTACCCCGCGTCGGCGGCGGGAGGCGCAAGGGGCCGATGGTCGGGTCCGGTCCGTTGTCGATGGAAACCGGCGTTGCGGCCGTGCTCCACACCTCATGGAACATCGTCCCCGGAATCGCGGCGAGTTCGACCACCGTCGGCAAGGAGCCGTCGGTTGCGATCACCGCATCCCCATGCGCGTCGTGACCTGTCACGACACGGCGAATTGGTGCAAGCGACATTTTTTGATTCCTCAATGCTATTTGGGATCAGGCAACTTCGAGCGATTGTCGGCCGGCGACTCGTGCGCTCGTGGCAAACACCCTCGAGAACAGCAAGACAGCGACGGTCGAGATGGCGATTGCGCAAAGTCCTAGCGCCTGGTAGCCGAAGGATTGAACCAGCGTGCCGCCGAGGATCGGGCCGACCGCGGCTCCGATCATCAGCATCGCCGGCGTTCCCGCAAGCGCGCGCGCCGTCGGATCGAGCCGCGACAGCAAACCGAAGGCGAAGGTGTGCGTGAAGATCATCACCGCGGCGAACAGCGTCGTCGGGATCGCATAGGCCAAGAGGCCGCTGCCGAATGTGATCGTCACCGCGATGACCGCTTGGCAAACAGGGCCCACGAGCAGCACAATCCTCGCTGACAGCTTCTTTTCCAGGATGGCCGCGAGCGGTGCCGGCAGGAGATTGACGAAGCCAAGCGCGATCAGCACGCCGGTAACCGCTTCGGTGCCGTAGCCTCTGTCGACCCCGATCCGCTCAATGAAACTGAACATCATCGCCTGGGTCAACGCCATGCAGCTTACCCCGGCCACGCCGAACCACACGGCCCGAGAGAGGTGGCTGACGTCCGCAATCAAGTTCTCCTCACGCGCGACGCCGGCGGGAAACGCAATTGCGGCGACGATTGCGGCAACCGCCATGATAGCCGAGAACACCGCGAACAGCGCGCGGCCCCCGAACGCGACGATCAGGTTCGGTGTTGTGCCGAGGAACACGATGGCGAAGACGCCCAGCGCCATGCCGACAATCGCAAACAGGCGATGCGGATTGGCGCTGCGCGCGATCGTCCCATGCGTGAAGCTGAGGCCGCAGGCGGCTGAAGCGCCCGCAAGCGCGTGCAGCGCGGCCAGCGTCGGGAAATCCGTGACCCACGCTGCGGCGAAGAAGGCAAGCGCAGCCAGCGCGAAGCCGCTAATCACCGCCAATCGCGCGTTCATCCGGTTGAGGCGTGGTGCAAAGAACAGGCTGCTGAGTACCGCGCCGATCAGGAACAGCGTTGCAAGCCCGCCCGCCTGCTGGGGCGCAAACCTGTACTGCGCGATCAGGGCGCCGACCCAGACCGGCAAAGCGACAAGGTCGACCATGCCGGCGCAGTGCGCCACCATCAGTGGAAGGCGGCCTGACCAGTTTTCCGTTGTCGATTGCATTTCCATTCCCCCTCTTCTCGTATTGTGTTTCGGCACCAAAGCGACAAGTTGCGAGCTGCGCTCGTCGAATCAGATCGGCTGCGTCAACGCCACGACAGATTCGCGCATGATCCTCGCATGCTCGGCTTTGTCGCCGTTCTCCATCTCGATCCTGCAGAGTTGTTCCGAATTCTCGATCACCATGCGGCAGCGCTCCCAGCGCCGCGCGTGGAAACCGTCGAACGCGTCTTGCAGGGTGGGAGCCTTCCCCAGCTCCTCCGCAAGAACGATGCCGCTTTCGATGCCGAGGCCAGCGCCGGATGCCAGATGCGGCGTGGTCGCCGCGACCGTATCGCCGATCAGAATGACACGCCCGCGATTCCATGGTGCCGGCACGAGAAGGTTGGCAAGCGGGCGATAGTCGATCGCGGCCTCGGCCGCGAGGACGTGCGGCATGAGCGACTGGATCACCGGATCAGGAAGCGGCTTCAGCATGGCCGTCACCAGATCGGGGAAGGTCGCCGGATCGAGATGAGTCCTTTCGGGACGCGGCTCGGTAATGAACATATACAAATGCGTCTGACTGACTGGATTGACGCCGACCTTGACGGTGCCTCCGAGCCACATACGCGGGCGCACGATCCCTGCCGGTCGCGGCAGAACCGTGCGCCAGACGCCCTGTCCGATATATTGCGGCGGCTTGATCTCCGGAAAAAACCGTTCTCGCGTTTTCGAGTGGACGCCGTCGGCGGCGACGACGAGATCATAGGTGTCGGTCGTCCCGTCGGTGAACGCGACGGTGACCTGATCGCCCGTCTGCTCGATCGCGGTGTAGGTACACCCGACACGAACCGAGACGCCGCTTCCACGGGTGGCATCGGCGAGAATTCGTCCCAGTTCCGGCCGCATGATCCCGCCACCGCCGGGAACGTCCGAGCCTGCGACTTTAGGCGTCGGGATCTCGCCGATCTTTTGCCCGGTGGGGGTGAACAGATCAACGCCGCTGGAGGTAAACCCGCGCCTTGCGAATTCGTCGAAGACGCCGATCGTCTCGAGCGCCCGCAAGGTCGGACCATTCACGGTGATGCCCGCCCCTTCAGGACGCCAGTTGGGATCGATCTCGACGAGATCGACGTCGATGCCGGCTTTGCGCATCTGGATGGCCGCAGCCATGCCGGAAAATCCGCCGCCGATTACCAATACCTTACGAACCACCGCCAAGGTGTCCCTCCTCTCGAATCTCGCGCCTTTTCGGCTGCTTAATCTTCTTCCACCAAAAGCTCACCGTGCAGATCGACGATGATCGGCACGGCGGTCAGTCTCTTGCCTACGCACGGGCCCTGCACACATATCCCGCTATCCGGCAGGAATTCCGCCCCATGCGCATGACAGACGATGCGCGAGCCATCGGCATTCAGGTACGCGTCCTTTCGCCAGGCCATCGGCGCTCCGTCGACATGCGGGCACGCGTTGCGCCAGGCCTGCAAGACACCGCCCCACCGAACGACGAACATCGTATCCTCGCCGCACTCGTGCGGGTCGAATCCGCGCGATTGACCCTCGTCGATCTCGTCGGCTCGGCATATCCAGAGTAATCCTGCATCCTTCACCTCAGGCGTAGTCACCATTCTCGTGGATTCCCGGACCTGCGGCCCATTTCTTGCGCATCTTCAAAAGAAACGTCTGGGACGCATCGGCGGACAGGGCGGCTTCGCGCGGCGCCCAGCTGGCGTCGTGCATATCCATGTCGGCATCCATCTCGATGTGGCAGGCAAACGGACTGTTGAAGTACCAGAACCAGTTCGAGCCTAGGATGTGACGACCAGGTCCCCAGAACGCCTGGTAGCCCTTTTCCACGAAGCGGTAACCGTTGGTGATCATCTCCGACGGGCCGCCGAAATGGAACGTGAAGTGCTCGACGCCGTGCATATGCGGCGGCGCCGCAATCAGGAAGTGGGTGTGATGGTCGAGTGACCCCGCCGGTTGCAGAAACGGACCGGTCGAGGTGAAGCGATCCGTGCAGCGAAAGCCCAGCCGATTGACGTAGAAGGCCTCCGCCTTCAGCACGTCGGGAACGAAATACACCACGTGCGACAGCGAGCGCGGGCGGATCACCGTACCGGGCGGCGGCACGCCGAGGCTGTTGACGGGACGAAACATCACACTGCCCGGCGCATTGGAGATCTCGCCCGGCAGCGCAAAGGGCCGGCGCACGGTCACGCGAAAGCCAATCACGAAACTCGAATCGTCGACCGATTCGATCGAACCATCGGGGAGGATGCGGACCTCGCGATCCCGGCGCAACTCCGCAGCGATCGCCTGCAACGTCGCGTTGTCGGCGACTCCCATCATAGTCTTGCGCAGGCGGCAGCCCGGTGCAGGCGGTGGAGGCAGCCGCGGATTGTCCTCACGCGCGATCACGACCGATGTGCCGTCGATCGCCTCGAACCGTCCCCCGGCGTCCGAGACGTCGACGGGCGTCAAGCCGTAGTCGATGAGGAAGCGTGCGGTACCTGGCACGTCATCCACCCCGAAGATCAAACTGTCCAAACCTACGATTTTCATTCTTCTCTCCGGAACTGCCGGTGCTCAATTGACGCGACCGCCCAATGTCTCGGCGACCCAGTCGGCGATGTACTGGCCCGCATTGATGCTGTTGTCGAAGCTCGCATGCTGGGCGCCACCTTCACGGTCGGTGAAGACCTTGAGCTCGCGCTTGGGGCTGTTCACGAGATGCTCGTAGGTACGCTCCGCCCAATGCAGCGGAATCTGCGAGTCCTTCTCGCCATGGGTCACGAGGAACGGCACCCTAATGTGGTCTAGGATGCCGTCGCGATGAACGCTCTCGGCACTCCTATCGAAACCGTTCTGATCCTTGGCGCCCCAGACCCAACGCACATGCGCCCAGTAGTGCGGGACCGGGAAGCTACCTTCCTTCTGCAACCGCCTCTTCTGCACATCGCGCCAGTCGTGATTGGCGCCCCAGGCGACACCACAGGCGAAGCGCGGCTCGAAGGCAACGGCGCGCGGACAAAAATAGCCGCCGAGCGAAACGCCCTCCAGACCGATCCGCTTGGAATCTACGTCGGCTCGCATCTCGAGCCAGTCAATCACCCGGCTCGCCCAATGTTCGCTGTCATAGCGCGCCGTCATTCCATGCAGGCGAAGCGCCTCGCCGGATCCCGGCTGATCGATCACGAGCGAGGAGACGCCACGCTTGGCAAGCCAGGCCGGCAACCCGACGCGGTACTTCATTTCCTTAGTGGAATCGAGCCCGTTGACCTGCACCAGGAGCGGAGCCGGACCTTCGCCATCAGCTCGCACGAGAAGACCGGCGATGTGGGCGCCCTCATAGGGGATTTCGACCCGCTCGCAATTCTCCCTTGCCAGGGAGACGCCCTTGGCGAACACGTCGAGAAAGCGGCGGTAGAGTTCAAGGCGGCCCAGCGCACCGTGGGCCTGCAGCCGTTCGCAGGTGATCAGATAGGTGGCAGCACGCCCGTATTTCTCGCCAGCTGATAACAACCGCCCGCGGGCCTCGTCTTCGGCAGCAAGTCCGCAGAGCTTGTTGGCCATACGTGACCAGGTCTCGCGGAAGGCCGCCGTACCTGCGGCATCGGGCTCGCGGGCGGCCTGCTGCAGAGGCGCGCACATCTCCTCGATCTCGCCGATCCTGGCCCCCATTTCGATCGCAAGATCGACCGAGAGGTTCCAGACGTAATTCGTCGGAAAATACCTGAACATTGACCTACTCTCGGCGCACGAAAGGCGCGCGCCCGGACGTTCTTCCCGATGCTCAGGTAGCGCCCTTTCAGTCCTCTGAAAAATTGATTATTAACATCCCTGATATTGATTTCATAAATGGATCATCGGACATCGCGATGCGCTTCAACAACAAGTTCGATCTCAACCTTCTGGTCGCCCTCGATCATCTGCTGCACCTGCGCAGTGTTAGCGGGGCGGCGGCGCGCGTGAACGTGACGCAGTCCGCGATGAGCAACGCGTTGCTTCGTCTACGGAACTACTTCGATGACGAACTGCTGGTGAAGATCGGGCGCAAGATGGAGCTCACCCCCCGTGCCGAGGCGCTGAAGGATTCAATCAGGGATCTACTTGTCCGCGTCGACTGGACGATCGCTTCGACGTCGGAATTCGATCCGGCTCAATCCGACCGTTGCTTCAAGATACTCGCGTCCGACTACACCATGGCGACCCTGATCCCGGCACTGCTTGCCCGCTGCGAAGCGGCAGGTCCCCGCATTCGCTTCGACTTCCTCCAGCAGGTTCAGGCGCCCGAACGCGCTCTGGAGCGTGGAGACGTCGACCTGCTCATCATCCCGCAAGAATTCAGCTCGAAACTTCACCCCTCGGAGGTCATCTTCGAGGAAGACTTTTGCGCCATCGCCTGGACCAAGGGAAAATTCGGAAAGGGAAAGCTCTCGCGAAGCGATTATACCAAGGCATCCCACGTCGTGATGCGGCCGGCTATCGCGACTCAATCACTGGAAACACGCTACCTGGAGCAGAGCGGAGTAACGCGCAACGAGGCGATCTCGACCTACGCATTCACTGCCATTCCGCATCTAGTGGTGGGAACTAATCGCATTGCTACGTTGCACCGGCGGCTCGCAAAGCTTGCGCAACGAAGCCTCCCGCTTCGCATCACCGAATTGCCGGTAGCGTTGCCCGTTATGCAGCAATGCGTGCAGTGGCACCGCTACCGCTCGAATGACGCCGGCCTGATCTGGCTGCGCGACACCATGCGGGCCGCCGCTCTCCAGTTGCGTTAGCTCGATACACAAAAAGCCGGCGCATTTTGCGCCGGCTCGCTATCGACGTCCATTCGCGGGGCAGATCCGTTTCTTGGCAATATCCGATCAGTGCTTGCCCGGCATGGCGCCCGGCGGCGGTGCCGGCACCCAGATCGGGAATGCCACGTTGGCCCAAACGGTGTCGGCCTTGGTACCGTTCTCCACGTAGAACGTGTGCTGGTAGTTCAGGTTGATCTGCATCGTCCCCAGGTCATAGGACAGCGACGGCCCAAAGTTCAGGGACCGGAACCGATTGCCGTCCTGGATTCCTGCGGCATTGAATGCCTTGATCCCGTTCACGGTATCGTCGGTATATTGCTGGGTGTAGCCACCGACGATGCCGGCCTTCCACTTGCCAAAGTTGTAACCGGCGGTGAAATCGATCACCAGCGCATCGCCGCTCTTGTATTGCTGCATCATCTGCGTGAATGGATTGACCGATTCCGAGTTCGTTCCGTTGATCAGCAGTCGTGGCGCAACGGCGAATTCGAACCCTTTCGGATCGGCATAACGATAGGCGGCGGTCGGCGAGATGGTTGTGTAGTTGGTACCCACATTGAGGGGTTTATTGGGAGAGTAGGTGCCTGTGTTCGGCATGATGTCGAGCCCGAGCGTAACACTTTGCGTTGGCGACAGTGCCCAGTTCAGGATCACCGGCGAAATCGTCAGGTTCGCAAATCCGTTGGCCTGAAACGTCCCCCCGGGATTGGAATTGTCGAGGTGTACGTAGGGAACGACAAGCTGCGAATAGACATGAGCGCCAAAGAACTCGCCGGGATAGCTGGCGAGAAACCTGGCCGTCTCCGAAACCGCCGAAAGCTGAAATGGAATGGGCAGCTTGTTTCCGCTTCCATCATAGAGACCGTTCGCGCTCGTGTAGCTTGTCTGACTGATTGCAAAGAGGCCCGGAATTGGCGGGAACGCTCCAACGAAGATTCCCGGCGCGCCAGCCGGATAGTTGGTCACGCCGTTCTCTGCAGCCATTGCTCCGTTGACCGCACCGGCCAAGAGCATCATTGCGAAAAGCTTCAGTACTCGCTTCATAGTCCCCCCATGCGCGATCGTTCCTCGCAAGCGAGGTCGCGGGCGTCATCCCCAAGTTCATTCATTCGTGCCGACGCGCTACCGACCGTCGGAATGGCGTCATATTCCGCGAGTTGCTGTCATTCGTAAAATTGATCTTTGAAATCGGAGATATTTATTGAAGTGATGAGTAAAACTCTACCTTGATGAATCCCGTGACGTGTCAATCGCGTCCAATGGCTCTGGCTCGCTCTGATGCGGTTCGATGTCTGGCGCTTCGATTGGAAGAATCAGTGCCGTGAGGCAGGCACTCCTCCGCTGCCGGAGCTGCCGCGTAGGTTTGTTGTGTGCGACGCCGGG
>Ga0105241_10000572_pt1 | contig 27702 bp, 20 predicted proteins | sample KBSC64metaG_FD_80422 | JGI IMG/M metagenome (GOLD analysis project Ga0105241, IMG submission 80422) | Corn rhizosphere microbial communities from Kellogg Biological Station, Michigan, USA - KBS C6-4 metaG | ecosystem: Host-associated > Plants > Roots > Rhizosphere > Soil | place: Michigan, USA... | reverse complement strand
TCGGCTCAATCGCACCGAATACAACAACACCGTGCAGGATTTGTTGGGCACGAGCCAAACGCCGGCCGATGCGTTCCCGCCCGATGGCGCTTCGGGCGGCTTCGACAATAACGCCAGTGCGCTCACGCTATCGACGACGGAGCTGCGCCTGATGGAGTCCGCAGCGGAGGCGCTCGCCGCCGAGGCCACCGATCCGACCAGTGCCGCGTTCAAACGGCTCGCGCCGTGCACGGGCAGCAGCGTGCAGCCGTGCGTCGAGCAATTCGTGCGCCATTTCGGCCTGCGCGCGTGGCGTCGCCCGCTCCGTGAGGACGAGGTCAGCGCCATGGTTGCCGTCGCGCGATCCGGCCTCGAAAAGTTCCAAGAAACGTACGCACAGCAGATCGAGCGCGCCGTGCTGGCGTTCTTGATTTCGCCGCATTTCCTGTTTCGCGTCGAGCTCGATGCCGACCCGACGGAGACGGCGCCGCACCCGCTCGGCGCGTACGAACTCGCGAGCCGTCTCTCGTATTTCCTGTGGAGCAGCATGCCGGACGACGCGCTGCTCGCCGCCGCGCAAGACGGCTCGCTACTCACGGACGATGGCCTGCAGAAGCAGTTCGATCGCATGCTCGCCGACAGCCGCACGAAAGTGCTGGCCGAGAATTTCGCGGGGCAGTGGTTGGAGCTTCGCGCGGCCGCCAGCTACACGCCGGACAGCACGATTTTCCCCAACTGGACCCCAGCGCTGCGCGCTGACATGGTGCAACAAACGAAGCTGGTTTTCGCCGATCTGCTGAACGGGAGCAGCACCCTCGGCGATCTCTTCGTTTCGGACAGCACGTACCTCAACGATCGACTGGCGACGTTCTACGGGTTGGCTGCCACGGGCACCTCGACACTCACCAAAGTTCAAGTGCCAGCAGGCCCCAGGCGCGGCATTCTGGGCGAGGGCGCGATCCTCTCCGCGACGAGCCTGCCGGCGCGGACCTCCCTCGTTCGCCGAGGGCAGTTCATTCAAGATCACCTGTTCTGTTCCCCCTTGCCGCCTCCGCCTGCGGATGTTCCCACGCTGCCGCCGCCGTCCGCCTCGGGCAGCCAACGTCAGCGGCTCGAATCACACGTGACCGCCGCGGTTTGCGCGGGCTGCCACAACGCGATGGACCCGTACGGCTTCGTGCTCGAGCAGTTCGACGCCATCGGCGCGCTGCGAACGATGGATGGCACCGTCCCCATCGACACCTCCTCGACGTTGCCTGACGGAACCCACGTGACGAACGTCCAAGACCTACAGGCCCAGATGGCCAAAGATCCACGGCTGCCCGACTGCTTCGTGCAACAGCTCGCCACCTACGCTCTAGGCCGAACCTTGGAATCAGACAACGCGAGCTTACTCAGTCTGCAAGCTGGCTTTCTCAAGTCCGGGCAACACGTGGACCAAGCGATCCGCCAGATCGTGATGTCGCAGACATTTCGAACGCGACACGGAGGGCAGTGAGCCATGCGCAACTTCAAGAATGTGTCGCCTGCGTCGCGTCGCCAGTTTTTGCGCGGAGCGGGCGTGATGATGGCCTTGCCGTGGCTCGAAAGCTTGTTGCCCCGCACGGCATCCGCCGAGCAGGTCGCCCAGGCGCAGCGCCTCGTTTTGTTTCACATGCCGTGTGGCGTGAATCCCAACGAATTCAGGCCCAGCCAGTACGGAACCAAGTATCCACTCAGCCCGATTTTGATGCCCTTGCAAGCGCTGCAGGAGGACGTATTGATCCTCAGCAACATGCAGAACTCGGCCGCGCTGGCCACGGCTGACCGCCTCCATGGGCGGCATTCGACTGGCCTCGTCGGGCTGTATTCGGGCACGGTGTTCCCCGATAACGAGGAACAATCGAGCCCCGTGGTGACCGACATCACGGTCGACCAAATCTATGCGCAGCACACCGCCGGGCAAACGCCGGTTTCCTCGCTGCAATTGGGCATCCACCAGAACGACTTCGATTGCGACGACATTTCGCCGTGCGTCGACATCAAGACCATCTCTTGGTCCGATCCGCAAACCCCCTTGGAGCCCGAAACGAACGCACAAAAAGCGTTCGACACGTTCTTCGTCGGGCCTGACGCGCAAAAGGGCGCGCTCGAAACCGCCCGCCGCGCGAACCTGCGCACGAGCGTGCTCGATGCCGTTTCGGACCAAGCCAAGAGTCTGGCTCCCAAGCTCGGCAAAGCCGATGGCCTGAAGCTCGATCAATACCTCACCTCGGTGCGTGAGCTCGAGACTCAGCTCGCAGCGGGCGGCCCGAACGCCTCCTGCGCGGGCACTCGCCCCGTCGCATTCACGGAGCCGGCTGATTACCGGCTGCAGTGCAAGGTGATGACGGATCTCATGGTCCTCGCCATCCAATGCGATCTGACGCGATCCATTTCATTTTTGATCGGGCCGGGCCACTGCACCCACGTGTATGACTTCTTACCGGGCATCACGGACGCGCACCACAGCTATTCGCACCACGACAACGACCCCGTGAAGCTGCAGGCGCTCTCCACCATATCGAACTGGGAAGTCTCGGTTTTTGCGGCATTTTTGCAGCGTTTGAAGGACATCCCCGAGGGCAACGGCACACTCCTCGATGCCACGGTCGCAGTGATGAGCAGTGAGGTGACGGACCCGAACCCACACAACTACGTCGACACGCCGGTGATCGTCGGAGGCCGCGGCGGGGGCTTCATCTCCACCGGCCGCCACGTGCACGCGGGCACGGACGCAGCCCGTGCGGACACGGGAGAGATGTGGCTCGCGATCTTGCAAGGGCTCAAAGTGCCGGCGACGAGCTTCGGGCAACTCAAAGTCAAAAACCCGTTGGCGGCGCTGTCGGTCTAGCCCGGATGCCGTCTCGTCAGCGGTACGGCGTGCTCGCGCTTTTCGTTCTTGGGGCAGGCGCCACCCTCACCTTCGCCTGCGCGGGCGGCTCGACCTCGCCAAGCGCTGCGCAGGGTGGTGCCGTGAACGGCGGAAGCTCCGCGACCAACGGCGGCAGCAGCGGCAGTGGCGGAAACCCAGCCCTCGGCGGGGAGGCAGGCGAAGGCGGCGACTCGATCGCGAATTCCGGCGGCGGGGGCGTGATTTCCCTGCCCAATCCTGCCCGCGGCGCGGCATTTTCGTTCGCGCCGAGCACACGCACGCTGGCGCCCATTGCAATCGCCACCACCAAAGGCACCATCGTCGACGCGAGCAACGTGCTCAGCGGCAAACCGACGCAAATCGTCGGCAATGGCTCGTACCTCGTGCTCGACTTCGGGAAAGAAGTGGGCGGCATCGTCACGCTCACCTTCTCTGCCGCCTCCGACGCGAGTCAGAGCGCGGGCCTCGCGTTCAGCGAGTCCTCGCTCTACTGGGGGCCGAGCAGTGACCACTCGAACGGTGGCAATCAAGAGGATGGGGCGATCTTTGCTTCGGTGGCAGGAGCGACCACGTACACGGTGCCCAAAGCCAAGCTCCGCGGAGGCTTTCGCTACCTCACCGTGTTTCTGCAATCGACGGGCTCCGTGACGCTCGACCAGGTCTCGCTCGATTTTTCACCGGATCCCGCGCGGGCGATCCCGAGCGCGTACCCCAACTACTTTTACTGCAACGACGACCTGCTCAACAAAGCCTGGTACGCCGGCGCATATACGTTTCAAACCAACCTCGCGCGCGTGAACGAAGGAAGGGTGTGGCCCGCCGTTGCTGGTTGGGACAACAGCGCGACCGTGGGCACCCTGGGCGATGTCGTGCTGGTGGATGGCGCGAAACGCGACCGCATCGTTTGGCCCGGAGATATGGGCATTTCGTTGCCCACTGGCTACGTTTCGCTGTTCGACACCGTCTCGGCCAAAAACTCGCTTCAAACGCTGTTCGATCACCAAGCGGCCAATGGCGTGTTGCCGTTCGCTGGCCCACCCGTGAACGCTGGCGGCTCGGACACCTACCACCTGTGGACGTTGTATGGCGCCGCGCTCTACTTCGAATACTCGGCAGATAAAGCCTGGGTCGACTCGATTTGGAGCAAATACAAAGCGGCCCTCGCCTACAGCACGGGTGAGATCGGCACGGACGGGTTGCTCTCCGTGCCCGCCGGGCAAAGCAATGACTGGGCACGGGACAACACCACCGGCGAGACGCTGGAGGCGAACGCGCTGCTTTACGGCGTGTTGACCAAGAGCGCAGAGCTCGCCGCTGCCGAGGGCGATAGCGCGCTCGCGAAGACGTACACGAGCGCAGCCGCTTCCCTGCAAAACGCCATCAACGGCAAGCTCTGGGACAGCACTGGCGCCTACAAAGACAACCCCACCTCCACCCTCCATCCGCAAGACGGCAACTCACTCGCGGTTTGGTTCGGTGTCGCGGACTCTGCGGCGAAGAAGGGCAGCATCAGCTCCGTTCTCAACGAAAATTGGAACGACAAGGGCGCGCGCGGCCCCGAATTCACGCGCGGTACCGGCGCTCCATTGATCAGTACCTTCGCGAGCTCCATGGAGCTGATGAGCCATTTCGAGGCGGGCGCCGACAAACGCGGGCTCGACATGATCCGTAGCCTGTGGGGCTTCATGCTGAGTGCGCCCACCGGCACTCGGAGCACGTTCTGGGAAGGGTTCAAACCCGACGGGAGCTTCGCGTACGACGGCTCCTACACGAGCCTGGCCCACGGCTGGGGCACGGGGCCGACCTCCGCACTCACCCTCTATGTGCTCGGTGCCGCGGCGGACTCTGCGGGAGGCAAGGCCTACCATGTCGCGCCGCATCCCGGAGATCTGACGCACGTCGAGGGGAACCTGACGCTCGCGACGGGTCAGGTTCTGGGCGTCAGCTACGACGTCGGGGCGGCTTGTTCTTCGTTCGCGCTGCGCGTCGATGCCTCCACGCTTTCGGGCTCCGTGGGCCGCATCACGATGCCGACGTACGGAGCCACGCACGAAATCTTCGTCGATGGCGTGCTCGCCTGGGATCGCACGCAGCTCATCACGATGGTGGGCGACGGCGCCGCCACCACGAACGCCACTTCGGTGACCTTCACGGGCATCGGCCCCGGCGTGCATACGTTCGTCTATACGGACGGCACAGAATGCCCTGAACCCGCGGAAGAATGGACGTTTTGCGCGGATGAAGGCGCAACGTGCGCGTTCACCAGCACGCAGCGCGTGCGCTTCGGAAAATACGGGAACTATAGCTACGGGATTTTCACGGGCGGCACGCCCTGCAACACCACGGCCTTCCCGGATCCGGCGAAGGGCGTGGCCAAATCCTGCGCGGTTTCGAGCGAGCTCTACACGGCCTGCGCCAACGAAGGCGGGACGTGCACGGTGACCGGAACCAAAGAGGTTCGTTACGGCGCCAATGGCCAGTGGAAAAAGCGCATGATCACCGGCAGCACGCCCTGCGACACCACCACCTTCGGCGATCCGCTCCCGTACGTCGGTAAGCGGTGTGAGTGGCGCTAGAGCGCGCCCCTTAGGCCGGCACGCGCACGCGAATCGGCTCGACGAGCGTGCCTGCGCGCGAAAACTTGAGCAGCCGCTCGATGAGCACCATCGAAAGCTCACGGCCTTTTGGCACGACCACGACGCCCGTCGTGGTGCGCACGTCTTCCTCCAGAGACATTTGCACCGTCATCTGCCCGACCGTCAGTGCTCGGACGGAGGACGACCCTTCGCTGTTGCGAAAGTCCGAAAGCGCTTTGAGCAACGGAACTTCGGTGGGCTGTAGTTTTTGGCTGAGCTCATTGATGGCGATCGGGAGCGATTTGCCCTGCGCTATCCAACGCTCGACCTGAAACGCGATGCGCAGCATGGCTCCGCCCCGTTCGACGTCGTTCGTGAGTGGCCCGGGCTGGCCCTTGGCTTGGAGCAGGATCATCGCCGCGATCTCGTCGAAACGCGGGATGTCCGAGAGCAGGCGGTGTGCCATGAGCGGATGCTCGTCGAAGGCGCGCTGCTCCGAGGCATCCAGCGTGCGATTGGCGAGCACTCGCTCGAGTGTCGATTCGGGGAGCCCCACACAACCGATCAAACTGAACAGCGCCGCCAACTCGAAACGCCACGGATCAGCGAGGCCGAGCTTGCTCGTCATGTGGACGACCAGCGCCTTGATGCGTTGCGTTCGGCTGAACCAGCCGGGCGCCACCAAGGAAAGGATCTCGGTGAGCAGCCGCACGCAGCCGGTGACGGTCCGCTCTAGGAGCTCACGCTCGGCGTTCAACAAGCGATATTGTTCGACACCGGCTGCGAGCGCTTGAACCAGCGTTTCCGGCGGACACGGTTTGCACAAAAAGCGCAGAATCTGCCCCTGATTGACGGCTGCCACCGCCGCCTCCACCTCGGCTTGGCCGGTGAGCAGCAGGCGCGATGTCAGTGGAGCAATCACGCGTGCGCGCGCCAAGAACGAAGCGCCGTCGAGCTCCGGCATGCGCATATCGGACACCACGGCCGCGAAGGGCGGCCCTTGCTCCAACACCGAGAGCGCATGAATCGGACTGCTATCCGTCGTGACCTCGAAGTGTTCGAACAGAGTGCGCTCCAAGCCCTCGAGGATGCGTGGCTCGTCATCGACGCAGAGCACTCGACGATTGACCGTCATGACAGAAATCCACGAAATTTTGGCATGAGTGCTTCCGCTCCGATCCGCGCCAAATAGGCCGGATCCAATGCGTGATTTTCGATCAACCCCGCCGCGATCCAAATCATCTGCGGCAAGCCCAAGCGGTCGTATGCGTTTCGCTCGGGGCTATGATGATTGGCAACGGCTTCGACGATCCGAAACGGCAACCCCCACAACCCCAGCAAGAAGGCGCCGACCTCTGCGTGAGTGTGCGCGGCGCGCTCCGGGGCGGAATCGGATTGCTCTCCGACGAGTTCACCCACGTCGCACACGAGCCCAGCCATGAACGCGGCGTCGGCGTCGTCCGTCCCCTGAGCCATGCGCGCGGCAAGCTTCGCGATCGCGAGCGAACGCGCCTGCAAGGCCTCCACTCTCTTGGCGCTCGGGCGGCCGATTTTCCCGACGGCCTCGAACGCGCCAATGCCCAGCGCGAGATTGCGAATCGTCTTCATTCCCAGCCGAACCACGGCCGTGCGGATGTCGGCGACGTTGCTGCTCGAGGAGAAGAGCGAAGAGTTGACGATTTGCAGGATCTTACTGCTCATCGCGGGATCCTGCCGTACGATGGCCGCGACGACATCGGCAGAAGTCGACTCGTCATCGAGCGCCCGCGTGAGATCGGTGAACAGTTGGGGAGCAGAAGGCAGGTGCTCGACCTGACCGACTTGGGCCTGCAGCCGTTCGTCAGTCAGCCAATTTTTCAGGGATTGGGTGCGTTCGATCACTTGCCGCAAGGTGTCCGAGCTGCACGGCTTGCTCAAGAATTGGTGGGCCACTTTGACCACGCGGAGCGCCGCCGCCTCGTCGGTTTGACCCGACAGCACGATGCGCACGATCTGCGGATAGAGCTCACACACGCGAGTCAAGAGTTGCGCGCCATCGATCCCTGGCATGCGCATATCCGAAACGATCACGTCGAAGGAGCCCTGAGCCAGCTGCTCCAACGCAGCTTCGCCACTGCCGGCAAAGCTCACGTCCCAATCGACGTCCAATTGAAATAGCGAGCGTTCGATGGCTTCGAGCACCCGCGACTCGTCGTCTACGAACAGCACGCGCATCTCAGCGCTCCTCCGTGTCGGCCTCGATGACGGCCGCTTCTAGGGGTAGCAGGATGATGAACGTCGTGCCCGTACCCACCTCGGTCTCGAACGAGAGCGTTCCCTGGTGCTTGTCGACGATCACCGAGTAAGCGATGGCGAGGCCCTGCCCCGTCCCCCGACCTACCCCTTTGGTCGTGAAAAACGGGTCGAAAACGCGCCCGCGGATGGCCTCCGGGATACCGCCGCCCGTATCTCGTACCCGGATCTCGACGTAGTCCCCCCGCGTTTGCCCGGAGATGGTGATGTTGCCTTTGTCGCCAGTCCTGGCATTCACGTCGCCGATCGCGTGGGCTGCGTTCACGATCAAATTGAGGATCACTTGGTTGAACTCGTTCCTCAGAATGGGAACGAGCGGCAAGTCCGGATCCAGCGCGAGCTGCACGTCGGCAACGTATTTCCATTCGTTCCTGGCAACGGCGATGGTCGTCTCGATCGTTTCGCGCAGGTTCACGGGGCGCTTTTCCACCCCGCTCGGATGAGAGAACTCCTTCATCGCTTGCACGATGGAGCCAATGTGGCCGAGCCCTTCGAGCGATTGTTCGATGGCGCGTGGTAGCTGCTTCGAGATGAAGCCGAGCTTGGCTTTTTCGACGGTTTTTTCGGCCACCGCGATCAGCTCGGCATCGACGGGACCGACCTTGGCGGCTGCCACCACAGCCAGCGTCGCCTCCACGACCGAGAGCAGGCTCGCTACGGCGCGCTGAGCGAAGCGTGTGTTGTCCGACACGTACTGGGCGGGCGTGTTGACTTCGTGGGCAATGCCCGCCGCCAGCTGCCCGATGGCCTCGAGCTTTTGCGCCTGCAAGAGCTTGGCCTGCGTGCCTTGCAGTTGCGTCAGCGCGAGCGAAAGCTGTTCTTTCTGGGCGTTGATCTCGGCCGTACGCGTGGCCACGATCCGTTCCAGCGAGATGTTTTGCTCGAGCACCCAGAAGGCGGAGTGCCCCTCGATGGTGCTGGATTCCACGCGTTGGATCAGCACGCGAATGGTCTTCTCCTTCGCGCGCAGCTTTTGTTCGAGCGCCGCGACCTTCAGTGTCAGCTCGGGCAGCGAAAGGCCGTCGTGTATCATTCGCCGGACAGCGCGACCGCGCTGAGAGTTTGATTGACGTAGATCGAGTTATATTGTTCGCCATACGTATTGAAGCCAACGACGCGATTTTTCGCTAGCCAATCGCCCACGGCCTCGGCGGTCCCCGCGTGTTCGAACTCCAAGCGCCGCAGGATGCAGTCACAAGCAATCACCACTTCGGGTGCGGAAATGTGCTCTCGTACGCGCTCGAATGCGCTTTTGAGCGCGGCCAGCGGGTCCGAGGTTTGCCCGAGTGTGAGTACCAATCCCTCATCGAGCGCGCAGAAGAAGCCCAGGCTCCCGTCAGCGTCGACACCCTTCACGGAGCGAACGTAATAGTCTCCGCCTGATTGAAGCATGACCGGGTTCTTGGAGAACAACAAAGAGTCGAGTTCACTCACTTCGACCCCGAGGGCCTCGGCGTACGCTTCAGCCGCCGGTTCCCCGTTGAACTCACGCACGATACGCCGCTCTGGATCGGCAAGGGTAACCACCAACTTGTGACGCGTGGGCGCCGCGTGCTGCACTTTGAAGGTTCGAAAGGGCAGTGTGGTTTCGAACAGATGGAGTACCGCTGCGTCGCTGCGGAATTGCCCATCGAAGTAGACTCGAGTCGATCGAAACGCGAGGTCATCGCCGGCTGACCCGCCGAAAAGCGGGATATTGCCCAGCGTTTGATACAATGTCGCGGCCAGCCGCTCCTCGACACGTGACAGACCATCCACGAGCACGAGGCCGAATGCTTTGCTCCCGCCGCGTTCGACCAACCCCGACATCGCCGCGAAGGCGGCGTCCGAAGCGCGCGCCTGGCATTGTACGAGCGGTGCGATGAGGTGTGGGTCCATGCGCAACTCGGGGCTCCGCAGGCTGACCGCGGTAATCCCTCCCGAGACGTAGCCCTGGGTTCCCAATTGGCCGGACGTCGTGCACGCCGCAACCGGACTTTTAATCCGGGCGGCAATTTCACGACCGAGTCGCTCGAGGTCGTAGCGAGGCGAACAGAAGAGCAGAACGGCACTCGCCCGATTCGTATCGAGCCGCTCGGCCAACTCCGCGATCGCGTCGGCCTCGCTCGTCGCCGTCGTGTGCGCATGATGCACCACGAGTCGCTTCTCGGTTCCCACTTCCCCACGAACGGCACACCACCGCGTTTGTTTAACTCGAGGTCGAGTGTTGCATTGTGACTCTCGTGCTTCGTCCTCCGGCGAGCGACGGTTTACGCCATCGTGCGCTGGTCGAGGTCCACAAGAACGGCGGGAGCACGGCAATTCCTGGGAAATCGGTGCTAGGATTCCGAGGATGGGCGAGTCGCCGCGGGGCTCAGTGCAACAAGATTGTCGTATCCTATTGGTCGATGACGACGCGGAAGTGCTCACTGTTTTGCAGCGGGCACTCAGCACTCCAGGCGTTACGGTAATCCCCACACGAACCGGCCTCGCCGCGCTAGCGGAGCTCGAGGGCCAGCCCTTCGACGCGGTCGTGAGCGACATCCAAATGCCAGGCATGAGCGGGCTGAAGCTGCTGCGTGCCGTGCGCGAGTACGATCTGGATTTGCCGGTGGTGTTGATGACCGGTCACCCCGATCTCAAGAGCGCGGCGACCGCCGTCGAATTTGGCGTATTCCAATATTTGATCAAGCCGGTCGAAGTGGAGCGGCTACGCGCCGTCGTCGACCGCGCAGTGAATTCGGGACGCATCGCGCGCCTCAAGCGCGAGTGTGCACAAGAGTTCGGCAGTGGTTCATTCTACGTCGGAGATCTGGCCGGCATCGAAAGCAAGTTGAACCGCGCCCTGTCCTCGTTGTTCATGGCCTACCAGCCCATCGTCCGTGCGAGCGACGGCGAAGTCTTCGGCTACGAGGCACTACTGCGGAGCGACGAACCTTCGCTACCGCACCCAGGTTCGCTCCTCAAAGCCGCGGGGCGCTTGCGCCGCATACATGACGTGGGGCGCGCGGTCCGCGAGCGAGTTGCGGCGGACGTGACTCGCTCGCTGGGCGAGGAAACGTTCGTCTTCGTGAACGTGCACCCGGAAGATTTGATGGACCCGGCGCTCTACGTACCGAATTTTCCGCTCTCGAAAATGGCGAAGCAGGTGGTCCTCGAACTGACCGATCGTGGCTCGCTCGAAAACGTGCAGGGCGTCGAAGAGCGGGTCGAACGGCTACGCGTGCTCGGCTACCGAATCGCCCTCGACGACCTAGGCGCGGGTCAAGGAGGCCTTCATACATTTGCGCGATTGGAGCCAGAATTCGTCAAAATCGACCCGTCCGTGACTCGCGCCGTGCATCGCCAAAGCAATAAGTTCAACGTCATTCAGTCGCTCACTGGGCTATGTCACGATATGGGCAAAGTCGTGATCGCCGAAGGCGTCGAGTGCAGCGAGGAACGTGACGCGCTACGCCTCGCGGGTTGCGACTTCATGCAAGGCTATTTCTTCGGCCGCCCCGATCGGTTTCACGGTCATCCGCTCTCCGAAACCGGTTGAGTCTCGCCCACAAATGACCGCGAAACAGGCGCGCTGAGGCGCGCTGTGCTGCGTTCCGCTCCGTTCGAGAGCCTCCGCGCCGGACCATGCTAGAACCAGCGGCTCTGAAACGGCCTGCTGGCGCGCCGCGCGCCTTCTTTCGCCTCGCGGCGCTCCTCAGGAGGATTGATCATGAGTCTGCTCGGTTTGGTTAAGGGCAAAGGCCCGAGCGGTTACGGTTACAGCACAACGGCCGAGGTGGTGACTCAAGGCGTCGCGCTCCGGGGCATGAGTTTTCTGGTGACGGGCAGCAACTCCGGGCTCGGCCGTGAAACGGTGCGCGTGCTGGCTCAACGCGGAGCGCAGGTGTTTGCAACCGGCCGCACGAAAGAGAAAGCGGCGGAAGCCTGCCAAGGCGTACCCGGAGTGATCATCCCGCTCGAGTGCGAGTTATCCGAGCCGCAATCGGTGCGCGGCTGCGTGGCGGAGCTGAAAAAACAGGGCATCAAGCTTTCCGGCATCATTGCCAACGCCGGCATCATGGCCCTGCCCAAGCTGCAGCAATCGCACGGCTATGAACTGCAATTTTTCACCAACCACATTGGTCATTTCTTGCTCGTTACCGAGCTGCTCGAGCAGCTCACCGATACGGGGCGCGTGGTCATGCTGAGCAGCAGCGCACACACCTCCGCGCCCAAAGCCGGTATCGAGTTCGACAATCTCTCCGGCGAACGCCACTACGTGCCGTGGAAGGCGTACGGGCAATCCAAGCTGGCCAATATCCTGTTCGCGAAAGAGCTCGCCAAGCGCCTGCACGGCACCGGCAAGACCGCAAACGCCGTGCATCCGGGCGTGATCGCCACGAACCTCAGCCGCAGCATGCCGGGCGTCGTGCGCGGCGTACTTTCGCTCGCGTCACCCCTCACGTTGAAAAGCGTCGCCCAAGGCGCGGCAACCCAGTGCTACGTGGCGGTGCGCCCCGAACTCGCCACCATCAGCGGCGAGTTCTTCGCCGACTGCAACATCGCCAAATCCAGCCCCCTCTCCCACGACCCCGCCCTCGCCACCCGCCTCTGGCAAGAATCCGAGAAGATCGTCGCCAAATTCGGCTGAATTGCGGTGGGTTAGAGCGAGCGCGTCAGTCAACCTGAGCGAGATTGCCGGAACGTATCGATAATTCCCGTTCGCAAGCGCTCGGCCGCCTCGGAACGTTCCGCGTTCGCGCGTTCGATCAGCGCAAACGATGTCGTTCCGAAGCCTCCGAGTGGACGAGCCACGGTTCCCTTCGGCGCTCGGCAAAAATCGTTGACGATGGCTGCGCCGACACCGATCCGCGCCAGCTCTAGTAGCACTTCCCATCCGGTTGCTTCGGCAGCCACCTCGAACTCGACCTGCGCTTCGCGCAGCACACGTTCAACCTCTCGGCGCAACGGTCGGGCAACAGGCGGCAGAACCAACCGTGCGCCTCTCAGATCCAAGGGTTGTACACGTCGCTTCTTGGCGAGCGGATCGGCGCGACGCATGACGACCTTTAGACCCACACGTCGCAGCGGCGTCGCTTTGATCCCATCGGGAACGCCGTCGAGAGGGATGACGCCGAAGTGGGCCTCACCGAGGGAGACGGCGTTGAGCGTGCTGTCACGATCACCGATCAAGACACGCAAACTGACTTTGGATCCGAGCGCAGCCTTCTGAATCGCGTCCCCAAGCAGGTATCGCACCGTCCCTTCGCCAGCAGCAATGGTGACTTTCGGAGTCATTGGCCTGCCAATCGCTCCGAGAAATGCGTCCGTACGAGTGGCAATGTCGTGCGCGAGCGCCAAGCATTGTGCTCCTTGCGGGGTAAGCTCGACGCCACGACCGACACGACGGTAGAGCGGTGCCCCGAGCTCCTCGCCGAGCTTCTGAATTTGGACGTGGAGTGCTGGCTGCGAGATGTGCAGTAACCGAGCGGCTCGCGTGAAATTGAGCTCGCGAGCAAAAACGGCGAAGGACGCCAGGCGGTCCGAATTAATCATAGTTTTCTATTATACATCATCGACAATGAATAGTTCTTGACCTGTGCCTGTACCGCTAGCTTCTGGTCCATGAACAAGCAACACAACCAAACCCCTAACGCCCCACACCGACTCGGAGTCGACATCGGGCGAGTCATCATGTGCCCGGCCGACGCCGACGGCCGTCCGGATACGTCTTTCCTGGAGGCGCGCGACGACGACGCTCTAGACGTACCGCCGGCGCCCCACGCCCTTTCGGTGCTGCCGGAACTGGTAGAGCTATTTCGCGGTCAAGTCTGGCTCATCTCGAAGGCAGGTTCGCGCATCGAGCACTTGACGCGTCGCTGGTTCGAGCGCCACGCGTTCTTCGAGCGCAGCGGTATCTCACGCGACCACCTGAGATTCTGTCGACGCCGCCCCGAAAAGCGCACGCACACGGATGAGCTCGCGATCACACACTTCATCGACGACCGGACTGACGTCCTGACGCACCTCCGCGGCGGCGTCGAGAATCTCTATTTATTCGGGACCCAGACCGAGCCCATTCCGGAGTGGGTCATCCCAGTCCCCGATTGGCCCTCCGTGCGCGCCGTGTTGATGCGCGCGCCGAGCTAGCGAGGTGGATCTCGTTCCGAAGACGACTCAGGGAAAAGGATGAAGACGGGCGGGACGTGTACGGTGAGCCAAACGCCGTTCTCCGAAAGGAAGAACTGATGGCCCGCACCATGCATCTCGCCGGCGTCAATCGCGAGTACCACAGGGCTGCCGCGGCGCGCTCCAACACGCTCGGCCTCCGAGGCACTGGCGGACAAGTGGACGTGCAGTCGGTTGCCTCGGATTAAACCGTTCGCGCGAATGCTGGCAACGAAACGAGTCACGGTTCCGTGGAACAAGCGTGCGGGCGGCGGGCTCGCCGTGTATCCAAGGTCGACAACGGTGCTGTGGCCTTGACTCGCGCGAATTCGCGTCCCGTCCTCGCTCAGTGCGAATCGACGTTTGTCGTTCGTCCGTACCGCTTCGAGCACCTGCTCCCGGCTCACCGGGTGGCCTTTCGCTTCGAGAGCCCGGCAAAATTGGTTGAGACTGACCCAGCCTTCGCGCTCGAGGCGAAGGCCGAACTCATCCGGAGCATGCCGCAGCACAAAACTCATGAGTTTGCTCAGGGCGACCGGGTCCACTGGGATACAGCCTATTCAGTCGTGTTCGTGACCGTGCCCGTGGGCTGAGTCGACGGCGTGTGAGTGATCGTGCCGGTGGTGGAGGTCCGGCGCGTGCGAGTGGTCGTGGGTGCGTGCGTCGTGGACGTGGGGGTGGCTATGGACGCCGACCACGGGCGGAACGTGTTGGTGATCGTGATGACCATCGTCGTGGCGATGCGCGTGCTCGTGTTCCAGGGGCTCGTGCGTGTGCCGATGCCCGTGTTTTTCGGTCAAATGAAGCCAGACGCCCAGCGCGAACAGACACGCCGCAGCTAGCCACCAAACGCCCATCGCGCCATCGCCAATGAGCCACGCGAGCCCTGCCCCGACGAACGGCGCCACCGCGAAGATGGACCCGGTGCGCCCCGCGCCGATGCGCCGTTGCGCCAACAAATACAAGCGCAGGCTCAAGCCATAGCCGGTGGCCCCACAAGCGAGCAGGCCGAGCAGCGGCATCACCCGGGGGAATGGCTGCTTCAAGGCGATCGCGAGTGCAAAACTCAAACACGCGCCGAGTGCGCCCTTCCATTTGACCACCTCGGTCGCGTTCAGATCCGCGAGCGGGCGAGCCAGCGTGTTGTCGAGCGCCCAACCGAGTGTCGCGAGTACGACGGCGAACGCACCCAGGCCAATGTCACCCCGGAGCCGGCTGGAGCCAACCACCAAGAGCACGCCGCCGGCGGCCATCGCCGCGAGCGCGAGCGCAACGCGCCCGCCGATTGCCTCTCGATGGATCCCCCAAGCCAAGAGCACGGTGAACACGGCTTCGAAGTTCAGCAGCAACGAGGCGCTCGTCGCATCGGTGTGTTGCAGGCCCCAGGTGAGGCAGAGCGGAGCCACGACCGCCCCCATCAATGCAACCGCGATCAGCCGTGGCACGTGCGCGGCGCGCAGTGGCGGCTCGCGTGCGTCGGATTTTCGAGTACCACCCAGCGAGGCGAGGGCCGCGCCCGCGTACAGCAATGCGGCGGCGGGCGCCGCGCCGACACCGCGCCCAAACCGCTCGACGAACGGCGTCGTCACGCCGAAAGCAACCGCCGCCAAGAGCGCGAGCCCAATGCCGCGGGGCAGCGGGTTTCGTGCGGGATTTTGCGTGACTTCGGGGCTCAATTGAACTCTCAGGGGGCAGCGGGTCGCATGATGCGGAGGACGGGCGTGCCGTGTGGACCGACCGCGAGTGGAAAGAAAACATGATGCGTCGTGGGGTCGACTGCAACCGAGTGGCTTGCGGGGCCGGGTCGTTGCTGGCCGAGGCTCACCAGGCCCGGTTTCGCGAGATCGAAGATTCTCAGGTCGCCGCTCTCGGCGGCCACATACAGCCATCCGAGCGCCGCATCGATCGCAAGCACGTCGGGATCCGAGCCCGACGGCGCGAGCACCACCGCGTGCTTACCCTCGAGCTCGACTCGCGCCAGTTTGGAATTGCCCTCGCAAGCGATGAGTGCACTCTGACCGTTCGGATGCAGGCGTAGCCCGTGAGCGCCAGAGCAACCCGGGAGAGGGATCCTGGTCACCACTCGGGCAGCGCTCGGATCCACGGAAACCAGTTGGTCCGGTCCCGCGGCAGCCTCCACTGTGATCCAGAACACGTTGCGCGCCGAGTCGAACACGACGTTTCCGGTCTCACTTCCGAGCGCCACTTGCTGGTGTGCGCCCATGCCCGCGTCGGCCAGGAGCGAGAGCGCGCCATCCCCCTGATCGGAGACGCCGACGACGCGGTGCACCGGATCCCAAGCCACCCCGTCCGGGCCGCGCCCGGTAGCCACTCGGCCTAGCTCATTCAACGATTCGCTATCGATGATGACTAGTTTGCTGGGCGAACTGGTGACGAAGACGCGTTTCGCGTCTCCAGCAACGACGATGCCGCGCGGCGTGGGAACGCCGGAAATGACCTTGATCGAGGCGCCATCCACGGTGCTGACCACGACCACCGAGGCGTCACTCATGTGCGCGATGAACAGCCGCTGCTTGCTCGAATCGATATCCTGATAGTCGAAGCGAACGGCCTTCCCGGGCAAAGGCACATCGGCCACGAGCACGAGTGGTGTCCGCGTTTCACTCGGCGCGGACGAAGCACCGCGGCAGACGCAGCAAAGAAGCGCCAGCACGAGCACGAGGCGACGCCCGCCGCGGCAGAGGGTGATCATGGCTAGCCGCGCAGTGCTTTCGACGCAGCCAAGCCCCGCTCGAGCCGATGATTCACTTCGTCCCAGTTCACGTTGAGGAGGAAGGCGTCGATGTAGCGCGCTGCTGCCGCGCCAAAGTCCATTTGATAGGAGTGCTCGTACATGTCCAGTACGAGCAGCGGCACGGCCGTCGCCAACGTTTGCGTGTGGTTGCCTGACCAGGTCGTCCGAAGGTCACCCGTCAGGAGCTCGAGTTCGAGGATCGCCCAACCGCTGCCCCCACCGAGCCCGTTTCCCGTCGCGCGGAAGTGCTCTTCCCAACGGGCGGAGCTGCCGTAAGCCTCGCTGAGAGCCTTTTCGATGGCGCCTCCGCGCTTGCCGTCACCGCCCAGATTGGCGAAGTAGGCCTCGTGCAGAGTTTTCGAATTGCGGAACGTGAGTTCGCTTTGACGAAGGCCAGCCACGACGAAGGGCGCCGTGTCCGAGTTGATCTGCCCGAGTTCGAGCTCGCATCGATTCAGATTCTTGACGGCGCCGGCGTAGTTGTTGTCGTGGTGTGAAACGATCAAACGTTCGGAAATCCCGTTCAACGCGCCGGATTTGAAAGGCAGTGGCAATACAGTGTGCGTACCAGTCAATGATTTTGCGAAGGGCATGGCCGAAGCTCCTTGAGAATTGGCAGACGAGGATGGGGTGGGCGCGGCCGCGACTGCGCCCGCTATTTGGTGAGGCGCGCAGCCCGTCACGAGAGCAGCGCCGCCCGCGCCGAGTGCGGCGATCGCGTGGCGGCGCGAAAGTGGGCGTTCATCTTTGGGTAAACTCACTGGGCCTCCTGGTTGGGTGCCGTAACGACTTCAATGCTGGAACGAGAAGAGGACGAGACCGATGAGACCACTCGCGACGATCACGAGCGGTTCCTGAACTTTTTTGAATTTCGTGACGATCAGCAGAGTCACGAGACAAATCAACACGGTTGGAATATCGAACAATGCTCGGCGGCCGAGCACGAATGCAGCGCCCGCAATCGCGCCAGTCGCAGCAGCGGTGACCCCGACGACGAACGCTCCGATCTGTGGATTCTTGGCAAAGCGCCGGAAATACGGCGCGGGCAGGACCGTAAACAGATAGCACGGCACGAAGGTGCCGAGCGCCGCCACTGCCGCACCGAGCGGACCCGCCACCAAGTAGCCGATGAACGCGACGGTGATCACCACCGGCCCGGGCGTGATCATCGCGACCGCCACCGCATCGAGGAACTGCTGGTCGTTCAGCCAATGGTACTGCGTGACGACTCCGCCGTGCAAAAACGGCACGATCGCAAGCCCACTACCGAACACGAACGCCCCGGCTGCGGCAAAGTAGCCAGCGAGTGTCACCAGGACACCGGGCGGTGCGGCGCCGTGAATGCCCGAGAGCAACCAAAGCGGACCGAGGCTCGCCACGCGCGAGCCGGAAATGCGCGGCGGGGCTTTCACGAACAACGCGATCACGCCTCCCGCCGCGAAGAGCCAGATGATCTCTTTCTCCGTCCAGGCAGTGGCGAGCGCGCTGATGCCAAACAGCCCCCAGAGCAACGGGTCCTTCGACAGCGTGAGCTTCACCAACTTGACGACACTGCGCAGAACGATGGCGATTACCGCCGCGCCGACGCCGTAGAAGACGCCTCGCATCCACAGCATCCCCCCGAAACGCACGTAGAGTGCGGCCAAAATCAACACCATCAGAAACGAAGGCAGCACGAAGGCGAGACCAACCAGCGAAGCCCCCAGCAAGCGCCCGCGCACCCAGCCGATGTAGATCGCTAACTGCGCCGCGAGTGGCCCTGGCGCGAGCTGCGCGAGAGCGAGCCCCTGCACGTAGTCCTCGCGCGAGATCCAACGCCGGCGCTCCACCAAATCTCGCTGCATGTAGCCGGCGAGCGCGATGGGGCCGCCAAAACCCAGCGCGCCCAGAGACAAGAAATAGCGAACGAGCTCCCACTGTGAACAGGGGCGGAGCTCGGGCTCGACCGCTTCAGGTCCAACTGCCGGCGAATTCGTCATTTGCGCGCCTTCTTGCTGGGTGTCGCCCCAGTGCGTGGGGGATCGTCTTTCTTGCGTGAGTAGTAGGCAAGGAGCTGGTCGCAGAGCGCTGAGCCCTGCGCCACGCGCAGCTCGTCATCGCGGCACAAGAGCGCGATCCCGGCGATCTGCGCGGCCACGCCATCCGTCTCTGGACGAGCGAATTTCGCGTCTTTCAAATCGATGTCGTGAATGACTTCCGCGAGTGCGCGAAGCCCCGGTTCATCGACCCCCATCCGCTGGCAGAGCACCTCGAACGTGCACGAATCGCCTTCGTGCGAGAATTCGGCATCGAACATGTCGAAGCGAAGCTCGCCCGGTTCTGGCACGTAACCTTTCGCGGGCACGAACTTGAACGTGGCCTCGGCGTCGATGAAACGCCGAATGAGCCAAGCGCTGGCGATGCGATCGACGTGGATGCCCGCGCGCGTGACCCACACGCGACGGCGATAGGACTCACGCTTCACCTGGGACGAGTTCGACGGCGCGGCCACGGGATCGAGTCGGCTGCGCAGCTCGCGAATGACGGCCGCCGCGCGCTCACGCCCCGAGGCCTCGAAGAAATCGATAGCAACGATCTCGGCCACGCGCCGTTCGAGCCGAACGAGCTGCGCTTCGAGCGCATCGCGCTTTTCCTGGTTCAGCTTGCCGCGGCCGAGTTTGCTGAGCGCCCCTGCCTGCTCGGCGACGACTTCGTAATCCGCATCACGCGCACCGCGAAACAGCGCCTCGGCCTCGGTGTCGGAAAGGCCGTCCACGAGGTTCGCCTCGACAATCGTTGCCTCGCCGCCACTCTCGACTATCTCGCTGCGCACCCACTGGAAGTCCTCCACGCTCTCCTCGGAGCGCGGCAGCACATAGACCGAGTTTTTGAGCGCCACCGCGCCCATGCGCGCCAACCGACGCCCGATCTTCACCCGCAAATAGGCTGGAACGGGCGGCAACTGGTGAATCAGGAGCAGCCACCGTGCTGCGCTGGATTCGGGCATGTCGAGCCCTTAGATACAACTGAATCTAACGATGATGCAACCGCATCACGGGCGAGTCTGCCGGCACGATCGCGTAAGCGCGGCAATTCCTCGGGGTTTCTTCGATCACCGAGCTGCTCCGAACCGACGGACAGCTACCCTCGCCGGCTCCCGCCATTGGGCTCGACCGATCAACAAAGAATCATCGACTGGATCGTGTGCGGCGCACCGCGGTTGGGCTAGCCCGCACGACCAGCGCAGATTGGGCGCCAAGGCCACCGCTGTCTCGACGCCAGGGGCCAAAGCATCGAGCGCCGCCGTGACTTTTTCCAATCATGCGCCGGCCGGGTGGCGGTAGGCTGGCCGGCAAATCGCGGCGCTCGCCCAAAGGGCAGCCGCGACGGAGCACGCAGCGGAACGAATGGCACTCAAGAAATCAGAACTCTACTCTTCCCTCTGGGCCAGCTGCGATGCGCTCCGCGGCGGCATGGATGCGTCCCAGTACAAAGACTACGTGCTGGTGCTGCTGTTCGTGAAGTACATCAGCGACAAGTACGCGGGGCAGCCCTTCGCGCCGATCACGATCCCGAAGGGCGCAAGCTTTGCGGACATGGTCGCGTTGAAGGGGAAGACCGACATCGGTGACCGCATCAACAAACAAATTTTGGGCCCGCTCGCTGCCGCGAACAAGCTGTCCGAGATGCCGGACTTCAATGATGCGACCAAGCTCGGCAGCGGCAAGGAGATGGTGGAACGGCTCACTGAGCTCATCGCCATCTTTGAAACCCCCGCGCTGAATTTCTCGAAAAACCGCGCGGACGGCGACGACATTCTCGGTGACGCTTACGAGTATTTGATGCGCCACTTCGCCACCGAGAGTGGCAAGAGCAAGGGGCAATTCTACACTCCCGCCGAAGTCAGCCGGATTATGGCGCAAATCGTGGGCATCGCGAACGCGAAGACGACCGCTAAAACCACAGTCTACGACCCCACCTGCGGCTCCGGCTCGTTGCTGCTCAAAGTGGGTGACGCGGCGAAGTCCAAAGTCACGCTCTATGGTCAAGAGAAGGACTCGGCCACCAGCGCGCTAGCGCGCATGAACATGATCTTGCACGACAACCCGACCGCGGAGGTTCGCCAGGGCAATACGCTGAGCGCGCCGCACTTCAAGGATGATTCGGGTCAACTCAAAACGTTCGACTACGTGGTGGCCAACCCGCCCTTCAGCGATAAGCGCTGGAGCACCGGCGTCAACACGGAGGAGGATCCGCATCAGCGTTTCGTGTTCGGCGTGCCGCCGGACAAGCAGGGTGACTACGCCTACTTGCTGCACATTCTACGCTCGCTCAAGAGCACCGGAAAAGGCGCGTGCATTCTGCCGCACGGCGTTTTGTTCCGCGGCGGCGCGGAGGGCGCCATCCGCAAGAATTTGATAGGCCGCGGCTACATCAAGAGCATCATCGGCCTGCCCGCGAACCTGTTTTACGGCACTGGCATTCCAGCGTGCATCATCGTCATCGATAAGGAGCAGGCGGCCACGCGCAAAGGGATCTTCATGGTCGACGCCTCCAAGGGCTTCGCCAAAGATGGCCCGAAAAACCGCTTACGCGAGCAAGATATTCACCGCATCGTGGATACCTTCACGCGCGAGCTGGACGTGCCGGGCTACTCACGCATGGTGCCAGTCGCGGAGGTGGGCGATGCCAAGAACGACTTCAACCTCAACTTGCCCCGCTACATCGACAGCAGCGAGCCAGAAGATCTGCAAGACATCGACGGCCACCTACGCGGCGGCATCCCGAACCGCGACATCGACGCGCTCGACCGTTATTGGAAAGTCATTCCCGGTGTCAGAGGTGCCCTCTTCAAAAAGGGCGATCGGGCCGGCTACAGCCAGCTGCGCATCGCTCCGCAGGCAATCAAGACCACCATCTTTGGTCACGAAGAGTTCACGGCGTTCAACACGAGCGCAACCAAGTTGTTCGCCAAGTGGAAGAAAGCCAACGCGCCGCAGTTGAACGGCTTCGCCAAGAACGGCCATCCGAAGCAGCTCATCGAAGCGCTCTCGGAGGATTTGCTGGCCACTTTCGAAAAGGCCCCGCTGCTCGACCCGTACGACATCTATCAGCACCTGATGGACTACTGGGCCGAGACAGTGCAGGACGACTGTTACCTCGTTGCCACGGACGGCTGGCGCAAAGCTGCCGAGCCGCGCTTGATCATCGAAGACAAGGACAAGAAAGCCAAGCTGAAGATCAAGCCGGACTTCGTGGTCGGCAAGAAGAAGTACGTCACTGAGCTCGTCCCGCCCACGCTCTTGATCGCGCGCTATTTCGCTAAATTCCAGGGCGAAATTGAGGCGCTGGAAGCCGAGCTCGCCACCGTGCAACAGCAGCTCGAGGAGTTGGGAGAAGAGCACGGCGGCGAAGGCGGCCTATTGGAAGACGCCAAGAACGACAAGGACAAGCTGACCAAGGCTTCGGTTGCTGCGCGGCTGAAGGAAGCCAAGGCCGATCGCGGCGCGACCGAAGAGCGCAAACTCCTCGAAAACTACCTCACCGTCAGCGACCAAGAAGCCGAGCTCGGAGCGAAGCTCAAGTCCGCCCAAGACGCGCTGATGGAAAAAGTCGCTGCCAAGTACGGACAATTGACGGAGGACGACGTCAAAGCGCTCGTGGTGGACGACAAGTGGCTCGCGACCCTCGCCGCGGCAGTGCAGGGCGAGCTCGATCGCGTTTCTCAAACCCTCACCGGGCGTGTGCGTGAGCTCGCCGAGCGTTACGCCACACCCCTGCCCCAGCTGGTTGACGAGGTGGCGGAGCTGGCCGCACGGGTGGACGTGCACCTGCGAAAGATGGGCTTCGCCGTATGACCGACGCACCTGTACCGGACGAGTACTCGCGCTGGCTCGCGAACCTCAAGGCGGAGATCCAAGGCGCGCGCACGCGAGCGGTGCTCTCGATCAATCAGGAGCTCGTCCGGCTCTACCACCGCATCGGCAAGGACATCCTGGAGCGACAGGCGCGCGAAGGTTGGGGAGCCAAGGTCATCGAACGCCTGTCGCGGGATCTGCGCGAGGCGTTCCCGGAGATGCGCGGGCTATCCAGCTCGAACCTCAAATACATGAGGTTCTTCGCTGAGTCATGCCCGGAGCGCCAAATTGGTCAGCAAGCTGCTGACCAATTGCCCTGGTTCCACATCGTGACGCTGCTCACGCAAGTTTCAGAAGCGCCCGAACGTGAATGGTACGCCACGCAGACAGCCGAGCAAGGTTGGTCCCGCGCCACGCTCGAAGCCAGCATCAAGAGCCGCCTCCACCTGCGCCAAGGCGCCGCCCTCACCAACTTCGAACGCCACCTCACCGCCCCCCACGCCCAGCTCGCCGCCGAAGCCCTCAAAGACCCTTACCACTTCGACTTCCTCGGCCTGGGCGATGAAGCGCACGAGCACGATATCGAAAGCGCGCTCGTCCGCCACATCACTCGCTTCCTCCTCGAGCTCGGCGCCGGCTTCGCCTTCGTCGGCCGCCAACACCGCATCGAAGTCGCCGGCGACGAATTCTTCATCGACCTACTGTTCTATCACACGCGGCTCAAGTGTTACGTCGTGGTCGAGCTGAAAGCGACGGCGTTCAAACCGGAGCACGCGGGGCAGTTGAATTTCTATCTGGCGGCGGTGGACGCGCAGATCAAAGCGGCAGATGATCAGCCGACGATTGGGCTCTTGTTGTGTAAGACGAAGAATCGGTTGGTGGCGGAGTACGCGCTGTCGGGGATCGCGAAACCGATGGGAGTAGCGGAATATCAGTTGGTTCGGGCGTTGCCCGAGCCGTTGGATACGAACCTGCCGACGGTGGACGAACTTGAAGAGCAGTTGCTGCTGACCCTAGGTGGTCACGATGAGTGATCGCGTGAATGTGGTCGAGGACTTGCTCCCCGATGGCTGGAAGACGATGAGCGTCGCGGATCTCGTCGCCGAAAAGGTGATTGAGAAGCCGCTCGACGGAAATCACGGTGGCACCCATCCGAAAAGCAGCGACTACGTCGAGCACGGCATCCCCTTCGTGATGGCCAACAGCTTTGCCAGCGGACGCGTTGATCTTACCAATTGCAAGTTCATCACCAAGGCGCGCGCAGACAAGCTTCAAAAAGGCTTTGCTATTTCCGGCGACGTCCTACTCACACACAAGGGAACCGTCGGTAGCACCGCAGTTGTCGGTCCGCTGGAGACCGAGTACATCATGCTGACACCGCAGGTAACCTATTACCGGGTGACAGACGCAACTCGACTGAATAGCTTCTTCCTGCGGCATTACTTCGACAGCGGGCCGTTCCAATCGCTTTTTGTCAGCCTCGCAGGAGGGGGCACTCGAGCCTACCTCGGAATCGTCCGACAGCTGGCCTTGCCGATCATCTGTCCGCCCGTGCGAGAGCAATCTGCCATCGCGGAGGCGTTGAATGACGCCGATGCACTGCTAGGCGCGCTGGACCGGCTCATCGCCAAGAAGCGCGACCTCAAACAAGCCGCCATGCATCAGCTCCTCAGCGGCCAAACCCGTCTTCCTGGCTTTCGGGGCGCTTGGGGCACGTCGACCATTGGTCGCGAATTCGAAGTCAAACTCGGCAAGATGTTGGATGCTGATCGGAACGTCGGGGTTCCAAAACCTTTTCTCGGAAATCGAGCGGTCCAGTGGGGACAAATCGACATCAGCGACATATCCACAGTTCCGATGACTCCTTCGGACATGGAAGCTTTCGGTCTCAGGAACGGCGACCTTCTGGTCTGCGAAGGTGGAGAAGTTGGTCGCGCCGCGATATGGAACGCCCCTATCCCCGAGTGTTACTATCAGAAGGCGCTTCATAGACTGCGCCCGACACGGGGCTTCGAGCCGCGCGTCATGGCCGCACTATTCCGCCTTTGGGTCGATCGCGGCGTACTAGCAAACTATGTGACCCAAACGAGCATTGCACACCTACCGCGCGAGAAACTGCTTCTGATCCCCCTGCCGGTACCATCACCTCCCGAACAGTCCGCCATTGCCGACGTGCTGTCAGACATGGACGCTGACCTCGCGACGCTAGAGCAACGCCGCGACAAAACCCGCGCAATCAAGCAAGGCATGATGCAAGAGCTCCTAACCGGAAGGATCCGCTTAGTATGACGTCGACTGGGGAGGGACGACCATGAGCAGCATCGGCCAACGCGAGCGCGTGACACAGAACCGCGTCATCGCGCTCTTCCGTGACGAGCTCGGTTACCGCTACCTCGGGGATTGGAGCGTTCGCCCGAACAATAGCAACCTCGACGAGACATTGCTTACTCAGTACCTGAAGAAAACCGGCTATTCCGCGGGGCAAATCAGCCGCGCCATCCACTTGCTGCGGGTCGAAGCGCACAACCCGAACCGTAGCCTCTACGACAACAACAAAGCCGTCTACAGCCTCCTTCGCTACGGCGTCCCGGTGAAAACCGAGGCCGGCAAGGCCACCGAGACAGTCAAGCTAATCGATTGGGAAAACCCGGCTGCCAATGACTTCGGCATCGCCGAGGAGGTCACGCTCAAGGGCAACGCCGAGCGGCGGCCTGACTTGGTGTTGTATGTGAACGGCATCGCCATCGGGGTGATCGAACTAAAAAATAGCCGTTCGTCGATCGGGATTGGGATTCGGCAGAACTTGTCGAACCAGGAGCCTGCGTTCAACGCTTGGTTCTTCAGCACGGTGCAGATCATTTTTGCGGGCAATGACTCGGAAGGGCTGCAGTACGGCACCATCGGCACGCAAGAGAAGTACTTCCTGAAATGGAAGGAAGACGAGGCCGACAACACGCACTTCAAGCTCGACAAATACTTGCTGAAGATGTGTGAGAAGCGGCGCCTCATTGAGCTGATGCACGACTTCGTGTTGTTCGATGGTGGCATCAAGAAGTTGCCGCGCGTGCACCAGTATTTCGGCATCAAAGCGGCGCAGCAGCGGGTGAATGGCTACCGCGGCGGCATCATCTGGCACACGCAGGGCAGCGGCAAAAGCATTGTCATGGTGCTGCTGGCCAAGTGGGTGCTCGAGAACAAACCCAACGCGCGCGTGGTCATCGTCACCGATCGGGATGAGCTCGATAAGCAGATCGAGGCCGTGTTTACCGAAGCCGGTGAGCCGATCAAGCGAACGAAGAGCGGGCAGGAGCTCATGAACCAGCTCGGCCAGGCTACGCCGCGCTTGCTCTGCTCACTTGTGCACAAGTTCGGGCAGAAGGGCGTCGATAACTTCGAGGCCTTCATCAAAGAGTTGGCCGCCGCCCCGCCTAAGACAGTGGGCGAGGTGTTCGTGTTCGTAGATGAATGCCACCGCACCCAAAGCGGCAAACTGCACCGCACCATGAAGGCGCTGATGCCGAACGCCGTGTTCATCGGCTTCACCGGCACGCCGCTCTTGAAAAAGGACGCGCAGACCAGCCTGGAAGTGTTTGGCGACTACATCCACACCTACAAATTCAGCGAAGGCGTGGAAGACGGCGTCGTGCTCGACTTGGTTTATGAAGCGCGGGATATCGAGCAAAGCCTCGGCTCGCAGAACAAGATCGATGCCTGGTTCGAAGCCAAAACGCGCGGTTTGAACGACTGGCAAAAGGGAGCCCTACGCGAGCAATGGGGCACGATGCAGCACGTGTTGAGCTCCCGCTCGCGCATGGAGCAAGTGGTCGACGATATCGTGTTCGACTTTGCGACCAAGCCTCGGCTCTCCGATGAACGTGGCAATGCCATTCTCGTCGCTTCCAGCATTTACGAGGCATGCAAGTACTTCGAGCTATTCCAGAAAACGGTATTCAGAGGCAAGTGCGCGGTCGTCACCTCGTACAACCCGCAACTGGGCGACATCAAGCTCGAGGAAACGGGCGCCAACACGGAAACCGATAAGCAGTTCCTGTACAACACCTACACGGCGCTACTTCAGGGCGTGAGCGCGCAGCCAGGCAAATCGAAGACGGAAGTCTACGAGGACAACGCCAAGCGCCTGTTCAAGGAGCAGCCCGCGAACATGAAGCTGCTCGTGGTGGTGGACAAACTCCTGACCGGCTTCGACGCGCCCAGCTGCAGCTACCTGTACATCGACAAGCGCATGCAGGATCACGGCCTATTTCAGGCCATTTGCCGCGTCAATCGCCTGGATGGTGATGACAAAACGGTCGGTTACGTCGTCGACTACAAAGATCTGTTCCCGCGCGTCGAGAAAGCGATTGCCGTCTACTCCGCCGAGCTCGATCACAGCTCGGGCGGCGCGGCACCGGAAGTACTCTTGCAGGATCGGCTAACGAAGGGTCGCGAACGCTTGGACGCCGCCTTCGAGGCCTTGGCGCTGCTCTGCGAACCGGTCGCGCCCCCGAAGGGCGAACTCGAGCACATCCACTACTTTTGCGGCAACGTCGAGGTCGCCGAAGATCTGGCGGAGCACGAGCCGCAACGCGTTGCGCTCTACAAGGCCACCGTCGGACTCGTCCGCGCCTACGCCGCACTCGCCGACGATCTAGAAGCCGCAGGCTACACTCCCGCGGAGGTGGCGCGCATCAAACGCGATCAGCAGCGCTACTTGGACTTGCGTGAGATCATCCGCCACGCGAGTAACGAGACCATCGACCTGAAAGCCTACGAGGCGGACATGCGCCACCTCCTCGACACCTACATCAACGCCGCGGAACCCCGGAAAATCTCGCCTTTTGGTGACATTCCGCTGCTGGAGCTGATCGTCAAATCTGGCATTGCAGACGCCATTCGCAATCTGCCGAACGGCATCCGCAGCAACAAAGATGCGGTCGCGGAAACCATCGCCAACAACGTCCGCAGCAAGATCATCAAGGAACACCTCAATGATCCCGCCTACTACGATCGCATGTCCTCACTGCTGGAGGAAATACTCGCGGACCTCAAGGCCAAGAAGCAGCAAGCCGATGCAGCCGCATCCGCCGCCGCTGCAAGCAACGCCAAAGTCGAGCAAGGCGTACAGGCGTTCAATCGCGGCGACTTCGCCACGGCAAAGGCGAATCTGCCGGCGGGGCACGAATTACTCGGCAAGATCTCGCAGTTTGAATCGAAGATGGCGGAAGGCAATCGCATGATGGG
>Ga0105241_10000563_pt1 | contig 28046 bp, 23 predicted proteins | sample KBSC64metaG_FD_80422 | JGI IMG/M metagenome (GOLD analysis project Ga0105241, IMG submission 80422) | Corn rhizosphere microbial communities from Kellogg Biological Station, Michigan, USA - KBS C6-4 metaG | ecosystem: Host-associated > Plants > Roots > Rhizosphere > Soil | place: Michigan, USA... | reverse complement strand
TCCAAACTGTCGTTCGGGCATTCTTGTGATAGTCCATCTGATCGCGTCTCCTGCATTCCTGAGTCTTCGCAAACCCAGCTTTACAGGTCCCGGTCAGATGGACAATCTATTGAAACCTCACAATTAGGGATTAGGGATTAGGGAGTGGCTCTGGAATTGGTTTGGAAGGAAAAAATGAAAGACCCGGCGGTTGGCCAGGCCTTTCACTTTTTGATGGGACAAGAGGCTAATTGTTCTGCGGCTGTGGGGTTGCTGAAGCCGGCGGTGTTGCCGGCTGATCTGCCGGAGGTTGTGCGGGCTGACTCTGGTCTGGCTGGCTGGGCATTGCGGTGCCCGGTTGCTGACCGGCCGCCGCGGGCTGAACGCCGGAAATTGTTGGCGCGGTGCTTACAGTTCCCTTGGCAGCGTCACTGAGGTTGATCCCGTAGTGTTGAAGCGTTGTCGCAAGTATCTGGTAGAGACTGGCCCGGGCCGTGGCGAAGGCCGCATTTGCAGCGATCAGATTGTTCTCAGCGGTTGCGAGGTTACGCTCCTGCTGGAGGACATTGGCCGTTGTCGAGGCTCCGAGATGGAGCTTCTTCTGTTCAGCGTCGAGACTCTGCTGAGCGTAGTCACGAGCGGCGAGTGAAGCCTGCACCTGGGCGCGATCGTTGGTGAGAGCGAACTGCGCATTGACCACCTGCATGCGGATCTGGGTGTAGAGCTGGGCGAGGCGGAGTTCTGCCTGGCGATATTCCATCAGCGCGCGTGCCTGTGTGGCTTGCGCTTCGCGATTGCGCAGCGGGATGGTCATGCTGAAGCCCATGCCCTTATCCGGTGCTGAGCTGTTGAAGAGGTTCGTCAGCACGGTGCCATATCCATTCGACGGGAAGGTGCCTGGGTCGTATGGCAAACCGGTTCTGAAGTTGATGGCACTCGGGCTCTGAGAACCACCGAGGGCGGCGGAACCATAGAAACCGAAGACATCCAAAGCGGGCAGGAGCGCGTGCTTTGCGCCGCGCAAGGTGATCTCATCGTTGCGCAGCGTAAGGGCAGCCTGCTCGAGTTCGGGACGATTTTTGAAGGCGTCCTGAACCAGACCTTCGATCGGCTGCTTTTCCTCGTCGATGGGGTCGATCTTAATGCGATCGGTGGGAACGACGGGGGCCGTGGCAAGCGCAGGATCGTTGAGATTGCGGGCGATCGCCTGCTTGATGATTTGTTGCTGGTAGTTCAGCGTGTTCTGCGATGCGGTGAGAGCCTGCTTGTCTGTCTGCACCGTGGAGTCTGCCTGAACGACATCGAGCGGAGCCATGGTGCCGATCTCAAGCTGCTTATGGGTGTCCTCAGAGAGCTTGGTGCTCTGGGCGAGGGCGCGCTCCTTTGACTGGACATCTTCATAGGCGCCGACCAAGCCCCAATAGATTCCTTCAACCTGGTTGACGGTGTAGAGAATCTGTTGGCGGAAGGAGGAGTCGGTGATGCGGCGGTCGTTGATGGCCTGGTACATGAACCGCTTGTTGATCCACATGCCGGCACCCTGAAGGAGGTGTTGTGTCACGGTCGCTTTGAAGGTGGAGCTGAGTTCGGGGCTGTAGACCGTGAATGGGCTGTCGGTGGTGATGCGGTTATTGATGATACTGGCCTGAAGAGCAGTGCCTGTGACGAACCCCTGGTTGTAGCCGAAGGTGTAGTTGTTCGTGTTTGTGCCGAGCGAGGTTTTGCCGCCGGAGAAGAGGGTGTTCGATTGGGGCTGGCGAGCGCGCTCGAACTGAATGGTTCCGGTGATGTTCGGATCGAGGGGCTCGGGGAGCGGACCGGCACCTGCAGTGGTGAGAGTGAGGCCATTGACGCCTGAGCCGGCTCCGCCGGAGCCGACTGTTGTTCCGCCGGGTCCGCCGCCTGTCTGAAGAATGGAAACTGAACCGCCGAGGGTGCCCGTGACCAATCCTGAGGGTGCGCCGAGCAGCGTGGCTCCGGTGCGACTGCGGAGGATGTCGGTGTCAGCGATGTCGAGGTCGTAACGCGCAATGGCGATGTCGTAGTTATTTTCGATCGCGAGCGCGATGGCATCAGAGAGGCTCAGGTAGATTTTGCCGTCCTTGACGAGATTATCGAGGCGAACGGAATTGGCGAAGTTGGCTTTAGGAATGTCGGTCGGGCGATACATCTTCGTCCAATCGCCGAGGAGGCGACCGGCGGGCTTGGAGAAATCTCGATTGGTGGGCCGCAGATCAAACGGCTGGGTCAGCACTGGCGGGGGTGCCGTCGGGAGCTGCGAAGCCTCTTTCTGCTGACTGTTTTCTCCTGCGCCCTTGACGCCGCCCGACTGCTGCTCTTGTGCAAATCCAGATGGCACGCCGGCCGTCAAGGTCAGCATCACCGCAGTCACGGCGCGTAAACGATCTGCTGCACGGCGCTTAGTTGGGCGAGCGGTGATTTCCTGACTTTCAAACACACGGATCCCGAACAATTGCATGTTTCCTCTCCACGAGTCGCTGAGGCATGTGGGGTGCCGTTCTACCAGACGTCCGAAAGAGTTCTCCGGACGCAAATTTGTGATTTTACGCGGCGATTTCCTCTTCCCGTGCTTCGAATGACCGTTGGGTCACTTAGGATTACGCGCGCCGCTGTGACTTCGTTCCCTCTTGCAGGGCTGTTCGCGCACAATCTCGCACGAAAAATTGAGTATATCCCACTGAAAGGAGCTAACCAGATGGCCCTCTTTAGTCAATTAACCTGTTAGCAACGAAGATTCCCGTGACAGAAATCACTCAAGCCGAGTTGCAACAAACTCAGAACTGGAAACTGACCCTCGCATACGACGGGACCGACTTCCACGGATGGCAGGTACAACCAGACAGACGGACAGTTCAGGGTGAATTGCAGGCAGCGCTGGAGCGGCTGGTGGGGGAGGGACCGCTTCCGCAGGGTTCGGGGCGAACGGATGCAGGTGTACATGCGCTCGGGCAGGTTGCGAGTTTCTCATTGAAGGCGAGAATTCCCGCAGCGAATCTTATGCGCGCTTTAAACAGGACGTTGTCGGGGTCAATTCGTGTTCTGGAAGCAAGGGTTGTCCAGGGGCAGTTTCACGCGCGGCACTCTGCCGTGGCAAAGACCTACGAATACCGGGTGCTGCCGGTGGAGCCGGCCTCGGATCAGATCTGCCCGCCGTTCCTTGCGCGATATGTCTATGCCTACTCCTGGAGAGTGAATCTGGAGTTGCTGCAACAGGCGGCAAGTGCGTTTGTTGGTGAACACGACTTCCGGAGCTTTGCGGCTTCAGATCCGGATTTGTCGATGCGGACAGACGAGGGTGCTCATGATGGGGTGGTCCGGTTGAGCGCGAGCACGACGGTTCGCGCAATTTTCGGCTCCGAATGGCACAAGCAGACGAGCGACGGATTCCATCAGCTTGTCTATCGAGTTCGAGGTAATGGATTCCTCCACCATATGGTTCGCAACCTCGTTGGCACGATGCTGGATGTTGGACGGGGGTTCATGAAGGTTGATGAGATTCCGGGGATTCTGGCTGCGGGGAATCGTGGAGCGGCAGGGCCGACGGCGCCGGGGCGCGGGTTGTTTCTGCGATCGGTTGAGTACGATGGAGCGGACCGGAAGTCACCGAATTGCAATGATGTGTGAGTTCTAATTGGCTGGCCTCCTGCTAACCTTGGAGTGCATGCCGCTCTTTTCGCGCAGTTCGGCTTTCGCTCGGGTCACGACACTCGCCTCGCAACGGCCGGTGCACGCAGCATTCGCGTGGCTGCACAACAATCCGAAGACGCTGATCGATCTGCAGACGGAGCTTGTCGCGATTCCTGCACCACCCTTTGGCGAGGGGGCGCGATCGCAATGGGCGTTCAAAAAGTTCCAAGAACTAGGGCTCGAAAAAGTGCAGATCGACGGGATCGGGAATGTGATTGGATTTATTCCCGCAGCGCACCTGCCCCCTGAGAGTACGGGGCATGTGGTTGTGATTTCAGCACACCTCGATACGGTGTTTCCTGCTGGAACGGACCTGAGGCCGACTCTGACGCATGAGGATGGAGCGAACCGGTTGTCGGCTCCCGGTGCCTGCGATAATGCAGCGGGCGTAATCGGGATGCTTGGACTGGCTCAAGCATTGATTCACGCGAAGGCGCAATTGCCGGTACCGATTATCTTTCTTGCGAATGTTGGGGAAGAAGGCGAAGGTGACTTGCGCGGGGTTCGGCATTTTTACGAACAAAGATCTCTTGCAGCACGGATCGCTGCGCATCTCGTTCTGGACGGGGCGGGGGCGGATTCAGCTGTATCGCAGGCTCTTGGAAGCAAGCGGTTCCAGGTCACGATCAGCGGGCCGGGCGGTCACAGCTTTACGGATTCGGGTACACCCAATCCAATATTCGCCCTCGCGTCGGCGCTCACGGCGATCGCGCGTACACCTCTGCCGGACCGGCCTCCGACCACTTTGAATATCGGAACGGTGCAGGGCGGCACAAGCGTGAATTCAATACCGGAGGGCGCGAGCGCTTCGATCGATTTCCGATCCACGAGTTCGGACGAATTGCTGCGGCTGGAGGTCGCGCTGCATCGAGCAGTGGAAGATGCCGTAGAGCAAACGAATGCCATCGCGAAGGATCTGAATCACCGGTATCGCGGGGAGTTGACATTCTCGATTAGCAAGATCGGAGATCGACCGGCAGCGCACCTCCCATCGGATTCCCCAGTCCTTGAGGCGCTGCGCGCGGTAGATCGGCATCTGGGTATCCAGACGGATCTGCGTCTTGGCTCAACGGATGCGAATATTCCAATCTCAATGGGGATCCCTGCACTCTCGATCGGGGCTGGCGGAGATGGTGGCGGTGCGCACACTCTGGGTGAGTGGTATACCGATAAAAATCGAGAATTCGGTTTGCGGAGAGCGCTGCTGCTGCTGCTCGCGCTTGGAGATTGGGCAGCAGAGCAATAACCCTGAAGCACTCTGGTACACTGCGGCGCATGCGCGCGATCATCGCAGTGATCATTCTTGCCTTTTCTTCCTCTTTGCTGATTGCACAGTCGGGCATTCGAAAACACTCACAATCGAGGAATGAGGAGAGGGTAAAGCTTTCGGTTCCTGAAGACGTGTTCTTCAACGGGGTGATTTACACCGGAGAGGGATTCGCAGAGGACAAGCCGCGTGTTGTGGAAGCAATGGCTATTGCAAAAGGCGTGGTGGTCGCGGCGGGCACTAACGCGGAAATCAGAGCAATGGCGGGACCGAGAACGAAGCTGCACGACCTCAATGCGGCGCACACACATCGCTATGTCTTCCCCGGATTCAACGATGCGCATACCCATCTTGGCGAGGCTGGTCGAGAAAAGCTGAATGTAGACCTGCGCGGGAGCCAGTCGCTCGCCGAGATGCTTGAGCGCATTCACAAAGCGTCGGACCAAGCTGCGGCGGGACATTGGCTGACCGGCGGCGGATGGGATCACACCTTATGGGAGAAGAAACTGCTGCCAACTCGGCAGGATCTGGACAAGGTTACCGGAGATCATCCAGCTTTCTTATCGCGGATCGACGGGCATATTGCGATTGCGAATTCCGCGGCGTTGAAGAAAGCGGGGATCACGGCGACGACGCAGATGCCGGAGGGCGGAGCGATTGACCTGGATTCCAATGGGGAGCCGACGGGAATTGTGCGCGAGTCTGCGCAGGGCCTGGTGGATAGGGTGATTCCGCCGGCGACCCATGCGGAGAGGCGTAGAGGCGATGAACTTGCGATCGAAGATGCGCTGGCACATGGCGTGACGAGCGCGCAGGACAACAGCGACTGGGAAGATTTCCTCGTCTACGAGGAGATGGAAAAGGAAGGGAAGCTTCATCTGCGCATCTCAGAGTGGCTGATGTTTGCAGATCCGCTGGATGTTCTGAAGGCGCATCGCGCACATCATGACGCGAAAGATCCGATGCTGCATACGGGAATGCTGAAGGGATTCATGGATGGGTCGCTGGGATCGCGGACGGCGGCGATGAAGCAGCCATATTCGGACGATCCGAAGAACACCGGGTTACCGCAGTACACACAGGACCGCTTGAACCAGATGACAGTAGAGAGGGCGAATGCGGGTTTCCAAATAGGGTTTCACGCAATCGGGGACAGGGCGGTCTCGATGGCGCTGGATGCGTTCTCACAGTCCGGCGTGGCGGTGACGTCGCGTAATCGGATCGAGCATGCCCAAGTGGTGGACGGTCCGGACTTCCAGCGGTTCAAGAAGCTCGGGGTGATCGCGAGTATGCAGCCGAATCACTTGATGACAGATGTGAATTGGGCAATGGATCGGATAGGGCCGGAACGCGCGAAGGGGGCATATGCGTGGAAGCGGTTTCTGGACGAAGGCGTTCCCCTGGCATTCGGGACGGATCATCCGGTAGAGCCGATCACGCCTTTTCGCGGGCTGTTCGAGGCTCTGACCCGCACAAGTGAGGACGGGTCGAAGTCGCTATCGGTTGAGAACAAGCTAAGCCGCGGACAGGCTCTGTACGCGTATACGCAGGGATCGGCGTACGCGGAATTCTCGGAGAAGCAGAAGGGCAAGCTTGTTCCCGGTTTCGATGCTGACTTTGTGGTTCTCGACCGCGATATTTACAAGGGGTCACCCATGTCGATCATGAAGACGCAAGTGGAGCAGACCTGGGTCGCGGGCCAGCAGGTATATTCGTCGCCTTCCCAATAGCCAGGCGGCCGATCCCGTGTTTTGGAAATCGAGTGAGATGAAACTGCGTGCATACATCCTGATGACGCTCGTCGTCGCTGTGTGGGGATCGACATTTGTCGTCATCAAAGGTGCTTTGGAAGACGCCACACCGGTAGCTTTCAACCTGATCCGGATGACGCTTGCATTTCTCCTTCTCGCTGGGGGATATCACCGCGCATGGAGTTCAATCAAGAGAACGCACGTCGCCGCAGGAGCGCTTGTGGGGATGTGCCTGGCGGCGGGATATCAGTTTCAAACGATTGGCCTGGTGCGGACCACGCCTTCCAAATCGGCATTCATCACCGGGTTGGTTGTCGTTCTTGTGCCTGTTTTTTCCATCGTGCCGGCACTAAGGCCACCCGGCGCACGCGCGCCACGTTGGAACGCCTTTGTTGGGGCCGCACTGGCGTTTGCAGGTATTGTGATGATTACCGCGCCACCTGCCGCGCATGCCGTTGGCTCTCCGCTCGCGTTTTTACCCGACCTTTCTTCGATCAATCTTGGAGATTTGCTTACACTGGGTTGCTCCATTTCGTTTGCGCTTCACTGCATTGCGCTGGGGCATGCTTCGCCGCGGATTCCGTTTCAGCCTCTGGCGATTCTGCAGGTCGGATTCTGCGCGGTGTTCATGGCGGTGAGCCTACCAGCGATTGAGCATCCGCACGTCCACATAACGGCGCGGCTGGTATTTGCACTGATCGTGGCGGCGGCTCTGGCAACGGCGGCTGCGTTTTCGATTCAGAGCTGGGTCCAGTCAATTCTGCCGACGACACCCATGGCGCTGATATTGGCGCTGGAGCCGGTGTTTGCGTGGATTACTTCGTACGTGGTGATGGGAGAGCGGCTGGGGATGGTTGCCGCGACAGGGGCCGGATTGATTCTGTCAGGGATCGCTCTGACGGAACTCGTACCACAGCCTCACCTACCGACCGCCCACGAGGCGTGAGGGCGATCGTGCAGTGGCCGAAGTCCCCGATTTGAGTGGGACGCAAAACGCTTAGGCGTCCTTACGGCAATGCGAAAACCGCGGATACATCCCTCTTCCCAATCGCGCCTGGGTCATTCTAGGCTTCGTTTTGCGTGAGGCCGAATATCGTTGAAATATTGTGAAATTTTGGCCAGCACACGAATTCTGAAAAGAGGTTCAAAAAATGAAATTGAAAACTGCTCTCCCCAGCGTTATTGCGACGATTGTGTTCACTGTTTTCGCGGCAGGATTGCCGGCGCAGCAGACAAGAACTCTGTTTACGGGGCGGACGAGCGTGAAGCTATCGAGCACGTTCACCACCGCCGCGACAGATCTGGGAGTATCGGTGGGCCGGGTATTCCCTACGGAGATGTGGGATGGCTGGGTGATCTTCCCGGTCACCGGAGGAGCGATCGATCTGGATACAGCTTCGGGCAACATCCTTCACTCTGGCGGGCTGACCCTCAAGGCGGGGGACACCAAAGTGACGCTGCAAAGCTTCATTATCGACACGACTGCGAAGCCGGTGATTACGGGGCTTGTTTCTGTGAACGGCAAGTTGCTCGGGCGTATCCCGCTGTTTGACATTGCACTGCCGGCAGGGTTTTCTCTACCTCTGCAACTGAAGCAAAATCGGCTAGTATTGAAGGGCGTAGGCCTCACGCTGGACGCGCAAGCGGCGGGGGCGCTGGATGCGGTGTTCCACGTCAATGCGTTTACAGCCGGGTTCCCAGTGGGTACAGGCCAAGTGGTGGCGTACGGTGCTGGCTGGTAGCTGCTTTGATGAGCAGGGGGAATTGAGTGTCCGCCCCCTGCTCTCTGATTGGCTGGTAAGTCGAGCTGGGGCTTCTCTAGGTACTCCTGGATCACTTAGACGCCTGGAAACCAGCAAATTGACTAGGACAGCGGGGAGGGATGACCGACAATGGAGACAGACCCCCGGTTTTCATCAGGTAAGGAGAAAGCGCGGCAGTGCAAGCCCCGTGGAGAGATCTCGGTGGACCGTCGCGGTCGCTGGCGATCAGCGCCACTGTGCTTCTGATTGCGTCCGCTCTCGCCGGCGCCGAGGCGGTGGTGCTGATGATTCTGGGTCCAGCAAGAGATATCGTCATTAAGCCCTTCGTCATTCTTGGATATCTCGAAGGCTGCGGAATCTTTTTTTCCGTCCTAGGGATTGTGGGTTCGATGGTGTGCCTGATCTTCTACAGGCCCTATCTTGAGATCCGCGAGAAGATCTTTTTGTACCGGGCTCGCAGGGCGGCTCAGGTGAGTGATCAGTTCACCTATTTTGAAACGGTACCGGGAGCGCACAGCCACAATCCGGACGAGGATGGGGCGCCGGATTAGAGAGCAGCGGGGCTAGCGGAGTTCGCGGCCGCTGCGCGGCCTGTAAGCGGAGTTAGGAAAGGCGCTCGCGAACTGGACTTCTAGCTTTGCGAGTGTCTTCTCCTTCAGCGTTCGGCAACTTTATCCAGAAGATCGAAGAACTCAGGGAAACTGATGGCTGCGGATTCCGCGCCCTGGATCAGGGTTTCGCCTTCTGCTCGTAGTGCGGCGACGCTGAATGCCATTGCGATGCGATGATCGCCGCCGGAGTCGATGACGGCACCGTGGAGCTTCTGACCGCCGGGGACATCGAGACCGTCTTCAAACTCTTCTACTTCGGCGCCCATGGCGCGCAGATTTCGCGCAACGAGCGCGATGCGGTCGGACTCCTTGACGCGAAGTTCCCTGGCGTCGCGGATTCGGATCCCGCCGCTCGTGTATGGTCCGATGGCGGCGAGAACAGGGAGTTCGTCGATGAGCTGCGCGGCGAGAGCTCCGCTGATCGTGGTGGAACCGAGACCGTCGGCGTCGGTAGTAATCTGCACGGTGCCGACGAGCTCGGAGTGGGATTCCTGGATTTGTAGAACGGCAATGCGCGCGCCGAGTGCGGTGAGAACGTCAAGAAGGGTTGCGCGGGTCGGATTGAGTCCGATGCCGTCGAGGATGAGGCCTGATCCCGGGAAGAGCGCTGCGGCGCATAGGAAAAATGCGGCGGAGGAGATGTCGCCGGGAACGGCGGCTTCGATCGCCTGCAGCGTTTGAGGGCCAGTAATGGTGATGGAGTCAATGGAGCGAGTCAATTGAGCGCCGAAGGCGCGAAGGGCGAGTTCGCTGTGATCACGGGTGCGGAGGGATTCGCGAACGATGGTGGTGCCGGCGGTTTGAAGTCCGGCGAGCAGGACGCAGCTTTTGACCTGCGCGCTGGGAACGGGCATCGTGTAGTCGATCGCTCGGAGTTGGGTTCCGCGAATCGTAACGGGAGCGTGGCCTTCCGTAAGGGTCATTTCCGCACTCATTTCTGCGAGCGGTTTGCGCACGCGCTCCATGGGGCGGCGCGAGAGCGATTCGTCTCCGATGAGGGTGAAGCTGCCCTGTTGGGGTGCGAGGAGACCGGAGATCATACGCATAGTCGATCCGGAGTTGCCGCAGTCGAGAGGATGATCTACGGGGGTAACGCGACCGCCGACTCCGTCGATTTCGATGCGACCGTCATCGAGTTTGCGAACGCGCGCGCCGAGGGCCTGCATGCAGGAGAGGGTGGAGGCGCAATCGGCTCCGGTGGAGAAGTTGGAGAAGCGCGATGTGCCAGCGGCGAACGCACCGAGCATGGCATAACGGTGGCTGATTGATTTATCACCGGGGAGGCGAAGGGTGCCCAGGATGTTGCGGGCGGGACGAATGATGCGTTCTTGCGTTGCGGTGGACAAGGGGGCTCCAGAGAGATGGGGTCTCTCCTAGTTTACTAAGAGCGAAAGGACCGAGGTCTATCGGGAAAGATGCTAACGCTGCAGAGAGACGGGAGCAGGGGTACCCAACAAAAACAGGTGCAACTTACTTCACGCGGAGCACGATGATGGTTTCGTCGTCGAAGCGGTCTCTGGCGCCCTGGAATCTGGTCACATCAGCCAGAATTGCGTCGGCGATGTGTTGCGCGGGGAGATCGCGCGAGCTGCAGAGCAGACTGGCAAGGCGATCTTCTCCGTACATCTCACCTTTTTCGTTTTCGGCGTCGAGGATGCCATCGGAGACGAAGACGATGGCGTTGCCGGGTTGAGTGGCGACGTTGAATTCTTCGTACGTCGCACTGGGAAACATGCCGAGCGGAAAGCCTTCGGCTTTCACCGTGACGTTTTCTCCCCCGCGGCAGAATATGGGCTGCACGGCGCCGGAGTTGGCCACCGTGAGGGTGCGATTATCGTCATTCCAGAGAGCGAAGAGCATGACGACATACTGCGACTCAAGTTTTCGTTCCTGGAGGGCTTCGTTGAGCAAGGCCAGCATGGCGGCGGGTGCGGGCTTTTGCTGAACGGAGGAGCGCATGATGCCGCTGACCAGGGCGGCGAACAGAGCTGCTGGAGCGGCCTTGCCGCTGACGTCGCCAAGAACGATGGCTGTCTGGTTGTCAGAGTACTCGAGGAAGTCGTATAGGTCGCCGCCGATGGCCCGGGCGGGCAGGAAGCTTACAGCGAACTCGGCGTGCTGGTGGAGTGGAGGTGCGGTGGGGAGCAGGCGGAGTTGCACTTCACGCGCCATCGCGATGTCGCGTTCCAGTTGCTGCTCCTGACGGCGGACGCGCTGGTAGAGGCGGGCATTTTCGATAGCGATGGCGATCTGCGCGGCCATTGTGGTCAGCGTGCGGACATGGTCTTCATTGAAGAATGCGGTGCGGGTGTGCTCGAGGTCGAGAACACCGATTACACGTTCCTTGTAGAAGAGCGGAACGATCAGTTCGGAACGCGTCTCAGCATTCATTGGCAGATAGCGCTGGTCTTTGCGAACGTCCGGGACGTTGATGGGGCGCCACTCGCGGACGGCTGCGCCGACGAGGCCGGTGGTTACCGAGATGCGCCGCATCGGAGCCTGGGCATAGCCAAAGCGCCAGGCATAGCGGGTGATGAGGGTCTCGCCCTTTTCATCGAGAAGCATGATGGAAAACATTTGATAGTCGATGAGGCGGCGGAGGAGATTTCCGACCTTGGCGAGAAGTGGATCGAGGTCGAGGATGGAGATGATTTCGGTGGAGATCTCGTTCAGAACGGCGAGGGTTTCTGCCTGGCGTGAGACTCGTGTATAGAGCCGGGCGTTTTCAATCGCCTGGGCGATACGGGAACCGGTTAGCGTGAGCAGATGGAGATGTTCGGGCTTAAAGAAGCCGGGCTGCTCGCTCTCGAGATCGAGGACTCCGATAAGGCGATTTTTCAAGATCAGTGGGATGGCGAGTTCTGAACAGACGTTCGGATTGACGTCGATGTAGCCCTCGATTTCACTGACGTTGTTGACGAGCATGGGCTGGCGTGTGAGGGCCACCTGGCCGACGACACCTTTGCCGAGAGGTATGCGCATGCGCTGTGTTTCAGGCGTGTGGCCGATCTGGAAACGCATACGGAGCTCGTTCGTGCGGTCGTTGAGAAGCAAGATGGAAAAGATTTTGTAAGGAATGATGGAGCGGACGAGCTCGGAGGTGCGGGTCAGCAGAGTCTGGAGATCGAGAGTGGTATTGAGGGTGTCGGCGATTTGAGCGAGGTAGCGGAGGTCGGTTGATTCAATGCGGGGGTTTGCAGAGTCGATGTGCGCGTGCGGATTGGCAGAGTCGGCGGGACGATAGTCACCTTCGTACTCGGGCTCTGGACGCGTCGTGGGGGGAGTGGATGACATGGGAACACGTCGATGATACAGGAAAGAGAATGGCGATCATCGATCGCCATTCCTGCAAGCACCGGTTGATTGAAGTTGGTCTCTTACGATTCTGCGATGACCGGGTTGGTGAGGGAACCAAGGCCCTGGATGGTCACGGTGACGGTCTCGCCAGGTTTGAGCCAGCGCTTGGGATTGCGTCCGAGACCGACTCCCGGGGGCGTTCCGGTGGAGATGATGTCACCGGGCAAAAGAGGGGTGATGGAGGAAAGGTATTCAACGAGGGTGGGGAGATTGAATACCAGATTGGACGTGTTGGAGTGCTGAAGCCGTTCGCCGTCGATGGAGAGGCTGATTTCGAGATTGTGGGGATCAGGGATTTCGTCTGCGGTGACGATCGCGGGGCCGAGTGGGCAGAAGGTAGGAAAGTTCTTGCTCATCGACCACTGCGTAGTTGCGAACTGAACATCGCGGGCGCTGACGTCGTTGACGATGGTGTAGCCGTAGACGTGCTCTCGCCATGCGGATGCGGGGATACGGAAGCCACCCTTGCCGATGACAAAGGCGAATTCGGCTTCGTAATCGGGCTGGGTCGAGTTCTTGGGGAGCACGATGGGAGTGCCGGGGCCGACGATCGCAGTGGCGAGTTTGAAGAAGACCACAGGCGTGCTGGGGATCTCCATGCCTGACTCTTTGGCGTGGTCGCGGTAGTTAAGGCCGATGGCGAAAATGCGGGGAGGATTACTCAGAGGTGCGTGGAGACGCACGTCGTCGAGGCTAAGTCTGGGCGTTGCCAGATTGCTGCCTGTACCGCTCGTGATGACTTCAAGCGTCGATTTGAAGCCGTTTGGGCTGAGATCCAGAACTGTGCGGGTGTCATCGAAGAGAAGTCCGGGGCGGACAGGGCCGTTAGCGGTAGAGAAGGAGATGAGCTTCATGAATTCCCGGGGTCCTTTCACAGGTGATGCAGGGAGTCAGCGCCGCTTCGCGGCAAGGTAGGCATCAGTCCAGCCGACTAAAAGGAAGCGGCGAGCCTGCTCTTACAGGGTCTCATGCGGCGGTCCAGCCGCCGTCTATTGCAAACATGGAGCCGTTGATGAACGCAGCTTCTTCAGAGGCTAAATAGCGGACCATGGATGCGACTTCTTCAGGACGACCCAGCCGGCCGACTGGCTGGCGTGCGCGAAGTTCGGCACGAACCTCTTCTTTTTTCTGCTTATGGAACTTTTCCAGGTAGCCCTCGACAAAAGGAGTTTCGACGGTGCCGGGGCAGATCGCGTTCACGCGGAGATTTTTCGGATACTCGACGGCGAGTTGCCGAGTCATGGCGACGACCGCGCCCTTGGTGGTGCAGTAGGCAAAGCGCTGCTTAATACCGACAAGCCCCGCGACGGATGCGATGTTGACGATGGTGCCTACAACGCCGCCACTCGCACCGGCCTGGATGAGCAGCGGCAGGAATGCTCGTGTGACGAGATAGACCGAGCGGACATTGACACTGAAGAGGCGGTCAAAGTCCTCTGGTTCCGTTTGCTCGATCGATCCAACGTGGCCGATACCGGCGTTGTTGACGAGAATGTCGAGACGGCTGAGCTGAGACACGGCGGCCGAGATGGATTGCGGACTGGTGACGTCCAAGTGAATTGCCTGCGAGGAGCCAACAGATTTCGCGAGAGATTCGGCTGCAGAAAGATTGATGTCGGCGATCCAGACAAATGCGCCGGCACGTACGAGCTCTTTGACCGTGGCTTCGCCGATGCCGCTGGCGCCGCCGGTCACCAGAGCGTGGCGGCCATGCAATGAGAAAGGCTGAGATGGGTGCGGATCTGGCGAACTGCTCATGAAAAGCGGATTCCTTTGTTGTCGATCTCGCGTTGCGCTGACTCAAGGATACGAGCGGAGGGTTCTTCGGTGGTAAGCGCGCGAGTGATCACTTCATCGATGATGGCGGCAAACGAAGCCATGCCGGGACCGGTGGGAAGCTGGCGGGCACCCAGAGAGATGGCTTCTATTTCGCGATAGACAGGGATACGGGACTGCAGTTCGGGATCGTGCCAGGTGGAGAGACGGCAACCGACGGTTCCGTGGCGGGTGATGCCAAGGTCGCGTTCCGGCGAGGCTACAAAGCGCAGAAATTGCCAGGCGAGTTCCTTCTGGCGCGACCCCTTGCCCATGGCAAGAGCCCAGAAGACGGAGAGAGAGACGGGCGGTGCACCGTATGAGGTCGGGATGGGGGCGATGGCGACCTTGCCGGCGAGAGCTGAGCCCTCGCGGCCCGAGCGGGCTGCGAATCCGAACCAATTGACCATGAGAGCAACTTCGCCAGAAAGAAAAAGATCGCCAGATTGGGTGGAGTCAAGTTGTGGCGACTTTGGATGACAGAGCTGAGGGTCACGGACAACACGTCGGTAAAACTCGAGTGCGGAAAGCGCTTTGGGTGTGGTGAGAAAAGGCCGGCCGTCATTGTCGGTGAGTTCGGCACCGCGACTCCAGAGTTGAAGGGCGAAGTCGTAGAGGGTGTTGTGGCCGTCGGGGAAGGCGGCGAAGACTGTGCCGTAACAACTCGCAGCCGGATTGGTGAAGAAGCGCGCGGTCTGCTCGAATTCTTCCCACGTGGTGGGAGGGGCTAGATCGCGGAAGAACTGACGACGAAATGCCGCCTGGTTTTCGGGGTTGTTAAAAAGATCGGTTCGATACACGAGGCACTCGGGGCCGTCGTGCCAGGGAATCGAACTTAGGTGGCCGTTGAAGATGAGCGGCTGGACGAGGGATCGCGGCCACCCATCGGGCCATCCAGCGATATGGATGCGCTGGTGCCACGGATTGAGGTCTTCGAGCGCTCCGGCGGCATGGGCTTCGGCGAGCCAGTCTGTGACGAGAAGAGCCAGATCGAAATGACCATGTTGTAGGCCACGATCGGTAATGGTGGATTGGTAGAGCTCGTGGATTCCGACAGAGACGAGTTCGATTTTTGTGCCCGGATGAAGTGCTTCGAAGAGGCGGGCTTCTTCTGTTAGCGCGCGTTCGAAGTCTGCGTAATTGCGAAGACCGATGCGGAGAGTGCTCACGAATCCTCCAGGAGGATGGAAAGCGGTCTAAGGAGGTTCGTCTTGGATAGGTCCATGGCGCCAGTCAACCTGATTTTTGCGGCAGGGGCAGTATAGCGCGTGAAAGGCGGGAGACAAGGCAGCGAGAGAACAAGGAACGACAGGGAATAGCGAGAAACAAACAAAGCCGAGCTGATGCTTCGCGGAGATTCATGGACAGCATCTAAGCGGGGCAGGTGGATGCGATGGCGGTGAAGGCAAAGGAAAGTGCGGCGCCGTTTGTGCCGGAAGAGAGGAAGCTGCCAGTGTTGGCAGAAGCAGTGCAGAAGTGCAAAGGGTGCGATCTCTACAAGCATGCGACGCAGGCCGTGTTCGGCGAGATCGATACGCGAGACGGAGGAACGAAACCGAAGATCGCGATTATGATGATCGGCGAACAGCCAGGAGACCAGGAAGACAAACAGGGGCGGCCTTTCGTCGGTCCGGCGGGCAAACTTCTGGACAAAGCGCTGGAAGAAGCGGAGATCGATCGCAGCAAGGTGTATGTGACGAACGCAGTGAAGCATTTCAAGTGGGAGCCGCGCGGGAAGATGCGCATTCACAAGAAGCCGAGCATGAAGGAGATCAATGCGTGCCGACCGTGGCTCGATGCGGAGTTAGAGACGGTGAGGCCGAAATTGATTGTGGCCTTAGGGGCGACGGCGGCGCAGGGGCTGCTGGGATCAAGCTTTCGGATTACACAGGCGCATGGGAAGGTGCAGGAGTCACCGGGGCTGCCGCCGATCATTGCCACGCTGCATCCTTCGGCCATTCTGCGGGCTCAAACGGATGAGGATCGTCACGAGCAGATGAGGACTCTGGTTGAGGATCTGCGAGAGGTGAAGCGGGTCGCAGAGCGATGATGAGCGGAAGGAAGCAGGGGTCTCCCTGTCTCCAACGGCGGGAGACAGGGGGCACCCTGATTCATTTCTGATTGGGGAGTCCGCGGAGATCGGCTAAGACTTTCAAATAGGCGCGGGCGGTATCGGTGATTTTTTCCGGTTGGCCGGCTTCAACTGCTGAGAGGTTGACGAGATCGCTGCCGACTCCTAAGGCCCTGGCGCCGGATTGAATGAAGCTTGCTGCAGTGTCGAGAGTGACTCCGCCCGTGGGGATCAAGCTGAGGAATGGGAACGGAGCAAGCAGAGCCTTGAGATAAGGTGCGCCTCCCATCGCAGAGCATGGGAAGATCTTGACGTAATCTGCTCCGGCGCGGTGAGCGGTGATGACTTCGGTGGGAGTGAGAGCGCCGGGAATCGAAAGCTTGCCATTCGTCTTTGTGACCTGAATCACTTCTGGATGGAGACTCGGGCTGACGACGAATTCTGCGCCGGCGTTGATGGTGGCCTGCGCTTCGGCCGCGGTGGTGACTGTGCCGGAGCCGAGGAGCAAACGCGAGCCGTATTCCTGCTTGAGTTCTTTGAGCACGCCGATGGCGCCGGGGACAGTCATTGTGACTTCGACGACGGTCACGCCGCCGGCGATCATGGCCTGAACGACGGCGAGGGCCTGGGCAGCGTTTTTGGCGCGAAGGACGGGAATGAGGCCGACGCGTTCAATTGTTTCTGCGGTGGATTCGGGCATGAGACTTTCCTCAGCGGAGTTCGCGGAGTTAGTGCGCTTTGCGCGTTAGCGGAGTTCGAAGTATTCAACGAGCAATGCGAGCGCTGCCGCCTTTCATTGCACGCTCGACTTCGGCGAGAGTGGCCATGCTTGTGTCGCCGGCAGTGGTCATGGCGAGAGCACCATGAGCTACTCCGCAGCGCACGGCCCATTCGATCGGTTTGCCCGCGAGCAAGCCATAGATGAGACCGGAGGCGAAACTGTCGCCACCGCCAACGCGGTCGAGAATATCGATTTCGATCTGAGGTATGTGAACGATCTGATCCTGATAGAGCGCGATCGCTCCCCAGTGGTTGCGGCTGGCAGTGCTTGCGGTGCGAAGAGTGCTGGCGACGAGCTTGAGATTCGGATACGCGGAAGCGACTTCCCGGAGCATCTGTTCGTAGGCGGCGACGGGGAGTTCGGAGAAGTCTTCCAAGACCCCTTTGAGCTCGACACCGAGCATGGCAGAGAAGTCCTCTTCGTTTCCGAGGAGGAGATCGACTTTGCGAACGAGGGCCCGGTTGACTTCCTGGGCCTTGGCTTTTCCGCCGATTGAGCGCCAGAGAGAGTCGCGGTAGTTCAGGTCGTAGGAGACCGGGGTTCCGTGAGCGCGCGCGGCATCCATGGCCTCGGCTGCAACATCGGCGGTAGAGGCCGATAGTGCGGCGAAGATTCCCCCCGTGTGAAGCCAACGGGAGCCATTTGCGGAGCCGAAGATTTCAGGCCAATCGAACTCGCCGGTTTTTGCCTGGCTGATGGCAGTCTGACCGCGATCGCTGCACCCAACTGCGGCACGGAGGCCAAATCCGCGTTCTGTGAAGTTGAGCCCATTGCGTACCGTTCGACCGACTCCGTCATAAGGAATCCAGCGAAGGAGTGAGGTGTCGACGCCGCCCTGGAGCATGAGGTCTTCGACCAGGCGACCGATAGCGTTGTCGGCAAGGACGGTGGCAATGGCCGTGCGGAGGCCGAAGCAGCGACGCAGGCCGCGAGCAACGTTGTATTCACCTCCGCCTTCCCAGACGTTGAAATGACGCGTGGTGTGAATGCGTCCTTCGCCCGGGTCGAGGCGGAGCATGACTTCGCCCAGACTGACACAGTCCCAGCGGCGATTCGCTTCGGGTATCTGAAGTTGTTCCATCTGCAAAGACGATCCATTGAAACTTTAACGCATTGCGCAGAGGCCAAGTGTGAGAAGGATCCCTTGAGATGCGGTTAGAGAACGATGCGCAGGGCGCGTGATAGATTTTGGGGGTCAGGACATTGAGTCTAATTCGGCATGCGAACAACGCGTTGCCCTTGAGTTACATGAAGGAGCTAGATGAGCCAGAGTCTTTTTGATTTGAGCGGACGGGTTGCTGTAGTGACCGGCGGGACCACCGGGATCGGATATGCCATAGCCCTGGGAATGGCGGAGGCGGGAGCCGATGTGGTGGCGACTTCGCGCCGTGCGGAACAGGTGGAGAAGACTGCTGCTGAAATCGAGGGGCTAGGGCGGAAGTCTCTGAGGGTTACGAGCGATGTGCAGGATCGGAGTTCTCTGGAGAAGTTGCACGATGCGGTGATGGAGAAGTTCGGCAAGGTCGACATTCTGGTGAACGCCGCAGGAGTGACGCACAAGTCGCCAACATTGGAGGAATCCGAGGCCGAGTGGTCCCGCGTGATGGATACGAATCTCACTGGAACGCTGCGGGCATGCCAGATTTTTGGCAAGACGATGGTGAAGGCAGGGTACGGAAGGATCGTCAATATCGCTTCACTGACCACATTTGTGGCTTTCTATCAGGTCGGCGCGTATGCGGCTTCGAAAGCGGCAGTGGGAGCGCTGACGAAGATGCTGGCAGTCGAGCTGGCAAAGACGGGAGTTAATGTGAATGCGATCGCACCGGGAATGTTTCCGACGGAACTGAACGCCAAATTAATTACGGGTACACCGCGTGGCGAAGAGTTGCGGATGCGTGTTCCCATGGGGCGATTCGGCAAGGCGACGGAACTGGCGGGAACGGCGATCTATCTCGCTTCAGAGGCGGCGTCGTATGTAACTGGTGAAATTGTGGCGGTGGATGGCGGGTTTCTGGCGAGCGGTGTGAATCAGTAAGAGCAGGGGACAAAGGAACGGCCGATAAGGGAACGAGGGGACAAGGGAACAAAGTCGGGGATTAGTGAGTCACGAACATTAGGGGTCAGAGAAGTGGGCACCGAGTAGTTGGTTCTTGAGCGGCGGAAACTGTGAAGATCACGAATGCATACGTCAATGTCAGTTCGCCGGGGCGGAATTTTGTCACGCTGAAGATTGAGACGGACGAAGGGATCTACGGGCTGGGGGATGGCACCCTGAACGGCCGGGAACTCGCTGTTGCCAGTTATCTGACAGAGCATGTGATCCCTTGCATGATCGGACGCGACCCATTTCAGACAGAGGATATCTGGCAGTACCTCTATCGAGGTGCCTATTGGCGACGCGGCCCTGTAACAATGACGGCGATCGCAGCCGTAGATGTAGCGCTTTGGGACATCAAGGGCAAGGCGTTGAATACGCCCGTGTATAACCTGCTCGGCGGAAAGAGCCGTGAGGCTGTGCTGGTTTATGCGCATGCGAATGGAAAAGACATTGACTCGGCGATCGAGGATGTCGCGAGGCACAAGGAACTCGGGTACAAGGCGATTCGCGTGCAGAGCGGGATTCCGGGTCTGAAGAGCACATACGGAGTACCGAAGGGTGCAGGTCGATACGAGCCGGCAGAACGAGGATTGCCGCATGAATATGAGTGGTCGACGGAGCTGTATCTCCGACATGTGCCAAATCTGTTTGCAAAAGTGCGAGAGGAATTTGGAGAGGATCTGCATCTCCTCCACGACTGCCATCACCGCCTGACACCGATCGAGGCGGGGCGCCTGGGTAAAGAAATGGAGCCACTGCATCTCTTTTGGATGGAAGACCCTACGCCGGCAGAGTTGCAGGAAGGGTTTAAGGTCATCCGCGAGCATACGACAACGCCAATTGCTGTTGGAGAGGTGTTCAATTCGGTTTGGGATGCGCATGTGCTGATTCGTAATCAGTGGATCGACTATCTACGGATGACGATCGTCCATGGTGGTGGATTGACACATTTGAAGAAGACGGCGGATTTTGCGGCGATCCATCATGTGCGAACCGGATTCCATGGGGCAACGGATCTGTCCCCGGTAACGATGGCTGCGGCGTTGCATTTTGACCTGGCGATTCATAATTTCGGAATTCAGGAGCACATGCCGCACACGGATGAAACCGATGCGGTATTTCCGCACAGCTACTCATTCAGAGACGGGATGATGTATCCGGGGGATTCGCCTGGACTAGGTGTGGATCTGGATGAGAAGCTTGCGGCGAAGTATGAGTACCAGCGGGCGTATCTGCCTGTGAACAGGAAACTCGACGGTACTTTGACAGACTGGTAGGACAATGGCGAATCCGACGAAGCCAGTGGACAAGCGTGCTGAGTTAAGCGGCGGAATGGACGATCTTCCTCCTTTGCAGGGAAGGTGGACAATCTGCGCCATGTTATTTGTGGCGACGACGATCAACTATGTCGATCGCCAGGTGCTATCGATTCTGAAGCCGATTCTGCATGGACAGACCATTCACCTGCAGCCCCTTTTCTCTGGATGGCCGTCGGTCGAGACCACAATCAATGTCACCGATAAGGAATATGGGTACGTTCTTGCGGCGTTCCAGATCGCATACGCACTCGGAGTGGTGTTTGCAGGGAGACTGGTTGACAGATTGGGCTGTCGCAGAGGATATCCGCTGGTTACGGGATTGTGGAGTCTGGCGGCGATGTCGCATGCGCTGGTGCGGTCCGTGACTGGGTTCGGAGTTGCGCGGTTCTGTCTCGGGTTGGGCGAGAGCGGGAACTTTCCGGCGGCAATTAAAGCGACGGCTGAGTGGTTTCCGCCGAAGGAACGGGCACTGGCCACGGGAATATTCAATTCTGGTGCAGGAGTTGGAGCGATTGTGGCGCCGCTTCTTGTGCCCTGGGTGGCGCTGCATTTCGGATGGCGGGCTTCGTTCCTGGTGACTGGGATCTTCTCGGTGATCTGGATTGTGTGGTGGTCGATCCGTTATCGCAAGCCGAAGGAATCGATGGACTGGACCCGCGGAACTGTCGTGGTGGCGCCAGATGCACGCGAGTTTAGCTGGTGGCGTCTGCTGGGGTATCGGCAGGCGTGGGCGTTCATGGTCGGAAAGTTCATGACCGATGCGGTGTGGTGGTTCTTTCTGTTCTGGCTACCGCAGTATTTTCACTCGCGGTTTGGGCTGGACTTGACTCACATGGGTCCGCCGCTGGTTGCGGTGTATGTGGTGTCGACGATTGGTAGCGTCTACGGAGGATGGCTCCCGAAGGGTTACACAAAGCTTGGCATGGATTTGAAGAAGGCGCGGCTGGCGGCGATGCTTACGTGTGCATGCTGCGTTCTTCCGGTTGTAACCGTTGGAAGCCTGGACTCGGAGTGGCTTGCGGTGGGGCTGCTGTCGCTGGCGGCGGCTGCGCATCAGGGTTGGTCGGCGAATATCTTTACCACGGCTTCGGATATGTTTCCGTCCGAGCACGTTGGGACCGTGGTGAGCTTCGGACAAGTGGCAGGAGCTTTGGGTGGAGCGATTTTTCAACCGATTGCCGGGGACGTTCTACAGCGCGCGCGGGATTTGCATACTCAATCCGGCTTCGTGCCGCTGTTTATCTACTCGGGTTGTGCGTATCTCGTCGCATTGTTGCTGCTGCGTACGCTGGCGCCGGGTCTGAAAAGGGCGGAACTGCCGGGCAGCTGAACACAGAGTGGACCGCGATCCAAAAGAGTGCAAAGGCAGCAGGTTGACGCGCAGTGATCGCGTGACTGAGACTTTGTCTGACAACTGAAGCACGGAAATGAGGAGCTAAGATGGCAGGTCAGCGCAAGTTGCGCATGGGAATGGTGGGAGGCGGACCAGGAGCGTTCATTGGACCGGTTCATCGGATCGCGGCGGAGCTGGACGGGAAGATTGAGTTGGTTGCAGGTGCGTTTTCGCAATCGGTCGAGAGGTCGAAAGCGGCGGGAGAGATGTACAAGATCGATCCGGATCGCGCATACCCCGACTACAAGGCGATGATCGAAGCCGAGCGGAAGAGGAAAGATGCGATCGACTTTGTGGCCATCGTGACGCCGAACCATTTGCACATGCCGGTCGCGATTGCAGCGATTGAGGCGGGTTTTCCGGTGATGAGCGACAAGCCCGCAACCGCGACGTACGCGGAAGCTGTGGAACTGGAGAAGGCGGTTGCGAAGAGTGGGATTCCTTACGGGCTGACGCATACGTATGCGGGATACTCGATGGTTCGCGAGATGCGCCAGATATGCACGAGCGGTGAGTTGGGCAAAATTCGGAAGATTGCGGTTGAGTATCTGCAGGGATGGTTATCGAATCCGATTGAGACGAGCGGGCAGAAGCAAGCTTCGTGGCGCTCGGATCCCGCACAGAGCGGTGCGGGAGGCTGCATCGGCGATATTGGGACACATGCGTTTCATCTGAGTGAGTATGTGAGTGGGCTGAAGGTTGTGGGCGTGAATGCTTCGCTGCTGTCGGTTGTGCCGGGACGCAAGCTGGATGATGACTGCACGGCGTTACTGCGTATGGACAACGGAGCGCAGAACGTGCTGATGACTTCGCAGATAGCAGCCGGGGAGAGAAACGACATGCGGCTGCGTGTCTATGGCGAGAAGGGATCGGTCGAGTGGCATCAGGAAGATCCGAACCGGTTGAGCGTGAAGTGGCTGGATGGACCGGAAGAAATTCGTCATGCTTCAGGTGGATATCTCAGCGAGGATGCGCGCGCGGTGACGAGACTCCCTGGGGGACATCCGGAAGGGTATCTTGAAGCGTTTGCGGTGTTGTATCGGGAGTTTGCCGATGCGCTGAACGCAGCGGAAGACAGGAGAAAAGCGAAGCTGCCTGCAACGCTTCCCGGGATTGAAGCAGGGGTGCGCGGAATGCGGTTTATTGATCGAGCAATTGAGAGCAGCAAGAAGCAGAGCTGGGTTGAGTTTTAGGGGGAAATCCTAGGAGCGAAATCATGAAAACTATTTTAGGACCGGCAATTTTTCTAGCTCAGTTCGCGGACGATGAGGCGCCTTTCAACTCGCTTGATGGAATGGCGCGGTGGGCTGCGCAATTGGGCTTTGTGGGCGTGCAGATTCCGTCGTGGGACAGCCGGTTGTTCAATTTGAAACTAGCGGCGGAGAGTCGCGACTACTGTGACGAGGTGCTTGGCATCCTGGACGCAGCGGGATTGAAGTTGACGGAACTGTCAACGCATTTGCAGGGGCAGCTGGTGGCAAGCAACCCGGCGTATGATGCGCTGCTGGATGGGTTCGCGCCAGCGGAACTTGCGGGAAGGCCGAAGGAACAGCAGGTCTGGGCCGCGCAGCAGCTGCAGTGGGCAGCGGAGGCGAGCAACAATCTCGGGCTGAAGGCGCATGCGACGTTCTCGGGCGCTCTGGCCTGGCCGTATTTTTATCCTTGGCCACAGAGGCCCGCGGGGTTAGTTGAAGAGGCTTTTGAGGAATTGGGAAGACGATGGACGCCGATTCTGAACCTTTTCGAAGAAGCCGGTGTCGACGTCTGCTATGAGCTTCACCCGGGAGAGGACCTGCACGATGGCGTGACTTTCGAGCGCTTTTTGAAAGCAGTGAATGGTCACAAGCGGGCAAATATTCTGTACGACCCGAGCCACATGATCTTGCAGCAGCTGGATTATCTGGAGTTCATCGATTTTTATCACGATAGGATTCGCGCGTTTCATGTGAAGGATGCGGAGTTCCGGCCGAATGGGAAGGCCGGCGTTTACGGTGGTTATCAGGCGTGGATCGACAGGCCGGGGCGCTTCCGTTCGCTCGGCGATGGGCAGATCGATTTCAAGGCGATCTTCAGCAAGATGGCGCAGTACGACTATCCGGGCTGGGCAGTGCTTGAGTGGGAGTGCTGCATCAAGCATCCGAAAGTTGGCGCGGCAGAAGGCGCGAACCTGATCAAGCAGTGGATCATCAAAGTTACCGAAAAAGCCTTCGATGACTTCGCGGGATCTGGTGCGGATGCGGAGAAGAATCGGAAGATCCTTGGATTGGGCGGCGCACAAGACGGTGTCGCACCCGATCAGGATGCAGCTTCGGAGCAGGTGGTTGGAGCGGCGGATAAGTCACAGGCTGAAGGGTAGAGGACTTTTCTCCCAGGTCCCCAAGTGCGAGGGACCTGGGACACCAGTACCCCCACATTCTTAGATTATGTGTTGATTCCGGCAGCTTTGTAGATCTGCGCGATGTATTGCATGTCGCGGAGGCCTTCTTCGCCCGGAGATTGCGGCTCGAGATTGTTGTGGATGCAATGCGAGAAGTGCTCGGCTTCGGCCTGGAAGTGCGATGGGTCGCGCGCGGGGTTGGGCTCATCGAGATCCTTGCCGGAAGCGAAGCCGCGCAGGTGAAGACCTTCGTAGACGAAGGCATTGTCCACCTGAATCCAGCCCTTTGAGCCGTAGACGTGGAAGTAGCCTGGCATGTTGGCGCCGTACGTGGTGCTGCAGCTCGCGACGATGCCGGATGGAAAGTGCATGGTCCACGAGACGCTTTCTTCGACTTCGTTGAATCGGCCGTCGCGGTCGATTGTTGAGGCGTAGGCGGCGATGTGATCGGGCTCTTCGCCGGTGAGATAACGGCAGGCGTTGAGGGAGTAGATGCCGACGTCATAAAGCGGACCTCCGCCGGCGAGTGCTTTGCTGCAGCGCCACTCGCCTTTGCCGATGTTGAAGCCGAAAGCGCTCTGGATGGTTTGCACCTGGCCGATGGCGCCGTCCCGAATGAGCTTGATGGCGCGCAGATTCGTCGGCTCATAGTGGCAGCGGTAGGCGATCATCAGCTTCTTGTTCGCGGCCTTGCAGGCGGCGATCATCTTTTCGCAGTCATCGACGCTCGTGGCCATCGGCTTTTCGCAGAGGACGTGTTTGCCGGCCTTGGCGGCACGGATTGTGTACTCGGCGTGCATGGAGTTGGGGAGCGCGACATAGACGGCGTCTACTGCTGGGTTCTTCGCGATTTCGTCGAAGTTATCGTAGCTGTAGATGGACGTCGATGGGATGTTGTATTGCGCGGCGATCTTCTCAGCTTTGTCGCGATGGCCGCTAACGAGGGCTGTGATTTCGGAGTTGATGGTGTTGCGTGTGCCGGGCATGAAGTGCCCCGCGATGCGCCCGAGGCCGATGACGGCGTAGCCGATCTTCTTCTGCTGTGCGCGTGCGGATGCAGGGATCAGTTGAGCAGCGGCGCCGAGAGCGGCGAGGCGGGAGAAGTCTCTGCGGGTCAGGGTCATGGGGCCTCGTTGTCAGGATTTCGAATACATGGCGATTGTACTCACTGGATCCTCCGTTCAGGGCTAAAGTCCTGATCTCATTCTTGCGAGGATCAGGGGCACGGCTGGCCGGTGGAGTTCTCGGTTTACCCAAGCGGAGCTTGGAGAGAGTACCCGGGTTTTGGGGTCGGGGACAGATCAGGCACATCTCAAAATGTGGATGTCGGGCACCTGTTCCATAAGGTCAGCGGTGGCGGGGGCGCTTTTTGCTCACGGTCGTGAGTTTGCCGAGGACGTTCAGTTTGCGGTGTTCTACGGGAGAGGAGAGGACGAGGCTAGTGACGGGGTTGCCGTAGGGAAGGAGGGCTTCGATGAGAGCTTCGAGGTCGGCAAGGTTGGTGGTGGTGACTTTCAGGAGGAAGTCGTCGCCGCCGGTGAGATGGTGGCACTCGCGGACCTCTTCGAGGGTTTGGACGTAGTCGAGGAAGCGGTGGTAGTTCTGGCCGGGGCAGCTCATGCGGATGAAGGCGAGGACTTCAAGGCCGAGGGCTTCGCGATCAATTTCGATGGTGCAGGCGCGGAGGATCCCGATTTCCTCCATCTGACGAAGGCGTTCGCCGGTGGCGGTTGGGGAGAGGCCGATGCGGCGGGCGAGCTCGGCGAGGCTGATACGGGAGTCAGCCTGGAGCTCGGCAAGGAGCTTTCGTCCATGGATATCTAGAAGTGCCGTGGAATCCATTGCCATAGAGATGGATTATAGATGATTCAGTGGCAGAGCCAGGGTGATGACGGGGAAGCAGGCTTTATCCGTGTGATATTTGGGCCTAAGATCGGCAATATGGACAAGCTGGTACTGGATGGACAGGCGCTGTCGCTGGACGAGATTGATGCTGTTGCACACGCAGGGCTGCGGGTGGAGGTTGCGGCTGATGCACGGAGGCGCGTAGCGGAGAGCCGCGGGCTCATTGAGCAGATTCTGGCGGCGGGCGAAACGGTGTATGGCGTGAACACCGGGTTCGGGAAGCTTGCGGATGTGCATGTTCGCGGCGACAAACTGGCGGAGTTGCAAATCAACCTGGTGCGAAGCCATGCGGGAGGCGTGGGGCAGCCTCTGAGCGAGGCGGAGTCGCGGGCGATGGTGCTGCTGCGTGCGAATGTGCTGGCGAAGGGGTTCAGCGGGGTGAGGCCGGAGCTACTGGAGTTGCTGGTGGCGATGGTGAATGCGGGCGTGAATCCGGTGATTCCGGAAAAGGGGTCGGTGGGGGCGAGTGGGGATCTGGCTCCGCTGGCGCATCTGGCGCTGGTTGTCGTCGGCGAAGGTGCGGCGTTCTATCGAGGGGAAAGGATCGCGGGCGCAGAGGCGCTGCGCAGGGCGGGACTGAAACCGGTGCAGTTGACGGCGAAGGAGGGGCTGGCGCTGCTGAACGGGACGCAGGCGATGACGGCTGTGGGAGCGCTGGCCGTGGAGCGCGCGCGGCGGGTTGTGGAGCTTTGCGATCTGGCGGGAGCGATGTCGCTGGAGGCTCTGAAGGGGACTCCGGCGGCGTTTGATGCGCGGATACAGAAGGCGCGACCTCATGCGGGCCAGATTGCGGCGGCGGAGCATTTGGTGCGGCTGCTGGAGGGCTCGGAGATTCGGGAGTCGCATCGCGAACACGATACGCGCGTGCAGGATGCGTATTGCCTGCGCTGCATGCCGCAGGTGCATGGGGCGGTGCGAGGGGTGCTGGAGCATGTGACGGGCGTGCTGGAGACGGAAGCGGGGTCGGCTACGGACAATCCGCTGGTGTTTCCAGGGGCGAATTCGGCGGTGATTTCGGGCGGGAATTTTCATGGGGCGCCGCTGTCGTATGCGTTCGACTACTCGGCGATTGCGATGACGGATCTGGCCGGGATTACGGAGAGGCGGATTGATCGGCTGCTGAACCCGGATATCAACGAGGGGCTGCCGGCATTTCTGGCGACGGATCCGGGGTTGGAGTCGGGGTTCATGATTGCGCAGATTGTGGCGGCGGCGCTGATCAATGAGTGCCAGGTGCTGGCACATCCTTCGTCGACGGGGAGTATTCCGACGGATGGCGGTAAGGAAGATCATGTGTCGATGGGGATGACGGGGGCCATCAAGCTGCGGCAGATTGTGGAGCATGTGGAGCGGGTGCTGGGGATTGAGCTGATGTGCGCAGCGCAGGCACTGGAGTTTCGGAGGCCGCTGAGGTCGAGCAGGCGGATTGAAGAGGCGTATGCGGTGATTCGTGGAGTGGTACCGCGGCTGGAGCGGGATCGGGTGCTGGCGCAGGACATCGATGCGATGGCGGAGGCGGTTAGGAGTGGGGTGTTGGATACGTGGAGGGGGTAGGGGGATTGAGACAATGTGAATCCCAGGTGCCCAAGTGCGAGGGACCCTAGGGCACCCGCACCCCGGGGTGTTTGGCTTGCGGACTTTCCCACCCAAGCATAGCTTGGATAGCACCCAAGTTTCGTAAAAGCAGATCCTTCGCTTACCACCCCCACGCTGAAGAATACGTCTGGGGCCCCGTTCGCTCAGCGACTGTCTGGCTTTGTCAAGGCAGGTTGGTGGAAAAGCAGGAAAACGGTGATGCTGTTTCCCTGCTTTCCCACAACCTCGGCTACGACGACGGCTGGCTGAGAT
>Ga0105241_10000559_pt1 | contig 28134 bp, 30 predicted proteins | sample KBSC64metaG_FD_80422 | JGI IMG/M metagenome (GOLD analysis project Ga0105241, IMG submission 80422) | Corn rhizosphere microbial communities from Kellogg Biological Station, Michigan, USA - KBS C6-4 metaG | ecosystem: Host-associated > Plants > Roots > Rhizosphere > Soil | place: Michigan, USA... | reverse complement strand
GTCCGCAAGGTGAAAGGCGCGATGATCTACCCAGGCGTCATTTTTTCCGTCGCCGCGATCGCCGTCACGACCTTGCTGCTCTTCGTCATTCCAGTCTTCGAGAACATGTTCTCGTCGGCCGGTTTGGCACTCCCACTCCCGACGCGCGTCGTCATCGGCGCGTCCAAATTCCTTAAGTCGTTCTGGTGGGCGATTCTTGCCATCATCGCGGGCGGAACGTTCATGTTGAAACGCTACTACGCGACACCGAACGGCAAACTCCGCATCGACCAGACGTTGCTCAAAGTTCCAATCCTGGGCGACGTCCTTCGGAAAAGCGCGGTTTCACGGTTCACCCGCACACTCGGGACGCTCATCAGCTCCGGCGTGAGCATCCTCGAAGGGCTCGAGATCACCGCGAAAACAGCAGGCAACCGCGTCGTCCAAGACGCCATCATGGCCAGCCGCAGCAGCATCGCCGGCGGTGACACGATCTCCGCCCCACTGCAAAAATCCGCCGTCTTCCCGCCCATGGTGATCTCGATGATCTCCGTCGGTGAGCAAACGGGTGGTCTCGACGAAATGCTCTCCAAGATCGCCGATTTCTACGACGACGAAGTCGACTCCGCGGTGAGTGGCCTCCTCGCCGCCATGGAACCGGTCATGATCGTCTTCCTCGGTCTCATCGTCGGTGGTATGGTCGTGGCCATGTACCTCCCGATCTTCGACATGATCAACGCCGTCAAATAGAGGTGCACCCAAGTGCACCCCTCCCTAATTCGTAAGGGCGGACTGCTGTCCGCCCATCTCGCCATGCACCGATAGCGTGTAGACTGCTGTCCGCCCTCTCGACCGCACACCGAGCGCATGTAGAAACGTCCACAAGCACGACCTCGATCAACAGCGCCCGGATGGCAAACCCATCCGGGCGCTGTTTTACATTGGGCAATAGGGAGATGAATCAGGGGGGAACCCCCTTCATCGATCATCCGTAAACTCCCTCTTGACAGCTTTTCCAATTTTCCCGATCGTAGAGTCAGGAAGTCGCCCCTACAATCCGGAGAAAGAATGATACCGTCGCTCTTATCCGATGAGTTCCAGGCCGCCGTCCGTCTCGCGAACGACGCGTCTGCCTCCCCAGCCCACCGCCGTATCGCCGACGGCGCAGTTGCACGGATGCAGCGTAACGACCTGCCACTCCCCCCGGACGCCAATCTCGATTGGCGCCGAGGCTACATCGATCCCTCGCTCCCGCTGCGAATCGCGCCCTAGGCGCGCTGCGTAGCGGGTTTTTTTATTGCGAAGGGACGTCGTCGGGCGCCATGGGCCACCATGGCGCTCCCTCACGGGAGTGTGTCCGTAGCCGGACGGATTCCCGGTTTTTCTCGTTATGCCTGCGTGACCCGGAGCACTTCGTCGATCGTCGTGACCCCGGCGCGCACGAGGCGTAAGCCATCCATACGCAGCGTCCGCATCCCATTTTCGATGGCGATGCGGCGTAGCTCTGCCGCGCCGCGTTGATGCAGAATCTCCGTGCGGATCGCGTCGGTCGTCCGCATGAGCTCATACACTCCCGTCCGTCCTCGATACCCTGACCCTCGGCATTCCGAACAGCCGGTGCCGCGCCAGACCGATTCGAGTGGCGGGACATGTTCGCCGCCGAAGCTGCGCCACCAATCCGCGGGCGGCGTTTCGCGCACCGCACAATTGGGACAGATCGTTCGCACCAATCGTTGCGCGAGGATCGCTTCGACCGTGCTCGCCACCAAATAGGCGGCGACGCCGAGGTCGGCGAGTCGGGTGAGCGCGCTCGGGGCATCGTTCGTGTGGAGCGTCGAGAGCACCAAGTGTCCCGTGAGCGACGCTTGCGTCGCGATCTCCGCCGTCTCCCCGTCGCGGATTTCCCCGATCAACATGACGTCGGGATCTTGTCGCAACAGTGCGCGCAACGCCGTCGCGAACGTCACGCCGACCTTCGCGTTCACCGGCACTTGCGGGACACCGGGGAGTTGATACTCCACCGGATCTTCCACCGTGAGAATCTTTTCGCGTCCCGTGCGAATCAAGTCGACCGCGGCGTACAACGTCGTCGTCTTTCCCGATCCCGTCGGTCCCGTCACGAGAATGATTCCGTGCGGGCGTGTCACGACTTCGCTGAAGCTCGCGAGCGTATCGTCCCCCATCCCGAGCTCCGGGAGCCCGATCCGTCCACGATCTTTGTCGAGGAGACGGAGCACGACACTTTCTCCACGCAGCGTCGGAAGCGTCGACACGCGAACATCGACTTGGCGATCCATTAATCGCAGACGAATGCGTCCGTCTTGAGGCTGCCGTCGTTCCGCGATGTCGAGCTCCGCCATGATCTTGAGCCGGCTGATCACTGCTGCGGTCATTCCCGGTGGTGGCGATGGCGCGTCGCGAAGCACGCCGTCGACACGATACCGCACGCGCAGTCCGTCGGCGTATCCTTCCAGGTGAACATCCGACGCGCGATTTTCCAACGCCTCGATCAAGAGTAAGTTCACCAGCTTGACGACTGGTGCTTCGTTCGCCAACGTGCGAAGGTCGTCCAGCGCGACCTCTTCGTCGCTCGCGACTCGTCCATCCGACGCCAACCCCGCGATCAACTCTTCCGCCGTGACCGCGTCGGCTCCGTAGACGTGGCGAATCGCCTGGCGTACCTCTTCTTCCGCGTGCTTGCGAAGAATCACGTTGGCGTTGAACGCGAGGGCCAGATCATCGAGCGCTTGCGGATCGACGTGCTCGCGCCACGTCGCGACGTCGACGTGGCCGTTACTTCGCGCAATGGGAAGAACGCCATACTCTTCCAGATAGTCGGCGCTGAACTGCGTCGTGAGCGGCTCCAACAGCTCCGGGAGTGGCGGAAGAACGTCGTCGCTCATGGGCGTATCGCTCATGGATGCCGGCGGCGTTGTGGCACACGCCCCGTGGAGTCGGCGGGCGACGTCGACTCCTGTCGTTGCGAGCTCGGCGTTTGTGGCGCGCCGTTCTGGCCCGATCCGTCCTGCGGCCGTTGCATGAGCGACGGAGCAGGGGAGTCGATCACGCGAACCGAATCGGCGGGGATCGCGTGCAATAGCTGCGATTTGCGCCCGACCTCGGTCCGGATGTGCTCCGCATCCTCGTCCGTCATCACGATGTGTGGTGTGAGGAAGAGATACAGCTCCGTGCGCTGCGCGATTTTCTCCGTGCTTCCGAAGAGCGCACCGATCACAGGGATCTGGCTGAGGACGGGAACGCCGCTCCGGATGTCTTGTTCCTGACGATCGGTCAATCCACCGACCACCACCGTCTGCCCATCTTTGACGAACACCGACGCCGACGCCTGGCGTGTGCTGATGATCGGAGCCCCGAACTGAATTTCGTTCGTCGCGGAGCTCACTTCCTGATAGACTTGCAGATTGACGTAACCATCGGAGTTGATCGTGGGGAGGATGTCGAGAATCGTTCCGACTTCTTTGTACTGCACCACTTGATCCGTTCCCGACGTATTGGCGTCGAGCAACCGGTACGACTGAATGAACGGGCGTTGGCTTCCCACGAGCAGCTCCGACTCGTGGTTGTTTTGCGCGAAGACCAACGGCAATGAAAGGACCCGGACGTCGCCGCGCGTTTTGAGCGCTTCGAGCGCGAGGTTGATGCTGACGGCCCCTTGATGGGTCAGGTTGATGATGAAGTTCGATCCACTGTCGGCCGACGGAGATGGCGGTGGCCCGAGTCCACCGTTGATCGTGTTGTTCCCGCTTTTGCTCGTGTGCGATGAGTTTCCGGAGATTCCGATCTTGAGATCGTCGTTGCGCGACACTTCGGCGATCATCACTTCGATGACCACCTGCAGTGGACGCAGGTCGACCGCCTGAATCGCTTGCTGGATGACCGCCCAATCGTCCGGGGCGGCGCGGACGAGCAACGAATTCGTCGTCTCGTCTGGGACGATCACGATAGGTGTCGCCTGGTTGGCGAGCGAATTCATGATGTTTTGTAACGCCGCCCCGCCCCGCCCCCCGAATGGGGCCACGACCGCGCCAGGTTGTTGTCCGTTCCCGCCACCGAACCCACCGGCACCAAATCCTCCTCCTCCGAACCCGCCGTTGCCGCCGCCAAAGCCTCCGGCGCCCCCGCCCCCAAAGCCTCCGCCGCCGAAACCACCACCATTGGTCGTGACGCCCCCGCCGTTCGCGTTCCCGCCATTTTGAAGCTGCCGGCGCGTCGTCGTGGCGTTGGTGTTGGCGATCCGAATCCCGTTCGTCGAGAAGATATTTTGCAAGATCGTCGAAAGCGCCGTCGCGTTGGCGTGGTGGAGACGGTAGACGTACAGCTCGGTTCCCGCGAAGCTGGCGCTCCGCAACCCCGGTGTTTGCGCCGGGGCGGTCGACGAGACCGTAATGATTCCGCTGTCGTCGTTGATGCGAAGCCCATTCGATTGTGCGACTTCACGGAGCAACGTCGGGATTGCCTCGGGGCGAACCGGTTGATTCAGATGCAACGTGACGTGTTTCGCCGGAAGATCGCCGTAGACGACGTTCAAACTCCCCGCCGATGCGAGTGCGGTAATGACCGCGCGAATGTCGGCATCCTGGAAATCGAACTGATACGCGTCTCCCGACTTCGTGATTCCGGACGACTGCGTTGCTGCTTTCGGCGGCAGCTGCGTTTTGGTGGGGCGACTCGGCGGCGCTGGTGGCGTCGTCGGTTGCTGCGCGCTGACCGGGAGAGCGGCCACGAGCGCCGCCGCGCTGAACGCGGTCGAAAAAGTGTAGCGGCGGGGACGTACCATGACTAAGCTCCTGGAGTGGGAAGCGTCAGCGTGACGACGTGACCGTCGTCGCCGACCAAAACGATGCTGCCGCGCGTAATGTCGCGGAGCGTATATCCGGCGACGCGCTCACCGCGATGCACGACCGTGGCGGGGGCGTCACCAACTTGGCACATGGCGAAACTTGGTCCTGAACGTCCGGTCGCCGTTCCGAGTAAATGGACGGGAAATGGCGGAGGTGCTTTCGGTGTCGCCGCGACTTGCGGCGGGGGAGGGAGGACGCCACGTGTTGGTGAGAGTGGATTGTGCGCGAGCGCACTTTCGAGATCCACGTCATCGTCGGACGAATGTCCTGGCGCAAGCGGCGTGTACGGCGCGCCTTGGCGCGCATCGTTGACACGAACGGTATTCGCGAGCGGCGCAGAGGCTGGGAGCAACGCGTATCCGTAGACGTCGGCCGTCACCGCCAATCGTTCTACTTTCGCACGCGGAGCCGCCGGAGCGAGCGGAGAGCTTGGCGCCAACACGCCTGCGCCATGCGAAATCGTCACATGATCGAGCCGGACGAGCTTCTCGCCCATTTCGAGCCGTTGGAGAAACGTGACGACGGCGCGCGGGTCGCCCTCGCCTCGAATGACGACGTGCAGCGCTCGAACGCCGCTACTGAATTGCGCCGCCGGTCTCGTCTCGGCTTGCTTGAGTTGGATACCGGTCGAGCTCGCTGCATCGGCGAGATAATCGGTGAGCCCGCTCGTGGCGCCGACGTCGTCGTGTCCCGGAAAGAGTCGCCGTGCTTCGCCCGATAGCCACGCGACGGTCGTCTGTTGTTGCGCGACGAGTTGTGGTGTGCGATCGATCAAGGCATGTTCACGCCGGAGCGCGTCTTCTGCAAGCACCGCGGCGGCACGCCGGGCCGACAATGCGCGCCATGCGGGAGCGATGACGAAGGTGTAGCCGAGCGCGACGATGGTGATGATCGCTCCCCAACGGAGTGCGCGTTTGTCTTGTGCTCGGAGTGTGCGTGGGCTCATTTCGCTACTCCGCCAGTCGCGCCGTTCGCTGTTCCGCGCGTCGGTTTCGGAACGAGGCGTACCGCGTGGGCGATGCGCGCGGTCAACGTGAATCGCTCGATCGCGCCTGAGGAATCTGGCGCAGTCTCGCGGCGAATGGCGCCAGCCGGCGCGACGTTGGCGAGGAGCGAGCTCGCGCCGACCGCCTGGAAGACGCGCGCCCCAGTCTTGGCCGCGCCATCGATCGCGATCGAATCGCCAGACGTTCTTACCCCTTCGACATATGCGTCTGCGGGGAGCACATCCCCCAACTCGGCGACCACCATTGACCATCGCGGTCCGTGTTCCTCGACTCCAGCCAAGGCGCGCGCCGGTGCCGTCAGCGCCGCCACCGCGGCCTGTACACGTGCGGCGCTATCGACACGTGGACGAATCAGCGCACGCTCTCGGTCGATCTCGCGCGATTCGCGTTCGGCGCGCACATAGAGTCCGGCTCCCACGGCAACCAGCACGACGGCCGCCATAGCTGCGACATTCTGTAGCGTCGCGCGCCGGTGTTGCGTGCGGCGCCGGAGCTGGTTTGGAGTGACGAACTGCAGCACATCGGTATACACACCGAATCGCGCCGCTGCGGTTTGTGGCGTCGCGAGTCGAATCATGTTGGCACTCGCGCTCACACGCTCCCGATGCCGCCGAATTTCGCGTGGGATCCCATCGACGACACGGAGGACGTCGTCCCCCCCGTCGGCGCGCGCGATGACGACCGACACGTCGGTGCGCTGTCCATGCGCGGCCTGGCGCATCGCCGCGGCGCTCCAGCTCGCGTAGGCCGGTACGATGCGTTCGACGGTCAATCCTGCCGCGGTCGCGCTGTCTTCGATGGCGATGAGGAGTGCCCCTGGTGCCGCGACAACCGTATATGCGCCATCGGTTCCGCTCCCAGCCCATGGAGATATAGCGATCGTCTGTGGTTCCCGAACATTCGGAAAATACTTCTGAACAGTGCGCCCGAGGATCGCTTGTACGTCGCCGTCGCGCATCTTCGGCAGTGGAATCGTCCGGAGCTGCGTGAGCGGCGGGAGGATCGTGACGACCAGTGATCGCGTCGCCGAACGTACGGAACTGCCGGCGAGCTCCCGTAATGCGTCTTGGAGCGCTGGCCAGGAACGTGCGCCTGACGCGCGCGGCTCGAGTGCCCACGTCTCACCCGAGGCGAGATAGAGCATCGTATCAGAGACCGCGATCGCGATCGAGCCGCTGGCCCGTAACATCGTGAATAGCCGGCCTGGAAATGAATGACTCATTCGTCCTTTCTCCAGCGAATCGACGCAATCGCGGTCGCCCCCGTCCCGCGAGTCACCGAGGCTAACGAGCGGACACTCGTCCGATGATCCGGACTCCATCCGGTGCTCTCGATCGTGACCGTTTGTGTCGTGAACGCGAGCCGCGTTCGATCCTGCGGCGACAGCGTCGCCAGGCGACTCGCGGCGCCGCTCCCCGTCATCGCGATGAGGTCCTGCAACGAATTGATGCGTTGGCCACTTTGACGTGTCGAAAGAATGACGGCGACGACGTTATCGGTAAATGCGGTGATGGTACGGAGCACCGGAGCGGGCGCCGTGTTGATGCTGATCTGTGCGACGCCGTCGACCATGAGATAGGGGGCAATGAGCGTGTAGATCCGCGGCGTCATCCCCAACACGTCCCGGAGCTCCTCGACCGCGCCGAAGTTCCGGTTCGCCGGAAGGATGACTCGTCCCGCGTGCACGTAGGCATCGCGTTCGGCGCCGTTGGCGCGGGCGTCGTCATCCGGATCGCGCCAATCGCTGATCGTTTGCGCGAGCTGATCGGCGACCGTCCCATCGACCTCGAGCGCGTCGAGAAAGTTGCGCCAATCGTCTTCGCTCATGCGGTTGATGTCGAGCCGAGCGCCGGCGTCAATCACGTGAACGTCGTAGGAGACGTCGCCCAATTGTTGATGTTCCGCCACCAACGTATCTGCCCACTGCCACGGATCGTTCGCGTCGAACGGAATCGCACCAACGGGGGCGGTGCCAGCCGACAAACGATCGAGGCGAGACAGCGCTGTCGCCACCCCGGCGCGCGCCGCGGCCCATGCCTGCGTCGATTCCGCCAAATTCGCCACCTCGAGCCGGTCGTGCCGCGCTTCGAGCGCGAAGCTCAACGTCAACGCCGAGATCGCGACGCTCAGCCAGAGCGTCGTGAGGAGCGCGAATCCGTCGCGATGACGATGGCGTGCGTACATGGTCATCGTCATCGCGAAATCGACGTTGGGGCGTCGATCGGCATCGCATACGCCGATGCCATGTCGGGCGACGTCGACGTGATCGTGAGCCGAGTGACGAGGGGACGTTCCGACTCCGCAATGGTTTCGGGCGTTCGCCATTGGCGGACCCCGCTCGTCTGCGTCAAATATTCGATCGACATGTCGCGCGCGGTCGAATCGATGAGCACGCGGAGTGAGTCATTTCCGACGTCGGGTTGCAAAATTGCCACCAGCCCAGGCGGTAATCCGTCGCGACCATCGTCGATGAACAACGTGACACCAGTTTCCGCGGAGTGCATCGGCGTCGCCGCGCGCGTGGTGAATCGCAGCTGATTGTACGCGTCCGGATCAGTGCCGCCTGTCGAGATTTCCGGCGTCGCGCCATCGAGCCACCGGAGCAACATGCGCCGCACGCCGATCCCACGCGCGTTCACCACCGCCGCGCGCTCCGTTTGCTCGCGCCTGTCGATGACCGTTGCGAAGGCCGCATAGCCGAAGCTCACGACCATCCCGGCGACGACCAAAGCGACGGTCAATTCGATGAGCGTCATCCCACGACGGAGATCGCGACGAGACCGCCCACGAACGGATGTCCTCGTCATGTCTGCGGATCTCCAGCGGGCGGAGCATACAACCGTGTCCGGAGCGTATAGGCGCCTCCGTCCCACGCGACGTCGATGCGAATGTCGTTCAGATTGTCTTCCCCCAACACCGGCGTCGACTCGATACGCCAACTATATGCATTGTTCGGCGGCACAAATTGGCGTGCGCGATACTGTCGGGGAGCGACTGCACGTCGCCCGACGTGAGCACGCGGAGCAACGCAAGCCGTTGCGTGGCCAATGACTGGGCTTGCGCGATCTCACGCGCATGCGCGGCGACGTGGACCTGCGCGCCGACGGCGGCAATGGCCGCGATGGCAACGAGTGACATTACGGCCAACGCCGTTACCACTTCGAGCAGCGTGAATCCACTGCGACGTGAACGATTCCCGCGCTGCGCGCCACGCACCACGCCGCGCGCTACGCCGCGCACCACGTTATCGCCCGATGACATTGATCGCTCCCGTCCACTGGTCGACGGCCACCCACACCTCCTGCCCTTGCCCATGCACCGCGAGTGGATCGCCTCGGCTATCCCCGGACGGGGCAAAGCTGAACTCCGCGCGTACGGAATCCGTTTGCAGTGAGACGCCACCGGTGAGCGCGATCGTTCCCGACGACAGCGGATCGTTCCGTCCCGCCATCCGTGCGACGTACGCGCCATTCGACGGATCGACGACGACGCGGACGGCACGTCCACTGTCGACCGCCGCGCGTTGCGCGCTCTTCAGCAGGTCGACCACCGGCGCCGCAACGCCGCCGGTCGCTACCGCGGGTGATTGGAGCAACGAGGGGGCAACCGCAACGCCAACGATTCCGATGATCACGAGCACGACGATCAGCTCGATCAACGTGAACCCAGTGCGGATGACGGGAGAGAAGTGTGTCGCGCGTTTCATTTGAACGACGACGCGTTGATGCCGTAGATCGCTTGCAACAACGACAACGCCACGAACGCGACGATCGCGCCGAAGCCGACGATCATGACCGGCTCCGCCAACGTCGCCAATCGCTGTGCCGCGCGCTCGGTACGTTCTTCGAAGATGTCGGCGGCCTTGGCGAGGAAATCGCGGAGCCGTCCCGCCTCTTCACCGACGCCGATCAATTGCGGCAACAACGGAGGAAACAAGACGCTTCCCGAGATGGCGTGGCGCAACGATTCCCCTTCACGCACTCGCCGGCGAATGTGCACGAGCGCGTCTTTCGCGAGCGGATCGGAGATCGATGTGACGGCATCATCCAACGCCGCGAGTAATGGCGCACCGCCTGTGAGCAGCACCGCGAGGACGCGCGACAGTCGCGCCGCGATCGCATATTGCCGCAGTGTCCGGACTCCCGGGATCGCGAGCAAGACGCGCGACCATGCGCGACGTCCTTGATCCGTCGTGCGAATCCAATACACCACTCCCGCGATCCCCACGGGAATGATGAGCAACGCCGGCCAATAGTGCCGCGCGGCGGTCGCGAGTGCGAGCAGGAACGCGGTGCTCCCCGGAAGTGCAGCTCCCGACCCTTGCAACAATTCGGCGAAGCGCGGGAGCACGAACAGCAACAACACGACGACCGCAACGCTTCCGACGAACGCCAAGAGCAATGGATAGATCAACGCCGAGAGCAACTTGGCGCGCAACGCATCTTCGCGCTCCAATTGTGCCGACAAGCGTTGAAATGTTTCGTCCAACCGTCCGCTCCGTTCCCCCGCCCGAACGAGCCCGACGTAGAGCGGCGAGAAGAATCGAGGATACGCCGCGAGCGCCGCCGCCAACGATTCGCCCCGTTCGACCCGAGCCCGAATGGCGGCGAGCGCCTCCGACAGCTCCTGTCCGGCGACGTTCCCCGCCGCATGCATCGCCGGCGCGAGCGGCATCCCGGCCGGAAGCAGCGTCGCGAGGGCGCGTGTCACCTCGAGGACTTCACGGCGGCGCCCCGGCTTGAATGCGTTGGAAGCCGCTGTTTCCGGGGCCGACTCAACCGAGACGACGAGAAGGCCGCGCGACTCCAGCGTCCTGACGAGCGCCGCGGCGGTCGCCGCCTCCGAACGGCCACGAACCCGAGCGCCGCCGCGATCGACGACTTGGTATTCGAACGCTGACATGGGCGCGCCGGACGACTCCCTATTTCCAGCTGACGATGTCGGCCGCGTCGCCCTCGCCGCCGGGTTGGCCATCGGCGCCATAGGACAGCAGGTCGTACCCGGTCGGATTGGCCTCGCCAGGGTTCTTGTAGATGTACGGATGCCCCCACGGGTCGGCTGGGACGTCCTTCCGGAGGTATGGACCCCGCCAGTTCGTCGGAGCCGGGTCGGTGGTCGGCGTCGTTTGGAGGGCGGCTAGCCCTTGCTCCGTGGACGGATAGCTCCCATTGTCGAGGCGATAGGCATCCAACGCCGCCCCCAGCATTTCGATCTGGGATTTGGCGGTCGCGTCTTTCGCCGAGCCGACATGCCGGAAGACGTTCGGGGCGACGAGGGTCGCCAGAATGGCGATGACGACGATGACGACGAGGATCTCGATGAGGGTAAACCCTCGCCGCGCGCGTCGAGCGGCGCGGAGGTGTTCAAGAGTCATACGTTTCCTCTGGTGGATGACTCCAGTACAACCGGCCCGGAGGGAACGTTGGGCCAATTCCCGACAGCCACCCTCGCAAATCCCCCCTCGAAACTTCCTGTGACAACTGTGTTTCGAGTGTTTCGCGGAAATGCCACCATAAAGACCGGAATGTGCCGATATTCTAAGGGAAAACTCTGTCCTCCCCCGTCGCTACGCTCTCCCGTGTGATGTCCCAATCTGTCTCCTCCCTCGACCCGCACTCCCAGGCCCGCGCCCGGGCGGTGACGCTGCAGCTCCGGCAGAGCGACCAGCTCTTTTCGGTCGTGCAGGATGGGGTCATGTTGTTGGATACGGACGCGGTGATCGTCGACGTGAATCCGGCGGCGACGCGGATGTTCGGGTACAGTTGCGAGGAGGTCGTGGGGCGCCGTCCAGTCTTCCTGGAAGACTCCCCGACGCAATCGTTACTGGCCGTCATTCGGACGGCGTTGGGTGAGCGCGGACAGTGGTCCGGCGATTTCCCGTTTCGCCGGAAGGATGGAACCACCGGCTTTTCCGAGACCGTCGTCGTCGCCCAAAAAGATGCGGATGGCGAGCTGATCGGATATCTGAGTGTCTTCCGCGACGTCAGCGAACGGCATCTCATCGAATATGCCGTTCAGGAATCCGAGTCGAGCTATCGCATGCTCTTTGACGCGCATCCACTGCCGATGTGGGTGTTCGATGTGGAGACGCTCCATTTTCTCGACGTGAACGAGGCGGCAATCCAACGGTATGGGTACTCTCGGCAGGAGTTTCTGACTCTGACGATCGCCGATATTCGTCCGGACAGTGAGCTCCAGAAGCTTCGCGCATTGATCACTGTCGACGGGCATTCCGGCGAATCTCGCTTCCGCGACGTCGTCCATCGCCAGAAAGATGGGACTGTCTTCGAGGTCACCGTGGTCGCGTGCAATGTGTCGTTTTTGGGACGAGCGGCGCGTTTGGTCACCGCGTGCGACAACGGGACGCATGGTCACGTGCACGACGTGCACGACATGATCGCTGAACAACAGCGCCGGATCGCGGAGCTCGAGGCGCAGCTGAAAATCACCCGATCGGGAAATTCCTCCGAGGAAACGCCGCATCTCTCACCGCCGGCATCGACGCACGTGTTGTTGGTGGAAGATGATGACGGCGTTCGCGAATCGCTCACGCGCATGCTCCAGAAGGCGGGCTTGACCGTCGCTTCGGCGTCGAATGGCCCCGAGGCATTACAGATCTGGGCGCAATCCAGCGAGCGGTTCGATCTGCTCATTTCCGACGGCGTCATGCCGGGGATGCGAGGGGTCGAATTGATTCGGCGCATCCGCCAACAATCGCCTCACATTCCCGTCATCCTCATTTCCGGCTACATGGGCGAACGACTTGGCCCTGACTTCCTCGGAGGATCGATCTCGATGCTGGAGAAACCTTTTACGGCATCCGTGCTCATTCAGCGGATTCGCGAGCTCCTTCCTGCCGCCTCGACGTTGACACGCTAATGCCGCTGTCGGGATTCTCCCGACACCGTCGCGGAACGTTCCCGATGGCGAGATCGTGACGCAAAGAGTTACTTCTTTCGTGTGTTGAAGCCGGTTCTCGACGCTTTCCTCCGCGTGCGACTTCCGTGGAAGATCGCTGGTGCGAATGCTCTGGTCATCATTGTGGCTGGGGTGGTGCTGGCGCAGGAGAGCGCGCCGAGGCTCCTCGCGCTCCTGCTGGTGCTCTTCAGCGTCGCGATGAACGTCTGGCTCGTGCTCATCGCGTTGCGGCCGCTGCATGGATTGGTCGACACGGCCAACCGTGTGGCCGACGGCGATTGGGAGGCCCGGGTCCCCCACTCCCGCATTGCCGATCCCGACATGGCTCGGCTCAGCCAAACATTCAATCATCTGATTGACGAGTTGATGGCGCGCCGGAACCGGATCCAGCGTCTTGCCGCCGAAGTGATTCGGGAAGTCGATCAGGAGCGGGACGCTGTCGGGCGGACCTTGCACGATTCGTCGGCACAGTCGCTCGCGGCGATCGCGTGGCGGGCTGGCGCCGCGGCGCAGGACCCCGCGTGTCCGCCGGCCGTTCGCGCGCATCTCGACGCGATTCAGGATGCGGCGACTGGTGTGCTCGACGAAGTGCGCTCGCTGGCCGACGATGCTTCGCCGCGCGTGCTGAACGATCTCGGGTTGGCCGCCGCGTTGACGGCGTTGGCGCGCCGGACACGCCAGCGGTCCCACCTCCGCGTCAACACCCGCATCTATCCGGGGACCGATGAAGTGTCGCCCGCGGTCGCGCGTGTGCTCTATCGTGTGGCGGAAGAAGGGGTGGGGAACGCAGTTCGTCATTCGCATGCACACGGAATCGAAATTGCGGCTGGACTGGCCGCCGATGGAGCGGCGTGGGTCCGCGTGACGGATGATGGGTTAGGATTCGACGTGCGGGCTGCCGAGCAACAGGGGGCGGGGACGGGACTCTTTACGATACGAGAGCGGTTGGCGCTCGCCTCCGGGACGTTCGAGGTCGTCAGTGCCCCCGTGACCGGAACGACGGTGACCGGACGCGTCCCGCTGAAAACGATGATTCCGAAGGGCGATTTTCTCCCCCCGTTTGCGACAGGCTTTCAGGACGAGATGAGTATATGAGTGGTGACTTGATTCGCGTCATCTTGGCCGACGATCATGACGTCGTCCGCACCGGGCTCCGGGCCGTTCTCTCGACCGCTCCCGACATCGAAGTCGTCGCGGAAGGGCGGAACGGAATGGAAGCGGTGGGATTGGTGGAGCGATTCGATCCCGATGTGGCGGTCATGGATCTGACCATGGGCGAGGTCGATGGGATCGACGCGACCCGCCGGATCGTCGCGCTCCAGAAATCGACGCGAGTCCTCGTCCTCACCATGCACAGTGAGGAAGAGTACCTGGTGCAAGCCCTCGAAGCCGGTGCTCGAGGCTACCTGGTCAAGCACACCGCGAGTCGCGATCTGATCGACGCGGTCCGTGCAGTTTCGTATGGTGAAGTCTACGTCCGTCCATCCGCAGCGCGCGTCCTGGCACAGGGGCTTTCGAAGAAAGATCCTGCGCAGGGCGACCGGGCGCGGTACGAGAAGTTGACCGATCGGGAACGTGACGTCATGCGATTGATCGCGCAAGGCTATTCGGCCCCCGAGATCGGCACCCGTCTCAACATCAGTCCCAAGACCGTCGAGACGTACAAACAACGCGTCAATGAAAAGCTCGGGATCGCCCATCGGAGCGATTATGTCCGATTGGCGCTCCGGCTGGGGTTACTCGTCGACTAAAGTCGGTATCTTTAGGGGAGGGCCCCTAACCGACGAGTGTGAGGGTGATCGAGCTCGATATCGCCGAATGGCCACACGAAGTCACACCTGACGCCACCGCCGTCGGTCTCATCCTATCGATCGCGGCCGACGCGATCATCCTGCTCGACAGCGCGCAGCACATCCTCCAATTCAATCGCGGCGCGGAAGAAATTTTCGGCTATACCGCCAAAGACGTACTCGGCAAGCCATTGTCGATGTTGATCCCCGAGCGCTTTCATCATGCGCATGATGAGCACGTCCGCGCCTTTGCGCATGGGGCGGCGCCTGCGCGGCGGATGGGGGAACGCCGCGAGATCTTCGGCATTCGGGCGTCGGGCCAGGAGTTTCCCGCCGAAGCGTCGATCGCCAAGCTTTCGACCCCGGGTGGGATGCTGTTCATGGTGGTGTTGCGCGACATCACCGATCGGCAGCGCGAAGAAGAGCACGAGCGGCTCCTGGCGACACTCAGCGACGCGTTGGCACATTCCCTCGAGTATGAAACCACGGTGTGCACGGCGGCGGAGGGGCCACTTCCCAAGCTCGCGGATACGTGCATCCTGACCGTCTTCGAAGGGCCGGACCGAACACTGCGGCGTGTTCGCGGAACCTCCACCGATCCGGAAATGCTTCGCGTCTTCCGAACGCTGGAGGGATACGAAACCGATCTGTGGACGCGTCCGTTGAAGTGGCGCGGTCCGGCGCCCGACGCCACGACCGAATTGATCGAGCAGGTCCAGCTCGAGTGGTTGGCGTTGAATGTCCTGACGAAACCGGCGTACGAGCTCATGGCCGCCTTGCGGATGCAGTCGGTCATCATCGTGCCGTTGATAGCGCGCGATCACGTGAATGGGGTAATGACCCTCATCCGGACCGTCGGTTCGACGCCCTACACGAAGGATGACATCGGCATTGCGGAAGCGGTGGCGCATCGGGCCGCATTCGCCATCGACAACGCGCTCCTGTATCGCGCCGCCCGGCGCGCCACCCGTGCGCGCGACGACGTCCTTGGGGTCGTGTCGCACGACTTGCGCAACCCCATCAGCACGATCGAAATGCTTGCTCGAGTGCTGACGGACACCCCGCCGGCGGACGACATTGCGCGGCGTGAGCTCGCGCGTGCGATCACCACGGCGTCGGAGTGGGCTGGCCGGTTGATCCAAGATCTCTTGGACGTCGCGATGATCGAAGCCGGGCGCCTCTCGGTACACCGGGACTTGGAAGATGTCGCGCCGATCGTCGTCGGAGCCGTAGAGTTGGTGCGCGGTGCGGCGGCCGGCAAATCGATTGTGATCGAGCTCGACGTGTCAGGGAATCTCCCACGCGTGTTCGTCGATGCTGGGCGCATTCGGCAATTATTAGGGAATTTGCTGAGTAACGCGGTGAAATTCACCCCGACCTTAGGGAAAATCACGATCTCGGCGCGCGTCGTAAAGCGCGAAGTCATCATCGCCGTGACCGACACGGGGCCGGGAATTCCAGCGGAGCACCTTCCGCTGGTGTTCGAACGGTATTGGCGCGCGCTCCATGGTGTCAAAGCCAATGGCGCTGGACTCGGGCTCGCGATTGCGAAAGGGATCGCGGATGCGAACAGCGGGAGATTGTGGGTCGAAACGCAGCCGGCGGGAGGCGCAAAGTTTTCTTTAGCACTTTCGATCGGCACGTAATTGGTGCATAACAGTTGTTCGAATCGCTGGTGTCGGTGATCGCCCTTCGGCGGTTGCTTGACATCGACGTCGATTCGTCGTATTACCAAGCATACTCACTCTTTGGAGATCTGGTTCGTGACCACGCGTTCCTTATTGGTTGCCGGCGCCGCGTTACTCCCCGGCGTCGTCTTGGCGCAGTCCTCCTCGACGGCATCGCTCGCGTCGCACATGACGGCGCAGTCGTATGTCACCGTTGCCAACTCGAGCCCGAACCTGGCGCAATACAAAGTGCCGCCCGGGCCACAGTATAGTGGTGTGGCGTATTTGTTCGTGACGCGCTCCGACTTGCCAGAAGGATTTGGCGACGTCTGCACGGGCGCGCTCATCAACAATGGACATTCCATTTTGACGGCGGCACATTGCTTGGCCAATTCACAAGGACAGCTCCAGGCGACGAGCGTCGACGTCCGGTTGACCAACGACGGTGGAAAAACATACACGACGACGCAGGCGCACTACTTCCACGTCAATCCGCAGTACACCGGCAACGTGATCGACACGCACGACATCGCGGTCATCAACCTCGATTCGGCGATGACGGGATTCACGAGCTACGACTTATATAATCAAGACGCCGTCGGTCAGAACTATGACGTCGTCGGCTGGGGCACGCGTGGCACCGGCCAACACGGCGCGAGCCCGAACGATCTCTTTTCGCCGCGGCACGGCTACAACACGTTCGATTTCTCCACCGACAATTCGATGTTCGGCTCGGGCTCCGACAGCTTCTGGGGCGGCCAGGACGTCTACATGTCGGACTTCGACAATGGCAAGCCGGGGAACGATGCGTCGTGCTGGCTCACGAGCTTCTTCACGGCGGACAACAGCCCGTACTGCAACCTCGGACTCGGCACGAACGAAGTCGATACCGCTCCTGGTGATTCGGGCGGTCCGGAGTTCGTGTGGGTCAACGGGCACTACGAAGTGGCTGGTGTGACGTCGTTCGGGATCACGTTCGGCCGCGGCGAGCGCGGCAACGAGTTCCATGGGCCGGACATCGACAACGTGCTCAATTCGTCGTACGGTGAGTTTGCGGGGTATACGCGCGTCGACATCAACAGCAATTGGATCTACGCGAATACGCCGGAGCCTTCGAGCGTGGCACTGCTCGCGACGGGCTTGCTCGGGCTGGTCCCGGTCATGCGTCGCCGTCGCGGCAAGTAAGACGAATCAATAGAAAGAGAAAAGCCCCCGTCATCGACGGGGGCTTTTTGTACCTCTGAAATGTCGTTGCCGTGCTGTTTAGAGCAGCTTGTACTCGTACCACGAATCCCGGATCTTCGCCACGTAAATGAAGTTCAGCGGGTTGATGTTCGGTACCTTGCAGCCGGCTGGCGCGTAGAGATAGCCAACCTGCGTGTGCGCGATCCCGCCGATGCGAACGAACGTGCAGTTCGGGAAGTGTTTTTCGTGGAACACCGTCGAGACCCCCGCCTGCTCGAGGAGCGCCCGCACCGGCGCTTCGCGATCGTTCGGCAATGGACTTCCACGACGCGCGGCAACGGCGGCCGAGTCGCTCAGATCGACCCCTGGCAGCGTGGTCTTGTTGAAGGCATCGACGACGGCCTGCATCGCTCCTTGGTGATCGACGAAGTACTTCTGAATGTCCGCGTCGCTCGCCATCGACAGTGCCATGATCTGCTGCATTTGCGGCGGTGCGTCCGGAATCTTTTTTCCAGCGCGGAGCGAGTCGTACATCACGTAGAACACCTTCGGAAACTCCAACGTCCGCACCGCTTCGACGCGCCATTGGCCGAGGTCGCGAACGAGGTAGGTGTACCATTCGATCTGCTTGCCGCTGTCGCCGATGGCCGTCGAATAGATGGCTGTGCTGTCCGTCGTCCCGATCGCTCGCGGCGACGAGACTTTCACGCCGGGCTTGAGCGTGCTCCCGATCGTGGGCATTCCGCCGAACCGGCGCGCGAATTCACCCGTGATGTATTTGTTCTGCTCGGGGAAGTCGGGATACGCGTACATGTGATCGACGATCCATGCCGGCGACCCCGCCTGGAGCGTGGCTGTCCCCCCGCCTGGGTGGCGCGTCGAAGCCGACGCGGCCGGACGCTGGCTGGAGCAGGCGCCAGCGCACACCGCGAGCGCGGCAACGACACTACAGGTAAACGATTTCATCACACGGTCCATGAGAGATGTCAGGGAGAGAGTCAGGTCGTCGCGTAAATGCCAGACGCGCGTTCGGTCACACGCTGGCGGAGCGCCATGATCGCGACACCCAGGATGACAAATAGTATCGAGATGACCTGCGCCGTAGTAAAGATTCCGAAGAATCGATCATCTTTTGCCCGGAAGAATTCGACGATGAACCGCTCGATCCCCGCGAGGACGCAATAGGCGCCAAAGAGCCACCCTTCCGCGTGCTTGTGGTCGCGCAACCGCCACAGGATGACGAACATGATGAAACCGAGGGCGACTTCGAACAGCTGCGTAGGATAGACGGAAACGACGTCGAGCGGGTGCATCCCCGGCGGTACCGGGACGTGAAAGAGCCGCGTCATGTTCTCCACCGTGCTCGGCGGCGCCCCATCGGGGAATTTCACGGCGAGCGCGCCATCCCACGGACGCCCATAATCGTCGCCAACGGCCCAGCATCCGGTGCGCCCGATCGCATACGCGGCCGCCACCGAAATCCCCCCGACGTCGGCGATCCGTGCGAGGCGCAACCCTTTCTTCTTCGCCACGAAGAGGACCGCCACGATGCCGCCCATGAGGCCACCCCAGAAGACGAATCCAGCGCGGCTGAACAGCGCGCCAGCGTCTTGCATGAGGATGGCATAATAGATTTTGGCCCCGAGCAAGCCGCCGATCACCGCGGCAAAAATGAGGTCGGAGATCGGTTGTGGATCGTGCCCGCGTCGCCACAGCTCACGTTGCGCCACGATCTGCGCGATGACGAACGCCATCAGCACCGACAAGCCGAATCCGGTGAACTGAAATCGCCCGAAATTGTACGAAAACGAGTGGTGCGTGATCGAAGCAAAAAGGTGAATCATACCTGTCCGGGAAGCGGCGCCGAGGCGTGTGCGCTCAGGTCGAGCGGTGCCCGTTCACCGAGAGTATAACGAAAAAGGCCAGCCTGCGCGATCATCCCCGCATTGTCGGTCGCGAGGCGTGGGGAGGGGGTAAAGACCGTCGCGCCAAGCGGCTCTAGCCGCTCCCGTACCGCCGCCGCGAGCGTGCGGTTGCAGGCGACGCCACCACCGAGCACGACACGCGTGCGGCCATGCGCGCGCGCGGCCCGATACGTCTTTTCGACCAGCGTATCGATGAGCGCATCTTGAAAGCCGCGCGCGATATCGCGTGCGTCGCGCGCCAGATCGTCGGACGCACGGACCGCGTTCAAGACCGCTGTCTTGAGACCGCTGAACGAGAGGTCGAAATATGCGCGGTCCGTTTCCGGCGTCGTGCGCGAGAGCATCGGACGGCTGAACCGAAAACGCGACGGATCGCCTTCCTTCGCCAATGCTTCGACGTGCCGGCCACCGGGGTATGGGAGCCCAAGGAGCTTGGCCACTTTGTCGAATGCTTCCCCAGCCGCGTCGTCACGTGTGCTCCCGAGCAGACGGTAATGTCCCCATTCGGGAACGTCCATCAAGAGCGTGTGGCCGCCAGAGACGAGCAACGCCGTAAAGGGTGGCTGCGCGTTGGGATCATCGAGCATGGCGGCAAAGAGATGCCCTTCCATATGATGAACCGCCACGAGTGGACGGCCGAGTCCGAAGGCGAGCCCTTTGGCGTAATTCACCCCGACCAACAACGCGCCAACCAACCCCGGTGCATTGGTCACCGCGACGACGTCGATGTCGGAGACGTCGGCCGATGCATCGACGAGCGTTTGTCGCACGACGGGGACGATGGCGGTGAGATGCGCGCGCGACGCAATCTCCGGAACGACGCCGCCAAAGACGCGATGGATGTCCTGCGAGAAAATCACCAACGAGCGGAGGACCGGCGTACCGCTCGCGTCATCGAGCAGCGCCGCCGACGTCTCGTCGCACGACGTTTCGATGCCGAGCACGAGGGTCATCGGTCCCCTCGGTCACGCATCCCGCGTGGGTCGTTCCGCGCGCAGCCCACTACTCGGCGAGCAAACGCTCGATCAGCGCCTGATTCGGCGGGGAGGCCCAATCTGTGGCGCCGGCCACTTTCTTCCGGATCACACCATCGCGACCGATGAGCATGCTCTCCGGCACGCCTGTCATCTGATACGCGGTCTGAATCGAACCAGCCGAGTCGTGCAAAATTTCGAAGGTGAGGCCGTACTGCCGCGCGAAGGCGGTGATCCCCGCTTCTGAACCAGGGCCGTCGATGCTCACCGCGACGATCTTGAGTCCCTTCGTCCCCAACGCGGTCTGTAATTGCTGCATGCTCGGCATTTCGGCGCGGCACGGCTCGCACCATGTTGCCCAGACGTTGAGCAGGACGACTTGTCCTTTGTAATCCGCCAACGTCTTGAGACGCGACGGCGTATCGAGCGTCGCCGCTTGGAAGTTCGGCGCCTTGGCACCGGTTCCTAGTGGTGAAATTTCGTCGCCAAGGAAGTGTTTCGCCCCCGCGAGTGCGGCAACCGCCACGACCGCGATCGCGATGACGACGAGCAGTTGTTGACGAACGGTCATGCCGCGCCAGCCGCGCTACGTAAAATTCCGATCTCCGCGCGTGGATCGTGCGCCGAGAAGACGGCGTTGCCGGCGACGAAGGCGTCGGCGCCCGCTTCGCGGCATGCCGCGATCGTGTCGCGTGCAATGCCGCCGTCGACTTCGAGATCGGCCGTGGAGCCGTATTGATCGAGCAACGCGCGTGCACGACGAATCTTGTCGAGCGCGGCGGGGATGAATTTCTGTCCGCCATAGCCAGGATTCACCGTCATGATCAACAGCAAGTCGACGTCATCGATCACTTCGCGCACGACGTCGAGCGGCGTCGAGGGATTCAACGCGACCCCCGCGCGGCACCCGAGCTCACGAATGCGCGTCAGTTGTCGCTGCAAGTGCGGAGCGGCTTCCGCGTGGATCGTGATCCCCGTCGCGCCGGCGCGCGCATACGCGTCGAAATATTGCTCCGGCTCGATCACCATCAGATGGACGTCGAGCGGAAGCGACGTGCAGCGCCGCACCGTCGCGATCACCTTCTCCCCGTACGTCAAATTGGGGACGAACCGTCCATCCATCACGTCGATGTGAATCCAGTCGGCGTCCCCGCTCTCACACATCACGAGCTCGTCGCGAAGAATCGCGAAGTCGGCGCTGAGAATGGACGGGGCGATACGAACAGGGTGCATGATCGAAGATGAAGGGTGGAGGGGGGGCTCAGCCGATCATCGCGTCATTGCGATGGTGGCTGTTGTTGTTGTGAATCCGCGGGTGGTGCCGGTGGTGCAGACGGCGCGGGCTCCGACGATGGAGGCGGAGGAGTTGGTACGGGCACTGACGGTGTCGGTGTGGGGACCGGCGGTGGTGTCGTCGATGGCGGCGGCACATCCGGCTCGCGATGAATCGGCGGAAGCCCCTTCTCTGGTACGGCCGTCGTCGTGGTGGCATCGGCCGCGGGCGGGAACTTGGATGCCGTCAGCGTGACAGTCCCGAGATCCGGCACTTTCGCCCCCGCCGCGGGCGATTGCCGCAGCACGGTGTTGGGTGGCTGGATCGAGCTCGTGTCGTACCGCACCGCGGTATTCAAGTGCAACGTGTTCAAAACACCACGCGCGTCGGCGAGCGCCATCCCCGTGAGATCCGGGACATCGACAGGGAGCGCGGCTGGTGAGGTTGGCGACGCGGGGGTCACCAAGTTGGGTGGCGCGCTGATGGGATTCGGCGCCGGGAGAATGCCAGCCGATTCCGCGTGGACGTCGACAGGAAGTGTGTCGCTCGCCAACGATTGTCGCCTCGTCGATCCCGGCTTCGACGGAAGGACGAAGACGAAGATGATGACGTACGCGATGGCGAACCCGACGACGGCGACGACGAGATACGGGAAAGCGCGCCGCACGAGCGCGCGAACGTTCACCGGCAAACGTGTCTCACGCCTCTCTACTTCACTCGGCGGAGCCGCGCCGCGAAGGCGCCGTCGGTGCCGTGGCGCTGGGGCAACACGCGCAACCGTCCTGCATCGAGCACCGCGGCCGGGACCGCACCTTCCGGCGGAGGCTCGAGAACGAACTCCGAGTGATCGGCCAGGAACGCTTCGATTTGCAAGTCGTTTTCTTCCGGTTCGAGCGAACAGGTGCTGTAGATCAACAACCCGCCCGGTTTGACCAACGTCGCGGCCGCACGGAAGATGGAGCGCTGAATCGCCCCCATCACGGCGAGATCCGACACCTTGAGGCGCCAGCGCGCATCCGGATGACGCCGGAACGTCCCCGTTCCGGTACACGGAACATCGGCGAGCACGACGTCGACCATGTTGACACTAGGGTGCCGCGCATCGTGCACGAGCGGGAAAACACGCTTTGCGTCGATCCGTCGCGCGGTCGCCACGACGCGTTGAATGCGCGACATGGAACGATCACACGCATACACCGCACGCGCCGTCCGCGACAATTCGAACGACTTTCCACCAGGCGCGGCGCACAAGTCGGCAACGTCGACGTCCGCATCGATCGCGGCGTAGCGCGTCACCAGCGTTGCGGCTGGATCCTGAACGAAGAACAATCCCTGCGAGAAGGCACCAAGCTCGGTGAGCGAAATTCCATGCCCCAACCGAATCGAATCTTCGACCAACGGCGCGTCGTGCACTTCCACTTTTGCCGCTTCGAGCATCGCTTCGAGCTGCTCGCGCACGACGCCATACGGGCGCACGACGACCGGTGCTTCCGTATTGTTCGCTTCCAGAAGCCGGGCCGTTTCGTCCGATCCCCAGCGGGAGACCCATCGAGCGACGAGCCACCGTGGATGCGAATACGTCAATGACAGCGCATCGATCGGATCGGATGGCGTCGCGACTTGCAACGTCTCTCGCTCGCGATCGGTCCGCCGCAATACGGCGTTGGCCAACTTGCTCGCGCCGATCCCGTGACGCGTCTTGGTCAGCTCCACCGTTTGCGCGATCGCCGCGTACGCTGGAACCGATCCCATGTACAGCAGTTGATACGCGCCCAAGCGCAGCAGATCGATCAAATCTGGATCGAGCCGTGCGAGTCCACCGCGCACCCGATCCGACAAGATCGCGTCGAGCGAGCTCCGGCGGCGCAGCATCCCGTACAACAACTCCTGCGTCCAGCGCCGATCCCGCGCATCGAGCACCGTCGTCCGCCGCTCGAACGACGGATCAAGGAGGTGTCCAGTCCGCACGTCCGCGCACACGTCGGCCGCAATCACCCGCGTCGTCGTGACCCCATTCGGCCGCACCGCCATGTCGGTGCTGAACGTGTCGTTCCGGGGCTCGGTGTTATCGGCCATTAGGCGCCAAGCATCCCGGTGAGAGGGGAAGAGGGGACAGCGACTTCACGACGCGGCATCCGTCCGGCGAGGTACGCAAGCCGTCCCGCGTCTGTCGCGGCGCGCATCGCGATCGCCATGCGAACCGGATCAGCCGCCGCGGCGATCCCCGTATTCATGAGAATGGCGTCGACCCCTTGTTCCATCACGACACACGCGTCGCTCGCCGTGCCGACGCCAGCGTCGACGATAACAGGACATTGCAACCGCGCCTTGATCGTGCGAATCGCATGCGGATTCAACATTCCGAGTCCAGACCCGATCGGCGAGGCGAGCGGCATCACGGCGACCGCGCCGGCGTCTTCCAGACGAAGCGCCGAGATGAGGTCGTCGTTCGTGTAGGCCATCACCTTGAACCCTTCGGCGGCAAGCACGCGCGTCGCTTCGATCGTCGCGGCGGCGTCAGGGAGCAGCGTTTGTTGATCGCCGATGACTTCCAGCTTCACCCATTCGTTGAAGCCGGCGGCGCGCGCGAGCCGAGCGTAGCGGATCGCGTCGTCAGCGGTGAAGCAGCCGGCCGTGTTCGCGAGCAGGAAGTACCGCGACGGATCGAGGTGATGGAGAATCCCCTCTTCCGTGTCGCGATTCAAATCCACTCGACGCACGGCAACGGTCACGACTTCGGCGCCCGATGCTTCGATGGCGCGGATCATCTGCGCGTTGGACGCATACTTCCCCGTGCCAACCAAGAGCCGCGACGTGAATTCGCGGCCGGCGATGACGAACGGCGTATCGGTGACGGGCTCGATGGCGAGTGTCATCTCAACCGCCTCCCACGAAGTGCACGAGCTCCAGCGAATCGCCAGACGACAAGACCATCTCCGCAAACCGATCACGCTCGCGCACGATCGTGCGGTTCAGCTCGACCACGATCATACGCGGGTCGAGTGATAGTTGCGTGAGCAACGCGGCCAGCGTCGTGCCGGTCGGAACGGTCCGATCGCTCCCGTTGACGGTGAGCGTCATTCCCTCTGTGGCCGCCTCAGTCACCATACGACAGTAAGATAGTGGATTGCCGCGTCTTTCGGGCTCCGTTCGTCCCAAATTCCCGCGATCGCCGCGACGCCACTCGCCCCCGCTGCTCGGAGTGCGGGAACACGATCTGGCGTGATGCCGCCAACGGCGATCACGGGGATGGTCGTCACCTTTCGCACAGCGTGCACCAACTCGACGCCGCGCCCAGGATCGTTCGGGTGACTTTCGGTCGCGAAGATGTGTCCGACCATTAGCCAATCGAGCCGTCCCGTAGAATCCCCTCTGCTGCGCGCCGCATCCTCCGCCGCGCGCGCTTCCGCTGGGGTATGGACACTCATCCCGATTCGCATCCCCCTAGAAAGCATACGGCTGACGTCGTCCACTTGTAGGGCACCACGCCCGAGTTGGACCGCATCCGCGCCCGCCGCGAGCGCGACGTCCACGCGCTCGTTGATGACGAGGGTCGCATGCGCCGACCGGCTCACTTCGAGAAGATGCGTGGTGAGCGCGAACATGTCACGCCCCGAGAGTACGCGAGTCCGGAGATGGAGTGCCCCGCGGGGGCCCATGGCTCGGAGGAGGTCACTTGCTGTAGCGACAAAATCGGGACGGGCGATCACCGCGTCCGAGGTCAGCACGTGGAGGCGCGGGACGGTGGGGCGGGGCACGGCGCCGGGCATGCTGCCCGTCATGGCGCTCGTCAGACGAAACGATCGCCCGCGACGACTCCGCGTCCCCGGAGCCAATCGGCGGCGGCCATCCTTCGCTTCCCCGATGGCTGCACATCCTGAATCACCACTGCCCCCTCGGCGCACGCAATCACCAATCGGTCGGAAAGGGGGAGGACTGTGCCAGGGGGCGCATGATGATCAGACACCACGTTCGCCCCAAAGAGTTTGACGTCGGCGTCCCGGAGCGTCGTAAAGGCGCCTGGCTGCGGATCATATGCGCGAATCGCGCACGATACGGCGGCCGCCGGCTGGTGCCAGTCGATGCGTGCCGTATCGCGCGTGACTCTCGCCGCGTACGTCGCCAAAGCGTCATCTTGCAGGGTTTCCTTCGCTTCGCCCAAATCCAGGAGCGCGAGCGCTTCGATCAACGCCAACGCTCCCACTTCGGCCAGCCGCTCGCGGAGCTCGCCGTACGTCTCGTCTGGGAGAATGGGCGTGCGTGAAGTGAGGAGCACCGGCCCCGCGTCGAGCGCCGGTACCATCCGCATGATGGAAACGCCCGTCTCCGTGAGCCCGTTTCGGATCGCCGCCTGAATCGGCGCTGCCCCGCGCAGGGCGGGGAGGAGCGACGCATGAATGTTCAGCGTCCCGAGGCGCGGAAAATCGATGATCCGCTTCGGGAGAATGTGGCCGTACGCGACGACGATCGAAATGTCCGGCTGCATGAGCTGGAACATTTGTTCGAATTCTTTGTCCTTGGGCGTTTCCGGCTGAAAAACCGGAAGCTTCTCCTCGAGCGCGACGACCTTTACCGGTGGTGGAACGATCGTTCTGCTACGTCCCTGCGGCTTATCCGGCTGCGTGACGACGCCACAGACCTCGAACCCTTCGCCGATGAGGGCGCGGAGCGGTGGGACGGCGAACTGTGGCGTTCCCCAGAACAAGACCCGCATGCGGCTTACAGCGACTCCGCCGGTGGTGTGTCCGCCGGCTTCTTCCCCTTTCGACGCCCTTTTTTCTCGGCGCCCGGGACGATCGTGCGGACGAAGCCCGGATATTTCTGTACTTCGCGTTCCCACTGCCGAGCGACGGAGCGGCGCTTGAGGAGGCTGAGGTAGTCGATGAAGAGCTTGCCGTCGAGATGATCGACTTCGTGTTGGATGCAGCGCGCGAGCAACTCGTCGGCCTCCAGCTCGAACGGTTTGCCGTGCTGATCGAGCGCACGCACAACGATGCGCGCCGCACGCTCGACGTCGCCCGAAATCTCGGGGATCGAGAGGCATCCTTCGCCATCTTTGGCGCGCCCCTCTTTCATGATGATCTCCGGATTGATGAAGACCATCGGTTGCTCATCCACGTCGACGACGGCGATCCGCTCGCGGCGACCGATTTGCGGCGCCGCGAGCCCGATCCCTTCCGCCGCGTACATCGTCTCGAACATGTCGGCGATGAGTTGGCGGAGTTCGTCGGTGATCGTCGAGACGGGAATGGTGGGCTCGCGAAGGATCGGATCACCCAGCACGCGAATCCCCAAAATCGCCATTACGCCTTCGCCCCCGTACCGCCTTTCCGCGTGATCTTCGCGATGCGCCCGCGCTCGACGATCAGGCGCGTCTCACCGGATTTGATGGTGATGCGATCGTCCATCGACACGACGGGCGCGCCGTCTTTGGTCTGGCTCGCGATGGCGGCGACTTCACCGACGACGCCGCCGGCGGTCACGATTTCATCCCCTTTCTGCAGTGACCGGAGGAAGGTGTCGTGCTCTTTCCGCTGCTTCTGCTGCGGGCGGAGGAGCACAAAATAGAAGATGGCGCCGATGGCGGCGTACATCACAATCGTCGTGATGAGCTGATTGCCTTGCATAGGAAGGAAGAAAAGTCAGTCGTGGCGAGCGTATTAGCCTGCGTGGTCGCGACCGTGGTAGCGATCCAACCAGGCGCGACTCCACCCCGCGAACGTTCCCGCGGCGATCTGTGCGCGAGCCGTCCGCGCGAGGCGGATTAGGAAATGTACATTGTGTAACGACAGGAGGCGGAGTCCGAGCAGCTCCTCTGTCACGAACAGATGTCGCAAATACGCTCGGCTGAACCGCGTGCAGGTGGCGCAATCACAGTCGGGATCGAGCGGCCCGGGGTCGTTCCGCAGCTCCGCCCGCTTCACGTTCAACCGGCCGTCGTGGGTGAAGACAGCGCCGGTCCGCCCCATCCGCGTTGGGGCGACACAATCGAAGAGGTCGACGCCCCGCCGAATCCCTTCGACGACGTCCTCCGGAAAGCCGACGCCCATCAAGTAGCGCGGACGGTCGCGAGGGAGGACGTCGTCGGTGACGTCGAGCATCGCGTACATGTCGGGCTTTTGCTCACCTACAGATAGCCCACCGATTCCATAGCCGTACCAGTCGGTCATCCGCGTCATTGCCGTCGCCGATTCGCGCCGCAGCTCGGCGTGAATGCCGCCTTGGACGATGGGAAAGAGCGCTTGCGGCGCTCCAGCCGCATCGGTCCCCGGAAACGCGGCGAGGCAGCGATGCAGCCAACGGATGCTCCGCTCCATCGCATCGCGCGCGACGGCGTTGTCGGATTGTCCGGGGATGACGTGATCGAATTGCATGATGACGTCGGCGCCAAGATTGCGCTCGATCTGCATCACCGATTCGGGGGTGAAAAATTTGCGCTCGCCGTTGACGTGGCTACGAAACTCGACTCCATCCTCGGTGATGGTGCGCAACGTTTCGAGCGAGAAGACTTGGAATCCCCCAGAGTCGGTGAGGATGGGTCCATCCCACCGCAT
>Ga0105241_10000557_pt1 | contig 28152 bp, 31 predicted proteins | sample KBSC64metaG_FD_80422 | JGI IMG/M metagenome (GOLD analysis project Ga0105241, IMG submission 80422) | Corn rhizosphere microbial communities from Kellogg Biological Station, Michigan, USA - KBS C6-4 metaG | ecosystem: Host-associated > Plants > Roots > Rhizosphere > Soil | place: Michigan, USA... | reverse complement strand
TGCCAACGCCAAACATCGCCCCGCTGCTGCTCGTCGTGTCGGTAAAACTAGCAGCCGAGAAGGAGTTCTGCACCGTGCCCCCAAACCCACCGCCGTCAATCCCGCCGGTATACATGTCGGCGCCATTGATGTGCATCACTGCAGCGCTATACGTCCGCTGAATGGTTCCCGCGTCATGGCCACCAACAACACCACCGACATAACCATCAAACGAGGCATTGGTGAGCGTAATTGTTGGCGCGCCATAACTGTCGCTAATCGTATCGGTGTCGTCGCCAATATACCCCATGTAGCCGACCAGCCCACCAATGTAGGCGTCAGAGCTATCATACGAAATACTCCCATCGAACGAGCTCTGGCTGATAACTGTCGTGCTATTTTCAAACCCGACCAAACCGCCCAGATAGCCATAACTTGTCGAGCTAATATCCAGCGAGGAGTGTACATTGGTAAGCGTCGTGTTGCTACTGGAAGCCACGATACTACCCGTCGAAACATCGGGGCTGATGATACTGCCGCTGGCAAGAGACAAATTCTTGATGGTCGCGCCATCGGTCTGCGAGAACAACCCCTTCGAATCGATATTCAGATGCGTAATACTGTGGTCGCGCCCATCAAGCGTCCCCGAAAAAGAAGTACTGCTAGCCAGATGCGCAAAAGTCGAACCGCTACAATCAATATTTGTGATCAATATGTAATAGGCCGAAGGAGCGTCGTCAATCTCATGCAGCTGTGCACAAGTGGAAATCCGGTACGGGTTGCCCGCAGTACCCGCACCAAATGATGAAAAAGCAAAAACCGCGGCGCTTGGCAAAAGCAAAATTACACCTGCAGCCATCCCCAGATATGCGAATATTTTCCGCATGACACCCCCTATATTGCTTATGACTATAAGCTACGAACCGGGAGGTCGTCAATCGCAAAAAATCTTTAAGGTAGCTAATGAATCTGTCTGGGGATTGCCTGCGCACATGCAGATGCGGCCTATTCCACCACTTTCCATTCCCTGCCATTTACTACCAGCGCCTGCGCGTCTTTTAGTAACACCGTCGCATATCCATCTGATTGGAGTTTTTCGGTGATGTCATGCATGAGCGGGCCGTATTTTTCGTTGTCGGCGTGCGGGACGACTACTGTTTGCGTCACAGCGAGACCATCAAGTAAGAGTTCGGGCGCTTTGCTCGGATCGTCAGCTATTTCAAAATGCTTAAGTGTTGGGCCAGCCACGATCGCGCCAGCACTACCGCCGCCATATACAATGCCGTCCTTAACCAGCCCCTGAATAATAACGTCCGCGCCAGTTTCATGCAGTAACCAGTTCAGATAAAACGTGTTCCCGCCGCCACACCAGATGACATCTTTGCTAGCCAGCCTATCCCACAAGTCATCCGCATCGCCCATGTAATCTTGAAGATCAAGGCGTTCGACGTCAAAACCATGGCTCATAATATTCGCGCGGTTTCGCGTCAGCCAGTCCTTTGGGCCGTCCTCAACATCAGCAGCGTTTTCAATAAGCGCCAGCTTGATGTCCTCAGCTGGCTTGCCAACCAACTTTACAAGATGCGGCGCCTGCGCCTGAGAAATTGCCTGGGAAGAAAGAAAAAGTTTCATACTCACTCCTCCCAACTATGTCCAAGCTGTGGCAATAGCAGCCACACACGCACATCCTGGCCGGCACCCATTGTTCGTCGCAAGAACGTGCGGATATGTAAACAGATCTCATCCTGCTGCTGAATTCGCTCCGGAAAGGCATGGGCGGTGATTTCTATTTCAATTGGTGCGATCATAAAGGACCCTGACTGCACGCGAATAAGACGGATGCTTACTTCTTCCGGGCGTAGTTTAATGGCGCCGCAGGTTAGCTGTTCGGCAATAAATCTACGAAGCTCAGATATAGCAGACTCAATTTGGGCCACTCCCGATTCGGCATGGAAGATATTCACTGTCGGCATAACTAAACCCCCGTCCCCAGTGTAAACTTAGCAACTTCTTGCACGCAAGTTCCACCACTACCAAGCTCAAATAGTCCCAATCTGGTGAAGACACCGCTAAAACGATCAGATTCAGGTAAACTTTCAGCTGCAATAGCTTTACCACTCAAAAATCGAGTAAATGTTACATGTGGGCGAAATAATTCACCAACAGCCGGATAGCCGTATCGCTCAAAATTCTCACGAACCTTGCCTGTGGCTGCAAGGAAGTGCCTCTTATCTTCTTCCAGCAAGCCGTTGCGGATTGGATTAATGGCTTCAACGACAGCCATTTGCAAATGGGCTACAGCTTCGGTGCGGGCGTACTGTGCATCGATGTAGCCTTCGGCTTGATAGTAGCGCGTCGCCTGTAGTGCGATGGACGGTGTATTCGCCGCAATGCTCGCCAACGCTTCTTGCACTTTTGTGAGATCGCTTTCTTTCAGTTGCACCATGTAGAGGGAAATGTGTGGGAATGGGCCGATGTCCGTAAGCTGAAAATGCGTGCCAAATCTTTGGAGATCAGCGCTCAGTTCGATCGCTTGACGTACGAGCTCTTTAGAAGGGAGTATGACAATGTCGTAAGGTTTTGAAGCCATGCTAATTACTTAGATGCTCGTGCACAATTTGCCACGCGCCATTGTTTCTTTGCAGAGCATTGGTGCCGCGGCCGCTACCTGATTTCGCTTGGCCGTCTATAATCCCTCGCCAATGAAAGGTGTACGTACAGACGGCTGCATCGTCTTTGACGAGCGGCCAACGAACATCACGTATCTCATACGTTTCATCTTGGATGTTCGCGAAAGTCGCTTCGATCGCCCTACGAATCTCATCTATCCCAAAATGTGAGCCGTCGGTAAACCAATACGAGGCCTGTGGTGCGATAAACGGTGCCACATTCTCCCACACGTGGCTATTATTCGCAGCTTCGTAGGCTTTCAGAAATTGCGTAAGCTCTTGTTCCATTATTTCTGCGCCCGCTTCATCCACCAGCGCTTCAAGTCACCCACGACCAGTGTCGAGAGCAGAAAACCCGTCGGCGGCACCAGCGCATTAATGAACGGCTGGCCGCTATGAATAGCGAACAAAAACAGCACGACAATGATGTATGTTACCAACATAATAACCGACTTGCGGATGAAGCTGCCCTCCCAGGCTTTATCCATTTCGACGCGCTGGTTGCGTACTTCTAGAGCGGTGATGCGAGATTTGAGTTGTTCGAGTTCGGATTCCATGGTGCAAGTATACTGTAAAATAGTGACTTCGGGTGCGTAATTCGCTACAGCACCTTGATAATTCCGAGCAGCGCATCTGCTTTATTGCCAGAGTCTTTAAAAACAAACCCGTCGCTTTCTTCCACGTCCTCACCATAGAGATGGTCGACAAGCCTGAGCTTGGTGGAATCGTAAATCATAACGAGGTCGATCCTCAGCCGATAGCCGCGATCGCCTTGTGCACTAGCATAAAAGTCGTGTAACAATTCTGCCGTAAAGATATCCGTACTATCTGCAACGTTCGTTGGCGTCCCAAAAAAATCGATACGTTTGCCTTGAACTGTGCCGACTTGGTAGCCTATGCCATTACGAGCCGGATCATATTTATCCATGCCTGCTTTCCGGACAATCTCGGCCAGTTCATCCAGCGTTTTGTTGGGATGGTCGCGCAGGCTAATACACCGAATGACGACCGACTTGCCGGAAAAATTCTCCTCAAGTAAGCTGTCCAGTTTTGGACCAATTTTTACATAATCGGGCTTTTCGTTCGACTTGTAACCGGGTAGGGAGACGGCGAGCGTAAGCATTAGGCAAGTTCCACTTCTGCCCAAATTGGCAAGTGATCCGAAAAATCTGTTTTGAGAATTTCAGCTGAAACAGTTTTTACGTCTGGCGTGGCGAAAATGTAATCCAGGCGCCAATTGAGATTGTTTTCTTCAAAACCATCGTAAGCGAAGGGCTTGGTTGTCCAGGTTTTTTGGCTCAAATCCGGGCCGACATGTTTCAAAACGCTGCTTACTTTTTGAATGGTGAGCGAATCTGGCGTCGCGTTCAAGTCGCCGGTAAAAATAGAACGCTCCGATTTGGTTTTGAGCATAGCGATCAACTCGTCTGTTTCGGCCTGCTTGCGCGGCGTGCTTACGAAGGCATTCGTATATGACATATGCGTGGTTGCGACGGTAATCTGCTCGCCGTTTACATCGAGCGTCACCTCAATATACGCACGATATTCATCGTCATAATGCCCAGTGCCACTGGCTTCATTAATCCAGCACCAATTCGTACTGAGGATTGGATATTTGCTAAAAATACCGTTTGCTAAAGGTATCTTGCCCTCGCCGAGATCAATTTCTTTATAGAAATGCCCGTAACCCAGCTCTCGTGCGATGAAGCTTGGCGTATGACTAATTTCAGACGCATCCTGAATCGTCAGCTCCTGCAAACAAATGACATCCGCTGGATGCTCCTTCAGAAATGCCGCGATATTGCAGATATCTTCCTTGTACCAAACGTTCCACTGGAGAATTGAGAGTTTCATGATTTAATCCTGCCAGACGCTCGCAAAGTCGTCAGGTTCTCCATATGTTTCTTGGATGTATTGCAGCAGTTCGGGGAATTCGGTACGCTCGATAAAATGTTTGCCAGCGTGGATCTTAAGCTCGACCGGTGCTAATTGCTTAGCGATGAACTCAAATTCGCTTTGCGGGATATACGGATCGTCCTCGCCCCAAATCAATCCAATCTTTTGCTGATTGGTGCGGATCTTCTCCCATTGCCAAGGCTCGTCGTAATAGCCGCTCTGCTTCTCCATCTCGTCACCGAGGTCGGTATAGCACGCCGAAACGAGCACCGAGCCTTTTATTTTGTTGTTTTCTGCGTAACGCATGGCGGCAACCGCGCCTGACGACCAACCAACCAGCACGTCATCTTCGCCAGCCTTCACATGGTTCTTTAAAAACGGCAGCCAGTACTCCGCCCGCGCAATGATTGAGTCGGGCATTGTCTCAAAAAATGTCTCGTATCCCAACTTGTCCAATTCCGCCTTCAGCCAACCCGCCCAGCCGTAAGACCAGTGTTCTGTACCATTACCATGAATGAAAATAATGCGCGGTTTACTGCTCATGCTTATAACATCCTTGTTTTTATGAGCTCGAGGAGTTTTGGGAATGCGCGGTACTCTTCGCTTTTCTCGAGGTTGAAATGCCCTTGGCCTGGCAGGACGACTATCTCGCCTTTGCAGTTATCCGCGACGAATTGCGCTTGTTCGAGCGGGACGTATGGGTCGTCGTCTGAGTGGACGAATAGCAGTTTGTTGGCATTGGCGCGGATTGCCGGCCAATCAAATGGCACGTCGAACAACCGATCGTTCGCGTCCCAGCCCAGCGAATTGTCATAAAAAACCGAGACAGCCACAAGCCCGCCGATTTTAGCTTTATTTTCCTGCGCAAGGATTAAGCCTAAGATTGCACCACTGGAATGACCAACAATAAGCGTGTCTACATTGATCGGAAACGGGCAGTGCTCATGCACAAAATCTGCTGCTTCGCGCAGCGATGGATGCTCAGGATGCGGCAGCGATGGCAGCCAGACCTGCAATCCCTCCGCCTCGAGCTGGCCTTTCAGCCATTGGAACCAATTACCTTCCGGCGATCCAGTCGTGCCATGCAAAATAACCGCATTTTTCATACTTTCGGGGGCTCCCAGGACGCTACTTCAGGGGAAAAATCGAGCTGATGCGAGGGAATGCCAAGCCGTAATCCGTACCCTACAACTGACTTGTATTGCTCAGGATGCGTGCGATCTACTACAAAAACTTTGTTCGCGAAGATGACATAATGCAGCGCGTCATTTTTGAAATCGATGTACCAGCTGTGAATATCTGTTTCGATGGCACGGCTGAGTTTGTCGGCAAGCGCAGCCGCTTGATCTTCGGGCACCTCGATAGTGTGCAGCGTCCATTGCTTCAGCCATGGCGTTTTGTGCTCTGGCCTCACCAGTTCGACGCGTGTACTCACTATTTTGACGGTCTTGAGCGTGGATGGATCCGCCAGACTTTCTTCAATGATATCGCCACGCAAGGTATCACCATCTTCAAGAATATGCTTCAACTTCTCAAGCGTTTTTTGCGTCAGCGGTGAGGGCGGTACTTCGTGAGCATGCCATTCATAATATTCCATTTCGCAGGTGTCGGCGCTCAGAGATTTAAAGCTGTAGCGGACGTAAAAACTGCCGTCCTGCTTACTGAGCGTGAATTGTTTTGGTGGATCGAATTCCGTGAGCGCGAGCTCCGACCATTCGGCGCCCTCTTTGCCGCGGTTACGATAGATCGTGCCCCGTTTTGCTGGCCACTCGCTCGCTTCTTCAACAGCAATAAAATCAACCCATTTCGGCGTATTCTTGGGATTGAGCGTGAAGTCAAACACGTCCTTCGCTGGTTTATCAATGTGAATAGTCAGTCTGAGTTCTTGCATGGCCCGCCTTTTACAGACATCATACCAGATCAGCATCACCCTAATCAGTCGGCGCCTCATATTGTCGTTGCATGCCATGGCTCGCAACGCTTCTATACGCTACAATACCCATATCTTATGAACTGGCTCCTCGCTGATGCAATCATGTTCGCCTGCTCCATAGGCCTGTATGTGGCCGTGCGTAAAGCGGCACTGGACAAGGCGCCGACACAGTTCAATAACCTGGCAATGTTCGCCATCCCGTTCGTTATCTTTGCCATCGCCGACGTATGCACGCATCATCACAGCGGCGTAACGCTCTCGCAAGCGCTCCAGATCCTCATTACCGGTGTTATTCTGTCGTACTACGGCAACGCCATGTCGATGAAAAGTATCGAGCTGGCCCCGAACGCCGGCTACAGTTTGATCATTTCAAAAAGCTACGTGGTGATGACGACCTTTTTGGCGGTGCCGTTATTTGGTGCGCGCTTGACGGCAACGGCGCTATTGTCCATCGGCCTTATTATTGCTGCTTCGGCGCTTATTATGATCAACCCAAAAGCAGCCCACCATGCCAAGAGTGCGGCCTGGCTGCCGCTCGCCTTCGGCTCTTTCTTGTGCTGGGGCTTCTTATCGCTGATGGCCAAGCATTTAATTAGTGAAGGCGTGCCGACCATCGTTTTTCTGACGTATGTGTTCGCCATTGCAACCATCTGCATACTCGTCGAAATGTGGCACAAAAAGATGCATTTTAGCGTCATAACAATCCATAAACGAGCATTTACGTTGATTGGCGTAGCAGCAGCCGGCTTTAACTTCTTCAATTTTTACACGCTGAGCATCGCGCCCAATGTCGGCTATGTGAACGCCACCAACGCCGGCTCTATTGGCGTAGTAACCGTGCTTTCGGCGGTTTTATTTAAGGATGAGCTGACCAGACGCAAGCTGATCGGCGTGGTGGGCGTGCTAAGCGGCCTGACCATGTTATTCGTCTGGAAATAGCCACGCCCGCATCTCCTGCATATGTGATACTATAAGGCGATGAAACGCAAACTGATCATTGGAACGCGCGGTAGCAAAATGGCGCTGGCTCAGACTGGGCTCGTGGCTGACGCTTTGCGCGCACAGTATCCCGATGTGACCATCGAAACCAAAGTTATTACTACCAAGGGCGACAAAAACATGGCGCCGATTCCGCTCGATTCCGTTGGCAAGGACTGGTTTACCAAGGAGATTGAGGTGGCGCTGGCGGCGGGCGAAATCGACTTCGCAGTACATAGTTTTAAGGACCTGGCGCCCGTGCAGCCCGAAGGGCTAATTGTCCAGCCGGTGTTCAAGCGCAGCGATCCACGCGATGTTTTGGTATCTGGCAGGCAGGAATTACAGCTGCAGGATTTGCCCGAAGGTGCCGTGATTGGTACCGACAGTTTGCGCCGAAAAGCGAACCTGCTCATCCAACGACCCGATTTGGTAGTACGTAGTCTGCGCGGCAATGTCCAAACACGCCTCCAGAAACTGGCCGACGAAGACTACGACGCCATCGTACTGGCGGCGGCCGGGCTGGAACGGCTGAACGAGCTCGATCGGGTTTCAGAATATTTTGAGCCCGATGCATTCGTACCGGCCATTGGCCAAGGCGTGCTGGCGGTTGAAACCCGCATCGCCGACACCGAACTGCGCGACATGATCGAGACCTTGCAAGACGAGCCAACCCTGCAAGCTGTTGCTGCCGAACAAAAGTTTTCAGCAGTTATTGGCGGGGGCTGCAAGCTCCCAGTCGGTTGCTACGCAGAGCTGAACGGCGACACGGTCACCATTCATGGCATGCTCGGTTCGGATGACGCCACACAGGCTGTTATTCGGTCGACAAGCGGCGCGGTAGCCGATGCCGTCCGGCTGGCTGAAGAACTAGCCGCCACCTTACAACGAGAACTCAAGTAGGCGCCGGTGCAGCCCGATCTCACCGGCATGACCGTCATGCTGACGCGTAGCAAGGAGGGCAACCATGTTTGGGGCCGCGAACTCACTGCATATGGCGCCGATATCTACGACTTACCGACCATCAATACAGCGCCCGCCACGGTGACCGATGCCATAACCGTCGCATTGCAGCAACTCTCTTCATATGATTGGCTCATCTTCACCAGCACTGCCGGCGTTCGGTACTTTGGCGAGCTCATAAACTCCCTAAAGAAGAGCCCCGTCGTGTTACCGTCAATCGCGGCCGTTGGCCAGCGCACTGCTCAGGCCGTCAAGATGCTTGGGCATGAGGCCGCATTTGTACCAACGCAAGCTGACAGCGCCACGCTTACTAGCGAACTACCGAACCCCGGTCGGGCGCTGTTATTACGAGCTGACATCGCTGATCCGAGCACGGTAAGAGAACTGGAGGCGCGTGGTTTTGACGTAACCGACTTGCCAATATATACGACACATCTGCTCTCAACGCCCGACCCAAAGGCCACGACACAATTAGTGAGCGGCGACATTGATACAGTCGTTTTTGCCAGCCCATCGGCAGTGCGTGGTTTTATAGGGCGAGTCAACGAGCAAGCTTTGGCCAAAGCGCAACAAATACCAGCGATAGCGCTCGGCCAAAGCACTGCCGCAGCACTACAACATACTGGTTTCCAACGCGTTCACATTACCGCCGAGGCTAATCTCAAAAGCGTTGCCCAGGCATTAGCCGCCTCCAGAGAACAATAAGCTGGTATAATAACACCTATGGAAAACGCCCCCGAAACTCACCCGTATCATCATTACCTCTTTTTTCAGGTCAGCCCCGCTTTTTACGGCTTGCCTGAAGGAGAGCAAGCAGAAATAAAGGGCGCGTTCGTCAAAGCTGTCGCAAACGCCAAAGATCTGATCATAGAACAGTACGCTACGCTTGGTTTCAAAGCCAACACTACTTTCATGCTGTGGTGCCGCGCCAAGACGCCGACTGACGTTCAAGATTGGCTGCCTAAGTTACTCCACACCGGTTTTGGCCCGTATCTTACGCTTTCGCACACCCATTTCGGTATGGTCCGCCCGTCGCAGTACAGCGGCCGAACCGGTAAGCCAGAGCAAGTCATGCAAAACTACACCGAGCGCATGCCCTATCTCATCGTCTACCCCTTCACTAAAACCCAAGAGTGGTACCTGCTTGACGCCACCAACCGTGGCTCAATCATGGGGCAGCACATTAAGATCGGCATCGGTCATCCGGACATTCGGCAGTGCCTGCTGTATTCATACGGCCTCGACGACAACGAGTTCGTGGTGTCATACGAAACCGCAACGCTTGAAGAGTTCCAGGACCTGGTACGAGAATTGCGCAGCACGTTAGGACGCACCTACACGCTCAACGACACGCCGATCTTTACCTGTGCGTACAAGCCGCTGCAAGAATTGGCGAACTGGCTATGAGCGATTTTAATGACACATTCTTGCGAGCCTGCCGCGGTGAAGCAACCGATTACACGCCGGTGTGGTTTATGCGCCAAGCCGGCCGGTCGCTGCCCGGCTACCGCAAGATCCGCGAGAAATACGGTGTTTTAGAACTCACACAAACACCCGAGCTGGCTGCGCAAGTCAGCCTCGAACCCATTGACCTGCTCGGCGTTGACGCCGCCATTCTGTTTGCCGACATTATGCTTTTGCCGATGGCCATGGGCGTGGACGTACGAATTGTCGATGCCGTCGGGCCCGTCATAGACCAGTCCATCAATACGCCCGCAGATGTGGCGCGGCTACAGGCATTCACACCGGACCGTATTGAGTACTTGCAGCAGACTATTAAAATCTTGCGCGGCGAGTTAAAAGTGCCGCTGATTGGCTTTGCTGGAGCGCCGTTTACGCTCGCCAGTTACCTTATCGAAGGTCAGCCCACCCGCCAGTGGCAAAAAACCAAACGCTTTATGTTCGAAGAGCCCGAAGCCTGGGATCAACTTATGAGTGTACTTTCGGACGGCGTCATCGGCTATTTGCAGACACAGGTTTCCGCCGGAGCGCAAGCATTGCAAATTTTCGACAGCTGGATTGGTGCCCTGAGTGCCGCTGACTACCGCCGATATGTCCTGCCGCACATGCAACGCATCTTTAGCTCACTCAAAGCTACAGGCGTGCCACGCATTCACTTTGGCACCGACACCGCGGGCATGCTGGAAGATTTCGGCAGCGTGGAGGCTGAAGTTATTGGGCTCGACTGGCGTATGGATTTGGGCCGCGCTCGCCAGCTTTTGCCAGGCAAAGCCTTGCAAGGCAACCTCGACCCTATCACCCTGCTTGCCGGGCAAGACGTCATCGAGCGCCGCGTCGATGAACTATTTGCAAGTATGCAGGATCGCCGCGGCTGGATCTTCAACCTCGGGCACGGCATGCCGCCCGAAGCCGACGACACCAAAGTCAAACAATTAGTGGAGTACGTACATGGCAAACGATAAAACTGGCGTCGTCCTGATGACGTACGGCTCGGCGACTACAGCCGACCAAGTAGCGACATACATGCAACATGTCTATCCGAACGGCGTGCCCGACGGCGTCATTGAGGATTTTGAAGAGCGGTACCGCCTAGTTGGCCGCTCACCCCTCATCGATATCACCCAGAAACAAGCCGAGCTCACCGAAAAAGCACTCGGCGCAGACTATATCGTGCGCGCTGGCATGCAGCACTCCCACCCGTTCATCGATGAAGTTGTGGCCGAGTGCAAAGCCGCCGGCGCGACACGACTCATCGGGGTAATTTTGGCGCCGCAGTACTCGCCGATTATTATGCGCCGCTACATCGATGCGCTTGAGGGCAGCGCTAAAGCACACGGCATCGATGAGGTAAAAATCGCTGCGCCATGGGGTACTGAGGAGCATTTTATCGCTCTCATGGCCAAACGCGTCAACGAAGCACTTGAGCGACTGCGCGAAAAGCACGGCACGGTTCCGCCCATCGTCTTCACCACGCACAGTTTGCCAAAACGCGTCGTTGAAATGGACCTCAGCTATCTCGACCAATTACGCGAAACCGCCGAAGCCATCGCTGCCAAAATTGACCCGTCGCTGAAATGGGAAATGGCCTACCAAAGTGCCGGCCACACTCCCGAAGAATGGCTCAAGCCCGATCTCGTTGATGTACTGGCCCGCGTCCGCGACGAAGGTGGCAAGGCAGTGCTCATCGTGCCCTTGCAGTTCTTGGCCGATCACCTCGAAATCCTCTACGACCTCGACATCGCCGGCGGCGAACAGTGCCAGGAATACGGCATCGAGTACAACCGCATCGAACTACCAAACACCGATCCGCAGTTTATCGAAGCACTGGCGGCGGCAGTACAAACCATTGAATAATCACAAGCCCTTCGCCCAGCGCGTTTGATAGCAACGAGGATCGGGAGTCCCGGCTATTATCCTTGCCCACTCGATTATAGCCAACCTACTCCCTGACCTCAGGATCGGCTAAGTACGTGCGCTGGCGCCAGGTTTGTACTATGCAAACATAGGTTGCGATGAGGCCGTAAAATAGCCCAAACACCACGCCAGAGTCAATAATCCCACGCCACGGCTGGGCCAGCTGGATAACAATCAGAATGATCGCCGTCACCCCCAGCGTCAATGTCCAGCTCGTTATCATCCGCCGCCGAGTCGAACCGTAATAGCCGATGCAGAACAAAGGTGCCAACCACAGGTCTCGCCCATTACCCTTCTGCGTAAGGTGCCACATACGCGCTGCAAAGCGGGGTGAAAACTGCTGCTGAAACCCGCGATAGCCTTCGCTCACCAGCATGACCACACTCCACATAACAAGCACCGCCCACTGCCCCGGGCTCAAACCAATCCGCAGCGCATCAACCACCTTTGGCGCCACGCGCATAAGAGCACTGCCAAGAATCAGCGTCACACCAATGGCCGCCCACGCTGCCCCAAGTTTCCGTTTGAACTCCATACTGCTCACAGTATACCGCAACAGAGGTCATCTCAACACCCGGTAGTTATAAAAGCTGAGAAAAACGCGAACCATTTATGGGCGAATTTTAGCGAAAACCCGCCTCATGGTCTGCTTCGTCGATAACATGGTGAAGCCTTTGGTAATCGATGATAAACGTCCAGAAATACAGCGCGGTCTGACAAATAAAGACCTGGCGGATCTGGCTGCCGGCGGCAAGGAATTGTGCTTAGCTTCTTCGCTTACAAGGATGCTACTACGACGAGCCGAACACATCATAACGCTAGCAATTGCCTATGCTGTCTATGGCTGCCTTTGCTATCATACTAACATGGTACAAACTCCAATCGAGAGATATGAAGGGCTTGAGACGCAGATTATCACTCCAGATGTGAATGCGCTTGCTGGCAGGCTAGCGCTTACGCGCACAATACAAGCCTCAGAATTAGAAGCAAAACTGCAAGAACGCGATCCCGAAATACATATTCTGCATAGATACAGACCGAATGCCGTCGTACCCGATCCTTTTGATATTAGCAAATATCCGCTGGAAGAAGCGATAGCAGCCGGACGGGTTGTACAAGGAACGGAGAAGGATTTAATCGCTCCAAATCAAATATTTTTTGCCCCTGCTTCTTACGGCGGAGATAACTACGCCCCCGGCCGAGAAGAGCCAGATGACTACACACGGCTAAACCCAAAAGTAGAGGGTCCTAATAGTGTCAACTGGCGCCCCGACAACATACTGACTACGACGCACAGACAAAACGCAGGACTCCTTGAGGGGCTTCACTTAGATCGAGATGAGGAAACGACTGATGCGCGAGATGTAGACTGGACCGAAAAAGACGCTAATTACGGAAACAGGTTCGGCGTTTGTTATAGAGGCAGGTCGGCTCTGTGGGTAGTGAGTCAAATCATCGCCCCACAACAACTAAGAATGCCGGATGCACGCACTAAAGTGATACGAATCATCTTTGAAAAAGATGAGGTCTACCAGGCATCGACCGGTCTAATGGTGCATGATGGAGGGACAGTACTCTCTGTGGGCGAAGCTGCTATTAAAGACACGTTGAGAGGCTTCCTTGATAATCCTCATTTCCATGACAATCCAAAGTCATACCTACAGGCACCCAGAGCAAACCTTAACGTAACAGGATTCTTTCTCCTGAATGGGGCTTTCTGGCAAACAAACCGCCACCGCCTAGGACTCCCTCCTCTATAAGTAGCTTGTGCACGGCTCTATTCTCTTGGGCCAATAAGCCAGGGTCCGACTTACAAGTCTGAGTTGAACGAACCTGCACCAACTTTCTGCGAAAACTCAGCGCCAACAAAAATTTTCGCGAATCCAGCTTGTGCACGGTTAGGAGACTCCGCTGCCTCGGAGCTGGTTGATTCTCCTGCGCTACCCGCGACGGCTGAGGCACCTAGCGCTGCAGTGGCCGCCGTGCGCTCAAAGTCTTCAGTCGGCATCACGTCAAATGAGCCTTCAGTCTTCGAATTTTCCGGAGCGCCCAACTCAACTGACGATCCAAGTAATTCAGCAGTCATTTTTTACCCTCCTAATTTGCTTATGGTAAAACCAGCTTAGCACGATCGCTACCATTTTAATACAACACTAACCATACGAAAGTGAGCTAGCCTTGGTGAGTACATACCCAATAAGTTTCTTGTAATCATGACAGTACACTGAAGGATTTTTGAACGCCTCATCAATAGCTCGCTGCCCCCAATCACCCAAAGAAATGTCCGGTAGACCACCCTGCTGCCGGTCACTCGCGCGGCCGCCACCACAGATATCTACAATTTCGCATTGTTGGCATGTCGTACTCAGCCGGCGTGGCTCTCGAATGCCCAGTTGTACGACGGGATGCTCTTGTACTTCTCTCAGTGAGTGCGTAAAGACGTTCGCGCTCCCGTCTCGTCCGAAGCGAATCGAATCGGCATTAGGATGCCAAGCTTTTAATCCGTCTGTTCCCCGGATTTCTCCGTCTTGCTCGATGAACAGATAGCGAGCGTCACCAAAACCAAAAATCTCACCGCCCGCTGGAGACTTGTAGGGCCCAAGGCGATTCATCACGCCCCGAGCGATAGCGTCAAGCAGGCGAATGCGCGTATAGGTGATCGCTTGTGTTTCAAAAAGATGCTCATACAGTTCAATCATGTAATCTGCATACGGCGTAGAGCGGCCAGTCGGATCCCACAGGGGCGGCGGGTTATCCCAATTGGCGTGTGGCCAGATGAAATCGAACTTGAAATTGAGGAATGCGTTCGGGTCATCAGGAAATTGCTCGAGGCCAGGACGAAATTGCTCCAAAGCTCGAAAGGTCGGTATAGCCTTAGTGTGGCAGCCATATCGCTCAGCGTCCTCTGGCGAAGGAGGTTCCATGTTGTACTTGTTCATTGTGCACAGTATGCCCCGAAAAAGCTTCGGCCAACCCTCGCGCATACGCGTGATGTTCTCAGCTATCCGGTCAAAGCTTGGGCCACCACCAAGCAATGGCCGCGATCGATTATGATCTTCAGGCATACCATCGATACTCACACCAACTCCGATATCCAGTTCGGCAAGTTCTGCCAAGACTCCTTCCTTCAAAGTAGATCCGTTGGTCTGAACGACAAAGCTGAGCTTGATATCAGATAAACCGTCGCGTAGAGTTTTAACGACCTCATTAACGTCCTGCATTCTGAGCAATGGTTCGCCACCATGTAGTACGAATGAAGCATGGTCCAGGTGATATGCAGGGTCATCGTAATCGGCATAACTGTCGGCATACTCGACAATTCGGTGTGCGAGCTGGCGAGCAGTCGTGATTTCGAACGGCTTGTGAGTAGTACGGTTAGCCGCATTGCTACCTTGATACATATAGCAATCACTGCAACCAAAATTGCACGACCCCTGCAGCTCAAGCGCAAATTCTTTGATAGGCGGCAAAGGCCTCGGCAATATCTCCGGAACAACCGATGGGACCCATAGACCTACCGTATTCTCACTCACGGACAATCTCCGTAGTCAGGTTCATTAGCTCACCAATGCGTCGGGTAATACTTAATGGATACACATACCGTCCTTCGCTTGCAAGCGTCACATATACCGCATGAACAATTTCGGGAAAGCAACGTAAAGCCCGGTGTGTCGCTTGATCTGGATCGTCTTCAGTGTAAGTCATGGCGAGCCCTGCCCAAGCCTCGGCTGCCGCCAGCGGCTGCTCATCTTGAATAGTATCGAGATAGTGCCGGCGTGCTTCCAAGATTAGCCCTCCTGCAAGAGCTATGTCGCCAGGATGGTGATGCACCTGCCGATTCGACGAAGCATCTCTGAACAAAAGTCTTTTCCGCGCGTAACTTCCAGATATACGATGATAATCAGGATAGAGCGTTACGTCAATCTGGCGTATAAATGGCGTACTACCGTCTCCATCTTCCATGATATCCGCTGCCAATGCAGCGATTTGATCCTGATTAGGACGTAGGTTACGTAGTCGCCAACATGTCGCCTCATCAAAATTCAGTCTACGAGCAAGTAAGCTCGCTTCTTCAGGACCATGCAGAGCATCCCTACTGAACCTTCCCTGGTCGATCGCAAGCGTTTCGATCACGACTTTACCAGCAGTAGTCAGAAAAGGTGATCGCCGAACTTCGGCCGCGAGTTCAGCGTAACGATCTCGCCATTGCGTATATTCGACGAAAGCAAGCCGGTATTCTGGACTACCCTCCGCCAAGGCCTTGCACCGCGCCGCTAGGACGTCGATTGTTGCTGTATGCGTATGCAAAGACAGCAGCTGCCGCCGGAACGACACTGGCAGTGAAAGATTTGGAACCGCGTAGCGCGCTTGATCCAAGTGGTGATCGTAGAGCGGCACGATTCGATCAAGGGCCAATAAAATATTTTTCTGACTGTCAGAGGCCAGAGCCTGCCCAAGAGACCAAGGATCATCGGGCAAGCTCAGAGCGATTGACCCGAGCGTCTGCGCGCGGGAGGCACGAAATATTTCGGAACGAAGTGGCACGAGTGTACGCAAGGTAGCCGCAATACTCTCTTGATACTGTGGCAAATGCGTGCCAAGTACGTCCCATGCCTCTTCAAAGAGCTGCGCCCAATGATTAAATTCTTCCTGCGTAAGTCGCGGCGCTAAGCTAGCGCCTTCAAGATTTGTCATACGATAGAACGAAGGACTACTGTCGTCAAGCTCAACGCTAACGACTCCTGCCGACAGGAAACGAGCAGGCTGCCACCCTGGTCTCATTTCTTGCTCTCCTAGGCGTGGGGGGTGTACGGTTTCGCTTCCGAATGCAATCGTGATGTGACCTTCGGAGCTATAGCGAACCTGTGCCATCTGGCCAGCAGCATTAGGATTCCGGAAAACAGCACGGCCAAGGCCGGGCAAATAGGCTCCTTCTTTTTGAATCGGTATTGTTAGCGAAGGGAACGGGTGATCAGCCCGGATTGCAGCCGCCGCTGCAACACTTTGGTAGTAATACAGGTGCTGGAGAAATGACGGATCAGCACACCAGGCCGTGCAATAATCGGCCCAGATCGCCACCTGCGGATGACTGAGCGCCGCCTTTTTATCAGCCGCAGGTAGTTGATTGAGCCAGTACGCTCCAGGAGCAACCGCAAGCGCCGCCTCATCGCTTTGCATCCCTAGCCTGGAGATAGCAGTGCTCACCTGCAGCAATCGCTCGTCCTGTAGAATGGCGAGTGCTTCTGTTTGTGCTGGGTTGCACCACGCCAGCTCCTCGATTCGCGATTCGCTCAGAACCATACGCCCTCATTGATACTGTCAAGAGATAATACTACCTGCATTCCCTGAGGGCAAATGTATAACCTCGGATGGGCAAAGGATGATTCAGTTAAGTTTCTATGTGATGAATTTTTATATGTTCGTGCGCGCATCCCACTTTCGGACCCATCTTACCAACACGAACAGTATTTGCCGGATTAAACGGCGGCGTAGTAATAATCACCCACTGGGCAATACTAAACGAAAAGCTCCAGACTATAAAATCTGGAGCTTTTCGTATCTGTTGGATAATTTTGGTGGCTCCTCCCAGACTCGAACTGGGGACACAAGGCTCTTCAGGCCTCTGCTCTACCAACTGAGCTAAAGAGCCACGCAACTCCGTTATTCTACCGTTTTACAAGCTTTTTTTCAACTAGTGACCAGATTTTATCAACATAGTGGATAACGGCAGCGTCTTCATCGCACCATTGAAGAGTCAGAAATTCATCGCGTGTTACATAATGGGCCGCAATCATGCCGTCGCCAGGACTAACAACGTTGCCATGCACCAAGCTTACCGGCGCAACAAGCCGGAGTGTCCAATAGCCCCACTCACCGAATCCTCGGTAGGTGAATGCTACATCGCCGACGGCCTGTACGTCTACGCCCACTTCCTCTTTTAGCTCTCGTCTGATGGCCGTCTCGAAATCCTCATCATACTCCCAGCCACCACCAGGCAATTCATATTCTTGGTACTTATCTTTGATAACAAGAACACGCCCATGGTCGTCGAACACGATAGCGCGAGCTGCAACCCGATAGAAAGGGGACTGCAGCTCGCGCGGATTAAAAACCATATCTGTCTTCTTCCACAGCTATCACTCCGCGCACAATACGACTATTACTCCTTGCTCATGAAGTCTTTGACGCTCTTGATGGTGTCCATGAACTGCGCAGGGAAAATTATGGTGCTATTCTTCTCAGCGGCGACGTCGCTGAGCACTTGCAGGTTACGTAGCTGGAGGGCGATGGGGTGCGCGGCGATGATGTCAGCAGCTTCGCCGAGCTTCGTAGCACTCAGCTGTTCACCTTCGGCGGCGATGATTTTGGCACGCTTCTCACGCTCAGCTTCGGCCTGCTTGGCCATAGCACGCTGCATGGTGTCGGGCAGCTGTATATCTTTCAGCTCGACCGTGTTGACGTAAATACCCCACTTGCCAGTCGCTTCGTCCAAGATGCCCTTAATGGCGTCGTTAATCTTAGCGGTGTTGCTCAAAACTTCGTCGAGTGAACTCTGGCCCACAATGTTACGCACTGTCGTTTGCGCGATCTGGTATGTGGCAGCAGTAACGTTCTGCACGTCAACAATCGCCTTAATTGGGTCAACGACCTGGTAGTACGCCACCGCCGCAACATCTATCGAAACGTTATCTTTAGTAATAATCTTCTGCGAGTCAACCGGTAACGTAATAATCTGCATGCTCACCTTGCGCAATTTATCGATAACCGGCACGATGAGGCGCAAACCCGGCTCCTTGATTCCACCACGAACCCGACCCAAACGGAATATAACACCGCGCTCGTACTGGTTGATCACCCGTACACCATTGCCGATGATCACAAAAATAATAATTAGTATCGCGATTACTGCACCAGCCATATGTTAACTCCTCTTTCTGCGTCCAATTATAGGGCAAATACTGCCGGTCGCAAGATGAGGCGTCGGTCAGTTCGCTCAACCTTTATCAGGCCTGAAAGCGTCCGAAGCTACCTAATAGCGAATCTTTATATACTGACTTTTTATTTTCTGCTTGTCATCAGGCTCAACTCCTGGTCAGTCGGCGCGCGCATAACCAGCTCAGTAAGCGGGCGCTTCAGCCAGGGTTGCTGCTCCTCCGTCATTGCTATAAAATTCGGCCACGCAAGTGGCTCACGCCCGTAAGTAGCTCGCCGTTCGTTGAGCTCATCAATCGTCGTAAACCCTGCAACAGTCGGCAAAAACGGATAATTATCCTCCACAGAAAGCAGCCACTGCGCGCCAAACTCCTGCGGTTCACCACGCTGAATCAGGAGCAAATCCTGCATTGCCGGTATCAAATCGTACGCGCAATCATCCCTATTTTGTCCAAAAAGATGCCGAAAGGCACGCAAAACTTTTTCCAGATCAGCCTGCGTCGCGTGCAGCGCCAGTACTGATAAAGCAAGCGACCCGTCGCGGCCTATATAACTCAGCCGAGGCTCCCGAATTTCGTCGAGAATTTCAAGGGCTCGTCGCGTCCGAGCGTCGATATGCCTGTGCGCAGCCACCTGCTCAGCCTCGTAGCGTTTTGACCCACCTTCGGCAACGTACAGCCGCCCGAGCGCCCGAACTTCCAGCTGGTCCTCTGCCATTAGATCGGTGAGCTCTTTGCTTAGATGAGGGTAGCGCATCTTATAAGTATACCTAGGCAAAACGCCAGCAAGCAACCCTTCCAAATCGTTGTAAAATATAGTATAATCCATACAAAATATAGGGAAATAAACATGCCTGATAAGAAAAAATGGGCTTTTAGCCTGGACAGCGATGACGCCATTCGCATTACTCCGCCGTACAAAATCGACGAGGCCCTGTCGCAAGCGCTGTTTGATTTTGTGATAGATAACGACGCACTACAAGAGTTATTTGAGCACGACTGGCTCATCGACGCCGACCCGAAAGGTTTCGACCTTACATACGTAGAGTTTTTACACCGAATTCGCGACTACACCGCTACAAAAGTGAAGCCCAATAAAAAAGAAAATATAAAACAACGCCTTAAGGAGCGTTTTACACGCTAGAACTATGCAAAAATTCACCTTTACCCGTAACGATGGACGCGGGCACATACACATTACGAGCGCTGGTTTGCCCCGTGCAACAGCTGAAAACCTGGAAGATTTTCTAACGGCCGACGTCGGCTGGGATCTCGCATCTGTCGACTATCAGCTGCATGAATGGAAAAAGATTATACAGGGGGAGTCGGAGTTCGAAGGTTTAAGCGGAAATGCCACCGAGCAGCACCTTTCTCGAAACACTGTAACGTTATCTTCGTTGTTCGATATGTACGACCCGATTGAGATGTCGGCGACGGAATTCATGTCTTTCCTTGAACAGTTTCGTACAGCCGTAGAGAAAGAGCCCTTCCGTCGCGGTTCAACTGCTGAATAAGTCTCAAAACAAGGTGCTACCACGCCGATCGAACAACGGTGTCCACATGGTCTTCCTTCGCTGAGAAACAAATAGAGCGGCCGCAAAATGGCCGCTCATATCAGCAAATTGGTGGGATTGGAGGGGCTCGAACCCCCGACCTCGTGAATGTGAATCACGCGCTCTAGCCAGCTGAGCTACAATCCCATGTCCTGAACGGAGTGAGTATAGCACGATCAAAGCCATTTGTCAGGTAGAGCACCATGAGGCTTGCTACAACAGCAACGGGACGCTCGTCACCTCCATTCGTACACCTCGAACGATGATGGCGCGACCTTAACGATCGCGTCATCATTCCTAACTCACCAAGCTATACTTGACTGATGGTCTGCCACCGATGGGCCAGTACTATATAGGGCGCCTGTATCTGCGTTAATTATTGCGAGCCGAATCCCCACGCTATCGTTCGGATTGTTGTAGCTTGTTGCAATGTAGCTGCCGTCAGGTGACCAGATAGCCCCAAACACATACCCGTAATAGTCCGCTACGGCATTCGAATGAACCGGTCCTGCGTACAGGAGGCTGTTATTACTCCCGTCGGCGTTCATCACATACAGATCTTCGTGGCCAGTGGCGTCACGAGTGCCATCACTATATGGGTTCCGGGTAAGTGAATACACGATCTTTCCATTTACGGGATTACTCCGGGGCTCCATCGGATAGGCACAGTTGCCTGCTGTAGGGTTCGGATTATCGGCACTCAATTTCGTAAAGCCAGTGCCATCAGTATTCATCTTGGCGATCCACAAATAACAGGTGTTCTGGTTGACCTGGTCGTTATTGTCGACCCCAACAAAGCGGAAGAGGAGCTGCCCACCATTCGTCCACGAAACGTCTTGCATATCGCCGCTAATGGGCGTGTGGATGGACGTAGCAATCGTATTTGCGGCCAGGTCGCGAATTGTCACTGCGTTGTACTGTTTACTGTCACTGCCGTACCAATAACCATCAAGATAGACAATCTTTGTGCCGTCTGGAGATAAAGCACCAGTGGTAACGAAGTTAGGGAGGGTGAAGTTAAGCTTTACTATCCCCGCTCCGTCGATATTCGCTTCATACACATTCATCCAATAGCTCGTCCCGGACAGGAAGTAGAAGTGCATTCGATCAGGAGTTATCATTGGTGAGGTAACTCCGCTGTATAATCCCGAATCGACGAGCAATTTGCTGTCTGTTGCGTCGAATTTGATCGAGGATATGCCGGAATTCGTGGTGTATAAAAGGTGATCAGAAGCCAAGGTGGGCGGAGTATACTGTGTACCCCAGCTGATGTCTGCGATGGTACCATTGAGAGTCGGCCCTGTATCGAGCAGTACTTTGGTCGGAACATTTATTGTAGCCAGACGGTACCCCACAGTGTCGTTCGGGTTGTTATATGATGTGACGACATAGTTGCCATTCGGGGACCACGTAGCGCCATATAAGTAGCCGTAGTAATCATAAACCGCATTGGAATGGACGGCTCCAGCATACAAAAGGCCGTTATTACTTCCGTCGGCGTTCATCACATACAGATCTTCGTGGCCAGTGGCGTCACGTGCACTGTCTGTAAATGGATTACGGCTCAACGTATAGACGATGGCACCATCAACCGGATTACTCCGTGGGTCAGTCGGATAGGCGCAATTACCCGCCGTTGGATTAGCGTTGTCAGCAGTCAGCTTAGTAAAACCAGTACCATCAGTATTCATCTTTGCAATCCACAAATAACAGGTGTTCTGATTGACTTGGTCATTCGTATCTACGCCAATAAACCGAAATAGGAGTTGCCCTGAGGTGGTCCAGGTAACGTCCTCCATATTACCGACAATTGGCGTGTGTACTGACGTCGTCGCGCCTGTCGCGACAGTCCGGATAGTTACGGCGTTGTACTGTTTACTGTCACTGCCGTACCAATAACCATCAAGATAGACAATCTTCGAACCGTCAGACGATAATGCGGCACTATTGACGAAATTAGGTAACGTAAAACCCATCGCTGTTACATTCGTTCCATCGACGTCAGCGCGATACACATCCTTCCAATACGATGTCCCCACCGTAAAGTAAAATTGCGTACGATCAGGCAGGAGCATAGGCGCGGCCGCCCCAGGGTATGTCGAATTACTAATAAGAAGGTTTGCAGTACTTGAGCCTTTAACTTTGGAGTAGATATTCCCCGAGTTAGCGTACAGCATAGTGTCACTACTTGCAGGGCTCGCTGTCGCTCCAGCGTTCAGAGGCATAAAAAGCATACACATCAGCGCGCCGAGATCTAAAAAGGCTCCGAGATAATAAAATAGTCTGCGCATGCGCCCTCCTCATTAACGTAACTATTACCATCATATGCTGGAAGAATCTGGCTGGCAATATCATTGGCATTGCGCGTTCGGGCAGGAGTATACACTTTAACTGAATACCCGAGCCAACACAAAGACAGCCCTTAGTTTGTGTTATAAAAAGCGACTCTGCACGAGTCGCCAAAATATTCTATGGAGGAGCTGGCGGGTACCGCCCCCGCGTCCATCGGTTTAACTGATTCGTCTATCCTACAGGTGTAGGCTGTTTGAAAATTCTTGAACGGCGAGCGGCTAAACAGCCAAAACGTCGTCGTTCAGAGCCCTGGTCTTAGCAAATAGGCTGGGCATCCTATCTGAGCAGCCGGATGATATAGCACACACTGAAATTATCCGAGCGTCACTTCAGGTGCGGCTACTAAGCTACGCTAGCAGCTGGTGCAAGTGAAAAGCCACTGCGGGCGAACAAGTCCGCTACAACAGCCTTAGCACTGCGAATAGGTGTTTTTGCATCTATTGGATTTTGCCTATAACGCTGGCAAGCGACCTGCTGATCGAACCGTTAAAGTCCAACGTCGAGCTTAAAATCAGCCCCTCGTATGAGCCACTACGTGGCTATGCTTATTATACCACAAGTTAGTCAGCTAAACTGGTTTTCGCTGGCAACGTTACCATAGGGTATGATAATTGCATGCCCGCCAATATCCGAAAGCTGTATATGCTGAGTTTTCTATCAGGCCTCATATTTTGGTATCCGGTCGAAAAACTCTTCCTACGGTCTATCGGCGTTGGACCGCTCGGCATTAGCGTTAACGCCATCGTCTTCCTTGCCGTCATGGTTATTTTTGACGTGCCGGCTGGAGTACTGGCCGACAAGTGGCGTCGCAAGTATGTGCTCGTAAGCGCCTGCGTCGCGCTCCTTGTCGCCTCACTGATCGCCGGCAGTAGCCATAGCTTGCCGGTTTATCTAATCGCCACCGCATTGGTCGGCGCCTACATGGTGCTCACCTCCGGCACAACTCAGGCGATGATGTACGACAGCCTAAAAGAAACAGAAAGCCAGAAGACTTATGATAAACATCAAGGTTGGGCGTATGCGTTGTACCTGGCGGGATTTGGTTTCAGCTCTATCGCCGGTGGCTATATCGCACAACACAGTGGTTACCGCGCCAGCTACTGGATAACGGCCGTGGCCATGGCTGCAGCACTCATCGTTTCCTTAACCCTCGCCGAGCCTGTGAGAACCCAGCCAACGCACGACAAAAAACTCAGCGCTCATGTTCGTGAAAGCGTTACACAAATCCTGGCCCAATCGTTGCTGATGCAATTGGGTTTGCTCATCGTCGCAGTCACTATTTTACGGAGCACCCAGAATGAATATGCACCACTGCTCTTCGTAGCTTTAGGCCTCGGAGCGGTGCCCATCGGCTATGCAACTGCCGCTAAGTGGCTCACCAGTTCACTCGGGCAGATTATCGCTCCAAAAGCAGGACGACGCGTACTCAAGTTATCACCTCTGTTTTTTATTGGCTTTACGCTTTTTAGTATCGTGCATACGCGCTGGTCATTACTGTTTTTCTTTATCGTCAGTTTCCTGTATGCGGCCATTACGAATCAGGCTGAGTCTGCTGTGCAAGATCTTACAGCAAGCGACATTCGCGCAACGATGCTTTCTGTCTTAAACTTTGCAAGCAACATTGTGCTAATCCCCCTGAGCTTGCTATTCGGTTGGGTCGCACAGCATTCCAACGTCTTTAATGCATATACGACACTTTCTGTGGTGGGAATCCTCTACCTAATTATGTGGCTCGTGAGCGGGCGACGCTCATTCCACGTCATTTATGATATGAGACCACGACATGAGCAGGCACCAAGCGCCGAGGTAGAGATCGTCTAGCTTATACACTAAATGGGTGGTCGCACGCGGCGGGGTCGCTGGATGTGCAAAGCGCTGCATGCAAGCCGGCGAGCGCCTCGTACAATTGCTTGCGCTGCTTTTCGCCCAGCTGGTGCATCGCCGGTTTTTGGTAGCGCGCAATTGCCTGAGCGGCGACTTCCGTAAGCTGCGCGCCTTTGGTTGTGAGCACGAGGTAATGCACACGACGATTCTCCGGGTCGATTTCGCTGATAACAAGGCCTTTCGCCCGCAAAATCTTCACCTGACGGCTAATGCTCGCCTCGGTCTGACCAAGATGGTCGGCAACTTCGCGCTGCGCGAGATTAGTTTGCCGCTGCAATACGGTCATGATTTTGTACTGTGCAAAGCCGACGCCAAGCTGCTCCATTAAAATCTGATCGGTGTGGCGAGCGAGTGTCGCCGCAACATGTTCAAGTAGGTAACTAATCGCCGCTTCCTGGTCAAGTTCCACAGACATAATTGCCTCCGTCTACCCATCAGTGTAGCAGAAAACCTCACGCATCAAGCGCTTCGGATCAGCCACATTGGGCCGGACGCTACTTACCGACGGATTGCTTAGTAAGTTTACTAGGCCACCAGATCACATTACCGATATCAAGCGCCAAGGCAGTTACCAGTACTGAGCGCACAATTAGTGTGTCGAGCAAGATACCGAAGGCAACCGTAAAGCCAATCTCGGCAAATGCCGTCAGCGGCAAGGTTGCCAGCACCGAAAACGTACCAGCCAGCACTGCGCCAGCCGAAGTAATCACCGCGCCGGTCGCCGCCAGGCCGGTCAAAGCAGCTTTTTTAGTGTCGCCATGGTGTGCTTCCTCACGAACCCGCGTCATCAAAAAGATGTTGTAGTCGATACCAAGGGCAACCAAAAATACGAACACGAACAGCGGTAGTGATGAGTCGGCGCCATTGAACTTCAAGATATGCGTGAAGATCTGTGCACAGGCACCAAATGCTGCAGCAAACGATAGGATAACGGTGAGCATCAGCACGAACGGCGCGAGTAGTGACCTTAGTAGCAGAGACAGAATCACAAAGACAACTACAAGAATGATCGGGATGATCATCTGTCTGTCATGCTTGGAAGCGCGTTCTGTATCCAAAATAACTGCCGTAGCACCACCGACCTTCGCATCGGCGTTTGGAATCTGGTGCGCAGCAGTGCGTAAGTGGTCAATGGTTGCATAGGCCGCAGCGCTGTCGGGCGTTACCGTAAGCGTCCCTTCGGTTAACGCATAGCCGTCTTTGATAACCGCTGGCTCGACAGCAGTTATGTTGCTGTCACCATGCAGCACCCCCTCCATCGCCCGTGCGCTGGCCGCATTGCCCACAATGACAACGGGCTGCCCAGCCCCCACTGCTGAGAAATGCGCCGAAAGGACGGCATCGCCCTTCACCGAATCGGGCGTGTTGCGGTAGGTGTCTTTTGAAGACAAGCCGTTAGCCTTAAAGCCGATCGCTCCAAGCGCCATAATACCGAGCACCGCAGCCGTCACCAGCCAAACCATGCGTGGGCGACGTGCAATAGCGCGGCCCACCTTCGCCCATAGCCCCCGAGCAGTCGGCACTTCAACACCGTTGCGCGGTGTCATAGGCCAGAACAGCCAGCGTCCAAAAATGACCAGCAACGCAGGCAAGAGGGTTATCATCACGAGCAGTCCAACGCCGATGCCAATTGCAGCCACCGGGCCCAAACTCTTCGTAGAGTTCAGCTCAGCGAATAGTAGACACAACATCCCGACCACCACCGTCAGAGCGCTAGCAATAATTGCCGGACTAGCTCGGTGCAGCGCCAAAGACATGGCCTCATGTCGGTCTTCATGGCGATGCAACTCCTCACGGTACCGTGCAATGAGCAGCAATGCGTAATCAGTCGCAGCACCAAAGACAAGCACTGTCAGAATGCCGGCACTCTGGGCGTTAACCACCAGCCCCGCATGCTTGGCAAGCAAATAAATAATGGCTTGTGCGCACGTCAGCGAAAAACCGGCAGAAATAACCGGCAGCAACCATAACAGTGGGCTGCGATAGGTAATCAGCAGCAAAATGGTGACAACCCCTAGAGCAGCGTACAGCAACGTGCCGTCGATACCTTTGAAGGCATCAGCTGAATCGGCGGCCTGACCGCCCGGACCGGTGATGTGCGCTGTCATACCTTCTGAATTATTAGCGATCTTGCGGACATCGCCAAGGATTCCGCTCACCTTTGTCCAGCCGTTGCCCACGTCAACAGCGACGACACTTTCGGCAGCTTTTCCATCGGGAGAAAAATAGGGACCCGCAGCACTGTTAGCGATCACGCCATTTACTGCACCAAATCGCTGCACATCACCTGCGATCTTCGCTTTATCTACCGATGTCAAACCCGACGTTCGTTCATAGACAATGACTGCCGGCGCTACATCTGTAGACTGAAACTTGCTCGTAATATTGAGCACCAGCGTCGACTCAGCCTTACTTGGCAGCCATGCCGAAGTGTCGTTGGATTCAGCGCCAGTGAGTTTGCCGGCAAGTGGCGCAGCCACGGCCATTACCACGACCCAAGCAATGACAATCAGCCATTTCGAACGTTGCCCGGTAATAATTCCAGCAAGACGATGCGTCTTGCTTTTTGCTGATTTCTCGAGCGTCTGCGCCATTTTGTTTATTCCTTAGCTATCTACCATTCAATATAGCAGGGGTGTGCGAAATCGAAAACTTCTATACCTGGACCGCTCCTGTCGACAGCACGAAGCGTCTTACTAGACCACCTCACTCCCTCGCTGGACTACTCTTCGTCAACGCGGCAAGGGTGTGCCAATCCTCAAGCGAGAGTGTTTGGGCGCGGGCGCCAGGCGAGATACCAGCCTCGGCCAGCAGTGCTTCAGTTGCAGTACGGTCTAGATGAAGGCCGGAACTTAACGAGTTCAGCAATGTTTTACGACGCTGGGCAAAACCCGCCTTCACCACGCGAAAGAAATGCTTGGTATCAAGATCAGGGAATAGTGGCTCTGAGCGGCGCTTCAAAATGAGAATCTGCGAATCAACCTTCGGCGGCGGTGTAAATAATTCTGCTGGGACAAGTACGCCGAGACTCGCTTCGCAGTACAGCTGTACACTGACACTCAAAATACTCATTTGTCCTGACGCCGCACAGACGCGCTCAGCCACTTCTTTTTGCACCAGTAGCGCCGCCTGCACAAACGGATTCGCACTCTCACAAAGCTGCTGCAATAGTTTACTGGTTAAGTAATAGGGAATGTTGGCCGCCACTTTGTAGCCTGCCGGCAATGTCTCCAGGTTAAAACGAAGGATATCCTGCTGAATAATCGTTAAATTTGTAGGCGCTGTACCGCGAGCAGTGGTAACGCGGGCGCGTAGACCACGCGCTAAGGCATCATCAAACTCAACCGCAACCACCTCTTTGGCCGCCTGCACCAAATACTCAGTGAGCGTGCCAGGCCCCGGACCAATCTCGAGCACTGTATCTTCGGGCCCAATGCCGGCACCGGTGACCATCGCTTCCAAAGTGTCAGCGTCGTTCAGCCAGTGCTGGCCAAGGGATTTATCGGTGTCAGGCAGAGTCATCATCTGTCTATTCTACCAGTTATGGTGCGCAGCCCAATGCGCAGCCGCTGCTTTCCAGCCGCCGTAGCGGGTGACGGCGTAGTTATTGCACCATTTTAGCTGGGTCACCGGGTTCGTCG
>Ga0105241_10000552_pt1 | contig 28310 bp, 19 predicted proteins | sample KBSC64metaG_FD_80422 | JGI IMG/M metagenome (GOLD analysis project Ga0105241, IMG submission 80422) | Corn rhizosphere microbial communities from Kellogg Biological Station, Michigan, USA - KBS C6-4 metaG | ecosystem: Host-associated > Plants > Roots > Rhizosphere > Soil | place: Michigan, USA... | reverse complement strand
GATCACGCGGTATCTTCTACGCGTCACCAAAAGTCCACTCTACGGCGACAGCATGGAGCGGGTGCTCTACAACACGATCCTGGGTGCGTGGCCCATTCAGGCCGATGGAACCTCGTTCTACTATTCTGACTACGCAAATACCGGAAAGAAGGTCTGGTATAAGGACAAGTGGCCGTGCTGCTCGGGGACATTCCCGCAGCTTGCTGCTGACTACCATGTCAGTACGTATCTGCGTTCGCACGATGGCGTCTACGTTAATTTGTTTACGCCTTCGAGTGTCCGCTGGACCGACGGCGGCACCAGGCTGCAGCTCACGCAGACCACTCGATACCCCTTTGACAACAAGATCGAAATCCAGATTTCCGCGTCGCAGCCCCATGAACACACGCTCTATGTCCGCATCCCCGCGTGGGCCAAACCGGATCCTGTTGTGATGGTGAATGACCGGCGAGTAACAAGCCACGTAGAGCCGGGCTCGTTTGTTGCGCTACGTAATAGATGGAAGACTGGCGACCGTGTTCAGCTTGAGCTCCCGATGCCTCTTCGCCTGGAAACGATCGATCCAAACCATCCGAACCTGGTCGCACTAGTACAGGGACCTCTCGTGCTGATGGCCATTACTGACTCTCAACCTACGTTTGATCGTCAGGCTCTTCTCCGAGCGAAGCCGGCGAACAACGATCGTGGAGACTGGACTGCGACTTCGGTCAGCAGCGGTGAGGTGACAATGAGGCCGTTCATGAAAATCGACAAGGAGAGCTACAGCACATACGTGCAGATCAGAAGCTAAAACATAATTGCCTGTGGGACAAGGAGGTCATCAGGCTCAAACCCGGTCTGGTACGTAGATGAGCCCGGACCATATGGAAGGAGAAACAAGAGCGATGATCAACCGAAAGGACTTTGTAAAAGCCTGCGCAGCCGCGATATGCGGATCCGGCCTATGCTGTGCGGGGAAAGCATCTGCCGCTCAGGTTACGGAGGAGCACTCATGCGAGTGCGATCCGAAGCAGTTCAGGGAAATACAAGACCGCGCCGACGCTGCGCGACTTCGATTTTCGAAGCTGATTGCAATCATCGAGAATAGCCTGCCTGAAGACGGGCGCAAACAGATCCTCCATGCGCTTGGAGCCAGGTGCGCGGATACGTATCGGGCGGCTCTGCTCGACCGATACAAGGATGACATTGAGGGTTTTCTAGCAGAGGGACGGCGCAACTGGATGGCAGAAGCAACCTACCACAAAGAACGGGGCACAATTCGCATCGTCGACAAAGGGCCATCGTGTAGCTGTCCCATGGTGAAGGTTGGTACCACGCCTCCCAGCTTCTGCGACTGCACTTTGGGCTGGCAGGAAGAAGCCTACTCGGAGATCTTGGGAAAGCCCGTGAAGGCGGAGCTCGAAGAATCGATCCTGCGCGGCGGCAAGAGATGCGTGTACCGGATCACCATCATTTAAAAGCTCGAGACATGGTGGAATCTGATCCGCCCGCTTTCACTATCACTGGGACTGCGAATCCCCCTCGACAAGCTTGAACCGGTTCTCTTCCCGCTTCTTGTTGTTCGCCTGCTGGCGAACGGCGGCAAGCTGCTTCAGCAACCCGGGGATCTCGTTCTTCTGATCAGTTTTCCGCAATGCACGAACGAGATCATACAGAGCAGTCTGGTCGGTCGGATCATCCTGCAAAGCCTTGCGGCACTCCGCCACAGCATCGGGATACCGCGCAGCTGCCATGTACAGCTTGGCAAGTACAGTGTGCGCTGGACCGAGGCTCGGTTTGATCGAAATAGCCTTCTTCGCCGAGCTCAACGCTTGATCGAACTCCGGTGTCCCCGGCTGCGGGTCCTGCTCGGTCAGAACGTCGGCTTGCATGTAAAGAAGAATCGCATCGTTAGGCCGCGTCCGAAGCTTCTCCTGAAGTCCAGCAAGGGCCTTCGAGAAATCGTTCTGCTGCACCGCAGTTAAACCCTGCGCTGCCGCTGATAACGATGACTTCGGATCAAGTTGGTATGCTTTGTCGAAATCGGTTTGAGCTTTCTCATACTCTGAAAGTTGAACGTACAGCATTCCCCGTGCGAAGTAGAGTGCGGCTGCATCCGGCTGCAGGTTGATGCCGTCGTTCACTACATTGATGCCCACCTCGACCGACTGGTGCTTCTCAGCTATCGTGGCAAACTCGAGATAGAGATTTACGTTCCTACTATCGCGCAGAATCGCTTCACGCAAAGCATCAACCGCCTTCTCCGTTTCATGAGCTTGTTCATAGGCCTGAGACGCGAGTTCCAGTGTCTGCGCATCCGGATTCGCGTCGAGCAAAGGCTTGAGCGTTTCAATTGAATCCTTCGGCTGTTGCGCCATCAACTGAACCGAAGCCAATACCCGGCGTTCTTGTGCGTTCTCCGGATTGGCCTCGACGGTCCGCCTCAGAACTGCTGTTGCCTTCTCGAATTGCTTCTGTCTGACGAGGCATTCAGCATACGCGTGAAGTCCAGCAGGTCTTGCCTCAAACAAGGGCTGGGCTTTCTCGAAGTGAGGCAACGCGGACGTACAGTTGCCCTGTTGATATTCAAGGACCGCCACCATGGCGTGGCTGGTTAAGTCGTTCGGGCGTAGCTTCAGTAGATGCTCGATGAGCGGAATGCCGGCGGCCTCCCCCCGGTCAAATTCGATTTGCGCTGCGCCCTGCAGCGCAGGGATATCGTCGGGGGCTAGTTTGATAGCCCGCCTGAATGAAACAAGCGCATCTTTTGTGTTCCCCACTCCCTTGAATGCGACTCCCTGCATCGTCCAGAGCTCTGAATTGGTGGGTGTCTCCGCGAGAGCTGTTTTGAGCAGCTTCAAGGCATCTTCGTATCTTTCTTCGCGAAGCGCCGACGCTATCTGCGCCATGGGATGGCCCTTCTGCTGGGCCGCCAGGAATGAATGGAGAGATATCACCGCGACTGCAACCAGAAGTACCCGGCGAACGCAGAAACGTATTTTCATAACGCAGAGCAACCAGAGGTAGACGTCGCTTCGAGAATGCTTGGTTCTTGAAATGAGATGTTACTCAAAAAACAGTGGCCGGCCAACTCTGAGAGCTAGCCGACCACCTTGTGATCCGATTTGAATCAGAACGAGATCCTTCCTCCCAGTTGCCAGAACCTCGGTTCGTGAGAACCGGTAGCCGCGCCAAAGCTTCCGTCCGCGATGTTTGTGTCTGGGTTAGCATAGTTCGCGCGGTTGAACAGGTTGAAGAATTCAAACCTGATCTGGAAGTTCACGCGTTCCGTGATCGCAGTGTCTTTGTAAACGTTGGTATTCGTCTCAAAGAAATTGGGCCCGCGGAACTGCATTGGCTTCTCGTTGCCCTCTTGTCCCAACGCCGGGATAGAGAAGTTGGACTTCGGCACTGCACCGGTAAGCCAGGCTTTGTTGCCGCTTAGCTGCTTGTAGCTCGTAGCGTCCGGATAGTCCAGGTTATTGCCGTCTGCGTTGTAGTCGCCGCTGTACGACTGAAGACCGACAGCTGGGTTGGCCGGCGACGGACACGCAGGAGCACCGGAAGACGTGTCTGCGCAAATTGGTGCAAATCCGTTGAAGTTTGCAGCCGTGAACGGGTATCCGGACTGGAAGACGGTTGTGCCGCTCAGACCCCATCCCCCGGTCACTCTTCCAACCGCTCCCTTTCCTTGGTTCAGTCCCTTGATCGAATAGTTCCAACTCAGAGAGAACCGATTTGGCACGTCGAAAATTGACGGGCCATAGTACTGGCCCGGGTTATCCGGAGTCGGATAAGCGAGGCCATCGTCCTTTGAACTGGAACGCGTATACGATGCATCGATGAACCCGCGCGAGAAGCGGCCCCTTACATCGAAGTAGACCCCGTGGTAATTACCGTAACGGTCATTATCTGCATACGATATCGATCCGAAGCTGGTATTGAGGCCGGTTCGCACCAGGCTCTCGTGCGCGATCAGATCCCCTGGAACCACGTTGATGTCGACACCATAAGACACATTCCCAACTGAGTTGCCGTTGCCAACAATGTTCCACGAGTGCGATCCGCTATAGCCCACCGTCGCCGCTATATCGCGCGTGAGCCTTCGCTGAACACTCAAAGACCAGATATCGGCCCACGGTGATTTGAGCAATGGGTTGATGGCTCCGATCGCGAAGTTACCTCCAACCTTTCCACCCTTTGCATCTAGACCGCCTTGGAACGTCGGGAACGTGAATCCGAACGGAGGCTTGTTGCTCGTTCCCAGTTGGAAGATTGGTGGTGTCGACGTCCCCGCGGTGAACGATGCCTGCACCAGTCCAGGAGGGCTTCCTCTGAACTCTTCCTGTACATTGGCTGAGGTCAGCCAGTTGGCGTAGAGACCCCATCCGCCTCGAACTACCCAATCGCCATTGCCGGTTGGATCCCAGGCAAATCCAGCTCGCGGGCTCCACAGGTTGTCCACCGAATGCAGCAGAGCATTGTGCGTGGGCTTTGCGTATCCGTTCGCAATCTGCTCCTGCTTCGTCGTACCTGTTCCGAGGTAGAAATTTCCGAAGACCGTAGAAGCACTCTTCGACCACGGATTGCCGCTATCGTCGTAACGCAGCCCCAGAGTGAGCGTCAGGTTCTTGCGAGCTTTCCACGTATCTTCGACGAACAGTCCGAAAGTTCGTGCCGCAGCATCCCAGTTCCACAATTGCTGGGTTCCGGTCTGCGGGTTGTACATGATACCGCCCTCGTTCGTGGGAGCATCCTGTGCAAGCTTCAGCAGGTTGTCAAAGGCAAACTTCGGCTGTGACCACGGACCTTGGAACGGCTCGACGTCATCGCCGTACCAGCCCTCGTACCCAAACTTCAGAGTGTGCGCGCCCTTCACATGTGTAAGCACGTCGCGCCAGTGCCAGTTGTGCTGGATGAAATCGCCTTGAGCGAAGCCAACGCCATAGGCCTGGCCGCCGTCGGCATTGATTCCGTTCACTGAAATCGACGGCACCGTATAGTCCTTGGCGCCGCTACCCAGCACGCCTTCAACACGGCTCTGACCGGCTGTGACTTCGTTCAACGTGTTGTCAGAGAACGTGTGCGTCCAGGCCGCCTGTCCCGCCACCTGCCATGTGTGGTTCAAGGCAGAGAAATCGGGCATCGGAGACGCTGCGCCAGTTTCAAGCAGTGTACGGAAGAGGCTGACGTAAATGCGTTCTTTGTGAAATGCCTGATCAATACGGGCGAAGTATTGCGTGCCATTGCGTATCTGCGTCGCGCCGAATGAGCCTTGAGCGATCATCGGCAATGTGCAGGGAACGCCGTTCTTGCCCGCTCCAGTTCCGCAAGCCGTGCCGAAGACATCAGCAGCGGTCTGCTGAACGGTCACTGACCCAACTCCAGAGGGCACATACTTCGCGAGGATTCCTGTCCCCACCGTACCGGGATAGTTCGCCTGCGCGAAGGAGATGAAATCCGGCGCGGCAAATGTCACAAAACCACCAGCGCTCGCCGAAGAACGCAGCGGCTCTATGGCGAAATAGAAGAAGCTGTTGCGGTGCGGAATGATTGGACCGCCGATCGCAAAGTCCATATTGTTCGAGTGGAATGGCTTGTACGGACTGTCCTTCGAAGATACAAAATGCTGGTTCGCGAACATCTTCTGGTAGTTAAACCAGTCGGACGCGGACCCGTGAAATGCATCCGTACCTGACCTCGTCGTGAATATCGTCTGCAGTCCGGCCGCGCGGCTGTGCTCCACCGAGAAGGTGTTTACCTGTACGCTTGTTTCCTGGATTGACTCCGGCTGAGGAGTCAGATTCAGTACACCCTGCCGGATGCCGCTTGTCACGTCGAGCCCGTCGATCACGTACTGATTGTTGTTCTGTCCCTGCCCGTTGGCGCTGGCATCCACCTGCTCTTCCGTGGAGTAGTTGTCCACGCCGGAAGCTGGACTGCCCGAAGTGCTGGTTCCGAGGCCTGAAACTCCCGGTGCCATCGTCACAAGGGTTACAAGGTTGCGGCCAACAATAGGCAATTGCGCAACACCCTTGTTATCCAGCGTCAGTTCCGTGCGACTGTCCGCGGTATCGACGATCGGTGCCTCCGTGCTGACGACCACAGATTCACTCGCCGATCCAACTCGCAGTGCAATGGGCAGATTGACGTTCTGTTCGGTAAGCACAGTCACCGACGCTTCTGCCTTTGAAAATCCCGTGGCTTGAACGGCAACTTTGTAATTCCCTGGGGCGAGACTTACGAATCGGTAGTTGCCGGAACTGTCGGAAGCTGTCGCCTTTCGTTCTCCGGTGGCGAGATTCTGCAGTTCGATTTGTGCTTTAGCAACGCCTGCTCCCGTAGGATCCTGGACGATTCCCTGAATATTCGCGGTGAACTGAGCGAATGTGGGAACGGCCAGGAGAGCCAGCAAGGAACACAGCGAGATGGCAAGGTAGCGCACCCTGCGTCGGGACATGGACACCTCCTGAAACACGAATCGGGGTATTTTTGGTTGATATCAGAAAACGTTTCCCCGATTTCTCAACCTTTTAGAAGATGCTCAGAACGAGTGTCAATGGGTTCTATGTACTATTCGACCAGTTCAGCGGCTCCATCCACGGTTCGCGATGAGCCCCGCACCCTCGCGAATGGTGACCAGTCGATTGCCGGCGATGTGGCGATAATTCTCGTGCAATCCACTCGGCCAGTAGATGTCGAGATCCACTTCCATCGCAGCTCCCAGACCGAAGTGAAGCCGTGGGTCATTGCATGAGTAATAACTCGATTGACTCACGAGCGCCTGCGCCTGGCTCTTGCCTGCATAGTGCGCAATGACGCGCGCACCTATCGCGCTTCGATTCGATTTCACGCCCTCCAGCTTCACCTTCAGCCAGTTCTGCTTCACCTTCTGATCATTGCGCAGCAACGATGGAGGCTCATTCATATTGACGATCAGCACATCAATATCGCCGTCATTATCAAAATCGCCAAAGGCGCAGCCCCGGCTGCTGTGTGCCGCCGCGATTCCTTCTCCACCTTGCGATTCCAGTTCTTCGAAAGTGCCGTTGCCCAGGTTCCGGAAAAGTACACGGCGGGTTTTGTACGGATACTGCGGCAGCTTCTTTTCCACCTCGGGATAGACACTGCCCGTCACGAAGAGCACATCAGGGTAGCCATCGTTATCCAAATCAAAAATTCCGGCCCCCCAGCTCGTGAACCGCGTTTCAACGCCAATCTTGGCGGCTCGAGTCACCTCATCGAAGTTTCCTTTGCCATCGTTGCGGTAAAAGCCGCTCGTGTCGTCGATGAAGTGCGTCTTGAACAAATCCACGTGCCCGTCGAGGTTGTAGTCTCCAATTCCAACACCCATTCCGGCTTGTTCCATCCCGTCATCGCTCAGTGCGACCCCGCGAGTTACACCTTCCTCGCGGAAAGTACCATCATGGTTGTTGATGAACAGCAAACTCGGCGTTGAGTCGCACGCTACAAATATGTCGGGCCAGCCGTCTTCATCGAAATCGGCCGTGACCACCGTCATGCCATAGCTCTCAATGGCCACATCGATCCCCGCCTGTTTGCTCACATCAGTAAACGTGCCGTCGCCATTGTTCCGGTAAAGAACATGGCGTCCCGTAGGCAAACCTCGTGGCCCGCAATTTACGGGGATTCCCTTCCAGTTGCAGGTCGACTTCTCTCCCGGCACCGGAGCGTTTTCAAACGAGAATCGAATGTAGTTCGATACGAACAAATCGAGATGCCCATCGCGGTTATAGTCCACAAAGGCGCATCCGGCTCCCCAGCGAGCCGGTCCCGATTGCAGCAGACCGGCTTCCTTCGTCACGTCTGTGAAGGTTCCATTGCCATTGTTTCTATACAGACGATTCTGGCCGAAGTAGGTGCAGAAGATGTCGTCGAAGCCGTCATTGTTGTAGTCGCCAACACAAACCCCATTGGCCCAACCGACCGCCTTCAGCCCCGCTTTCTCGGTCACGTCAGTGAAAGTGCCATCGCGATTGTTTTTGTAGAGGCGATTCGTTGCTTCCGGCGGAGCACCCTCGAGACGAGTACCCGAAAGCAGAAAAATGTCCATCCACCCGTCGTTGTCGTAATCGATGAATGCGCAGCCGCATCCATTCGCCTCAACGATGTACTTTTTCTGATCAAGGCCCCCGTAGATCACCGGCGCATGCAAGCCTGCTTGCTTGGCAACATCGACGAATTGCGCATTGAACGGTCGGCCCGAAGGTGCGGGTTTGGCCTGAGCATTGACCCCGCGGCTCGCAATCCCCTGCTGTTGACCATCAAGTAGTCGCTGTGCGGAAGCGCAAAGAGAGAGAACTACGAAAGAGCGACGGTTCAGTGTCATCGAAGAAGAGGATGCAACGGGGCAATTATGGCCGCTCGAGAGCAGCCAAGTAAAGGCTAATCGAATCGTGCGCCGCTTTAATCCGGATCGGGCTAGGGCACGGATGCGACAACAAGCTTGTACCGGTTACGTTCCCCTTCCTGCTTCGTCGCCTCCTGGCGCGCCCGCGCCAGCCTCTTCAGCAGCTCGGGAATATCTGCTTGATTTCCGGTTTTGCGCAATGCGATGACAAGATGATACAGAGCGCTTTGATCAGTCGGATTCTGCGCCAACGCCACACGGCACTCCTGGGCGGCGAGAGCATTCTCACCGCCATCGAGATAATACTTGGCGAGCAGATTATGCGCGGCCGTCAATGAAGGCTGCAACTTCACAGCGCGCTTTGTGGACTCAAGCCCCTGCTTGAATTCCAACGAACCCTGTTCTGCACCCATCTTCGAAATGATTGCGCCTTGAAGATAAAGCAAGAACCCGTCGTTCGGCTTCTTCGCAAGCTTGCTTTTCACCGCTGCAAGCGCCACCGCCGGATCGTTTTGATTCTGTTCATTCGCAAGCATGCCTTGCGCTGCAGCACTCATCCCCAGCGTGGGATCCAGCCGTTCAGCTTTCTCGAAGTCATCTTCCGCTTTCTCGTAATCGGCAAGTTGCACATAAAGGACGCCGCGCGCCATGTAGAGCTGTGCTTCGTTTGGCTGCACCTTCAGCCCCGCGTCCACCATCTCCACGCCTGCCTGGAATGACTGGTGATCCATTGCCAGCTCTGCGAAGTCGACATACAAGCCGGTCTGCGTTGGGCACTTCACAATCGCGTCGTGCAGGACCTTTACGGCATTGGGCGTGTCTTTGTTTGCTTCGTAAATTGCTGAGGTCAATCGCATCGTAGTGACATCTGCATTCCCTTCCAGCAAAGGCCGCACTGTTGTGAGCGCATCCAGTGGCTTGTCTGCTGCAAGCTGGGCTACGGCAAGCGCACGCCGGCAGCGCACATCGTCAGGGCGTGATGTAAGGAGTTGCTGAAATACTCTGACCGCTCCATCTGTCTGCTTGAGCCGCAGCAGGCAGGCTCCGTATCCTTGCAGGGCCTCGGGCTGTGCATCCAGCACCGAGCCGGCTTGCGCAAAATGTTTCACTGCAGACGCACAGTCTTCGTCTTTTGCATAGATCACGGCCAACATCGCATGGGAAGTGACGTCGCTCGGGCGCAGTTTCAAAACATGTTCAAGAAGAGGGATCGCATCCGCGCTTCCAGCCTCGTACTCGATCTGGGCAGCGCCCTCCAATGCAGGCAAATAATCCGGCGACACCTTCAACGCATGCTGGTAAGAAGCGAGCGCCGATTTCGTGTCCTTTTTCCCCGCGTACGCGAGGCCCTGAAACATCCAGAGCTGGGCATTGTTCGACGTGCTGCGAAGTGCCGGTTGCAGCAACTCAAGCGCCTGGTCAAACTGGCCGGCACGAAGTGCCGACACGATCGATGCGGCCTGTTCCTTTGTCGTTTGTCCGCTCAAACTCAGTTGCAGGCACACGAATAGCGAGAGCAAACAGATCTTTGACATCAACCAACACCCTTTCATCAATGTCGAGGCCCTCGCCAGCCAGTAGTGAACTCGTCCTTGCTCAGTAGTCTACCGCTGTTCATGGTGCATGCCATCGTCTTGGAAATGTAGTGTACGTGCGCCGTATAATTGGCGGACCGGTTCACAGCCCCTCACTTGAATGACGGCGATCTTTGCACTGCGCGCTTCCTATGGGTCGAATGAACCATACAGCTTGTCCGTTCGCGATTGACGAGTGCGCGGGTTGTAGAAAACAGATCTAGGCGTAGCTCAGGAAGTGCCTGACATGAAGCGAACTGTCTCTTACCTGATTCGTTCGATCTCTGCTCTTAGACTGCACCTGCCTATTCTGCTGCTGCTTTCATTTTGCGCAATCAGCTGCAAGCGCACTCCACAGACGGTGGCGGTGATTCCACGAACCTGCGGCACAGCTCTCTGGGAACCGGAGCACGCCGGAGCCGCTACAGTTGCCCGCTCCGCTGGCTTGAACCTCTACTGGAACGCCCCAATGCGCGAGGACGACGTTCGCACTCAGATCTCGCTGATCGAGAAATCCGTCGACCGGGGAATGGCCGGTGTCATCGTCTCCCCTATTCAAACCCTCCCTCTGCGAACGCCAATCCGCCGCGTTCTCGCCCGGGGCATTCCGGTCGTGGTAATCGACACGGAACTAGGCATCCCGCCAGGTCCAAAACTGAGTTACGTGCTGAATGACGAGGAAACAGGGGGACGGATTGCTGCAAGCCGCATAGGCTCGATTCTCCGCGGAAAAGGAAATATCGCGATCGTGGGAATCCAGCCGGAACTCAGGAGCAACACCGTTCGCGAGCGCGTGTTCGAATCCACGCTCGGCCGCGAATTCCCAAATATCCGGGTCGTGGCCCGCAAACTGGGCTTGTCGAGCGTGCCGCAGGAACAGCGTAGCGCTGAAGAGCTTCTTTCCGGCACTACATCCGTCGATGCAATCGTCGCGCTCTCACTCGCCTCCACGCGCGGGACCTACTATGCGCTCACCGAGTTCTCCAAGGCTGGCATCATCAAATTGGTTGGCTTTGACCAGGACCTGATCCCTCCCATTCGCGACGGAGGAATCGATTCAGTGGTTGTCCAGAACACCTACGAACTCGGCCGTGCCGCCATGCAGGCCATGGATCGCCAGATGCGCGGCTTGGCAAGCCCCGCAGAAATCAAGGTCCAGCCTGTCCTGATGACGCGTGAGAACCTCGACTCCGCCGAACTTCGTGAGATTGAGAATATGATCTGGTGGTCCTCGCAATGAGACACATTCGCTTCAGCCCGCGCACGCTGACGACAGTGCTCTCCACAATCGCTGTCACACTCGCAGTCGCATCTGCAATCATCTATCGCTCGTTCACTAAAACTGGACCTCAGGAGCGCCGCCTCATCCCCCTTGAAAACCAGGAGGACTGGCAGGCATTTGGCGGTACCTGGCAATATGCCGACGGGATGCTGACGAACAACTCCGATGAGCGGGGCGCAAAGCTGATGACCGGTCCTGCTTACTGGACAAACTACTCCGTGGAAGCAGATGTCTTGCTTCTCGGTCAATACGGCGATGCGGGCTTGATCATTCGCTCCAGCGATGAAGAAACTGGCGTTGACGCATATCACGGCTACATGGCAGGAATCCGCGATCTCGACAACACTCTCATGATGGGCCGTGCCGACTACGGCTGGAAAGAATACGCCGCCAAAAGGGTGGCGCCGCGTGTGTTCGCGGAGCATTGGTACCACCTCAAATTCCTCGCGTTCGAATGTGATTTCGCGGTGAGCGCGACAGCACAGAACGGCGAGACGACCACCATCGCAATCCACGACCCCAACTGCATCAAGTCCGGCCGCTTCGGAGTGAAGTCGTACAACACAGGGGCTCAGTGGAGAAACATAGAGATTCGGCCCGCATCCCGGGCTGATCTTGCTGCAATGATCGGCTCCCTGCAGCCCCAGGTAGCTATCCCCGAAAGACTTCCGACCGGCATGGCGCCTGCACCGTACGAGCGTTTCCTGGAGCCCATTGAACGCGACGTCAAAGCGCATCGATCTGAAGTCGGTGCACAGGCAATCAGCAGTCTGCGCCTGTTATCACCAGATGTGCCAACTTCCGTTACGGTCCACGGCGTAGTCACCCTCACCTCCCCGATGCTCTACATACAGGACTCGACTGGCGGAGTCGCAATCTCCAGCAGTCACCCTCACGCCCCTCTGCAGATTGGTGACGAGATCGAGGTCAGGGGAGAGGCATACCTGTGCGACTTCAGCTCAGAGTTGCGCAACGCCGAAATCCGCCGTTTATGGTCGCACACGCCAGTATCCCCGGTTGCTGTTGCGGCTTCACAGGCCGCCACCGGAGCATTCGACGCACAGTATGTTGAAGTGGACGGACGACTCGAGGAGAAACACGACGGAAGCAATGGCACCGAGATCCTGACCCTCTATGACGAGAGCCAGTCATTCATGGCCTTGGTGATCGGACGAGGGCCGCAGTTGAAAAACCTCAAGGAAAAGAGCAAGCTGCGCCTTCGCGGGATCTGCGTAACCGATCCAAAGTACACTCACGACATCACTGCATTTTCATTACTACTCCCATCATCCGGAGACATTGAAGTTCTCGAGGGACCGCCTTGGTGGAGCACTGCTCATATAGTTGAGGTCGCCCTCGCCACACTCCTCCTCGCTCTCGTCGTAATGACAGGCCTGATCCTGGTTGAGCGGTGGCGCATGCAGGCGGTGCTCGATGAGCGTCAACGCCTTGCGCATGAAATGCACGACACTCTCGCGCAAAGCTTCGCAGGGCTTGGTTTTCAGCTGCAGGCAATTCGAGATGATGTCGAGGACGGAATCGATATCACCCCCCAGCTCGAAGTGGCCCAGGGCATGGTGCGAAACAGTCACGAAGAGGCCAGGCGCAGCATCTCGGCTCTGCGTCCGGAGCATCTGGAGTCTATCGGATTGCTTTCCGCTCTCGAAGAATGTGCGAGGCGCATGATCTCTAAGAGTTCGTCAATTGAGATTAAGCCGCAATTGCAGGGAAATCCTCTCAATATTCCATTGCGCGTTTCCGACACACTCCTCCGTATTGGTTACGAAGCCATCGCCAATGTGGTGCGCCATGCGCATTGTTCGCAACTGACCATCTCGCTTGTGTATGGTAGATCGAACGTCGAAATGATCATCGAAGATAACGGAACCGGTTTCATCATCTCGAGTGAAACCGCAGGATTCGGGATACGCGGAATGCACAAACGAGCTGATAGCATCTCGGCGCAATTCAGGGTCGATAGCTCTCCTGGCAAAGGAACTGCGGTGCATGTGGTCGCTGCCTTACCACCGTCAGTTTTCCGGGTGCTCTCTACAAAATGGGTAATTCGCTCGAAGGATAAAAAAGATGAGCACAGCAGAGCCTAGAGGATGCGTCAGGGTGCTGATTGTCGACGACCATCCGGTTGTTCGCGCAGGATTGGCTTCATTACTTCGCCGACAACCCGGAGTAAAGCTGTCCGGAGCGGCTCACTCTGGCGAAGAGGCCATTGAAGTGATGAAGCACAGCTCCGTAGACATCATCCTTCTCGACTTGCGCATGCCCACCATCAACGGGATTGACCTGCTGGATATCCTGGAGCAACAGCCTAACCCGCCGAGGGCTATCATTCTCTCGAGCTACGAGCTTGAAGAAGAGATATACAGGGCGATCAAAGCCGGCGCTAGAGGATACCTTTCGAAAAATGCGCCGCGCGAAGAGATCGTTGAAGCCATTGAAGCCGTAGCGGGCGGCGGCACCTACTTCCCCGAGCGGATTGCCACATGGATGGCCGAGCGGGATGATCGTTCCAGTTTGAGTGCTCGTGAAATCCAGATTCTCGAGATGGTCTCTCGAGGTCTGACCAACAAGGAAATCGCCGGAGCCCTTCAGATAAGTCACTACACGGTTCGAAATCACATTAACCACATAACAGCCAAGCTTCAGGTAGCCGATCGAACGGAAGCCGCAACGCTCGCTCTGCGGCAAGGCATTATCGGCAATCAATGAAGCCCAAACTTCAATCTAGGCTGCGTGCTGGAAACTAGCTCACCGCGGTGCGACACGGGTGGCATCAGGGTTGACTAAATGCGATCAGTTCGCTGGTCATGCCCCAGGGGAAAACTTCCTTAACGAGAAAACGCGGCTGCTCTTCGCGGATGAAGACCTCGATATCTGAAACTCACTTAGCAAAACTCAGAGAGAGAGAGAGGAAGATCGTGCCGGTTCATTCTGTCATTCTCATCATCCACGTCATTGCGGTCTTCGTTCTGTGTTCCGCCTCTGCATCGAAGGAGTCGCTTTGGCTCATCTGCGCGCGGCGTCGACGTTCTCCGAAGCTCAGCCATGGATAGAACCAGTTCGAAATCTGCGCTCTTTTGCAGTGGGCTCTGTATTGACAGTTCAGTTTTCCGGCTTCTACCTGGTCATCCATTCATCCTCTCTAAATCAGGCCTGGCCGAAGGTGGGGATGGGAGCTCTTCCTCTTCTTATGGCTCCATTCGGAAACATGACCGCCCGGCGCATGCGCGCGATCCGCGAAGCTTTCAGGTTACAAAAGGTCGGCCAAGCCGAACTGCTCCGGATGGTCCGAACTCCATTTCTGAAGCTCTCTCTGGCTGTCCGAATCGCGGCATTCATCTGAATCTTTCTACTCGTGAGTATCAAACCCGGCTTGTGGGGCTCGCTCACTCTCTTGGGAACCTGTTTGGCAATTAGCGTGTTGTCGTCGGCTAGCCCTTGGGGTCAAAGAGAATCGGAGTCAGGCCAAAGCGCATAAAAAGCATCCAACTTCCGGAACCTGCATGATCGTCCATGCCTGTGGCCAGACCAGTTTTGGAAGTGGTCGATCGTTCACGAGTAATTGTTCACGAGTATCGGATCCGCGAATCGAGCATCTAGGCAGCTGTAAGACCGCCGGACAGAACCAGCGGAAAAGGCTGCCCGACAGAAAACACGTCCGAATCCCGACCCAGGACCGACGCCGAGTGAACGCAAACCAAGCTGTTGATCTTATTTGGCGTCCCCGACGGGATTTGAACCCGTGTTATCGCCGTGAAAGAACGAGGGAAACTCCCAATTCCAGCGTTTTCAAAGGATCTTAGAGGATCGGAACGCAGTTTAGCGATCGCAGCAATCGTTTTCCCGGTCCCGAACTGGTCCCGGATTGGTCCCGCTAGTGAGCCATCGATCGCGGTACCAGTATTGTCGGGCTCAACGATACAGGCTGGCGGCAAAAGAAAAGTCCGAACCGATTTCGACTGACGCATGCCCTGATTCAGGATCCGATATCACTGCAGTTCTCACCATAGGGGACTATCCGTCAAATTGGATTGGAGGCGAAATACCCGTGTATGGGCGTCTATCTCGGAATCTGAGTGCAAGGCCAGCGCGTCACAACGGTTTAGCCGAATTGCTGGTACCCAAGTGGCTCAACTTATTTACAAACCTACTTTGGGCTGTGTCAGCCTCACTTGACTCTGCTGAGATAGGTATCTAGCTCGGCATATGCGATACGTGGATCGGAAGTCCCGTTCCACTGCTCCGCAAAGATGCCAAGGAACCCCGATTCGTTGAACATGCGGTTTCGGACATCTCCTTCGAGTACGGAGCCGCTCGGCCTCCAATCGGGACCAGGCGATGCGCGGGCTGAGTTGAGCATAGTTCTTGCTCGGCTGGCATCATGCCTCTTCCAAGCCAGGTATCCGCGGAAGTACCACGCGTTTGCGGCGTGGGCGTTTGCCTGACAGACGTGTGCAAGTCTCGACTCGGCAGAGCCGAGATCTCCCAGGCCCAGTTCTACCTCGCCGAGCAGAACCAGAGTGCCTGTTTCCTCGGAGTTCAGCCTGAGCGCATTGAGCAGTGGCTCGCGGGCTGCGGATAGCTGCGCTCGCGATGTAGCGGCGGCCGCCATCAGTTCTCCCTTTCGCTGAAAGGCCCGGCGATTCTGAGGATTGATGCGGGTTAGGGCCTCGAGTTCTCCGAGCGCGGCGGGGATGTTGCCTTGCAGTGCGTAGCAATTCGCAAGGTAGTAGTGGGAATCTTCGTGGTTCGGATTTAACGCAAGCGCCTCGCGAAACAATGAAGCGGCCTTGCCGAAATCTCGCTCGCGCTTCATGGCATCCATGGCCGCATGCTGCCTGGACCAGAACTGCAAGGTTGTGCTTTTCGAGTCGGCTCCCGGCGCGAAACTTACATTGCTGGAAGCTGAACCGGGAACAAAGGCCTTGAGAGCCGCTTCGCCCTGCGTAACATCCCAAAACTGATTAACCGAGATGTTCGTCCAGCTCTCAGAGCGTCCACGCGCCCAGTGCACATCGAGCCGATCGATGGTATTCGCTGAGCCAAGGCCAATATGAACTCGGCGGCTGTCCTGGGATAGATACGAGGAACTGCTGACGGTTCTGCGCAAAGGGACACCCTTGATCCATACGATCACGGTCGCGCCATCGCCGAAGCCAATGGGATTCATCGAGGGTGGCACGCGATCGTGCAAGCGCAGTTCGACCCAATTGCCTTGCGTGATGTCGTTCCGCAGTAAGCGAACGCCTTCGCCTTGATCGACGATTGCTACATCCATCCCGCCGTCGTTATTGAAGTCGGCAACCGCAAGTCCTCGGCTTGCGTGTTGCTGAGAGAAGCTACGATTCCACGGCGCGAGATTGTGAAACAGCTGCCCCTCTGCATTCCAGAACAGAAAGGATGTCATGGGTGTGAGCCGGCGTGGCGTCGAGTTCTTATCTTCGAATGTACTGCCGTTCGCAACCAGCAGATCGGGCCAGCCGTCAGAGTCGATGTCGACGAAGCTCGTTCCCCAGCCCACACTGCGCATCGAAGTTTCTCCTATCCCGGTGGTGGCCGCTACGTCAGTGAAATGAAGTTCTGATTTGCCGGATTTATCGCGCTGCTCTTCCGACAGGTTCTGGTACAGCGCGAATCCCTGAGCAATCCAGTGCGAAATGAACAGATCATCGTCGCCGTCGCGGTCAAAATCTGCAACGGCCAGCCCCATCGAGCCGCGGTACTCCTCAACCCAGGCGTCCTTTCCAGCGTCAACAAACTTGCCTCGGCGGTTCAGGTAAAGCTTGTTCTCAGAAATGTCGTTAGCGACGTAAAGGTCCGGCCATCCATCGCCATCAAAGTCGTGCCATATCGCCACCAGACTCCGACCATCAGCATTGTCAACACCCGCTTCTTTCGCCAGTTCCGTGAATCTGCCGTTTCCTTTGTTTCGAAACAGAAGGTTGCGCTCGGGTTCGTAAGAAGCTGGATTGAGTGTGAATGGAACCTCCATGCCAAACTGAGTCGAAGTGGAGGACTCCTTTCCCGGTTCCGGTTTGTACTTCACGTATCCGCACACGTAGAGGTCCAGGTATCCATCGCGGTTGTAATCGCCCCATGACACGCCGGCCCAGAACCCCTTCGGCGAGGGGAAAGAGGTGTCGCGCACGAGATGACCATGATCGTTGCGGAAAAGGATGATCGTGTCGTAGCCGGTCACGACGAGGTCGAGCCATCCGTCGTTGTTGTAGTCGCCCCATGCAGCAGCCATGCCATGAATGCGCAGGTCCGGGATGTCCTTCACCTTTTCGAATTTGCCGTTGCCGAGATTGCGATAGAGGATCGACGGTGCGAGTTGTGACATCGGTGCGTTCATCGGACCGCCACCGCTAACCACAAAGAGGTCATCGAGTCCGTCGTTGTCGAAATCGCCCCACGCCACGCCCGCTCCCATATCCTCTGGTAATTGAGATGTACGGGCCCCTCGAAATTCCCGATACTCATCCAACCCTGCTTCTTTTGTCACATCGGTGAATAGAGGCTGCGGTGCACCGGCCGGGAGCTTCTTCCCGGGATCAACGAGGCGGTCAATCCTGCGTCCGCTGACGGCCGTTCGGACGGAGACAGGAGCTGAAGGTGTTGACGGTTTTGCCAGACGGTCGGCTGAAATGTTCGTGACATCCTGCGACTGTTCTCCGGGAATGTACTCATCAGGCTGGCTATCTTTCCTGATGCGCCACGTCGTCAGGGCTGCGACTCCGGCGAGCACAAACAATGCCGCTGCCGTCCAGATAACCCTCCGAATACGTTTCGATGAGTGCAACGGCGCTTTCTTCAGGGTTTCGACTGGCATGCTGGGGCATCTCCTTTGGCTCTTACGCAGACCGTTGCATTAGCACTGGCGATGTCAACGACTGGAGCGGTCAGCCCTGACTTCTCGCCCATCACATAATTCAGCAGGAACTGGTCGATCTTTCGATAGTGCAGCGTGGCGCTGATGTGTAGCTTGCCGGATGAAGGCGAGGCCGGTACTGAAAATCTGAGTCCGTTCGCGCCGTCTGGTTGCGAGGCCCGACCAGCCGCAGTGCCGGGACAACCTACTGTGTACTCAACCGTGTCGGAATACCCGGGGAAAAGCGATCGACGATAACGGACACCCACCATCTCCCAGAGGTTGTGCCGGTCAATGAGATTGCCGTACTGATCAACGGGCTCGGCTTTGAAAAGGAAAGTGCCAGGGGGAAGGAAGTTTCGCGGATCGCGCTCACCAGATACGAAGACAGTCTTTCCGCTCGAATCGGTAACGCGAAGCTCAACCCAACTTTGGATCATGTCGAGCGGTCCGGTGGGATAATCATGTCCAACCTTGTTTGAGGTCATTACCACGCGAACAGGAAGAGAACTGCCCGGAGCAACCGCCTGCGGAGCCTCAATGCGAACCTTCACTACGGGACCTTCAGCCCACTTGTTGCGAATCTCCGGAACCGCCACCTTCCCCTGCAACCAATCGTCAGTCAGTTGCACATGATGTTCAGAACCTTCCAGGTGCAGCAAACCGGGCACAAAATTGTTGGCCGCCAGAAAGCGGTGGCTTCGATGCTCGTGGTCATCTGCAGTCCGGTTGTAATCCATTTGATCGCCCGCTGCGGGATCGCGCGACGGAGTGAGCGGCATGTGACACTCCCGGCATTCCACCGTCTGACGTGCATCTCCCTTGTGGTTCCAGTGGCTGGCGGCCCAGTTGTCATATTGGTTCTGTAGTTGCACCCAACCCACACGGTTGATCTCGGCATCAATGAACTGCTTATGGCACGCAGCACAATACTCCGGAGTCTTGTACATCCGTTTGTTGAGCCGATTGTGCTGCGAGGGCCAGGACCGGATCAGAAAATTGCGAGCTACAGCCGCGATGGTGTGATCCTCGCTCCATTGCCATAGATATTCTTTGGGCTGCGAAACGGTATAGTTCGCGTTCCCCTGCACGTCGGTCTTCTGGATAGCGTGACAGGCGAGGCACGAAATCCCCTCGTTGTACCCCATGGTGCCGGTAAGGTTGGAAACGAAGATGTTCTTGGTACCCGAAAACAATGAAATTGGATCGTGACAGCCGCCGCAGTAGCGAGTCGACTCCGGCCCATTCTGCTTCGCCATCACGTTCTGAATTCCCTGAAAGATCGGGTCCATCGCAGCATAGCGGTGGGCACTGCTCTGCCATTCGCGGTAGATCTCCGTGTGGCATCCGCTCTGGCCGCAACTGGCTGAGCCGGAGAGCGAACGAGGGTCAAACGCTCCATTCGTCGATGTATGAGCAAGGCTCGGTGCAAAAGGCCGGCCGGCTCCGTACGCAAAGTTGTAGTCAGTAGGAAATCGGTTCTGGTATCGCGTTCCGGAATACCCGGTAGCTGCACCATATGTAACCAGAACGCCGATGGCTGATGCCGCAAGAGCGGAACCCGCCCATGCGAACGCTGAAGGAAGGATGAGCGCCTTTCGTCTACGCCAGAATGCTAGCGTGAGATGAGGCAGAGTGGCTGCGACGCCCAGAAGAGTTGAGATCAGGTGAACGTACCGCAACCATGCCCAGGTCCTCACCCCAAACAGCGCCTGTCCAGCAAGTGCGAAACCAGATATCAGGCAGGCCGCCAGGATGATTGCACCCGCATATCCAAGCAGGAGCACATCGGACATCGCCTGAGCGCGATACGCTCTCCAGTGGTGAAGGAAATAGGAGATGAGCGGAACGGTGGCCAGTGCTCCAAGCGCTGTATGAATGAGAAGTCCCCATTGCACGACCGGATGGAAGGGACCGAATGTGATTGCGAGGCCGGAGATAAGTTCGAAGAGGAGAACGGCTCCTGCGCTGCGGGAGAGGACAGAAGACCAGCCGGACGGCGCAAGCGCGCTCGTTGATTCGTTCAATTGCATTTGAGCCTCGTTGGGACTGAGTCAACATAGAGTCTCAAATACATCGCGCAAAGCGACTAAAGTCACAGGAGATACGAAGTCCTTGCGCAGCTCCATCGGCGGTTGGAGATTTCAATCCACCTGCAGTTCGAAATGGTCGATCTGGTGCCTTATCGAATCAGCGATTCAGATCCCGCTGCGCCTCGCGATCAAAGCCAAACACATATCGCAAAAGGCCTGCATTGATGGCGAGCAGCACTGTCGAGGCGATCGCAGCAGGTACCAGAGTTGAGTAGTTGCCCCGCAGCAGCGCTTCCATCGAAAACGTGAGCAGCCAGAGCTGCAGGACCACCGTCGTTGCTACGAGCACCAGTATTGCGCTGAAAAGAGTGGTTCCCTGTCCGCGCACGCTCATCTAGGCCTCCCAACCAGTCGCATAGAACTGGTCATCGCGCAGTTCGAGCTTAACTTTCGGCAACCCACGTGTCGGCGGACCGGCAACTGGCCTACCCTGATTCACGTCAAAAACGCCTCGATGACATGGGCAGACGATCTGATTCTCTCCCTTGTCATAGACGACTGCACAAGACAGATGCGTACATACCTGCGAATATGCGACAAACTTCCCCTCTGGCGTGCGGATCGCAATGCAAGGCGACTCAGCAGTGGGATAGCGAAAGAGCATGTAGCCGTCTCTTTCAAGATCTTTGGCCGGACCAAGAAGCTTGACCTCACTTGAGTTTCTTCGTACGAAGCGCTTGCCGAACGCGGCCGCCCAATTGGCAACCGCAAGCAAAGCCGAACCGAGGGTCAGAAATTTGACCATCTCCCGCCGGCTCACATAGTGATCGCCTTCCCATTCGATGGGAAAGTCCTGCTGGGTGCAGTCCTTTTGCCCGCATGCGACACATCCGTCTTTTTCCGGTATTGCTGCGAACTCGCTGTTCATCATTCAACCTCCAGCATCAAAGCCACGTCATATGGATCTTCCGGCAGAGGCTTGGGCGTGGACTGTATCTGCACTAGTTCCACATTCACCCGCTCCACTTCGCGTGGCACCATGACATAAACCTTCGTCTTCACTTCTTCGCTGCCAAATTTCCAGGAATTGACCGGGATTCCTCGGCGGGTTCGTTGAATCTCTTCCATCGTGGTGTAAGTAAGAGCGCCCGAAGGGCAAACAGTCGCGCACATCGGCTTCTTCCCTACACTGCTGCGGTCGTAGCACATGTCACACTTCATCATCTGCTCGAATTCGGCCATATACTTCGGCACGCCGAACGGACAGGACATCACGCAATTCGAACAAGCAATGCAGCGGGGCTTCAGAGAGCTTTGAACCACTCCATCCGGCGTCTTCTTGATTGCGTCTGCGGGGCAGACCCGGGCGCAAATCGGATCTTCGCAATGCATGCAAACCTGCGGTGCAGTCTGTACGCTGTCAATCCGTTCGATCGTTTCCAGATGAATCATGCTGGTCCCACGGTGCGTATCGCACTCGGCACACGCCTGTACACATGATTGGCAGCCGATACAGCGCGAGTAGTCGATGAAGAAGTGGTGCTCGTTCATCGAATGCCTCCGGCCTCGGGACCCAACTGAGCAATCTCATCGACCGGGGCGCCGGTCTTGCTGACCCGTACCGCGCAGATCTTGAATTCAGGTATGTTCGATATCGGATCAATCGCACGAACCGTCATGTTGTTGGCTGAGCGATCGAGAGGCCAGTGGTACGGAACGAACACCGTATCCGGGCGAATCGTCTTCACCACCATTGCGCGCACGACCACACTACCGCGCCGGCTCTCTACTTTCACGAAGTCTCCATCGGCGATGCCGAGTTTTTCCGCGAGCCGCGGATGCATCTCACAGCGCGGTTGAGAGTACTGATCCATCAGAGCGCCGATACGGCGGGTCTGCGTGCCCGAGAGGAAGTGAGACACGACGCGGCCCGTCGTCAGAATGATGGGATATTGCTCGTCCGGCATCTCGGCTGATGGACGCCATTCCACCGGCATGAAATGCGCCTTGCCGTCGGGATGCCCGAACTTTCCACCTTCATAGAGGCGCGGTGTTCCGGGATGAGATTCGTCGGGACAGGGCCAGAAGAGACCGTTATTCTCGTCAATGCGCTCCCAGGTCATACCGGAGTAGTCGGACGGACTGCCCTTTGAGGCACGCCGCAGTTCGTTAAAAATGTCTTTTGGTGTTGAGTAGTTGAACCTGTCACCTTGCCCGAGACGGGCCGCAAGATCGCAGATGATCTTCCAATCCTCGCGAGCCTCACCCGGCGGTGATACCGCTTTTCTGTGCAGGATGACGCGGCCTTCGACGTTGGTTGTCGTGCCTTCGTCTTCTTCCATCAGTGAACCGGGAAGCACAATGTCGGCATAACGCCCCGTCTCCGACAAGAAGAAATCGATGTTGACGTAAAACTCCAGCTTGGACAAAGCCTCCCTCACGAAATTGGCATCGGGCAGCGATACAGTCGGATTGAAGCAGATTGAGATCAATCCCTTGACTCGTCCATCGTGGATGGCTTCGACGAGCGGAACAGCTGAGAGCCCTTTCCCAGGGATGGATTCCTCAGGGACTCCCCAGATCCCGGCGATGAATTTGCGATGCTCAGGATTGCTGATGTCTCGGTTACCTGGCAGCTGATCGCACTTCTGTCCCTGCTCGCGTGCTCCCTGGCCATTTCCCTGTCCCGTGATCATTGCGTAGCCGCAGCCTTCGCGGCCGATCCGTCCGCTCGCGACAACAAGGTTGATCGCCGCCATGCAATTGTCCACGCCTTTGGAATGATGCTCGATTCCTCGTGCATGCAGAAGGAAGCTCGTCGATGCGGGTCCCCACAGCTCGGCGGCCTTGATGATCATCTCCGCCGGTACACCTGCGATCTTCGACGAATACTCCGGCGTGTATTTCCTGACTGCTTCCTCCACCGCATCGAACCCAGTCGTGTGTTCAGCAATGAACTGGCGATCAATCCAACCGCGCTCGATCATCAGGTGGAGCATCCCGTTGAAGACGCCTATATCCCCGCCCGAGCGAACCGGGATGAACAGATCGGCATTGCGCGCGATGGGGGTCATGCGCGGATCGAGAACGATCAGCTTCGCTCCGTTTTCGCGAGCCTGCCACAGATAGTCGGTCGTGATCGGGGCGCACTCGGCCACGTTTGCGCCGGCAATCAGAATCACCTTGGCTTTGGGAATATCGCTCCAGGGATTTGCACTGCGGTCAATACCGAAAATCTTCTTCGACGCGGCACCAGCTGAGACCATGCACAAGCGCCCGTTGTAATCGATGTTTGCCGTTTGCAGGGCGACTCGGGCGAACTTGCCCATCAGGTAAGCCTTCTCATTGGTCAGCGAAGCTCCAGTCAGCATGGCAAATGCATCTTTGCCATACGCTTCCTGAATGCGACGGATCTCGCCGACGATCCTGTCCATCGCCGGTTCCCACCCGATCGGCTGAAACCCCTGACCTTCAACTCGCTGCCAGGGGGACTTCAACCGGTCAGGATGCTCGTCCTGCATGTAGCGCTTCACACCCTTCGGACAGAGCTTCCCTTTATTGAAAGGAAAGCTCTCCCATGGCTCAAACCCAACTACCTTGTTGTTGCTGACCCGCAGTTGAATACCGCACTGCTGTCCACAGAAGCAGCAGTGCGTCTTGACCAGTCTTTCTTCTTGCGGATTCCTGATCCAGCCACCAGATGGGACGGAATGGAGATGTGGCCCGAACTGCGAGACGATATCAGGGATACTTTCGGGGAGCTTTGCCATTTTTCTAGAGACCTCGGGTGTCCTGCGTTTGCGCCTTCCAAAGACCATCCTGCGTCAGGGCAACGTTCTTGCGTCGGCAGGAAGGACAGATGTCCTGATAGTGCTTCCCGTCAGCGAGTCGATAGCGGATGCCCACCGCCGCCTGCACCAGCTTCAGATCTTCGACATGCATCTGGCTCGTGAATGGCTGCCCGCAGCGAGCACAGAGCGCTTGAGGACCTGCTGCGCCTGCCTCCTTATAGAAGTTCACGCCGAGTTGTGCAGGACGCTGGAAGATATGGAAGAACTTGCCGAATGGAAGATAGAGCAACGTGAGAATCACCGTCACCGCGTGCAACTGCGACAGAAACCCGTAGTAGATGCCGCGCATCAGGTGTGTAGAAACCGTCAGGAACAACCCGGTGATCGATATCGCAAAGAGCAGCAGAAGAGGCAACATGTCGTCCGAGAACTGCTGCACCGACCATGCTCCGTGATCACGACCGCGCCTCCAAAATGCAAAGAAGACGCCTATCAGCACCATCACCGCAGCGATGTCGAGAATGTTGAATGTTGTCTCCGCGACAAGAGTACCGAGATGAAAACTGCCCAGGGGGATACCGAAGACAAAAGCACGATAGACATCCTGGTCATTCATCGCGCTTTCGAATCGAACCCATCCGAAGGAGAGAGGGAACGTAACCGCAGCGGCAAGAATGCACCCCCAAGCCAGAAACCAATGCGCAGACCAGCGCAGATGCGATCGTCGGTCGATGAAACGCTGCAACACAATCGTGTTCCATCCCAGCGCAACGAATCGAACGAGATTGCGATGAAGACTTCGCGGCTGAAGGAAGATCTGCCAGCCGCGATACCAGTAAAGATGTGTAGGTGGCCGTCGGAGCCACATTGCAAACCGGTAGCCCAAACCGAATCCGGTTAGAACAGAAGCGCCAGCATAGGAGACCAGCGCAGGGTCGAAATCAAGAAGCCCGCGACTGCCGACAAGAATGCCGGTGATCAGTCCTCCGGCAACGATGAGGCCCCACATGGTTGCGTGCGCGGTAGCGGACATGCGAGGGGAAGTGAGCGCGTTGTTCTTCATTCTCAGGAAACCTGGGCGAGTGCTGGAGAGGACTTCCGCCCGGCCTTCAAAACCACCAGGCACAACAAGCAGAACACGGAAAGCATGATAAACCCGGCGAGGAAACTCCCGGTCTGCTGCTTGACGAACCCAAGCACAAGCGGAGGAAAGAATCCTCCCAAGCCTCCCGCCGCTCCCACCAGCCCGGTCACGCTTCCAACGGACTGCGGAAAGTACTCAGGAACGATCTTGAAGACAGCGCCGTTCCCCAAGCCGATAGCCGCCGCCACTCCAAGCGCGCCGATGGTGAACGTGATCATCATCGGACACGCCATGAAGATAGCCATCAGTGCAGTGAACGGAAACACCCACTTCAGGATGCTTGCTCCTCCAACCTTGTCTGCCAGAATGCCGCCTACTGGACGCATCGCCGTCGCTAAAACCACGAACCCGGCTGTCCTCAGTCCCGCATCCTGAGGAGTGAGGTGGTACATCTCCGTGAGGAAGATCGGCAGATAAATAGCCATCGCCACAAAGCCGCCAAACGTCAGGAAGTAGTAGAGGCTCAAAATCCAGCTACGGCGGTCCTCAAGCGGGCGAAACATCTCGGCGAGTGTCTTTGCGGCGCCAAGCCTTGGAGCATTCCTGCTGGCGACAGCGAAGATCAGAAGCCAAACCGCGAGTAGAATCCCAAAGGTCCAGAAGCCCCAGCGGAAACCGACCGCGGCCGCAATCACCGGCGCACCAAACGCGGCGAGCGACTGCCCGATGTTTCCAGCGCCATACACGCCGAGCGCAAAGCCCTGCTTGCTGGCTAGGTACCATCCGCTCACAAATCCTACCCCGACCGAGAAACTCGCCAGCCCTATCCCAATGAGGAACCCGTATGCAAGAAGATGCGCGTAGTCATGCACTCCGCCCATCAGAAAGGCGGGGATGATGGAGAGCAGCATCACGGCCGTGAATACGCTTCGGCCGCCCAGACGATCGGTGAGCATCCCCAGCGGGATCCGGCCGATACTTCCAAGCAGCACGGGAAGCGCCACGGCGATGCTCTTCTGAACCGGCGTGAGGTGCATTTGCTTGCTCAGGATCGGCATCATGGCCGAAAGCGAACCAAACACCGCAAAGCAGAGTGCAAATGCGCCCGTGCCGAGCGCAAGTTGAAGTTTCGGTGAAGTGCCGGATGATTGCATGTTTGGTCGATCTCCCGGATTGCTCGACGGCTCTTCCCCGTCTACAACCCACTTTCATCGATACACAGCAGACCGGCAGTGACTTATGTCATTCGATTCAGGGAAATCCACAGCGTACGAGCCCGTGAAATAGCTAGGAAAATCCAGTCTGAGATCATCTCGCGCGACAAAAGTCACTGAAGGCGGACGCGTTTTCCTGTGAACTGTCAACAGAAACGACAGTCACTGGAGCAAACGTGCGATTAGGTCTCGTCAAAACTGGCTTCTTTCCTCTGCTCTTCATCCTTCCCCTTGTCCCCATCGCCGGGCAGTCAGCCACCCCGGGCCAAGCCGCTGCCCGCTCCGCCTCCGGAGTATCCGTCTCAATCTATGAGCGCTCACGCATCGAAAACTGGCAGTGGTTCGCCACACCGCCTCAGTCAGAGACTTACAGCTACATCGAGTCCACACTGCGCATCGGAGTTTCTCAGCAAATTCGGAAATTCGACTGGCAACTGGAGTTGTCACAGCCCTCGGCGCTCTGGGCCCCCAAGGATGCCGTTTCGCCCGTCACCGCACAAGGGCAGATGGGGCTTGGCGCCACCTACTACGCATCGAACGGAAATAATCAAAACGCGGCCGCAGCCTTCCTCAAGCAAGGCTACATTCGCTATCACGCGGGACCCGACAAAAGCATTCGAATCGGAAGGTCGAGTTCTTTGATGGACTCGAGACGAAGCCCAGCAATCCAAATCTCGCATGGTTGCAGACCAACCGAATCGCACAACGCCTCGTCGGCAATTTCGGCTTCAGCACTGCGCAGCGCAGCTTTGACGGTCTCGATGGGCACTATGGCAGCGGCACCTGGGACGTGACGGCCATGGCGGCACGTGCCGACCAGGGTGTATTCAACATGAACGGTAACCCGGAGCTCAATGTCGACCTGCAATACTTGGCGCTTACACACTCGCAGTTCAAGCAGCATGTTCTCTGGCGTGCGTTCGCCCTTGGATATCACGACGGCCGGACTGGAATCACCAAGACCGACAACCGCTCCCTTCTTCTGCGCAAATCTGATCACAACAACATTCGTGTCGGGACATACGGCGGCAACATCATTGCGAGCATTCCAACGCGGGGTGGTCAGTTCGATCTGCTCGCATGGGGAGTACTACAGAACGGCCAGTGGGGTTCTCTCGATCAGAACTCCAAAGCCGGGGCGATTGAGGCAGGGTATCAATATTCAGCCCTCAAGACTTCCCCTTGGGTCCGCGGGGGCTATTTCTATAGCAGCGGGGATCACAACCCGGGTGATAGCCGGCACGAAACATTCTTTCAGGTGCTGCCTACTCCCTGGATCTATGCGCATTTCCCGTTCTATGACCTGATGAACAACAAGGACGGCTTTGTCCAGGTTCTGGATCGACCGGCGAAGCGGCTGGATTTCCGTGCCGATGTGCACTGGTTGCAATTGGCCTCCAGCCAGGACCTCTGGTACCTGAGCGGCGGCGCTTTCGACAACAAAGTTTTCGGTTACGTCGGGAGGCCTGGCAATGGGCATAGTTCGTTGGCCACCGTCGTCGATTTCACCTCTAGCTGGCAAGCCACAAAGAGCATCACGGCGAACTTCTACTACGGTCACGCCGTAGGGGGACGAGTCCCCGCCAACATCTATCCGGCCGATCACGACGCGCAGTTTGGCTATGCGGAGCTGGTCTACCGATGGGGAGAAGCACGCCCATCCCATTGAATATGCCCCGAAGTTCTCTGTGCACTCCAGACCAAACCCACAACAAAGAGCAGCCTATGATGGGCGCTTCGAAAGGTGAAATAGATGAGTAAGGAATCAAAATTGTTGGGAGCTGCAGTCGGTGTCTCCGCAGGCATCTTCGTCTGGGTAGTGGGATTGGATAAATCTCTTTGGCCCTCACATCCCGACTTTTTCCTCGTCGCCGTCAGTCTTCTTGTAGGTGCGGTGTCACTTGTGATCATCCAACGTGGTGAGCCTCGCAGCCCCGAACACGCAAAGAAGGTGAGCTGAGACCTTCAAATGAATTCTTATGCCGACTAAGAACACCCGATACACATGTAAATCAAGGGGTTCTTGGACCGTTACCCCGCTTCCGAAATCTGAAGCACCTCACACCACAGACGCAGATCAATACCGATAAGTC
>Ga0105241_10000546_pt1 | contig 28382 bp, 19 predicted proteins | sample KBSC64metaG_FD_80422 | JGI IMG/M metagenome (GOLD analysis project Ga0105241, IMG submission 80422) | Corn rhizosphere microbial communities from Kellogg Biological Station, Michigan, USA - KBS C6-4 metaG | ecosystem: Host-associated > Plants > Roots > Rhizosphere > Soil | place: Michigan, USA... | reverse complement strand
GCGTGATAGAGATTCGAAACATACTTCACCATCTCCGCCACGCGAATGGAGGTTTCAAAAACAGTCGCTGGAACATCTTTGTAGAGTTCTCGTAACGGCGCCAGGTGCTCAGGATTCTGCGAACCGAAAATTGTATAAGGCGGTTGGAGGAAATCTGCGACGGCGCTGCCCTCGCGCATGAACTCGGGGTTGTAGCAGACTACAAAATCGGTCCCACACTTTTTTCCGCTGGCTTGCTCAATAGCGGGGACCATCAATGTCTCAGTCGTTCCCGGCAACACCGTGCTGCGCAGTACAACCGTATGAAAGGTATTCTTTTGCTTCAACGCAGCGCCGATTTCGTGCGACACCTTTTCGACGTGGCTGAGATCGAGCTTACCGCTGCGCAGGCTCGGAGTGCCAACACACACGAAGGAAATGTCCGATGCGAGCACGGCAGCGTTGGAATCGGTAGTGGCGTGCAGCCTGCAAGACTTGTTGGCCGCTGCGACCAACTCCTCCATCCGAGCTTCAATGATTGGTGTACGGCCGGAATCAAGCATATCGACCTTGGTCTGGCTGACGTCAACACCGGTGACCTTATGGCCCATGTGCGCAAAGCAAGCGGCGCTCACGGATCCCACGTAACCAAGACCAAAAAGGCTGATCGACGAACTCACAAAGTCTCCCTCAACCGGAACGAGATCTCAGACCAGTTGCTCAAGCAGAATAACTCAATTGTGCAGCAATTTGGGCTACCAAGTAAGGCCCCCAGATGGCCCGTAACCGACAGATTACATGGCGGTTATGTTCAGTGCAATAGAAGTCGAGGTCCGTTGCGCCGCCCGAATGTTTGCACATGCGAAACGCAGACTTCAACTGCCAAAGTCAAATTTTAGCTTCTGTCGCACCGAGGAGCGACTTACCTCGGTCACTTGTTAGAAAAGAGGGTACTCAGTGGATAGTAGCGCACAGCGGAAATTAAGCGCTGAAAGTAGTTTGTCCTGCAATAAGCGTCACGATACGATCAATAGGTGAGCTTTCCTGCCCGAAAAATCTGGAAAAAGCTGTCGCGCATGAGTTGGGGGGAATTCCGCACGCGCGTGGGGCAGGAAGTCGGTAAACGCACCGAATACGCACGTTACCGGGCTGGGATGCTGCGCGCCGAACCCGAGCTCCCGGTTAGCGTCCGTGGTGACAAAAACTTCTTTTTCTCCCCTGCCGATGTTCCGTCTCGAGCCGCGCTGATTAACCAGCACCTACCTGACGCTATCGATGAAGTTATCACCGAAGCTGACGAAATTCTGCAGCATCGTTTCCGGTTATTGGGCTACCGTGACTTGAACTACGGCAACGAAATTGATTGGCATCTCGACGCCGTGCATGGGAAGCGCGCTCCGCTGAAGCCCTGGTACAAGATTCGCTTTCTTGATTTCGGCGAAGTTGGCGATCACAAAGTCACGTGGGAACTGAATCGGCACCAGCACCTGGTGACGCTGGCTAAGGCCTGGTGCTTCAGCAATAAGATTGAATATGCAAAGGAGATCGAGAGACAGTTTTATTCGTGGCAGACGTCGAATCCATATCCCATAGGCATTAATTGGGGAAGCAGCCTCGAAGTGGCATTTCGAAGTCTGTCGTGGATTTGGGTCCGTAATCTTTTGGCGGGCAGTTCTGTCCTGTCCTCGTCATTTGATCGCGACCTGGTGCGCGGATTAGCGCTCAATGGGCGCTACATTGAGCGATATCTTTCAACCTACTTTTCACCCAACACTCACCTTCTCGGCGAGGCGCTTGCGTTGTTCTTCATTGGCACACTCCATCCGGAGATCCCCCTAGCCAGAAAATGGCAACAACAGGGTTTCAACATCTTATTGGCGGAAAGTCAACGCCAAGTGCGGCCGGATGGCGTTTACTTTGAGCAGTCGCTCTATTACCACGTTTATGGGTTGGATTTCTTCCTGCACGCGAAGGCGTTGGCTGCACGAAGCGGCATCCAAATCCCCGATTCGTTCGATGACACGCTCCAGAGAATGCTGCACGTGGTGAACGTGCTCTGCAGAAACGGAAAAGCCCAGAGCTTCGGTGACGACGACGGCGGAAGACTATTCAATCCTCGTCGTAACCGAGCAGAACACATTTCCGATCCGCTGGCGATTGGTGTGTGCCTGTTCGGACAGGCCTCATTGGGTACAAAGCCCACCGAGGAATCCATTTGGTTGTTTGGGCAGGAGGCGATTGCCGCCTCTGCCGGTAACCACAAAACCGAAGAACTTTCCTCATGCGCTTTTGAAGACGGCGGACTCTACGTTATCGCCAGCGGCGGCTCTTACCGCACTCAGATGCTGGTAGACGCCGGGCCCCATGGAATCGGGCACGGCGGACATGGCCATGCTGACGCACTCAGCGTGCGGCTTTCGACGAACGACCGGCCATGGCTGATCGATCCCGGAACCTACGTTTATATCTCGCCTGGGCACGATCGCAATGAATTCCGCGGAACGGCAGCTCACAATACGCTTCGGGTTGACGGGTGCGATCAAGCTGTACCTGAGAATGCATTCTCCTGGAATTCCCTTCCGCAGGTGACGGCGGAGCTGTGGGAAGTGGGTGATAACTTCACATATTTCTGCGGAAGCCACACCGGATATCGCCGGTTGCCGGATCCGGTGCTTCACCGCCGCTGCATCTTTCATTTGCACGGAGAGTACTGGCTGATCCGCGATTTTGTTCTTGGCGAAACGGAGCATGATCTTGAAATCTATTGGCATTTCGATCCAGATATCGAACTTGAGAGCCGAAGCGGTTCTCTCGCCGCTCGCCGCGAGAACGAGCGACTCGTCCTGCTAGGCACGGATTCGTGGGATGCCTCCATCGAGAAGGCATTCGTTTCTGCCGCATATGGCGAGAAATCGCCGGCTCCGGCTGGCGCATTCAAAACCCGGCGTAAACTGCCCGCGGAGCACGGCACTCTGATCGTGCCCATGCGAGCCTCAGAAGAGCCGGGCCGTTTTGCAGCATCTGATGCGTCATCCGGGGAAGTTACAAGTTACGTCTATGAGCGCGGCGGGACTACTGACCAAGTCATATTTGGCAACGAAGGCGCGAATTGGGCGACCTCGTCACTGGCCAGCGATGCTGAGTTGCTGTTCATTCGCAGGAAAGATCGCGAGATCATATATTTAGCCTTCTGCTCCGCGACTTTTATCGAAGTGGAGGGCCAGCGGGTGTTTTCAGCGCCCGATCGAGTAGGGCGTTTTGAATGGGCATCCGGTGCAGGTGCATCCTCGGATGCGGAGTCACTAAAGTACTTCCATGGGGAGCTAATCCGGCCGGGAACTCCTGTACGCTAAGGAAGTCAGCTGGTCATCCGGAGATCTACGATGTGCGGCATCGCGGGAGTGATGAAGTTCGGAGAGAGCGGACGCGCAGATGCTGCGGCCGTGCGCCAAATGTGCGCCGCTATGACGCACCGGGGGCCCGACGATGAGGGTGTCTATACCGATGGCCGCGCTGGAATTGGAATGCGCCGGCTTAGCATCATTGATGTGGCCGGCGGACATCAACCAATCAGCAACGAGACCGGCACCATCTGGATCGTGTTTAACGGTGAGATCTACAATCACGCAGAATTGCGCCAGCAGTTGGAACAGCGCGGCCATCGCTACCGCACCAACAGCGACACCGAAACCATAGTCCATCTGTATGAAGATTACGGACGTGATTGCGTCCATCACCTGCGGGGGATGTTTGCGTTTGCAATCTGGGACCGTGAAAGAGAGACGTTATTCCTCGCCCGCGACCGATTAGGCATCAAGCCACTTTACTACCGGTTGACGCCGGAGTCGCTGCTGTTCGGTTCAGAAATAAAAGTCATTCTGGCGAACGGCGGAGTTCACTCGGAATTCAACTCTTTAGGACTGCCCGAGTACCTGGCGTTCGGTTATCTTTCCGGACCGGAAACCTTTTACCAAGGTATCCGCAAACTGATGCCGGGCGAATACATGGAGGTCAGCAGAAATGGACAGTCCGAGATAACGCAGTACTGGGACCTTGACGTTTCCAGCGCCGGACCGCTGCAGGACGAGAGCTACTACGTCCAAACATATCGAGAGATGCTGGAGCAGGCAGTCAACAGCCACTTGATGAGCGACGTACCGCTCGGAGTTTTCCTCAGCGGCGGCGTGGACTCCAGCGCCGTAGCGGCTCTGATGACCAAGATTCGCAAATCGCCGATCGAAACTTTTTCGGTCGGTTACACGGAGCAGAGCTATAGCGAGCTGCCCCACGCCCGAATCGTCGCCCAGCATTTGAAGTCCCTGCACCATGAGGTGATGGTCAGCGAAAGTGAATTCTTCGATGCACTCCCAGAATTGATCTGGCACGAAGATGAGCCGGTGGTATGGCCCTCTAGTGTCTCTCTCTATTTTGTAGCGCGCCTGGCACGAGAGCGGGTAACGGTTGTTCTGACTGGCGAGGGCAGCGATGAAACCCTTGGAGGCTACTCGCGTTACGCTTTCACGCTCAAGAACCAGGCCTTCGATCAGGTGTACCGTCGCGTGACGCCAGGCTTTTTGCGTAAATCTGTTCGCGAATTGATCGCCAAGTCTCCGGTACTGGGTGCAACTTTTCGCCGCAAACTCGGACACACGTTCCTTGGGCGCGATGCGGCGTCATGGTCGTCTTTCTACTTCGATAATTTCTTTTCAGCATTCAGTGAAGCTGAACAGGCAGGCCTGCTGTCCGAGGAAATGAAGTTCCCGCGTGGATCAGCCTACGAACACGTGCTGTCGTACTGGGAAAGCTCCAAGGGAGAAATGCTGCAGCGTTTGCTTTACACCGATATTAAAACCTATCTGGTTGAGCTTCTGATGAAGCAGGACAACATGAGCATGGCTGCATCGATTGAAAGCCGCGTACCGTTTCTCGATCATGTACTCGTGGAGTTCGCCACACGCATCCCTCGCGAGGTGCAATTAAAAGGCTTGACGGGAAAAAATGTTTTGAAGAAAGCGATGGAAGACCTGCTCCCGCATTCAATTCTTTACCGCCCGAAGCTTGGGTTTCCGACTCCATGGAGCGGCTGGCTTGCAGGACCTCGCCTTGATTCAATCGAGAAACTGCTGCTTGAGCCCCGTAGCATCCGGCGAGGATATTTCAAACCAGAAGCAATAAGCCGCCTGTTCGCCGAACATCGTACCAACTATCGCGATAATTACGACCGTATCTGGAGATTGCTAAACCTGGAGCTCTGGCATCGCGTCTGTCTGGAAGACGAATCCGATAAGTTCATGCGGCACGAAGGGACAGCGCTGGCCTCTCCGGCGCGGTGAAGATCGTGTCGAAAAAGCCAGGGTTGCGGCGTTTAGATCCTTGATTAGTCAAAGGCAAGCGACTGGTAAATAGTCAGCCACTGCCCCTGCACAACATCCCACCGATACTGCTGCACTTGTTTCAGGCCTCCAGTTACCAGACTGGAGGCAAGTTGCTGATCGCGCAGCAAGCGGACGATGTTTGCTGCGAGCGCCCCGGCATTGCCCACCTCGGAGAGCAGGCCCGTGCTCTCATGCTGGACCACATACTTCATTCCTTGGGGCGAGGTGCTCACAACAGGTGTGCCCGATGCATAGGCTTCCAGCACGGAGACTGGCATATTGTCGAGACGCGACGCATTGATGAAGATATCCGCCCGGTCGTAGTACTTGCCAATCTCACTTCTCGATGCTACGCCGCGAAAGCTCACGTTACTGAGATTCAGGTCTGAGACCAATTTTCTAATGTCGGCTTCGAGTGGGCCTCCGCCGACCAGGTCGAGCGTTGCTTCGGGAAATTCCCCTTGCACAGCCGCAAATGCTTTGACCACAACATCGACGCAATAATAGGGGTGAAAGCCGCGTGTGCAGACCAGGCGTGGCTGAAGTGGCCTGCGCTCGCGATAATGAAACTGAGAAAAATCCACAACGTTAGGAATTGGCTCCGCTTTCAACCCGAATTCTCGGAAAACCTCGACCAGGTAAGCCGAAGGCGTCACGATTCTATCGACCCGGGACAGAACATATCGCGCAATTCGCGATCTGCGCAGGTGATCGCGGGCTTCCCCGCTGTGGTAATGAATGATCGTCTTTTTTCCTCGAAGCTTTGCGACCAGCCAGGCTGGAGTTGGAGCAACCAGGAACGAGGAATAGGACGCAGAAAAAATGTGGGCGATATCAGCGTCATGCAATCCGCGCCACAAGCCAGCAACATAGAACGGAGTGCGAATGATCGTTCGAAGCCCGGGCACGCGCCTCACCCACCGAAAGCCGGTCGGAAACTCCGGATCAACAGGAATGAAGGCTGCGTTCACGTCTAGGATGCCAGACCAATATCTGAGCAACAGATCCAATTGGACTGATTGGCCGCCTACGTATTTCAGCGAAGGCCCCACGATCGCAACTTTCAGTTGTTTGGAAACCGATTTTCGCGGGCGTAAAGAAGCTGGGTTTGCCGCCCGCGAATATGAAAGTTCTTCGTAAAGCCTTTCGTATTCGCGCGTAATGCTCTCGGCAGAGAAGTGCTCGACCGCAAATTGTTTTGCGTTTTGTCCCAGGCGGTCACGATGCTCGGCGTTGCTGAGCAGTTGCGCAATCGCTACAGCCAAAGCGTCCACATCCCGCACCGGCACCAGAATGCCTCGATCATCACTGACCAGTTCGGGATTCCCGCCGACATTGGTAGCAACTACGGGCACTCCGGCTGCCATAGATTCCAGAATTACATTCGATAGGCTTTCCGAATCCGAGGGAACGGCGGTGACGTCCAGAGAAGCCATGACTTCAGGGATGTCGCGACGATCACCCAGGAAGGTAGTACGGTCGCCGATCCCCAGGGACTTGGCTTCGATTTCGAGCTCGGCGCGTAACGGACCATCGCCGACGAGCACAAACTCGATCGTCGGAAATCGGGCCGCAAGCTTTGCAGCCGCTTGAAGGAAAATGCGATGGTTCTTCGACTCCGCATTCATGCGCGCAACCATGCCCACACGCAGGATGCCGTCACGTCGCGGAATCAAGGGTTCCGTCTGCGAAAAGGCTCCGGGGGCAAGCGCGTTCCCGATGATCCGAATCTTAGCTTCTGGCAGTCCGTCGGAAATCAATCTCTGGGCGGCCGCGCGCGAGTTACACACAACCGCGTCACACATTCGAAATGCAGCTTGCTGCAATTGGCGCTGCGCCGCGGTGAGCAGGTCTCCAAGCTGGCGTTGACTGCCGATGATCACGGGCACACGAGCCGCAAGAGCGGCAGGCACAAGCGTCAGGTTGGTATAGAAGTCGAACGAGTGTGCAATTTGAATGCGGTTCTGGCGTAGGTGGCGCGCCAATCGCCAGCGGCTATGCCACGACCTCCATCCGTAGACATTGCCGCCCAGCTTGAATCGCGGCACTTCGCCGAATAGCTCTCGAAGCGGCCCTTTGTTCTGGATGCATCCAATGCCTAGCGAAAATTGCTGCGGATCAAGAGATTTGGCAAGGGACACAAACTGGCGTTCACTACCACCAGTTTCAAAGCTGTTGAGCATCAGGAACACGCGATGCAGTTTGGCGGCTGCCGTGGGATGCGCCAATCCAATTCCCTGCTCGCGTTGCTCCTGTGCCACAGCCATTACGCCCGTCCGCCACGGGGAACGCTCAGCGTATCCATCACAGACGATTCGACATTGCTGAAGACTTCGAGGAAGTTCCGGTGCCAGAGCTCGAAAATGAGCAACCGCCAAATTGCCGACGAACGGTCGCGCCGACCGCTGAAGTGCTCGTCAAGCAATCGGCGGACTCCGATGCTGTCGAAGTAACCACGCTGCAGGGTGCGCGGTTCGAGTAAAGTGGTGAGAATCAATTCGCGAAGTTCGTTCCGCATCCAATGAACCAGAGGCAGCGCAAATCCCTGCTTTGGGCGATTGAGCACTTCTTTCGGCACTCCAACCCGCTCGGCCAGCTTTCGAAAGATGTACTTCTGCTGGCCGCCGCGCATCTTCCACTCAGGCCCCAGGCCGGTGACCCACTCGACGAAAGGATGGTCGAGGATGGGAACGCGCACTTCCAATGACGTAAGCATACTCATACGGTCAACTTTAGTGAGGATGTCTTCGACGAGATACGTCTTGGTGTCGACGTAAAGCATTTGGCTGATGGGATCTTTCGCAGGCGCCTGCTCGAAATACCTGAGAAGAATTTCTTGTGGATCGCCGCTCTCCGCAATAGTGGCGCGGAACTCCGGCGATAGCAGCGGGAATTCACGCTCAAATGCGGGGACAAAGCACATTTCATCCACATAACGCTCTCGCCAGGGTAAGGAAAGATTGTAGGAGAGCTGGCGCCCGCGTGTTCCTTTCGGCACCAGCGGAAACAAGTAGTTGCGATATAGCCGCGCTAAGCTGGCGGGAATCCTGGCAAACTTTTCCCGGCTCTGTTGAATTCCGTAGCGCTCGTACCCTGCAAACAGTTCATCGCCACCGTCTCCGGAAAGGGCGACTGTGACATGCTGACGCGCCAGGCAGGAAACAAAATAAGTTGGCAACATGGAAGAATCCGCAAAGGGTTCTTCGAGACAGCGGGTCAGTTTCTCAACGGTACCGACGACGTCTGGCTCAAGGATCAATTCATGGTGCTCGGTAGCGAATTTCTGGGCCACGATACGCGCGTACTTCGACTCGTCGAAATCTGACTGTTTGAAGCCGATGGCGAAGGTTTTAACCGGCTTTGCAGTCGCCCGCGCCATAAGGGCAACCACGATGGAGGAATCAGTGCCGCCGCTCAACATTGCGCCCAGCGGCACGTCTGAAATCAGACGGATTCGCACCGCTTCGGCCAGCCGGCGCTCCAACTCTTCCAGACACTCTTCTTCGCTCGACGGCTGATGTGTCCCATACGGCGGCAAATCCCAATATCTGCGGATGCGCACTTCGCCGCGCTCAAATTCGAGTAGATGTCCGGGAGGCAGCTTGTGAATCCCTGCGAACGCTGTGGCGGGATCGGGAATGTATCCCAGATACATGTACTGAAGCAGCGCCGCTCGATTGACCTCGGCCAGCTCCGGCGCGACGGCGAGAATTGATTTGATTTCAGAAGCAAAATGGAGTTTGCCGCGATGCAGCGCATAGTGCAGCGGCTTTTTGCCAAGCCGGTCACGAGCAACCAGCAGCTTCTGGCGCTTGTCGTCCCACAATGCGAAGGCAAACATACCTCGCAGTTTCTGCACGCACTCGGCTCCGAATTCCTCATAGAGGTGGACGATGGTCTCGGTGTCAGTATGCGTTGTGAAACGATGGCCGTTGGCTTCGAGTTCGGGCCTCAACTCGGGAAAGTTGTAGATTTCTCCATTGAATACGATCCATACCGAACGATCTTCGTTAAAAATTGGCTGATGGCCGCCAGCAAGATCAATGATGCTTAGACGGCGCATGCCGAGCCCGGTATTTTGGGCAGCGAGAAGGCCTTCGTCGTCCGGACCACGGTGCACAATGGCATCGCACATTCGGCGCACAACGGCTTCGTCGATCCAATCATTCCGATTTGCGCCGACGATTCCAGCAATCCCGCACATAAGTTACGCCTTCACCACCATGGGTTGATCGAATCTGGTGTTCTGCGGCGAGCTGTTCTTGTACAAACGGTAGCGGTAGTCGCGATAATCGCCCGGGTTGCCTTCGCGACCATCGCATGCGGCTAGAGCTATGTTCGCCATCTCGCGCGCCGAAACAAAGTGCAGCGTCTCTCGTCGCTCGGCGGCGCCCGAAATCAGCTCTTTCACAAAGTTCTGCGTTGGAATTCCAAGAACTGTCTCCGTATCCGTCGGGTACATGCCATGCGCGTCCAGTTTGATGAAGAACCAGTCGGGCCGGCCGGAAACGGTAATCGCTGACCGCTTCCACAGTTGCAAGCGGTGCATCGAAGGCGGATTAGCAGCGGTAAAAGCCCCATCTTCAATGCGCCCTATATGGTTCCGAGCTTGACGATCAAAATGCAATGCCCACGGCCCCTGAATCAAAAACGGTAAAGTCGAGATGGAACGACCGACTTTTAAATCAAACCCGTGGCGATGCGGCGTTCTTTGTTTCAAATCCGATCCGCATTCGTAAATCGAATTCAGCTTCGAGATCTGCGCGGGATGAAAAGCTGACGTGGGATAAGTCATATCCACATAGCAACCGGTTTCGGCGAGGATATGCATTTCATCATCCACGCCGCACCCAAACCCGCCGGCAGAATTCGCCAGCGCGAAATTGCCGTGAACAAAGGCATACTTGGGAGAGCTGTCGCCGTCTTTGTACGATAAACACCCGTGATCGTGCGCCAGCGTGTCGCGAAACCGAACGAGCTGCTCGCGCGTGCTTTCAGCAGTGGCGGGTTCCGTCACACCGTGATGCAGGTGAATTTCGATCTCGCCCCAGCCGGCGTGGCATAAATCGGCAATCTGTTGGACCAGTGCGCGATCGTATTGCTCGGCAGGATAGAAGTATGTGTGCGTGAACGGCCGCCCCTCACTGTCGCGAAATTCGCGGAACTTTTTAGGATATTGCGCGCACCAACTCTCTACCCGTTGTTCCTGAATGTCCTGAGGCGCATATCCCGCGAAATTGCCCGGCATGCTGCTCGGCTCGAAGTGATCGGCAATCGCGATGATCAAGTGCACCGGTCCGATGGGCGAACGTTTTGTAAGCTGCTGCCAGAAATAGGAAGGCAGGGTTTTCAACGCGTAACTCAGCCTGCGTTTCAGTTTGCTGCCCTTCGTGGCCGGAGTTTGCAGCTTTTCCATGAATGCCCTTGCTCGTTGACGCGCTAAATATGCACAGGAATTCGCGCCGGACGAACCAATTCAGTGCGTTGTACCTGGCGCTCCGATTGGGCGAGCTTGACCATTTTGTCATTCTCTTTTACAAACGCCAGCAACGCCGACGTGTAAGCAACCGCAAAATACGGAAAAAATTGATAGGCTTCCGGCGAGAACAAAGCGCCAAATCCGAAGCCGATCAGGGAAGCGTGCAGTGCACCGGAAAACAGCTTCAGGTCAGGATCCAGATCTTTGCGTTTGAGGAGATATTTCAAATTACGAAAGCCTCGCCAAAAGAACAGAAGATAGAGGATCAGCGAAGGAATTCCGCCCTCGACTGCAATCTGCAGGTAAGTCATATGCACTTCGCGCCACACCGTCGAATAGGTTTCGAAGTTCTGCGTACCGATACCCAGAATCGGATAGTGTTCAATTCCTTCCAGAGCCCGCTGCATCAGGAACGAGCGCTGTTCGTAGGATTCGTAGGCTACCTTCTCCTGGTGTGTGTCCAATTCATCGTCCCACAGGCTGGAAAATCGCTGCCGCATGACTCCGCCCGATGTGAACAGAAGAATGATGACCGCTACCCCAGAAACCACGATCAGGTAAAGCCGCTTTCCTTTCACTCCGAAGTGCCACAGACAAACTGCTCCGGCCACCACCAGGGTTATGAAGCCGCCACGAGACGCAGTGCGGAAGAGCGCCATCAGCATTAGGAGCATGCCGGCAGTCCAAAGCAGCTTATAAAGCGCTTTGCGACTAGTCAGCAAGAACATCAGGCAAAATGGCAATGAAAGCACGATGGCAAAAGCCAGGTCGTTCGGATTGGAGTAAATGCCGCCCAACACCCCATCCAGGCGATCGACACCCCGGCCTTTGATTAGCGAGATCAGACATACCACCGGAACAGAGCCTGCCTGAATAAAAATGATGCGGCGTAACTTGCGAATGTCCGTGACCAATAGGAACGTCAGGATCCAAACGATATACACCTTCGAGAAATCCAACGTATGCGAAATCGCGCCGCCTCTCCACACTGGGGAGAGCAATGAGGACATCATGAGAACAGCGATCATCGCCAACAGGTAGTGCGCTTCGACCGGGAGCTGACTGAACCGGCGATTACCCCGGCTCGATCCGGCCAGAAATGCAAGAAAAGCGCCGATACCGGTAATCTTCGCCAGCGGAATTGCGCCGAGAGGGTGTATCCAGTCTTCTGGGCGGATGCAATAGACAAAGTAAAACCCGCTTAACCAGAAAAATGCCGCGCCTAGCGATCTGCTCGGCTTGGACATGCCCGGAATTTCTCTCGCTATCGTCGGCACATCTTCACCCAACCTGCACGCCAGCGTGCGCCCTTTCCGGTCCCAATAGTTTATCTCCGCCTAACGTCTCCAAAATTCCGCCGAACTGGTCTCCGATCACAGCCCAATCATAGCGGGCGGCCAATTCTGCTGCCGCGCGTTCATATTGCCGGCGACTGAGGTGGTCGCTCAATAAGGTCAAGACCGCATCGGAAAAAGAGTCCGGATCGTCAGCCAGCACGATGTCACGGCCATCATGCACATCCAGGCCCTCCGCGCCGATGGACGTTGACACCACGGCTTTGCCGGCGGCCATGGCCTCATAAATTTTCAGACGAGTACCGCCAGCGATACGGAGCGGGACTACCACGACCGAGGCATCATGCAGGTGTTCGGCAACCGAGGAAACGCGACCAGTGATTTCAATCGAAGGCGCAGTCAAGGCGCGCACCCGTTGTCCGGGATTCCTGCCTACGATGCGCAGCTTCGCATCGGGAATGCGTGCGAGTACCACTGGCCAAATCTGGTGACAAAAATATTCCATCGCATCTATGTTCGGCTCCCAGTCCATCGCGCCCACGAACATAACCATCGGTGATGCCGGACTCTTACTGACGTCGGGCTTGTACTGTTCCAGATCAACTCCGGTCGGGACCACGGTGATGCGCGAGCCTTCCACCCATGCTTCCATAAGGCTTCGGTCATGCTCCGAAACCGCGATTACGTGATGGAACTTCCTCACAGCCTGGCCCTCAAAGCGGGCCATTTTCTTGAACTCCATGCTGTACATCCGGCGCTTCACCAGGTTCGACTCGGTAGCAGCATGACGCCTCCAGATTTCCGATTCCACATTGTGCTGAAACAAAACACTTACCGTGGAAAGCTGGGAGGGAAAATTGACCGCGGCATCGAGGAAATCGCAAATAGCGACATCGAAGCGGTGCTCGTCAAAGAGCTCCTGAAGCTTTTGCTGGACAGCTTTGCAGGCGAAGCGACCCACCGCATATGGCAGCGGCGACGCCAGGTGACCCACATAGTCGATGCCACGATTAAGCAATGACCCTTCGGCTTTTTCTGTCGCAATGCAGATCGCCCCGGGAAATCGTTCGCCAAGCTGTCGCTCATACTCCCGGTCCTTGGCTCCGTCGTAATACGACAAGAATGTCAGTTCATGTCGCTGTGCAAGTTGACGGGCGATATTGTAAGAACGAATGTCACCACCGCTGTGCACAGGCAGCAATTTGTTCGCTTTGATCCACAGGATTCTCAAAGCTTCTCCGCTCACCTGACCCAGGCCACACGGCCGCCGGTCACAAATTTGATGAATGCAACTGCAGCTGCAAAATTGAGGACAACGAACGTGCGTGCCGCATCAGCGACGCGCGCCAATGGCCCTTTCAGCCATTTGGTCATCGCAACCAGGCCCAATGCATAAAATGCGATCTGCAGCAGAAGTGCGGCACGATAGAGAGGCTGAGGCAAAGCCAATGCCGCGATCAATGCTGCCGCTAGTGCAAAGGGAGCAAACAGTCGCAGCAGCTTGTGGCTGATAAACTCGAAACGCAGCGGATTCGAAGCACCAAGCAGCCAAGGCGCGAGTTGTACCAACTGATAATTACCCGTTAGAGTACGCACTTTCCTGGAAAACTCGCGTTCCGTGCCCTGATCGGCTACATCCCAGGCATGAGCGCTGGGGACGAAGATGACTCGAAAGCCTCGCCGCACCACATGCATGGGGATAAAAACATCATCCAGGATCGTGCCTGCGGGTACCGTAACCAGCAACTGCCGCCTGACTGCGTAGATCGCGCCGGTTGCACCAACAACTGATCCTGACGCCGACTCCATCTCGCGAATTGTTTTCTCGATGCGCCAATAGAGGCCCATGCCACGCACCACTTCGCCCGCATCCGGATCTCCCAGCATCAGTTCCCCGCTGGCGCAGCCTACAACAGGATCGGCAAACTGGGCCGCCAGCAAGCGCAAGGCGCTGGGTTCTATCTTCTGCCGCGCGTCGGTAAAGAGGACAACATCGCCGTGTGCGAGTGCAACTGCATCGTTCAGTCCAGCAGCCTTGCCGCGTGACTCCGCATTCAGTACGGCTTGCAGGTGGTTCGGCGTGTGCTGCCGAAGGATGTCGTTGGTGCCGTCGGTGGATCCGTCCGATACGACAATGACCTCGACAAGTTCCGCTGGATAGTCGAGTGCAAGCAAATTACGCAACTTTTCTTCAAGAACACTAGCCTCATTTCGCACAACCATGACGATTGAAATAGAAGGAGTGCCGGGTGCTGCTTTGACCGGGTAAGCGCGAAACCGGCAGCGGAGCCAAAGCCACGCTGGATATCCGGCATAGGTATAGGCCAGGATGCTCACCGAACTCCAGAATATCCATTTCATTGTGAGCACCCGTTCACTGTGCTCCCCGGCCGAGTAGCACGATCTTGATGGTCTGGAACATAATCATCAAATCCAGACCTAGCGACATGTTCTTGATGTAGTAGAGATCGTATTGCAGCTTTTCTTTCGAATCTTCGATGGTGTTGCCATACTTGTAGCGCACCTGAGCCCAGCCTGTGATTCCGGGCCGTACCGCGTTGCGCACTTCGTAAAAAGGGATTTCGCGGGCCAGCATCTCGACAAACTCCGGACGCTCGGGGCGCGGCCCCACAAAACTCATGTCACCTTTGAGAACGCACCAGAGCTGCGGGATTTCATCGAGGCGCGCTGTTCGCAAGAATTTTCCAACTTTGGTGATGCGCGGATCGTCATCCAGCGCCCATGTCGCCCCAGTATCAGCTTCCGCGTCCTGGCGCATGGTGCGGAACTTGTAACAGTAGAAAACTTTACTGCCTAAGCCGACTCTCTTTTGCCGATAGAGTATTGGCCCGCGCGAATCGAGTTTGATGGCCAGAATCACGAAGGGAATAATCGGCAGAACGACCAGTAGAATGATCCCCGATGCCAGGACCGCGAGAATACGCCGTAGCAGGAGAAAACTGGCGCTGAAGCGAAAGCCGTCTGCGAAAATGAGCCAGCTCGGATAGAGATTATCGACTTCGATGCGGCCAGAAATTTTTTCCAGCCATGTGGTAGCCTCCTCGATCTTGATTCCGTTCAAGCGAAGCTGCAGAATTTCCATTACCGGCAGCGTGCCTCGGCGGTCCGACATGGCAACAATGACCCGATGCACTCGATGCAAGTGAATTAATTCCATCAGGTGGGCCGCGATAGCTTCGCGGGTCATGGCGCCTTCTACATTGCCGCTCCATCCAATAACTTCGATTCCTAGCTCCAAGCGCGTGCGCAAGCCGTTGACAAGCCGCTGCGCCCGCTCTCCCATTCCCAAAACGTAAACCCGTTCACGCAGATAAGGCTTCTGCGCCAGCCAGGCGTACATCATGCGCCAGGCAAACAGAGCAGCCGTCACCAGTAACAGTCCTAATACCACCGAATTATTGCCTATCAGAACGTTGGGGAACACGTACGCCAGAGCTGCGATGGCAAGAGCCAAAAGGCCAGGAACGAGCAAAAGCCGGAAGTACAACTCACCCCTGGCATTCATGCGCGTCGGCTCGTAAAGGTCAAACAGATGCGAGAAAATCAGCACCGCCACCGTAGCGCCAATGATCTTGAAGTATCCGCCCTCGTAGTTGAGGACGACGTAGCTGTCGTAGGGGTGCTGCCACACCGCAGCAATCAAAAATGACGTGAGTACCAGCAAGGCCTCACCACCGAACAGCACCAGGGTGCGGATCGGGTAGTAAACATTGAACAGGCGGATCAAGCTTTCTCCTTAATTCTTGTCCTCAGTTCGAACGTTTGTTGGATATGCCGAGTAGTAATACTGCATATACGGAGATTGCTCCGACGTGATTCCGTTCAGAACGACCCCAATAATATTGCGGCCGGCGAACTCAGCCTTTGCTCTGCGGGCTGCATCAACCGGGGTGCTGTTGGAGCGGACGACCATGAGAACGCCATCGCAGAAGTTGGCCATCATGGCAGCATCTGAAACCGGCACCGCTGGGGGTGAATCAATGATGATCCAGTCAAACAGCGGCTCAAGCCGATGCAAAAGCATCTTGAGGCGACCGTTAGACAGCAACTCCGCCGGATTTGACGCGACACGACCCGCAGGAATCAAAAACAGATTCTCCATCGGTCCGCGCTGCACGATTGAGTACTCATCGGCTTCTTCGCGCAGGTAATCGCCCAGACCAGGACCGATTTCCGCGCCAAGATGATTGTGAAGCTGCGGATTCCGCAGATCAGCGTCGATCAGTAATGCCCGCCGACCGTGCTGGCGCACAATGACCTGGCCCAGGTTGGCGGTGGTGAATGACTTGCCTTCCTTGGGTAGCGCACTGGTGACCAGAATTTTTGAAAGCGGCTGCTTTTCCCGGACCTGATAGAGGCGGCTGCGCAGAGTCCGAAATTCTTCCATCCCCGATGCGTGTTCCTCGCTGCTGAAAAAAAGCATCTTCTTGGGGTCCGGATGCCAAAGAACTTCGCGGCTGCGAGCCATCAGGGACTCGAACCCAGTCGCCATTCCAGGAATAGCGCGAGCAACGCCGGCAGCGACTCCTCCCGTGGGCATTTCCGGGGTGTCGAGAATCGGAGGCATCTCTACTCGCGGATTGGGCTGCAACATCGCCCGTTCTTCTTCTGCTTTCTTCAGCGCTTCATGGATGCGGCTCATAATTTACCTTCCTTGGGCTCACGTTCCGGTTCTTTCAGCCGTTCTGCCAAATTTGAGAGAGTTTTCAGGGCGTCCACCAAATCGAATTTTTCAGGTGGCGGCGGTGGTACGATTGCCGCCCCGATGTGGTTGTCCCCCAGATCAAAATCCCGGGCGACGGCATCAACGATGCCGGCGCTTACCATTTTCTGCTGGTCGACAAAAGCGCTCACCAGGCAGTGTTCGCAAATCAGATTCACCACTCGAGGGATACCGCTCGAATATCGGTGAATCGCGGTCAGAGCTTCACCATCGAAAATCGGTTGACCGTTCGATCCTGCAATCCGAAGACGCTGCTGAATGTATGAACGGGTTTCATCGAGGGTCAGGGGGTGCGTCTTCGACCGCAGTGTAAGCCGCTGGCGCAACTGCCGCAGATTGGGCTGCTTGAGCTTCTGTTCCAGTTCGGTCTGACCGACGAGAACAATCTGGAGAAGCTTTTCCGTAAAGGTCTCAAGGTTCGTCAACATCCGAATTTCTTCGAGTACCTCGTCGGCGAGGTTTTGCGCCTCATCAACGATCAACACCGCAGTTTCCCCCGCGCGGTATCGTTCCAGCAGCCAGTTATAAAGGCGCATCAGGATCTGGCTTTTGGAGCGGGTGTCGCAGGGAATTCCAAAGTCGGCCATCATGTAGTCGAGGAACTGCGGAACATTCATCCGCGAATTGAAGATGAAGGCAGTTGGCACTTGTTGAGCGCGCAGCCATTCGAGCAATTTATTGATCAGCGTGGTCTTACCCGTCCCCACCTCACCGGTCAGCAATACAAAGCCTTTGCGGCTCTGAATGCCGTAGGTCAGGCAAGCAAGCGCCTCCTCCGTGTGCCGCGTGAGGAACAGATAGCGCGGATCAGGATTGACGTTGAACGGGTTGGCCCTAAGGCCAAAAAATTCTTTATACATGCGAAACTAAACCTCGACCGTTTCTTTCTTTTCTTCGCTGGACTTCTGTTGGGCTCTGCGTTTCCCGTTCTCCTCTTTCTGTTCTGGCTCGACGCCTACCCAGGGGACCTGTGACAGCACCGGCAACTCGAGTATGGCGAGAACGTCCTGCTCAGTGCGGACGGAGGTATCGCGGAATTCAAGCCAGAAGGCCAGTCCCAGCCCAATTCCCAAGCCCGCGGCCAGTCCGCCTCCGGCGAACAGCAAGCGATTCGGAAAGCTGGGAGATGAAGGCAGGTCAGCCGGGTTCAGCACCCGCATCTGTTCGCCTTGCTGCTCAAGTTCCATTGCCGTCTGCTTTTCCGATGCCCGTTTTTTCGCCAGATCATCGTCGTAAAGCTTCTGAAAAGTTTCGTTGTCGCGCGTCAACTGCTTGTATTGCTCTTCAATAGCAGGACTGAGAGCGACACGTCCTTGAAATACTTTGATCGACTCCTCGATCCTTTGCTGTGCGCGCGTTGACGTAGTGATCTGGTCCATCAACTGATGGATCTGCAGGCGCAACTGGCGAATTTCAGGAGGCTCCTGCAGGTTGCCTTTGTCGGAGGTAGTGGTCGTAGCGGCAGGCGCATTATTGATGTCTTTTAGCTGCTTCTGGACTTCCGCGATGTCCCGCTTCGTCTTTACCACTTCGGGGTAATCATCGGTATAGCGGGACTGCAAGGTTACGAGTTGCGATTGCAAAGAAGACAAGTGCGTTTGCAGCGTCTGCGGATTGGAGGTGTCCTGAGAAGATTTCCAGGCTGCGAGTTGTTGCGCCAGCATGGATTCGGCGTACGCCTTGTCCTGTTGCGCGCGATTCAGGGTTTGTGTATTCGCATCGAGTTGCGAATTCAAGCCCATCAGATATTTCATGTTGGTTTCGGCATCAACCGGCAACTGTCCCATGAATCGTTTTTTGAAGTCGGCGAGTTTACTATCCTGTTCATCTAGCTTGCGTTTGTCCTCTTCCACCTGGCGGCCGAGGAAATCAGTAGTGTTCTGCGCCGCCTGGGCCCGGTCCTTCAGATTTTCCCGAATCATGATGTCCGCCAGCCCCGAGCAAACGCCCTGCGCTTCGCGGGGGTTATTGGCGGTGTACTTCAACAAAAAGCCGGGGACTTGTCCGTCATTCCTCCGCTTGGGACCCCCATTGGCGGCAATACTGACCGACTGTACCGGATCAATGGACAGGCTCATGCGAATCTCGTCAATCTTGGATTCTTCCGCATTCCCCTGTGCCAGCCTAAGGTTTTCAATCAGAGGACGCAGACGCTCAGCGCTGAGCGCGCGTTGCTCAAGGGTCGCAATGCGATTGCTGAGGTCTGAGGTTACGACTGGCGCAACATAGCCCTCCGGCACCTTCTGGCCCTCGACCAGGATGGTTGATTGCGAGGTAAATTTGGGCGAGAAAGCGTAAGAGACGGCGAAACCTACGAGTGGGGCCAGCAGCGCCGGTATCAAAATAATTTTGAGGCGCCGCCGCAGCATCGCCAGGTAATCGTCCATCGTCAGTTCGCGATTCTCAATCATGTGTAGTCCCGTTCTGCCGGCCTGCAGCCGGCTAAAAACTTAGTCGAGCCGGATCGGCCGTGGATGCCAGTCAATGCCAATGCTTCCTACATGCTGCTGAAAAGTCTTCGCGCATAGCGCTGTCGAACCCGTCCCGCTCGGGCACCCTCCCGATCCAAAGCGATTGAATTGATAGCTCGCGAAGGCACCGAAGTGCTGCCCGATTTGCCTGCGCAGCGAACCGCCCGCATACCAGTAGGCGTAGCTGCTGGAGTTGAGCCCCGTAGTAAGCAGGTTTTTTTGCAGCGAGCTGTTATGCGAATAACCGCCGTCGGCTATAGCTTTCCAGTGTCGCCCAAATAGATGACTTACCGAAAGCCTGGTTGCGTCGGTATTGGATCCCGCATAAAAACCCGATCCAGGGCTTACAAACCGCTGATAAAGAATTTGCGCATTGGTGCGTGGGGAAAAAATGTAGTGCAATGCGATCGACCCGTTACCAGAGATGCGTTTGCTTTCCCCGAAAAGGGGGCTGTGAATGATCACAAACTGCGGGCCCCCGCCAGCAGTAAAGTTCAGTCGCCCAGTAACGCGGTGTCCATAAATAACGTGCACAATTTGAGCTGTGACCGTCCCGCTTCCAGAGGTTGGAAAGTGGAAATCCTGAAAAGCATAGAGGAATCCAATCTGATCCTTTTTGTTAAGCAGGCGATTGAACCCTAATTGTCCATTGAACTGCTGGCTATCGACCAGGCTGACTGTTGACTGTGCCTTATTGAGGAAATTGGTGAAATCGTATCCGCTTGCGATTGTGAATGAGCTGCGCGGCGACAGCTGCTGTACAACATCCAGCACCGAAGAATTGTCGATTCGAGGTTGAAGGCCGATCGAACCGAAACTTCCGGGGCTCCCGACCAGGCCACTCGGTGTTCCCCCGGTGAGCCCACCCCCTAAGCCGGTTCCGGCCCCGACACCGCCTAGTGCCGATCCAAGACCGCCAACTCCGCCGAAGGAACTGGAACCGAATGTGCCTTCGGGAAGGTAATCAAAAGAGTCTCGTATCGCCAATTGTCCGGTGCGCCACAGAATGCGGTCGTTCGCCGCAAAGGTGTGGACTTGGTAGGATCGCTTCTGGCCGGGCGAATGGGGCCCGGCATAGAAAACACCACCGGCAATGTAATCCAAACCCAACTGGTTGCTCTTCCAGATTTTTTGCAAATCGAGAGATCCAAGACCACGGCTGACCTCGGCAACGTGAGTGTTGGAGCCGGTGTTGCCGTTGGCATTTGAGTTGATCGACTCGGTCAGTTGAATTCCCGGCATCAAGTAGCTACGGCCGCCGTACGCGGGCTCAGCCGATGGCGCATCCAGCCCGGAAAGCGGTGGGTTCTCGGCATTGATTTCGGCCGGCGTGCTGGCCGCAGGCGGAGCACCGGCGGATTGATCCGATGAATCATCCTGCGCCCACGCTGTAACCGACAGGAATGCGGCAGCCGACATAAGCAGCAGAGCGACTCGAATCACTTGTTTGGTTGCTGGCATAGAAATCCTACGGGACGACAATTGTGTCTCCCGGCTTCAGAACGTAGTTTTGCTGCATGTCGTCGCCCTTCACCAATTTTTTATAGTTCACGGGAAGTTTTGATTGCTTACCGCCCTCGGTCCGAAGAACGTAAATTCCCTTGGTGTTGGCAAATTGGGTAAAGCCCGCCGATGCCAATGCCTGAAGCACGGTCATGTCGGGCGTGCGATTCATCGCGCCAGGGTGGAGTACTTCACCCATCACGTAAATTCTCTGACTGTTCATCTGAGTGACTTCCACGGTTACGTGAGGATCAGTGATGAATTTTTTTAGCTTGTCAGTAATCGATGCAGCCAGTTGCATCGGGGTAAGCCCGGCCGCCTGAACGTCGTTCAATAGCGGCAAGGAAATCATTCCATCGGCCCGAACGGGCATGGTGTTGGTCAAATCAGGTTCCTTCCAAACAGACACATGCAGTTGATCATTGGCGCCAATGATGTAAGTGGAATCAGTTTGTGCAAGCGGCTCTTTGGCCGCATCTTTATCTCCGGAATTCTGGGCCCCTGCGAGCAAACCGTATAACAACAATGTTGTCAGGACCATCAGGTTGCGCTTCATGTTCTCTCCGCGGCTATGACGCTCCATACTCGCCATAACCAATCTGTTTAAGTTTGTAGAGCAAAGCTTTGTAACTGATCTGTAATTCCTGGGCAGCGCGGCGCCGGTTCCAGCGCGTGCGGTTCAGTACCTTCAGGATCAATTCTTTTTCCGCTTCCCGCGAAGCCGCACGGGAAGCTTCCTTTAGTGAAACCTTCCCACCATTTGACCCGGTTTCAGTCCGGGTGAGCATTGAACGGAGGCCAGCCATCGCTACCGACTCGTTGCCCATGGCAACAATGGCGCGCACGGCTGCCTCGAGTTGGGGCAGATTTCCGGGCCAGCTATAGTCCGCAAAAAGCTGCAAGGTGGGTGCGGTCAGCTCCGGAACTGGGAAGTGATAGGTGGACGAATAGCGCTCCAGGAAGAATGCAATTAGCTGAGGAATGTCCTCGCGTCGTTGGCGCAGTGGCGGAATCCGAAGACAGACCCCACTCAATCGGTAGTAAAGGTCTTCTCGAAACGCGCCGGTACGAACCTCGGGTTCCAGGTCACGCGAACTGCCGCAGATGATTCTTGCGGCGGTGCGGCCGGATCCGTTACTGCCCTGTTTTGCCAGCAATTCCGAAAGCTTTGTCTGGCAGTCGAGATTCAGGTCGCCTATTTCATCCAGGTACAAGGTAGTTTTCGATGAATTCTGGGCGGGCGCCAGAGACTCGGGCATCAGTTCGCGACAACCTTTGACCTGCAAGTCTTCATCGAGACCACCGGAGTTTTGATGTATTTGTTGAGCGATGGCTTGTTTTCCGGTACCGTGCTCCCCGATCAAGAGAACCGGGACAGAGTTATGCGCCAATTCTCGAATGACGGTGACCACGGCGCGCATGCTCGGGCTCGTCGCCTCAAGCAGCGGGAGATTGGGAAATCCGTTTTCCCCCGATGTGGCCGCAGCGTGGCCTGGCTGGAAAAAATTCTGGACCATGATTGATTCTCGCGAACTTGGTTGGGGGAACCAAAAATCCGCGGTTCAGGTGAAGCAGTCTAGGTTGCACGGTTTGTGCCACAAGCCGGATCCGACTCTCTTCCTGATAAAAACAATCTAAATACGTAACATTTTCAACTAGTTACATCATAATCATGGGTGAGAACCAGCCACCACCAACTTACGCCTGTGTCTCACAAAAGAGAAAATGTTTTCTCATTCTGGAGCCAGCCAGGAGAGGTAAAATTTGTCCTTTTTTGGCGGAAGTACCTAAATTATTGATAAATATAGACACACTTAGGATAAACAAATGGAAACATGGCGATCCTCAAGTGGAAACTTATTGTCCTTTTCCCCAACGGCGGCCTCGAATCTAACCGAGACCATGGCATCGGGAAACGGGTAAGCTCAGGATTTTCAACTGCCTCAGCTGACAAATTGAAGCTTAAAATCGGCTGTTGAATTGCATGAGATAGACCGACGTTTTGGGGTTTGGGGAGTCGGTTAAGGTTAATGGCCGAAGCGGCACACGCAGTTTCGCTACCCACACAGCAGTTCATGCCTTGGTGGAAGAAGCCAGTTACCTGGCGGGTTGCTACTCTTTTGGCTCTAACGGCGTGGCTATATGCTCCTGTACTTGGGCGACTGCTACGGCAGTGGTGGTCGGACCCCAATTTTTCTCACGGTTTTTTTGTACCTGTCTTTGCCGCATACGTCCTTTGGGAAGACCGGGAGCGCCTGCTTGCTATAAAGCCGGAGGCCTCTACCTGGGGACTCCCGGTCATTCTCTTTTCGCTGCTCACATTGATTTTGGGCGTTTTTGGGGCCGAATTATTCCTTTCCCGGACATCTCTTCTGCTATTGGCCACAGGAATAATCATTTTTCTGCGCGGCTGGGTAACACTTCGCGCCGTTCTATTCCCACTGATTTTTCTCGTATTGATGATTCCAATTCCTGCGATCGTTTTCGCCCAGATAACGTTTCCGTTGCAGATTCTTGCGTCGAAGCTCTCCGCATGGCTGCTGCCGCTGCTTGGGGTGCCGGTATTTCGCGAAGGCAATGTGATCAACTTACCGGCGATGCCGCTTGAGGTTGCGGAGGCCTGCAGTGGCATTCGCTCGCTGCTTTCGCTGACGACGCTGGCCATTATGTACGGCTATTTATTGGAGAAGCGGATCGGCATTCGTGTGTTACTCGGTTTGGCGTCTATTCCCATCGCAGTCGCAGCCAATGGGCTCCGCATCGTTGGAACCGGATTGCTGGTTCAGTACTGGGATCCGGATAAGGCCGAGGGGTTCTTTCACGCATTTTCGGGATGGCTCATTTTTGTCGTGTCATTGCTCATGTTGTTCGTTTTTCACCGCTTCATAGGCGCGATAACCAAAAAAAATGAGGCCCAGGCATGAAAATGCACTGGAGATTCGTCCTCGCTGTGTTGTTGCTCGGCGGCACCGGAATAGTGCTGCACGCGCGCAATGGGTCCGAAATTATTCCGGCGCGAACTCCGCTGGGTTCGTTTCCGCACACCATTCAGAACTGGACTTCGACAGACATACCGCTGCAGAAAGACGTCCTCGATGTCCTCGGTCCGGGAGACTTTCTGGTTCGGGACTACTATAACCATGCGCTGGATAAGGGCATCGCATTATTCATCGCATATTTCCCGAGTCAGCGTGCCGGCGACACAATTCATTCTCCTAAGAATTGCCTTCCGGGTGCCGGATGGGTGCCGATCCAGTCGGACCGAATTGTGATCAACACTGCCGGCCATGCGCCGTTTGTTGCCAACCGTTATGTAATTGCCCAGGGTGAACAAAAGCAACTGGTGTTGTACTGGTATTGGGCACATGATCGGGCGGTAGCGGGAGAATATGCTGCCAAGTTTTATCTGGTGACAGACTCTATTCGCATGCATCGCTCGGACGGTTCTTTGATCCGGCTGAGCACGCCGTTAGCTCAGGGCGAGAGCATGGAAACAGCCCAGCAGGTTCTGCTGTCATTTGCAGGAGATATTGTTCCGATGATTAATACGTATGTCCCGCGGTGAGATTCCTGGATTGCACTGTTGCCGGAAAGTGATCGCGGGAAGTTTCGGGTTACAAGGTCGCGCGTTACCGTAACTATCTAGACAAAATTGTGGAGATTTTTCAATGAGGCACTCATCGTTGTTGCGTCTGATTATCGCGCTTGGGATTATTGCCGTTTTCCTGACCGGGTGTTCGCGAGACCCCAACGTCCGCAAGCAGAAGTACTACGAAAGCGGGCGGCGCTATTACGAAAAGGGCATGTATCGTGAAGCCGTCATTCAGTTTCGCAACGCAACAAATGTGGACCAGACATTTGCCGATGCGCACTACCAGCTCGCGCAAACCTACTCCAAGCTGCAGGACTGGCCACACGTTTACTACGAACTTGGCCGCACGGTTGACCTGCAGCCCGATAACTACAAGGCCCACGCCGATATCGCCAATCTGTTGACCGCTTACGGCGAGCCCGACCAGTTAAAAGAAGCGCAGGTGCACACCGATCTCCTCATGGAGAAGCAGCCGAACAGTCCCGATACGCACATTGCCTTTGCCAATCTTCTGAACCGGGAACAGAAAACCGCACAGGCCATAGCTGAGATGCAAAAGGCAATTTCTCTTGGCCCAGATCGCGGTGACGCTTATTTAGACTTGGCCGTGCTGCAGGGAGAGGCAAATCTCCCCGACGCCGCCGAAGCAAATTACAAGAAGGCCATCGAATTGAAGGCGCCCGGCGCCAACCCGCGTCTGGCTCTGGCCTCGTTTTACCAATCGCGCTCACGTTATGCCGAAGCCGAGCAGGAGATCAAGCAGGTGATCGCGAGCGACCCCAAGGATACTGATTCGCGCATCGCCCTGGCCAAGATTTACTTGTCAGAGGGCAAAAGAGATGAGGCCGAGGCCTTTCTGAAGCAGGTCAAGCAACAGTTCCCGGACAACTCGGTCGGCTATCGCATGCTGGGCGACTACTACCTTGAGGTCGGTGAGCTCGATAAGGCTGTGGCCGAATACCGGTCTTTGTACAAAGACCACCCGAGAGATCTTCAGGTGGAGAAGAATTACATCGAGTTGCTGATCCGAAACAATCAGGTCGATGAAGCCAATAAGCTGAACGAGGCACTGCTGAAATCTCATCCGAAAGACGATGAATGCCTTGCCTATCGTGGTGAAATCCAGTTGCAGCAGGGCAAAGCCAGCCAGGCTGCACAAACTCTGCAGCAAGTCGTGACCAGCAGCCCGGGAATGGCGCTTGCTCATTACCAGCTCGGCATCGCGCTCGCCCAGAGTGGAGACTTCGATCGGGCGAGCACGGAATGGCGCGAAGCAGTGCGATTGAAGCCCGACATGCTTGACGCTTACCTTCTGCTCGCGAAATACACCCTGCAGAAAAATGACATGGCGGGACTTGAAGGCGTCGCTACGAAAATAATTGGACTTCGACCCGGCGCCCCTGACGGTTACGCCTATCGTTCGATTTCGATGATGGGGAGAAAGAATTTTGGCGCAGCTGAACAGGACGCACGCAAAGCCATCCAGGTAGCCCCGCAGTCCTCTGCCGGCTACACGCAGATGGGTAACATTCGGAAGCTTCAGGGACAATTCAACGATTCCGAAACCTGGTACAAGCAGGCACTGAGCCGCGATCCGAACTCCCCCGAAGTGCTGAGCGGCCTGCTCAGTATCTACCTGATCCAGAAGCAGCCCGATAAAGCCATCGCTGCAGTGAACCAGCAGATTGCGCTGGAACCGAATAATGGTGCCTTCCATGGACTGTTGGGAACTGTGCTTCTCGGAAAGAAAGATTACGCGGCAGCACAAGTCCCGCTCAAGAAGGCGATTGAGCTCAATAAAAAAGACGTGGATGCTTATGTAAATTTGGGCCGCGCGCAACTTGGGGCGGGAAACGTCGATGACGCGCTCGCCACGTGCAACAACGGGTTGCACGACAATCCCAACGACTACCGCTTTTACATGCTCCTGGGCAGCGTTTACGAAAAGAAGAGCAGTTTGGTCGAAGCGCAAAAAGCCTACCAGAAGGCCCTCGATGTCAAACCGGACGACCCGATGGCGTCCAACAACCTTGCGTACATACTTCTTCAGACCAATAGCAATCCGGATCTGGCGCTTCATCTCGCGCAGACAGCGCGCCGCGCCATGCCCGGCCTTCCCAATGTCGCTGATACTTTAGGCTGGGCGTTTTATCAAAAGGGAGTGTACGAATCGGCAATCAACATGTTCCAGGAAGCCCTCACTCTCTCTGAAAGACGCAAGCAGCCAGACAATCCCACATATCATTATCACTTGGGCTTAGCCTATGAGCGCGCGTCGAAACCGGCACTTGCCAAACAGCATTTTGAGCGAGTTCTTAAAATTGACCCAAACTATAGCGATGCCGCGGACGTAAAGAAGCAATTGGCTCAGTTGAAGTCGTAAATGGCACAAGCGAGAAGCGAGCCGGCGCCAACGCACCCCATTCGGGGCTTCGTTCTAGGTGTGAGTACAACCGTAGCCAGTCACTCCTTGCACGAAGTAAACAAAACTGCATGGGCTTGTTCCAGCCATCCACGGAGGCATCAGCAACTCACGTTAAATCAACCGATTGCCGCAAGGCACATTGGAATGCCACATGCATGTTCACCGTGATCAGTGGTTCGTAAGCCAATAGCACATTCGATTTTTGAGTGTTGCTGGACGGAGCAGGAATGCTAAAATTCCTGCCTCATAGGGGAGGAGCGTTCTGATGAAAGGTCTTTTGTTCCGTAGCCTTGGCGCGGCCGTTATTCTGTCTTCGCTGTTGGCCAGCTTCAGCTGCGCCCGTGACCAGCAATTGGTGTCGATTTCGGTTCAACCTGGCACGGAGACTTTTGGGGACTCCAACACTCCCGTAAGCGCTGATGCCGGTTTGAGCGTGAACTTGAGAGCGTTGGGTACATACAACCACCCTCCCGTAACCAAGGACATTACCAGTCTTGTCACGTGGACTTCAAATACGCCCCAAATGGTCACAGTTGACTCGGCTGGCGTGTTGACTGCTACCGGATTGGCCTGTGGAAACGCACTGGTTTTCGCCACGGTTCAAACTAACAAGAGCGCTGGGGGTCTAGGGTCATCGGGTGCGCTCGTCACAGGAAGTATGAAAGCGAATGTAGTGTGTCTCGGCTCGAGTGGCGGTGGCGGCAGTTCGGACCTGAATCTGACCGTGGGAATTACCGGTTCGGGAACAGTGAGTAGCACACCCCCGGGGCTCGGATGTTCGTTCAATTGTGTGGGTAGCTTTCTTTCGGGGTCAACCGTCACTCTCACCGCGACCCCCACGGGAGGCGCGACTACTGCTAGTTGGGTCGGATGCGATTCCATGAATGCCAACACTTGCACTGTGATACTGCTCTCCAACCGCACCGTCACGGTTACATTCAGTTAGTGCGGAGTCAACTCAAGATTTCCAGTTTGCGGGGAACGAGATTTATAACGGATTCGGTCGGTGGTTCAGGGCTGAAATTTCGCACGCACTTGGGCGGCAAACTCAACGTCTTTCAGCGAATCCAGATTAATCTCCACATTCGCTAACGCACCTTCGATTGCGGCCTTCGCCAGGGCTGCAGCCGTTACCAGATCTGATTTCATATTTGGGTTGGTGATGGGGCGCAAAGATTCTGCGATCTCGAGGACCTTCCGAGCACGTTCGGCTACGCCTAGCGGAATGCCGGTAGCCTGCTTGAGAGCCGCATCAATCATTCCATCCGCATCGGCGGAGTCTTTCGCCTTCCTATACGCCGTCATCACTGAATTGAAGGCGTCCGCGTCCGCGTCGATGGCTGCCTTTAATTCTTCCCGCAATTGCGATAATTGAGAAATGGCCCCGGTTAATTGTTGCTCGTATTGCGCGTAAGCCTTCTTGCCCCGCGACATGGTCGCCACCATGTTGGCCAGTCCCGCAGCCATGGCCGCGCTCGCCGCCGCCGCGCTGCCGCCACCCGGAGCCGCAATCGGTGCT